>Ga0114979_10000656_pt1 | contig 22704 bp, 25 predicted proteins | sample S_140625_EF_Meta_FD_87315 | JGI IMG/M metagenome (GOLD analysis project Ga0114979, IMG submission 87315) | Freshwater microbial communities from Lake Simoncouche, Canada to study carbon cycling - S_140625_EF_MetaG | ecosystem: Environmental > Aquatic > Freshwater > Lake | place: Lake...
ACCACCTTGCCCGCCTCCAAATCGGCGCGCACGCGGGTGTCGTCAATCGACTCGATGCGCGCTTTGGTGTAGGCGTTGTTGGTGCGAATAGGCACTTGCCAGCCTGCATAGCTCACCGATGGCTGACCTTCGGCTTGCAGCGCAATGGCCAACAGGGCAGAAGACGCTTGCTCACCCGTGGCGGCCAACATATCGAGTTCGCGGTTGTAGGCCGCATCGGCTTTGGCGGGTGCCAATTCTTTGGCAAGACCGAGCAAACGGTTGGTCTCGCCGCTCATGGCGGAAGGAACGACCACCAGTTGGTGACCGGCACGGGCCCACTTGGCCACGCGCTTGGCGACGTTACGGATGCGCTCTGTCGAGCCCATCGACGTACCGCCGTATTTATGAACAATCAATGCCATATTTCTTTAAAACTCTTGTGTTATGGGCAAAAAACCTAAAGATTGTAGCAACGCAACACCGCCCCATCGCGCCGCACAAAACCTCGCCCGACCTTGATGTCGATCTGGTGCCCCCGTGTGGTGCATGCCGTCACCTGCATCTGCAAGGCGTGCAGTTGGGCTGCACTGGCTTGTGAATGTTCAAGTGCCAGCCAATGACGCAACACATTCGATTGACGTGCCGCACTGAGTTGCTGCAAGCCTTGGATCGCAGGCGGCATACCGACCCGTTGTAAATCTTGTTCGGCCACTTCGTGCAACAGCGCTTGCGCTTGCGCCGCATGCGAGGCACTGCGCGCAAAGGTTTGCCTGAACGAGGGAAAGGCTTGCGCAATCACGGGCAACACCTTGGCACGAATCAGATTGCGTGTGTAGCGTGTGTCAGTGTTGGTGGGGTCATCGACCCACGTCTCGCCTGCAGCTTGCAAGGCCTCGCGCAAAACAAGCCCAGGCACCTCGAGCCAAGGACGGTGATAAGTCACCCCTTGGCGCTGAGCCATTGCGGGCATGCAGGCGAGGCCAGGCAAGCCCGCGCCGCGCGAGAGCGCCAGCAGCAAAGTTTCAGCTTGGTCGTCTGCGTGTTGGGCCAAGGCGATGTGTGAGATTTGCCCATCCCAGTGGCTGTGCAGGGCTTCGGCCAAGGCACGGTAGCGGGCTTGACGGGCCGCATCTTCTGGGCTTTCGCCAGCGGCAGGGGTGGCACTGACGCGTTGCACCACCAGCGGCACTTGCAAGCGTTGACACAGCGCCACGCAGTGCGCCTCAAAACCATCTGCCGCCGCTTGCAAGCCGTGGTGGACATGCACCGCATGCACCTTGTCTGGCCAGCGCGTGGCACAGGCAACGAGTAGAGCAGTGGAATCGGCCCCGCCACTCAACGCGACGGCAAAGGCGCCAAGGTGCTGGAGCGCATCCAGCGAGGGGAAATTAGCGGGCGTCAGCTTTGGTGTCGGTGAAACGGCCATAGCTCTGTAGACGCTCGTAACGCTTGTCGAGCAACTCTTTGACCTTGAGGTCACTCACTTGACGCCAGGCATCGTTCAAACCACGCTTGAGTTGCGCCGCCATTTGCTTGGGGTCGCGGTGGGCGCCACCTACGGGCTCATTGACAATTTTGTCAACCAGGCCCAAGGCTTTGAGTCGATGCGCGGTGATGCCCAACTGTTCAGCCGCGTCTTCGGCGCGGTCTGAGGTTTTCCACAAAATCGACGCACACCCTTCAGGGCTGATGACCGAGTAAACCGAGTACTGCAACATCAACACTTGGTCAGCCACGCTGATGGCCAAAGCCCCCCCCGAACCACCTTCACCAATGATGGAGGTGATGATGGGCACTTCGAGTTGGGCCATTTCAAAAATATTGCGGCCAATCGCCTCGGACTGGCTGCGCTCTTCGGCATCGATGCCGGGGTAGGCGCCCGGCGTGTCTACAAAGGTGAACACGGGGAGTTTGAACTTTTCGGCTGTCTTCATCAAACGCAAGGCTTTGCGGTAACCCTCGGGCTTGCTCATGCCAAAGTTGCGCAACGCGCGCTCTTTGGTGTCACGGCCTTTTTGTTGTCCTAGCACCATGCACGCATGGCCATTGAAACGGGCCAAGCCGCCCACGATGCTCATGTCATCGGCAAAGTGGCGGTCGCCGTGCATTTCCACAAAGTCAGTGAAGATGTCCTTGATGTAATCCAAGGTGTAAGGACGCTCCGCATGGCGCGCAATTTTGGTGATTTGCCAAGGGGTCAGGTCGCTGTAGATGTCCTTGGTGAGCTGCATGCTTTTCTTGCTGAGCTGCTCAATCTCGTCAGAGATGTCTACTGCAGACTCGCTTTGCACATAGCGCAGCTCTTCGATCTTGCCTTCGAGTTCAGCAATGGGTTGTTCAAAGTCGAGGAAAGTTCGTTTAGCCAAAATTCAATACTCCTTGGGCGCTCAGTAAGACACAGGCGCCGGATCTAGCGAGCGCCAAATATACCAAGTTGCCACACTGCAATAAGGGGCCCAGGGTGCGGCCACCTCACGGGCTTCGTTACGACTGACCGCCTCACCCGAGAAATAGTTGCGGCTGATGCCGTTGATCAAACCGACATCGTCCAGGGGGAGCACATTGGGGCGCATGAGGTGGAACATCAAAAACATCTCAGCCGTCCAGCGGCCGATGCCACGAATAGCCACGAGCTCATCAATGATGGCCTCGTCCGTCATCTCAGCCCACTTTTTCACATGCAAGGCGCCGTTGTCAAAGTTCAAGGCCAAGTCGACGATGTACTCCACCTTGCGTGCCGACAAACCTGCCGCCCGCATGTCGTCCACCTTGACCTTGAGCACATTGGCGGGCGTGATTTTGCGCGGTAACTTGGCAAAGCGATCCCACACCGTTTGCGCGGCCTTGACCGACACCTGCTGGCCCACAATGCTGCGCGCCAAGGTGACGAACGCATCGCCACGTGACTGCAAAGAGGCCTCGCCAAACTGCGGAATGAGTCGCTTCATCACCCGATCTTTTTTCATCAGGTGTTTGCAGGCCTCCGCCCAATAGGCCGGTGTGGTGATGGTGATGTCTTCGCTAGTTGCCATGGTCAGCCTCGTTCCCAAGTGGTGCCCGTGGGCGAGTCTTTGAGCACAATGCCCTCGGCGGCCAAGGCTTGGCGAATGCGGTCGGCCTCGGCAAAGTTCTTGGCGGCTTTGGCCGCAGCCCGCGCCGCGATGTGCGCCTGAATGGCGTCTTCATTGGCGCCCGCACCTGCTTGGGCGAAGGCTTGGGGGTTGTCTTGCAACAAACCCAACACGCCACCCAACGCTTTAAGCAAACCAGCGGTCTGGGTTGATTGCGTGCGGTTGACTTCACCCGCGAGTTCAAACAACACCGCCACCGCCTCGGGCGTGCCAAAGTCTTCGTCCATGGCAGCTTTGAAGCGCGCGGCGTGTGGCTCGGCCCAGTCAATCGTCACCAAGTCGGGTGTGACCGTTCCCAGCGCGGTGTAGAGGCGCTTCAAGGCGCCGCGGGCATCATTCAAATGAACATCGCTGTAGTTGAGTTGGCTGCGGTAGTGGCTGCGCACCACAAAGAAACGCACAGTCTCAGCGTCAAACGTTTTCAACACATCACGGATGGTGAAGAAGTTGCCCAAACTCTTGGACATTTTTTCGTTGTCCACATTGATGAAGCCGTTGTGCATCCACACGCTGGCCATTTTTTGGCCGTTGGCCCCTTCGCTTTGGGCAATTTCGTTTTCGTGGTGAGGGAACTGCAAGTCGGCGCCACCGCCGTGGATGTCAAAGCTTTGGCCCAACATCTCGCAGCTCATGGCCGAGCACTCGATGTGCCAACCGGGGCGGCCTGCACCAAAGGGGCTGGGCCATTTCACTTCGTCAGGTTCGCTGTCTTTGGCTGATTTCCACAACACAAAGTCCAACGGGTCTTGTTTGCCGTCATCCACCGCCACGCGCTCACCCGCTTGCAACTCATCCAGAGACTTGCCTGAGAGCTTGCCGTAGCCTGCGAACTTGCGCACGGCGAAATTCACATCGCCATGGCTGGCTTGGTAGGCCAAGCCTTTGGCTTGCAAGGTGCCAATCATCGACAGCATGTGCGGCACATAGTCCATCGCCCGGGGCTCGTGCGTGGGGCGCTCAATGCCCAACGCATCGGCATCTTGGTGGAGCGCCTCGATCATGCGATCGGTCAGGCTGCGCACAGTCTCACCGTTGTCGATCGAGCGCTTGATGATTTTGTCGTCAATGTCCGTGATGTTGCGCACGTAGGTCACGCGGTAGCCGCTGGCTTTGAGCCAGCGCTGCACCACGTCAAAGGCCACCATGGAGCGGGCGTGGCCCAAGTGGCACAAGTCGTACACGGTCATGCCGCACACATACATGCGCACATGGCCAGGCTCTAACGGCGAAAAGTTCTCCAGCGCACGCGTGAGCGTGTTGTGAATGCGAAGCGTCATGAATGATGGATCAGTGACCGCAATGAAGGGTCGGTATGGGGGTGAGTGCCAAAGAGTCAATCAGACCCTGTGTTTTACAATGGCTTCAGTATACAAAGCACATGACAAACCCTCACCTCCACTTTTTGATGGCCAAGTCTTTTGCGATTCACGCGACCTTAAAGCATTGCCTACCTCGCCTTTCGTGCACCCAGCTGGATCGGTTTGCCCTAGGTTTGGCTTTGGCGTGCGCGCTAGTAGGCACTAGCCAAGCGCAAAGCGTGGAGGCTTTGGAATGGCAAGCGGGATCAGCCAGTGTCCCCACGGTTTTAAGCACGCCCCACAACGATGTGCGCAAGCTGCTGCGCCAAGCCAAGTACCCGCAAGCTTTGCAGTTGGTCAACAAAGGGTTGTCAACCAACCCACGTGACCCGCAAATGCGTTTTTGGCAGGGGTTTTTATTTGAACAACTCGGTCAACCCAACCAAGCGCAACAGGTCTACCTGGACCTCACGCGTGAATACCCCGAATTGGCTGAGCCGTTCAACAACTTGGGGGTGATGTATGCCGCCAAAGGCGACTACCCCAATGCCAAAGCGGCGTTCGACGGCGCCCTGCGTGCCGCCCCCAATTTTGCGACGGCCCACGAAAACATGGGCGACTTGTTGGTGAACATGGCTCGCCAGTCCTATGAACATTCCTTGTTGGTTGACCCCAAGCAACGCGGCATTGCGCAAAAAATTGAACGTCTCTCCCCCCTCCTTGATCAGACCCAAAAGAAACCATGACACTTGCAACTTTGACCCGTCGCGCACTTTGCCAAGCCAGCTTTTGCGCCCTTGCCCTCACCTGTTTGGCCTCTACCGCCAAGGCCCAAGACGCGCCTCGCATTAAGTTTGTCACCAACGCGGGTGAGTTTGTGGTGGAGGTCTACCCCGACAAGGCCCCCAAAACGGTGGAGAACTTTTTGCAATACGTGCGCGACAAACACTACGACGGCACAATTTTTCATCGCGTGATTGCCAACTTCATGGTGCAAGGCGGTGGCTACGACCAACGCTATATCGAACGTCGCACACGCCCCCCTGTTGAGCACGAGGGCCGCGAGGCCTTGGCCAAAGGTGGCCCGCGTAACACCGTGGGCACGCTGGCTATGGCGCGCACCAATGTGCCCAACTCGGCCACCTCGCAATTTTTTATCAACGTGGTGGACAACGCATTTTTAGATCCCACGCCCCAACAACCTGGCTACACCGTGTTCGGTAAAGTGGTGTCAGGCATGGAGACTGTGAACAAAATCAAAACAGTGCAAACCGGTTTTGGCGGCCCCTTTCCAACGGACGTGCCGCGCACGCCCATCATCATTCAATCGGCCAGCCTGCTTTAACAAGCACAAGACCGCCTCTCTAACTTAAGGAAACACACCATGAGCAACCCACAAGTCGAACTGCACATCTTGGACCACGGCGTCATCACCATTGAACTCGATGCTGACAAAGCGCCCAAGTGCACGGAAAACTTTCTGCACTACGTGAACAAAGGCCACTACGACAAAACCATTTTTCACCGCGTGATTCCTGGCTTCATGGTGCAAGGCGGCGGGTTTGAGCCGGGCATGACACAAAAAGAATGTGACGCCCCCATCGACAACGAAGCCAACAACGGCCTGAAAAACAAGCACTACACATTGGCCATGGCGCGCACGTCTGACCCGCACTCTGCCACCGCGCAGTTCTTCATCAACGTGGCGGATAACGAGTTTTTGAACCACACCGCCCCCAGCATGCAAGGCTGGGGCTATGCGGTGTTTGGTCAAGTGGTCGCGGGTCAGGAAATCGTCGACACAATCGCCGCCGTCAAAACTGGCCGCAAAGGCTTTCATGACGACGTCCCCAAAGAAGACGTGATCATCGACAAAGCGGTTGCGCTTTAAACCCTGTGCCAACCCCGCTGCCCCAGCCTGTCGCCTGCTTGCAAGCGCCGCCGCAGTGGCAGCGCGTTGACTTCATCTCAGACCTGCACCTCGACGCTCGGCAGCGCGCCACCTTTGACGCTTGGGCGCAGCACTTGGCACACACGCCTGCAGACGCGTTGTTCATCTTGGGTGATTTGTTTGAGGTGTGGGTGGGCGATGACAACCCCGACCCCTTTGCCCAGCAATGCCTGGACGTGCTCAAAGCCACGGCCCAGCGCATGCCGGTTTTTTTCATGTGCGGCAACCGCGATTTTTTGGTGGGCCCTGAATTGCTCAAGGCCACGGGCATGCAAGCCTTGAGCGACCCCACGGTGCTTGACCTTGGCGCGGATGAGCACGCCAACCCCAACCGCCTGTTGCTGAGCCACGGGGATGCTCTGTGCCTCGACGACCATGACTACCTGGCGTTTCGCGCCCAAGTGCGCCAGCCCGAATGGCAAGCCCATTTTTTAGCCCAACCCTTGGCTGAGCGGCAGGCCTATGCCCGCCATGTGCGCGACCAAAGCGAAGCGCGCAAGCACAGCCAAGCCCTGACCGATTACGCCGATGTAGACCATGCCGCCGCCATTGATTGGCTGCTAGCCGCCGAGGCCTCCGTATTGATTCATGGTCACACCCACCAACCTGCGGTGCACGATTTGGGTCAGGGCTTGAGCCGCTGGGTACTGAGCGACTGGCATGCCGAGGCCACGCCCCCGCGCCTTGAGGTGGTGCGTTGGCAGCGCCAACGCGCCGCCCACACCAGCCAAGGTCTGCAACGACTGCCGTTGAACACCGCTTAGCTTGTGATGTGACCTTGGCAGGCTTAGCGCTTGAGCAAGACTTTCAGCGCCGCTTGCAAGCGACGCGCTGAGGCTTCGTCGTAAGCCCCCCCCAAGACCTGAGCCGCATCTGCCGCCCATGTCATTTGGGGCGATGGGTCGTTGCGGCGCGTGAGCATCTGCAGTTGCAAAGCACGACGCGCATCCATTTGAGCCGCAGGCGTAGGCAAGTCAGCGGCCACTTCGAGTCGCAGCAATGGCGTGACCGCTTCGCCTTGCGGCTGGGCGCCCAAGGCTTGCACCCATTGCGCGCGCTGGGCAGCGTTTAACTTGCTACCAATGGCTTGTGCTGCCGGCACTTGGGCGGCATCTCGCTTTTCCCAGGCGTGCATGAGTTGGGTCAGCACTTCGCCGTGGGCTTGTGCGGCCAATCGGCGTAACGCGTCTTGTGCCGACTCCAAAGCAAAGCGTTGGGCGCGAAAAGCTGCATCACCCAAACGCGGGCCACGTGGGGCAAAACCTTCTCGGCCTGCGTCACGGCCGCTATCACGACCAAAGCCTGGCTTGTCGCCAAACTTGCCGCCAGGCTTGCCATCGCGCCCACGCCCTGCAGGGGCGGACTCGGTGCGTTTTTGGCCGGGTCGGTCATCACCACGCACAGCGACCACGGGACGAGGCGCGGCTTTGGGTTTGACAGGCGCCGCTTCAGCCACGGGCTCTGCGGACAGCTCTGGGCTGGACTCTGCAGAAGTTGGTGCACTGGCATCTTCTGGGTTGGGGGCGGTATCGCCTGAATCCGTCGGGGCAGCAGCCTCTGCTGCCAGCTCGGCCACAGCAGGTGCGGCCTCAGGTGCAGTGGGCGACGCTGCGACGACGGGCGCCACCACAGGCGCCACCGCTTCGCCGCGAGCGATTTGTTCCAACAGGTGCATGGCCGCTCGGATGGCGGCGGCATCGCCTTTGGCGGTGGCAGATTCCAAAGCCTTGGCGGCATCGAGCACGGCTTTGTCATGGGGCGTGAGCGCCGCTTGCGATTGCTCGCGCACCGATGATTTGCGGGCAAATGCTTCATCAATGGGTTGACGGAAAGCATCCCACAGCTTTTGCTCCAGCTTGCGCTCCAGCACCACCGCGTGGGCTTCTTCTTGCCAGCGTTGTTGCAAAGCTTTGACCGCATCCACACGCAGCGAGGGGGCGGCGCCCAAGGCTTGGGCTTCGGCGATGAGGGCGTGGCGACGCGCCAGGCTGGCCTTTTGCATGACTTCCAAGGGCTCGTGGGCGGCATGAATCGCAGCCTTCCAAACAGGCTGCAATTCGGCAAACATTTTTTCACTCAGGTGACCACTCTCGCGCCAGCGTTGGGCGAACTGGTGCAACTGACGCGCCACGCCTTTCCAGTCGGGGCCATTGGCGTGCTCGACGGTCCAGGCTTTGACTTCTTCAATCAAGGCCAAGCGTTGGGCTTTGTGGGCGGCAGTTTGCGCACGGGCCTCTTTGAGCCAAGCGTCCACAACTTCATGGGCGCGGTTGCAAGCGGCATCAAAGCGTTTCCACAACGCGGGGTTGGGCGCCGCTTCTTTGTCAATTTTTTTCCACTGCTCGCGCAGGTTGCGCAAGGTTTCTTGCATCTTGCGGCCGCCCATCGCAGGCACGCGCACCACATCATCGGTCTGGGGCGTTGGCTTTTCTGCACCCTCTGTAGCGACCACGGGCATGACGCCCTCGGCCATGGGGGCTTCAGGGGCAGGGGCGGCATCGACCCCTTCTGACTGCGCGACTTCAACCGCCTCGGGCTCGACCGCAGGAGGGGCTGATTCAGGCGCTAATTCATGCGCTACTGTCTTGGGCGCTTTGTCTTTCACGGGCTTGGCCGCAGGGGCCGACTTGAACAAGGCCTCGGCTTGCATGGCCAGTTCTAAACGCTTTTGATCCACCGCAGCTTTGTCAGCGGTGGGTTTGACCACACGCGTGGCATCCAAGCCAAGGGCGGGCTTGGCAGCTTTGGCAGGCACGTCTGCGGGCGGCAAGATGTCACCGCGAGCCAAGCGAATTTGGTCTGACCACGCAGGCACATCAGGCAAAGGCGCGGCCGCATCCGCAGCCGCGGTTTGGGTCAGCAACAAAGCCTCACCAAAGGCCGTCCACACGGCTTGCACCTGCTGGGTGCTGGTTTGCAAAGCAGACGCAAACTTGGCGTCCACGCTGGCCCACTGCGCGTCGGTGGCCAAGCTTTGCGCTTGCCCCACCCAACGGTCGAGGTCGGTTTGTAAAGCCTCACGCTGCGTCAAAGCATCTTGCCAAGGCTTGGTGGACAGCACTTCAATGCGCTGCGCCAACAACACCGCCGCTTCGCGCTGCACTTGGGTTTGATGTTGCAAGTCTTCAATGGCTTTGACGCGTTCGACCAAGGCGGCCTTCAAACCCGCCAAGGGCTCACGTGACAAAGGCGCACCTGCTTTGGCCGCGTCACGCTGCCACCCCATGGCATCGCTCAAATTAATCTGTGGCGCATCGCGCAGGGCCTCGCCTTTGGCGGCCCACTCGACGATCAGCGCCTCTTGGTCTTTGCTGCGTCGCAACTCATCGAGTCGTTCACGCAGCACTTTGGCAGCGCCCTTGTCGCGGTGGCTCATTTCATCAAACACCGCTTGTAATTGTTCCAAGCTAGGCAGGTTTGCCAGCCAGTCGCGCAGATGCGCCGTGCGCTCAGCTGAGGTGGTAACGGTGAAGGCCCCGCCAGTCAAAGTATCGAGGGCGGCGAGGTCGAGGGGTTTGTTTGCAGAATCAGTCACAAGTAGGGCTCACATGAAATGAGCGGTGATTGTCGCCGAGGCTTTAAAATTTCAGCCACTCCCAATTGAATAAATTTATGGCCCTTCCTTTGCTTGCCCGATTACAGCTAGGTGTTCGCACCTTTGCGACTGACGTGGCCCAAGGCTTTTTTGCGATTTCGCACAACGGCTTGGCCATGGTGGGCCTGTCGATTTTCTTTTTCGTGGTGGCCTTGACTGTGCGCCCTGAGCTGCGGGTGGTGACCGAGGCCAAGGTGATCAGCTGGCTGCAAGAGCGCCAATACGACGAACTGGGCATAGCCACGGATGCCGACGCGGTCGACCGCGCCACCGCCACCGATCCCCGAGATTTACCCAAACAACAAGCGAATTTGGCGTATTGGTTGAGCAAAAAATACCGCGTCGGCCCCGAGCCGTTGAGCGCTTTGGTGGCGGAAGCCTATGACGTGGGGCCTGCCAACCAAATTGAACCCACCTTGATTTTGGCCGTGATGGCCGTGGAGTCGGGCTTCAACCCCTTCGCCCAAAGCGCTGTGGGGGCGCAAGGTCTGATGCAAGTCATGACCAAGGTGCACGAACAAAAGTACCAAGGTTTTGGCGGTGCCTTGGCCGCCTTTGACCCTGTTGCCAATCTGCGCGTGGGTGTGAATGTGCTCAAAGAGTGCATCACACGCGCAGGCAGCACAGAAGGTGGGCTCAAGCTCTATGTGGGCGCGGGCAATTTAAAAGACGACCAAGGCTACACAAGCAAGGTGTTGGCTGAAAACGCCCGCTTGCAACAAGTGGCCAAGGGTATGAAAGTGCCCTTGACCCCACCCCCTGCCACCGCTGCCGAAGCGGCCACGGCCCGTTTGGAAAGCCTGTGGGAAAAAGCCCAACGCTTGACCCCATTTGGCAAGGATGAGAACGAATAAAAAGCTTGGGGAAGCGCGGTAAACTCCCCAACGTGCGCAACTGGCGATAGGCGTGTGAGGCATCCGCCCCACACCGCTGACGTGGATGTATGACCACTGGGGAGCGCGCAGCCTCTATTTGTAGAGGTGTTTTGCCGTTCGCCTGGGCAGCCATCAACACCTTTTTTTAGGACTGCCACCATGTACAACCGCCACATTCTGATCGCGCAAACCGACCCCGAAGTTTGGGCTGCCATTGAGGCCGAAAACGCGCGACAAGAGCACCACATCGAGCTCATCGCCAGCGAAAACTATGCCTCGCCCGCCGTCATGCAAGCCCAAGGCTCGCAACTGACCAACAAATACGCCGAAGGCTACCCCGGCAAGCGCTACTACGGTGGCTGCGAGCACGTGGACGTGGCCGAGCAACTGGCCATCGACCGCCTGAAACAAATTTACGGTGCAGATGCCGCTAACGTGCAGCCGCATTGCGGGGCCTCGGCCAACGAAGCGGTGTTTCTGGCTTTCTTGAAGCCCGGTGACACCATCTTGGGCATGAGCTTGGCCGAGGGCGGGCACTTGACCCACGGCATGGCGCTCAACATGTCGGGCAAATGGTTCAACGCCGTGTCTTATGGCTTAGATGCCAACGAGGCCATCGACTACGAGGACATGGAAGCCAAGGCCCGCGAACACAAACCCAAGCTCATCATTGCAGGCGCTTCTGCCTACAGCTTGCACATCGATTGGGCACGCTTTGCCAAAGTCGCCAAAGAAGTGGGCGCCATTTTCTTGGTCGACATGGCGCACTACTCTGGCTTGATTGCCGCGGGTGTGTACCCCAACCCCGTCCCGCACGCCGATGTGGTGACCTCCACCACCCACAAGAGCCTACGTGGCCCCCGTGGCGGCATCATCTTGATGAAGGCTGAGCACGAAAAAGCCATCAACAGCGCGATCTTCCCTGGCCTGCAAGGTGGCCCCTTGATGCACGTCATCGCGGCCAAGGCCGTGGCGTTCAAAGAAGCCATGCAACCTGACTTCAAGAACTACCAAGCCCAAGTGTTGAAAAACGCCCAAATCGTGGCTGATACCTTGACTGCACGCGGCCTGCGCATCGTCAGCGGCGGTACCCAAAGCCACGTGATGTTGGTGGACCTGCGCTCCAAAAAAATCACGGGCAAAGAAGCCGAAGCAGCATTGGGCGCAGCCCACATGACGATCAACAAAAACGCCATCCCCAACGACCCAGAAAAACCTTTTGTCACCAGCGGTGTTCGCATTGGCACCCCCGCCATGACAACCCGTGGTTTCAAGGATGAAGAAGCCCGCCTGACGGCCAACTTGATTGCGGACGTTCTGGACAACCCCCACGACGAGGCCAACATCGCGGCAGTGCGTGCCAAAGTGCATGCGCTGACTGCGCAGTTTCCGGTTTACAAGTAAGTTGCCACCCACCCCCGCTCATTCGTGACGGGGGTTTTTGTTTGTCTTCGGTACTTTTTCGTTTGTTTTTTTGTTCGTGAAGATTTCTCGCCGGAGTGGGCACGGGTTGCAGGCACGGCGGGCTCTTCATGCTGGGTACAGAAATCATCGCCCGCCGCACCTACAACCCGCGCTGTTTGAGGTTAAAAATAGTTCTCTCGTTGCTCCGCAACTTTGCTTGAGCAAAAGGGTCGAGTGAGTGTTGCGAGCGAAGCAAAGCAAGGACGCAGACTGAGGGTGTTTGGTATTGGCCGCTGACGATTTCTGGTACGCCAGCATGAGGAAGCGGCCAATACCAAATACCCTCAGCGAGCCCAGCACAAAAAGAAGCACACAAACAAAACGTAAACAAAAAAGCAAAAGAGAAAACAGCATATGAAATGTCCCTTCTGCGGCCACCTGGAAACCCAAGTCGTCGAGACCCGTATGTCTGAAGACGGCGACTCGGTGCGCCGACGCCGCCAATGCGGCGCCTGTGAAAAGCGCTACACCACCTACGAACGTCCCGATGTCAGCTTTCCCAACATCGTTAAAAAAGACGGTCGGCGCATCGACTACAAACGCATCAAACTCCTCGAATCCATGAGTCTGGCGCTTCGCAAACGTCCCGTCAGCACCGAGCAGGTGGACAACGCCATCGAGCGCATCGAAGAAAAACTCATGTCCTTGGGGCAGCGCGAAGTGCCCTCCACCCGCATTGGCGAGCTCGTGATGCGTGAACTCAAAAAGCTAGACAAAGTGGCCTACATTCGCTTCGCCAGCGTGTACCGCAGCTTCGAAGATATTGACGACTTCAAGAGCTTGGTGGACGAAGTTCGTAAGTAGTTTTCGAGTTTCAGCCATGCGCTGATCTGCCTGCAAAACCTAGTATTTGCGGCATGCATTGGCTAGCACGTTCACACCCAAACGGCTTCACCTTGGTGGAGCTGCTGGTGTGTTTGGCGGTACTCACGCTCATGACCGCTTATGGCATTCCCAACTGGCAACGCCTGCAAGAGCGAAGTCGTGTGGAAGTCGCCCGCGACCAGCTGATCAACGATTTGCAAACCGCCCGGGTGCGCGCCGTGCAACGCGGCGAACCCTTGCAGCTGACGCGCTTGCGCGATTGCAGCTGGGCCGCCGCTGCCAACAACGACTGGAGTTGCGGATGGCAACTGATCGTCAAGGCCAACCAAACTGTGTTGCAGACCTCACAGCTGCCATCGCCCCTACAAGTCACGTTCACCAAATCAGACCCACTGGACATCAGCCCCCTGGGCGACCTCGGCTACGTGGGTGACCGCTGGGTCATGAAGTCACGCCAAGTGGCTGGCCCCGTGGCCTATGCGGTGTGCTTGAACAGCGCCAGCCGTTTACGTTGGCAATCGGGGGAAACATGCAGCAACTAAAGCCACCTTTTGGCATCGCGCTGCTCGAGGCGCTGGTGGCATTGTTGATCTTGGCCTTTGGCATGCTGGGGCTGTTGTGGATGCATCAACAAGCCCTGATGCAACAACGCCAGCAACTCATGCGCTCGCTCGCCCTGGGGCTGGCCGACGATTTGGCAGAGCGCATGCGCGTGAATGCGCCGCAACAAGGGATGTACGCCAGAGTCTGGGGCCAGTCGGCCCCCGCCTCAACCGACTGCTCGGCCACCGCCTGCACCCGCCAAGAACTCGCCGCATGGGACTTGCAGCAGTTTCAACGCAGCTTGCAAAACCAACTCTCGCAAGGTGATGCGGCTGTGTTTGCATTGGCGGGCGTGCCTAACGGATGGGGCATCGTCATCGCCTGGCGCGATACAAATGAAACCTACCGCACCGACACCAGCTGGGGCACACCTGCCTGCCCCGCGCAAATGAGCTGCTGGCGTTTGTTCTTCAGGCCAGACCGATGAGGCCGGTGCAACACGCCACCGCCTTGGCGCACGGCTACAGCCTGCCAGAGCTGCTGGTGGGCATGGCACTGAGCCTGCTCGTCATCGCTGCCGCCACTTCGGCCTACGGCACCAGCAAACAAACGTGGTACGCCATGGCGGCCGCCGATGCAGTGCACGCCAACGCACGCATGGCCTTGCGCAATATCCGCGAGCAAGCCCAGATGGCGGGGGCAGCCACCCTCTTGCTCACCAGCAACACCGCGGGGTCATTGACCGTGGCAGTGTCTACCCAAGAAGACTTAGGCCAACCTGCGCTGGCCGGCATCAACGGCTCTAAAAATGTGGAGAGCCTCACCCTTGGCCATTGGAGCGCGTTGGACACCACCGACTGCCAAGGCAACACAAACAGCACCCAAGCCAGCGTGCGCAACGACTACAAACTCAACACCAAAAAAGAACTCAGCTGCAAAGACCTCAGCCCCGCCTCCAGCACCTACCAAGCCTTGGCCGAAGGCGTGGAGGATTTTCAAGTGCGCTACGCCGAGGCCAACCCCAGTGCTCAGGCCATCCAATGGAAAACTGCGAATCAAGTCAGCAACATGACACTGGTGTTGGCGATCGAGGTGTGCCTGCGGGTGGCCAGTGTGACCCCTGTTCACCACACAAAACCCAGCGACAAGCTGACGGGTTGCCAAGACGAAGCGCTGCCATTCGATGGCCGTGTGCGTCGCGTCTTCAAACGCGTCATGGCTTTGCGCAACCGCGACGGCGTGATGCCATGAAGCAGCCAACACCTAGCCACGGCTTAGCCCTGCGCCACGTGACCCGCCGAGGCTTTGCATTGCCCACCTTGCTGGTCATGCTTTCGCTGGCCAGCCTCGCCACCTTGCTGGCCTGGCGCAACTTGTGGGTGAATGAGCAACTGCTCAATGCCCAAGCCGACCAACTGCGCACCCAACACAAGGCCGAAGCCGTGCTGCCCCTCGCCTTGGCCGACATCGTGGGCTTTTCTTCGCTTTCATCGGTTGCTACGCCGTCCACACCCATCACCCCCAACCTTCGCCACACCGCCGGCAACGCCTCGCAAACCCACGTGTTCTTCCCCGCCAATCAAGCTGAATACGACATGCTTCGCCAACGCCTCACAGCACTCGCCAGCCCCTGCAGCGCTGGCATTTGTGCACCCCAAACCCTCGATCCCCTCACCGCCCAAGCCAGCTACTGGCGAGCACAAACAGCCCACGCCATGCCCGTCAGCTTTGTCGATGCAGCCAATGGCGAGCAAACCGCTTGGTACTGGGTGGAGGTGTTTGTCCACCAAGCGTCAAACGCCGCCAACACTGCCGCCGCTGCCCCATTTGTCTACCGCGTCACCGCCTTCGCCAAAGGCGTCATGCCCAGCAGCAGTATCGTGCTGCAAGCCATTTGGCGCCCCCCCACACCCCCCGCCCTGACAGGCCAATGGCAGAGTTGGCATGTGCTGCGCCAGTAAACACCCGAGGACAAGCGCAGGCCCATGGCGAGGTTTTTCGCTTTTGGAGCTGCTCATCGCCTTGGCCTGCGTGGCCATCCTCACCACGCTCGCTTGGCCCAGTTACCAAAGTTTGATGACTCGCCAGCAGCGCGCCCAAGCGCGTACGTCCTTGCTGCAAGCCGCGCATTGGATGGAACGCGCCGCCAGCGCCAATGGCAGCTATCCGCTGGCGGCCGAGGTGCCAGCAAGCGTGCTGCACATCGAGGGCCAACGCTACCAAATGACCGTCACCAGCACCGCCCAAAGTTACACGCTCAGCGCCACACCTTGGGGCACCCAAGCGGCAGATGAGTGCGGCACCTTGACGCTTGACCACTTGGGTGAGCGTGGCGTCCAACGCGCCAGCCAAACCGCGTCACTGTGTTGGAGTCGCTGAGCCATCTCAGCCAACGCACGGGGCCGTTCATAATTGCGCTATGACTTTTTCAGCGCACAACATTGCCTTGATGCAACAAGCCCTCGGCTTGGCACATGACGCGCTTTACCTCACCTCCCCCAACCCCCGCGTGGGCTGCATCATCGTGGATGCTGGCGGTGTTGTGCTGGGTCACGGCCACACCCAACGCGTGGGCGAGGCCCATGCCGAAGTCATGGCCTTGCGTGAGGCGCAGGCCCGCAACAACGATGTCCAAGGCGCCACGGCCTATGTCACGCTAGAACCCTGCAGCCACCAAGGCCACACAGGGCCTTGCTGCGATGCGCTCATTCATGCTGGCTTGGCGCGTGTGGTGGTGGCCCTCCCAGACCCCAACCCGCAAGTTGCAGGGCAAGGCATTGCCCGTTTACGCGCCGCAGGCGTGCAAGTGGATGTGGGCTTACTCGGTGAGCCCGCCCACGAACTCAACATCGGTTTTTTCAAACGCATGACGCATGGCACACCTTGGGTGCGCCTGAAAATTGCCGCCTCGCTCGACGGTCAAACCGCGCTCGACAACGGTGTGAGCCAATGGATCACTTCAGCGCCCGCGCGTGACGATGGCCACGCTTGGCGGGCTCGCGCTTGCGCTGTACTCACGGGCATCGGCACGGTGCTGGAAGACGACCCGCAACTCGATGTGCGCGCCCTGCCCACCCCACGCCAACCCACGCTGGTGGTGATGGACAGCCAACTTGACACCCCGCTCACGGCCAAGCTTTTTGCCCCGCAACGCCCCGTGTGGATTTACTGCGCCGTGGACCACCCTGAGCGCCGTCAAGCACTTGAAGCCCGAGGCGCCGAAGTGGTGTGCTTGCCCAACGCATCCGGCAAGGTAGACCTCGCGGCCATGCTCCAAGACCTCGGCCAAAAGCAAATCAACGAAGTGCATGTGGAAGCGGGCCACAAACTCAACGGCTCACTGCTACGCGAAGGCTTGGTGGACGAACTGCTCACCTACCTCGCCCCCAAGCTCATGGGCCAAGGCCGAGGCATGAGCAATTTGGGGCCATTCACCCATTTGAGCGACGCAACCGCCCTGTCGTTTCATGAAGTGACACAAATCGGCCCCGATTTACGGATATTGGCGCGCCTCACGCGGTAAGCAGGGCTTAAACCTGCGAAAATACCAACCATGTTCACCGGAATCATCACCGGCGTGGGGCGCATCACCGCTGTCCACGACCTGGGTAGCTCTTTAAGCCACGGCAAGCGTCTCACCCTAGAGGCCCCTGCCGCGTATCTTGACGACGTCACATTGGGCGACAGCATCGCGCTCAACGGCGCTTGCATGACAGTCACCAGTTTCGACGCAGGCGCACGCACCTTCACCATCGACATCTCTGCTGAATCTTTGGCGCGCACCAGTGGCTTGGCGGAGCTGGGGCTGGTCAATCTTGAAAAAGCCTTGCGTGCCCACGACCGCTTGGGCGGCCACATCGTGTCGGGCCATGTGGACGGCACGGGACACGTGAGCCACTTTGCGCAAATCGGCGAGAGCTGGGAGCTGCGCATCATGGCCCCCACCGACCTGGCCAAGTACCTGGCCTACAAGGGCTCCATCACCATCAATGGGGTGAGCCTAACCGTCAACCAGGTGCAAGACTTCTTTGACGCCGAAGGCCCCTTGGGTTTGCGCGGCAGTGAAATCAGCATCAACCTCATTCCCCACACCGTGGACCACACTGCTTTGGGTTCGCTCAAAACAGGCCACACGGTGAACCTCGAAATTGACACGGTGGCCCGCTACGTTGAACGCATGTTGCGTGTTGACGCATCGTTGGGCACCGCTGCCACCTTGAAAGCCCATCCATGAACGCCACCGAAGGCTTGATGACTGCGACCTCACCTGTTTCTATTTCCCCCGTCGAAGAGATCGTGGCCGACATGAAGGCGGGCCGCATCGTCATCTTGGTCGACGAAGAAGACCGCGAAAACGAAGGCGACTTGGTGCTGGCGTCTGACCACGTCACGCCTGAGGCCATCAACTTCATGGCCCGTTTTGGCCGTGGCCTGATTTGTCTCACCCTCACGCGCGAGCGCTGCGAGTTTTTAAAGTTACCCCCTATGGCGGCACGCAATGGCACGGTCTACAGCACCGCGTTCACCGTGTCCATCGAAGCCGCGGAAGGTGTGACCACGGGCATTTCTGCGGCCGACCGTTCGCGCACCATCGAAGTGGCTGTGGCCCAAACCACCCAGCCCACCGACTTGGTGCAACCCGGTCACGTGTTCCCCCTGCAAGCGGTGGACGGCGGTGTGCTCATGCGCGCGGGCCACACCGAAGCGGGTTGCGACTTGGCCGCCATGGCCGGTTGCTCGCCGTCATCCGTGATTTGCGAAATCATGAAAGACGACGGCACCATGGCCCGCTTGCCCGATTTGCAGATCTTCGCCGCTGAACACGGTTTGAAAATTGGCACCATCGCCGACCTCATCGCCTACCGCAGCCGCACCGAATCGCTGGTGCACAAAGTCAGCACGCGCACCCTGCTCACCGCACATGGCGAATTCACCGCCAACGCCTACCAAGACAAAACCAGTGGCGCAGTCCACATGGCGCTTGTCAAAGGCACGTGGGGCGCTGAGACAGAAGTGTTGGCGCGCGTGCATGAACCCCTGTCCGTGTTGGATGCGCTAGAGCCCAACCGCGTCATGCACTCTTGGGGACTAGACGCAACCCTAGCGCGCATCAGCGCAGAAGGCACAGGCGTGGTGGTGTTGCTCAATTGCGGCGAAAGCGGCGAACAGCTGTTGCGTCAATTTGATGGCACGGCGCGCTCTGCCCATGGCCCCGAGCGGGGTCGTATGGACTTGCGCAGCTATGGCGTGGGCGCACAAATTTTGCGCGATTGCGGGGTGCACAAAATGCGTCTCATGGGCAATCCGCGCCGCATGCCCAGCATGACAGGCTACGGACTTGAAATCACGGGCTACCTGTCCAACACCTAAACCCAGCTAAAAATAAAAACCATGTTTGTCCCTGACCTCACCGCCACCCCCTCGCTCGACGGCAGCGCCTTGAAAATTGGCATTGTTCAAGCCCGCTTCAACGAGCCCCTCACCAACGCATTGGCAGCCGCTTGCATCGCTGAGCTCAAAGCCATGGGTGTGGCTGAAGACCGCATTACCCATGTGCATGTGCCGGGCGCCCTTGAAGTGCCTTTGGCCTTGGCAGCGCTCGCGCAAATCGAAGACCCCGAGCCTTTTAGCGCCCTCATCGCGCTGGGCTGCATCATCCGTGGCGAAACCTACCACTTCGAGTTGGTCGCCAACGAGTCTGGCGCGGGGGTGACCCGTGTGAGCCTGGACTACCACGTGCCGATTGCCAACGCCATCCTCACCACTGAAAATTTAGAACAAGCCGAGGCCCGCCAAACCGACAAAGGCCGCGACGCTGCGCGCGTGGCCGTCGAAATGGCCTTATTGCTGGAGCGCTTGGCATGACCGAGCGTCCCGACCTGGCCGAGTCCACGGCAGCCCGCACCCCAACCCCAAACACCCCTCGCAAAACGGCCAGCAACGGCGCGGTCAAAAGCGCGTCTAAATCTGGCCGCAGCCGTGCGCGGGAATTTGCCTTGCAAGGCCTCTACCAATTTTTGGTGGGGCAAAACGAGGCTGCCGACATCGATGTGTTCACCCGCGACCTGAGCGGCTTTCACAAATCCGACTCGGTGCATTACGACGCCTTGCTGTACGGCTGTATCGAGCAACGCGAAATCTTGGATGCGCTGATTGAGCCCTTGCTCGACCGCAAGCTGGAAGAAATCTCGCCCATCGAGCATGCGGTGATGTGGATGGGCGCCTACGAATTTCAGCACTGCATCGATGTGCCTTGGCGCGTGGTGCTGAATGAGTACATCGAACTCGCCAAGTCCTTTGGTGGCACCGATGGCCACAAATACGTGAATGGCGTGCTCAACGGCTTGGCCCCCAAACTGCGCGCACTCGAAGTCACTTCTGACCGCGCCAAAGGCAAACATCAAGAGTGATCAGCCACCGATGATAAAAATTGCCCAGCGCGCACAACGCATAGAGCCGTTCTATGTGATGGAGGTGGCCAAGGCTGCCGCCGAGCGAGCCGCGCAAGTCGCGCACACCGATGCGCCCATGATTTTTCTCAACATCGGTGAACCCGATTTCACCGCGCCACCTTTGGTGCAAGAAGCCGCTGCACGTGCGATCCACGATGGCGTGACGCAGTACACACCCGCGCTGGGGCTGTCTGCACTGCGTGAACGCATCAGCGCTTGGTACGGCACACGCTTTGGCGTGAAGGTGCCAGCGCGACGCATCGTCATCACCGCGGGTGCATCGGCTGCTTTGCAGCTGGCCTGCTTGGCCTTGGTGGAAGCAGGCGATGAGGTGCTCATGCCCGACCCCAGCTACCCCTGCAACCGCCAGTTTGTGAGTGCCGCAGAGGGCCGGGCCGTGTTGGTGCCGAGCCCTGCAGCACAGCGCTATCAACTCAGTGCTGACCAAGTGAAAAGCCACTGGACAGCCCACACCCGTGGTGTGCTGCTGGCCTCCCCATCCAACCCCACTGGCACCTCGATTCACCCCGACGCCTTGCACGCCATCCACAACGAGGTGTCGCAGCGCGGTGGCTTCACTTTGATTGACGAAATTTATTTGGGCCTGAGCTACGACGCGCAGTATGGTCAATCGGCCTTGGGGTTAGACGACAGCATCATCAGCATCAACAGTTTTAGCAAGTACTTCAACATGACGGGTTGGCGTTTGGGCTGGTTGGTGGTGCCGGACGCGCTGGTGCCAGTGGTGGAGCGTTTGGCGCAAAACCTCTTCATCTGTGCCAGCACCGTGGCGCAGCATGCGGCGCTCGCTTGCTTTGAAGACCAGAGCCTGGCCGTCTACGAGCACCGACGTGCCGAGTTTCAAGCCCGCCGCGACTACTTTGTGCCCGCCCTGAATGCCTTGGGGCTGACTGTGCCTGTCATGCCCGATGGCGCGTTTTACGCATGGGCCGATTGCTCGGCTGCCGCCCAAAAGCTGGGCGTGCAAGGCAGCTGGGACTTTGCATTTGAAGTGCTGAACCAAGCAAATCTGGCCATCACCCCAGGCCGAGACTTTGGCCATGCGGATACCTCACGCTTTGTGCGCTTTTCCACCGCCCGCTCATTGCCCGAGTTGCAAACGGCGGTGGCCCGTTTACACACTTTGCTGGGCTAAGCCATGGGCACTATTTTTGAACACCCCATTCGGGTTTACTGGGAAGACACCGATGCAGGGGGTATCGTGTTTTATGCCAACTACCTGAAATTTTTTGAGCGTGCGCGCACCGAATGGCTGCGCTCGCTTGGGATTGGCCAACACGCCTTGCGCGAAACAACAGGTGGCATGTTTGTGGTCAGTGAAACCACCGTCAAATACCACCGCCCCGCCAAGCTCGATGACTGCCTGCGCGTCACCGCCACCCTGGCTGAAAGTGGCCGCGCCAGCCTCGTCATTGCGCAGCAAGCCTGGCTGGGCGACACACTGTTGTGCGAAGGCACGATTCGCATTGGCTGGGTCGATGCCACCACCATGAAGCCTGCGAGAATCCCCTCTTCTGTATTGGAACGCCTGACATGACACAAGACTTTTCCATCATTCATTTATTGCTCAACGCGAGTTGGGTTGTGCAAGTTGTGGTGCTGATGCTCATGACAGTTTCTATCGTGAGTTGGGCCGCGATCTTTCGCAAGATTGGTTCGATCAAACGCATCCAAGAACTCAACGAAGCATTCGAGCGCGACTTCTGGTCAGGCACCAGCTTGAATGAGCTGTTCGCAGCGGCCGCTCACAACGCCAAAACCTCGGGCCCGATGGAGCGCATCTTTGCCAGTGGCATGCGCGAATACCAAAAACTTCGCGAGCGTCGCATCAACGACAGCAGCGCGTTGATGGACGGCGCTCGCCGCGCCATGCGTGCGAGCTACCAACGCGAGATGGATGCGATTGAATCCAACCTCTCCATGCTCGCCTCGGTCGGTTCAGTCTCACCTTATGTGGGTTTGTTTGGCACGGTGTGGGGCATCATGCACGCTTTCACAGGCTTGGCGGGCATGCAGCAAGTCACCTTGGCCAAGGTGGCGCCTGGCATTGCCGAAGCGCTGGTGGCCACCGCCATTGGTTTGTTTGCTGCTATTCCAGCCGTGTTGGCCTACAACCGTTTTTCGCGCGACATTGACCGCGTGTCCATCAAATTGGAAACCTTCATCGAAGAGTTCAGCAACATCTTGCAGCGCAACAGCGCGGGCACGATGACCCACTGAGCCGAAAGACACAGCATGGCTTCAATTTCCCCTCGCTCAGGACGCGGCCGCCGCGCCATGAATGACATCAACATGGTGCCGTTCATTGACGTGATGTTGGTCTTGCTCATCATCTTCATGGTGACCGCCCCTCTCATCTCGCCCAGCGTGATTGACTTGCCCAGTGTCGGCAAAGCCGCCGCCGTGCCAGACCAAGTGATTCACGTGGAAATCAGCAAAGAAGAACGCATCACCGTCAAAAGCACGGGCACGGTAACCAAGTCGCTCAACAGCACCCTGCTGGGTCTCGCGCGCGATGTACGCGAACTCCAAGGCGAAACCTCACAAGGCCCTGTGGTGATCACCGC
>Ga0114979_10000657_pt1 | contig 22702 bp, 19 predicted proteins | sample S_140625_EF_Meta_FD_87315 | JGI IMG/M metagenome (GOLD analysis project Ga0114979, IMG submission 87315) | Freshwater microbial communities from Lake Simoncouche, Canada to study carbon cycling - S_140625_EF_MetaG | ecosystem: Environmental > Aquatic > Freshwater > Lake | place: Lake...
AAAGTCACAAGCCTTGAGCCGTTTAAAATGGAAGTGGTGGGTTGTCATCATCTGATGCAAACTCTCAATGACTCCAGAAGAGCTCATGGTGAAAATATTAAAAATTGGCCGCTGCCTGCAGGGACCGATCACTCAAATCTTTTGATAAAAGAATTAATCTTAAAATTAAATAATAAATGGAAACATGTTTATACAGACGATGAAGTCTGCCATTGCCGAACCATCAGTCTTGAGACCGTGGAACAAGCCATTTTTCATGGCGCAACCACGGCCGAGCAAGTGACACAAATGACGACGGCATCTTCAGCCTGTGGAACCTGCAGGCCAGATGTGGAAAAGATATTAAAATTTCGCCTTGGCGACGGAACTTAATTTTTTGTAATTGCAGTGGGTTTTTGCGAACGGAATTACGAAAAAGAAAAGATTTTCATCCCTAAGTTAAAGCAAAACGGCTGTGTCTTTGCAAATTGAAGTGAGAGGATTGAGGGGCTTAAAAAATCTTAGTCTGCGCGACGATTTTGAAAAGACTCGATCTTCCCCTGCTGACAATCGTAAGTCACTTCGATGGGCTGACAGCAAACTTCACAGTCTTCGATGTAAACCTGTTGGCCGTCCACTGTGGTATCCAAAACAAAAGAAATTCTTTGAAAGCAGTAGGGACATTTGAATCTTTTCTCGATGGATTCCATATGAATTAAGATAATGGATGGTTTTTAATCCAAGACAACATGTCTTTTTGCAAACTTGCGAGCTCGACATTATCTAAGGTGGCTCCGGCAGCATACAAGTGCCCCCCACCGTTCCACTTTTCAGCCAAAGAGAGCACCTCATAGCGGCCCTTGGATCGAATACTCACTTTAATTTTATGAATTGTTTCTTGCCTGTACAAAACGGCAATTTCAACGCCTTCCACATTCATCATGGTGTCAACCACATCCCGCGAGGCCTCAGGATCTACGTTAAATTTTTGAAAATCTAAATAGGAAAGACTTAAGTGTGCAATTTTACCACCGTTGAGATATTCAATTTCAGAAAGTGCTTTTGCTAAAAAGCGAAGCTTTTCAGGAGTTTGATTGCCAAAAAGTCTTCGATGAATTTCTGTGGGATCAAATGAGTGTTGCATAAGCTCTGCTGCAATTTCATGGGATCTTGGAGATTTTCTGATAAAGCGAAAAAGCTGAGTATCAAACACAAGGCTTGTGTAAAGGCATTGAGCGATCTCGGGATCCATTTCGACCTTCAGTGATCGAATCAAATCAAAGGTCATCTCTCCTGTAGAGGCAGCCATTGTGTTAATAAATGAACTATGTCCTGGGTGGGGACCTTTCTCTAAAACAGGATGATGATCAATAAATAAAACAGCTCCTGATTTTTGAGCCCAGCTCGCTAAAGGCTCGATCCGTCTTGAGTCATTGGTATCAAAAGCAATCAGTAGATCACCAATTTCTGGCACTTGGTCAGGATTGAAAACTTCGATTTTAGAGTAGCCAGGTAAAAAAGAATATTTTTTAGGAATGGCATCCACGCTTAAAAGTCTGACTTGGATTTTCATTTTGATCAGAGCAAAGTAAAAAGCCAGCATGGCTCCAACGCCATCGCCGTCGCAGTCCCGATGGGTTGTCACAGTGACCCGTTGAGCTTTTTTAAGAATTTCGAGAAGTTGATCCAAAAAATGTGACCCTTTTTGCTTTGGGTTTATGTTAACAATAATTAAGGTTTATAACAGTTAGAACTTGTTGCAACCAAGACCTAGGATTTGATTATGAGTGGAATTTGGTCAGATTTGTAATACAATGCGCTATTGCCCCATCAAGAGATTCTTGGTATCCAGATAGGCTGATTTGAGGTGAATATGTCTTCTGATAAACTTCCAATGACAATACGTGGTAAAGCCCTGCTTGAATCTGAGCTTAAACGTCTTCTTCACGAAGAGCGTCCTGCTGTCATCAAAGCCATCGAAGAAGCCAGGTCTCACGGGGATATTAGCGAAAATGCGGAATATGATGCGGCTAAGGACCGTCAATCGATGATTGAAGGTCGAATCGGAGAAATTCAGTTCAAACTTTCTCAAGCTGAAGTCGTCGATACATCTGCAATTAAATCGGAAACTGTTGTTTTTGGTGCCTTTGTTCATTTATTGGATTTAGAAAATAACGAAAAAGCGAATTACCAAATTGTTGGCCTGGATGAGGCTGATGTGAAAAAAGGTTTGATCTCGATTTTGTCACCCATGGCCCGAGCTCTGATTGGAAAAAGAAAAGGTGACAATGTGGTCGTTCAAAGCCCTAAAGGGGACCGCGAATACGAGATCCTTTCTTTCGAATTTAAGTAATGAAGTCTGTTCCTAAACAAAACAAAAAAGTCAGCCTTGTCACTGATCAGTCGGGTCGTAGGACATTTATACTAGGTCTTGTGCTGTCTGTAGCGATTGGGTTTTCCCTTCGCGGACTGACCAGTCCTAGGCAACTCCACCAAAAATTAATCCAGGCCACTCAATCCATTGGCAGTGAAACATCAGTCAGTTGGTCCCAGGTGAGGCTCTCACTTAAAAATGGCCCTTTCTTGCCGCGCTTGGCGGTACTGATTCAGAATGTAAAAATTGTTTCACAAAATAAATGCTGGGGCGAACCCATTTTGTTTTCACAAGAGGTAGCAGTCCCGCTCTCGATTGCGAAGTGGATTTATGCCGGACAACCTCTGGACCAGATTGAGCTGAACGATAGTTTTCTAGAGCTCAGATCTGCGATCGAGTGCGAAAAAACTCCGGCTGTGAAAAAAGATCAAAAGGAAGACTCAATAAAAATGGTCAGGATTAAGACTAAACAAGAAAGTGTTGTGCGTCCCCCCCTTGTTCTAACAGGTTTTGTTTTCAACCAACTCAAAATTCGGCATGAAAAGTGGATTTATAAAGATTGGTCTTTAAAAAGTTTAAATCTAAATATTCACGAAAACCAACCTTGGTATGCCACACTCAGTGCTGATTTTCCTATTCCTGACACTGAATCAGTGGATTCCAATGTGCGTATTAATTTGAGTTACAAAGAGTTTCCCGCTCCCCTATTTGACCTTTCGATCGATGGGCACTGGCGAGAGGGAAACTTTAAAATGTCGGGGCTTTGGGATCAAACCACCCAAAGGTGGAGCTTTAAAACTCAATTTGATCATTTTTCATTTCAATTTTTAAAAACTCTAGCTTTAAAAACTAAGACTCCGTGGAATTGGCCCGATCGGCCCATGTGGTTTTCATTTTCCAGTGAAAGCTCAAACCAGTTTTCTGACTGGAGAAAATCCCAACATCTTCTTCGAGGGATCAAAGTAGAAGGGGACCTGGGTCAAATCCAGATTCCTGATTTAAGAATTTCAAGTCTTCAGCCCTTTCAAGTGGCTCCTTTTGTTTTTCAAATTGAAAAAGCAGATTTAACAACCGCCTTCCTGGGTAACTTTAAAAATCTAAGCTCAGTCAAATCCTTGGGCTTTTTGACGGGTGAAGGAGAGTGGCTGGCTCAAGATGAATTTCGATTTCGCGGCAACTGGCTTTCATCGAAATGGAACCCTTCAGATTCATTTCAATACTTAAATGATTTCCAGATTTCAAATGCCAATGTTCAGGGAAGCCTTAAAAAAAGTCGATGGAAAATAGTTTCATCAGATCCATTGATTGAAAATGTTCAGTTCCAGGGCGAGATCACTTTAGAAGGTGATCAAAAACTTGCCAATGGTTCATTAAAAAGCTTTCTTTCATCACCAGAGCTGCCCGGCCAGCTTATTAAAAATGCAAACTCTGTTAAATCAAAAGCTGTTAGTTTTGTTTCAACCCACAGGTGGACAGAAGACTCTCAACAGGCTCTCTATCAATTGAATCTGGATCTTTATGAAACTGATCAGCTTCGAATTGATAATTTAAAAATGAATTTTAAAAAGCAAAATCCGGCATGGGATCTTAAGCTTCAGACGGGTTCATTTTTACTGAAAGAAAGATTGCCAATGATTCCTGAACATCCAAGCTTTCAGTATCCACTTGACTTGGGATCTGCAAATCTAGAGGTCGCACAATCAAACGAAGATCAGATCCGCTGGCAAATTCAGTCAAATCCGCTGCAATCGGCGGGAAGTCAGATTCAAGACGAAAGACTCAGTGGAAATATTAAGTTAAACGGACAAAGCTTAGTTATCCTAGGCACACGTCAACAACCCGAGATCATCAGTAAGTAGTCAAGCTTGGGTCTTCCATTTCAAGTTTTTCAATCTCACCAGTCACATCATTAGATTCAACGGCCAAATTTTGGCTTTCAATGAATTCAGACTCAGTCATAAGAGTCGGATCTTGTTCTTGTGTTTTTTTTGACTTCTTTTTAGATGCTTTTTTTAAAGTCACTGTGGGTTCGGTGATTGAATTCTTTAACGTGGGTTTAGCTTTCAATCTAGGTTCAGGTTTTGCGACGAGGGATTTAATTTTTTGATCATACTCATTTTTCAAATCATTCATTCGCACTTGGTATTCTTTTCGAAGCAGATTCAATTGCTCAGCTTTTTTGGTCGACACACATGACTGATAAGACTTCAGTGCAATTTCCTTTGCCTCCATCCGACATTGATTTTCCATTGTCGGCAGGAGTGTTCCAGTTGTAGGTTCATTCCCAGCAAATGCGATTGTAGAAAAAAGAGCTAAAATAAGTAATTTCATTTGTGACTTCCTTAAAGATGAAGGTCCTATTCGTGATCGCCACTCTTTCTTAAAACACGCTTGGCTGTTAGTGGCACAGGAACTATAAACAATTTCACGAAAGATAAATTTTATTTCGTTAATTAAGTAATCAAGTGAATTTGTGGCTAAAAGTTAAACACCCTTAAAGGGTTAAAAGATATTGAATAAGATCTAATCGATCACTTGCGGACAGAACATTGATTCCGTCTTTGATGAAAATTCTTTTATCATGTCCGGTGTTTCGCATGCCCGGTCTTTGGGTATCATAAAAAAGCTCTTGTTTTCGCCAACCTTTCGGAACTTTGCTAGCGATTGGGTAGCCACCACATTCAAAGTCATAATCGATATTTGGATCAATTGCTGCCCCTGCATAATAAGTTTTTGGTCTGAGCTCTGAAGGCATAAGAACCACGCACAAGCTGGGCATGGAATTATTGTGCATATAAGGATATCTTGCCCAGATGCCTAAGAGTGGCGGGGGAACGTAGCCAGTTTGCGCTTTAATTTTAATTCCATTTTTGACAGATAATTCTAATGAATTGAGCTTCTCTAAGCTTTTCATCATTTGAAATCGTAAGGGATCTGTCCCCACATTTTTCACTGGAGTCTTATCAAAATATCTCACTTCAAAATTTTTAATTTGATCTTTCCAACTGAGATGGCTGAGCTCAGGTCTTGACCAGTTTTTGACATATTCCCCGTGGCACTTGGAACAGGTTTGATTAAAAATGGCTTCTCCTCGAAGGGCTCTGGATTTTTCAATTTTTTCAGCTGAAAAAAACTCTTCGATTCTTGGGGGCTTGGCCTCGTAGACAGCATTTGTTAACTCTTGAATCGTTGACTGATTTTGGAGCAACCAACTATCCAAAGTTTTCAAATCGGTTCCACGCCCAATTTCATTCCAAAGAATATTTGTTAAGATTGGATTTCCAGAAACCACAGAGCCGTCCAGAAGCCATCGATTTTTATATTTCACGTTCCACCAGACAGCAGGTTTACTATCAGCTGGTGTTGTGTCGAGAGCATCAGGTCTGGGATGCTTTTCATAAAAAGAATTCTTCTGGGCCCATGGGTCCGGATTTCTTTTATTTAAAGAAAGGGCGACCTGCGCAAGTGAAGTGTCTAGCCCTAATTGGAGTGGCAATTTCAGACCTACAGACTTGAGATTGTTTTTTGTTTCAATGAAAATTTCATTCTCTTCTTTTGTTGATCTCAACAACACTTCAGAAAAATGCGGATTATAAAGCTGAGAGGCTTTTTGACCTCGGATAAAAAAATGATTGGCTCTAGGAAATCGATTGGTCATTCCCAAAACAATTTTTCCAAATAATTGGCTTGAGTGGCAAACCGCACAGCTAATGGTAAAAGTGGAAACTCCATTTTTTTGGATACGGCTGTAGCCAATCAAATCTTTTTCTGGATCTATTTGGCTTGGCACTGGCCATTCCGGATTGAGCTTCTTAGATGGGTAAGGATGAAGTCCTGCCCATTTGAATAAACTGGTGTAGAACTTCTCACCAAAGTTGTTTTTTAAGGGTCTCTCAGGAAGTAAGACGCCTGTGACTTCAACAGGATATTGTTGAGCATGAAGAAAACCTTTTTGAATGGATAATCTAAGCTCATCCTGATTGAGTTCAAAAGGATTAGAAATTCCAGTGACAGGTTGAGGCGCATCTTCTTGCCAGTGCTGGCTTGCCAAGGTCACCTGTGTACCTAAAATGAAGGCTATCAGCCTGAAGCAAAAAATCATCTGGATTAGGCTTTCAGATGTTTTGCTTCTTGGCAATAAAAACGGTTAGCGTCGAATACTTTTAGGATCGACTGCGCTTTGTAACCCGTCGCCCATGAAGTTAAAGCTGACCACAGTCAGCAAAATCATGGTTCCGGGCAATATCGTAAGCCATACGTTCTTGTAGATCATCTCTTGAGCATTCGTGAGCATATTGCCCCAGCTCGCCATAGGAGGCATGATTCCCAAACCTAGAAATGAAAGAGCCGCTTCGAAAATAATACTGCTGCCAACACCCAAAGTCAGGGAGACAATCATCGGTCCGATCACGTTCGGAAACAGATGTCTAAAAATAATGGTGCTGTCATTACAGCCCACAGTACGTGCTGCCAGAATAAATTCCCGCTCTTTCAAAGACAGAATGCTTCCCCGTACAAGTCTTGCAACTGTCATCCAAGAGAATAAACAAATAATAAGAACCATTTTGATAATGCTCTCGTAACCAGAGCCCACGTATTGCGCCAGTAGCGGAACTTTCTGCAAATCCACAGCAGCAATCACGATCATTACCGGAATTAACGGTAATGACAGCAAAGCATCTGTCACTCGCATCAACAAAGAATCAATCCAACCACCATAAAATCCAGCAAGGCTTCCGATCATCAGACCAATCAAAGCCGCAACTAAGGTCGATAGAATTCCAACACCAATCGAAACACGAGCTCCATAAATCAATCGAATGAAAACATCTCGTCCCACTTCATCAGTTCCAAAGGGATGATATTTTTTGAAATCGTCAAGCATGGTTTTAAATGAGGAGGGAACCATTTCAAGCTGAGTTAGAATTCCCGCTATCTCTTCTTTTGGCATGAGCGCCACTTCAAAAAGGGCATCGTCTTCGGGGACCGCGATCAAGCCTTTAGACACAAGCTCTGCTTGTAGCTGAGAGGCAAGCTCGGTGTTGTTGGCAATCCAAGTTTCTACGGCTGTTTCTTTTTCTGAAGAGCCAACTTCAGAGTGAGAAAAGGGAAGTAAGTAACGTCCCGAAACATTTTGTCGATGGGGGTGAAGACCTGTCGCCCAGGAAATGAGATCAGCGCTAAGAGCAAGCAAAATAAAAAATACAATGGTAATAACACCAGCGACAGCCATGCGATGTTCTGCAAATTGAGTGACAATCATTTTCCACAGGGGTTGTGGCTGCTCCATTTTTAAGATGTCTTGCTGCGCTTGGGTTTTTTGAAGATTCTCGTCTGACATTTTTAAACTGCCCTTTTCATAAAATTGAATCCTGAGGTGTTACAAACTTAGTGGTAAGAAATCCGAGGATCGACAAAACCGTACAATATATCTGCAATTAAGTTCATAATGAGAACCATACTGACTGAAATAATAAATGATATCATGGCCACATTAAAATCGTTTCCCATGATCGAGTCATAAACAAGCTTGCCCACACCTTGATAAGCAAAAACAGTCTCTGTGAGTAGGGCTCCAGAAAATACATTTGAAAGACTCAAAGCCACTACTGTGATGATTGGGATCAATGCATTTCGAAAAGCATGTTTCCAGATGACAACATGATAACTAAGGCCCTTTGCTTTTGCAGTTCTAACATAGTCTTGTCTGAGAACATCCAGCATGGATCCTCGTGCATATCGAACAAAGCTTCCGATGGATTGCAAGGAGAGAGAAAGAACAGGCAGGATCAAATATTTCATACGATCAAAAACTCCTGCTAAACCCGTGTTGTCTGCACCAATAGTTTCAGTGCCACCTGCAGGTAACCATCCCAACTGAACTGCAAAAATGATAATGAGGATCAGAGCGAGCAAAAACGAAGGCATTGAAATTCCAAAAAACGAGGCCATATTGACTGTAGAATCCAATTTGCCGCCGGGATTCAGCGCGGTGTACACACCCATGGGAAGTGCAATCAGCAGAGAAAACCCCAAAGCTAACATGGACAGAAAAAAGGTGTTCCATAACCTGGGGCCGAGGAGTTCGCTAACAGGAACACGGTAGGTTCGGCTGTGACCTAAATCACCCGTTGATATTTGGGCAACCCAGTTGAGGTATCTTTTGTAAGCGGGCTGATCAAGACCGTAAAGACTTCTGAGGCGAGCGACGTCCTCAGAAGTTATTTTAGGATTTGACGAAATCATCAATTCTACGGGATCCCCTGGCATCAATGTCATGATGTAGAAGCAAACATAAGACAAGATGATTACCACCCCAATTGTTTGTAAAATTCGACGCAAAATGTATGTTGCCATTGTCACATTTCCTTAAAAATTAAAATGTCCAAAGCTCAATTTCATTGGTTTCTGCAAACTGATGTCCTGTGGGTCTGTAATTTTTGAGTCCACGAGGAACAACAGATATATCAGATCGGTAAAACAAAGGGATGACGGGGACTTCTTCTGTGTATGCTTTTAAAATTTGAATGGCGTGGGCTTTTCTTTTGGCTTGTGAAAATTCAGTGTCGATCGCTTCACAGGCCTGATCGACAGCTTTGTTTGACCAGCCAGGATAGTTTTGTCCACTCCAGCCGTTTTTTTCAGTGGGAATATTTTGAGTCGCTAAATTTGTTTTTGGATTATTTTCCGGAGCGCTGACCCAGGCATACATGGCCATGGCTTGAAATTTTCGCTTTTTTGTTGTTTCCGAGAAGTAAACACGAGCAGGTTCATTTTTAAGTGTGACTTCAATTCCCGCTTGTTTCCATTGTTCTTGCAAGTAGACCTGAACAAGTTCACGGGTTTTATTGCCCGCAGTCGTCATAAAAGTAAGTGATAATCTTTTTTTATTTTTCGTTCGAATGCCATCAGATCCCACAACCCAGCCGGCTTCATCCAGCAACTTTTGAGCCTCTCTGCGAGAGTATTTATAGATTTTCACCTGTTTAGGATCGTTGGTGTACCAAGGATCTTTAGGTGACACCAAGTGCTCGGCCACTTGCTGTTTGCCTTCGAAAAGAGCATTCACCATTTCCTCTCGATTGATGGAATAAACAAGAGCTTGTCTAACTTTTTTATCCTTAAGAAGCGGATTGTCCAAATTCAGATCAATGTGTTCGTAAGCGATTGAGGGTGTAAAAGTGACAAGGAAATCTAAATTTTCTGATTTCACTTTTTTCTCAAAATTCAAAGCCTGATCCATGGCGAGAACACCCATGGTGCCAATGATATCAATTTGGCCAGAGCGTAAGTTAGCCTCGAGTGTTCCAGTGTTAGGAATCAGTTTTACAATCACTTTTTCAATTTTGGGAGGGGCTCCATGCCAATGAGGATTTGGAACCAAAGTCACGTGATCACCTAATTTCACTTCAGAAATTTTATAGGGACCATTGTACAGACCCGGATTTGTCGGATTTTTGACATACAATGAATTTTTCTCGTAGCCCTCTTTTTTGCTCGAGTGCTTGTTAAAAATGCTTTCTTCAAGGTGCTTAGGAAGGGGATAGAACTTGGCCATGTCATAATAATCCCAACGAGCTTTGTCATAGGTAAAAGTGCAATTCTTTGGGGTTTTAGGATTCCACTCAATTTTCTCTACTTTTGTAAAAGTCTCTTTTTCACCAATTGAAACATTGGGAGAAAGTGCCACTTGCCTAGAGAAGGCAAAATCAGCACAAGTCAAAGCAACGCCGTCGCCCCATTTCGCATTGTCTAAAATACTCCATTGCACGACAATTTTCTTTTTTCCATTCACTTCAACGATTTGTGCCGTTTTTTTTTCGAGTGTCGGGATTTCTTTTGCAAGCTGAGGGATCCATTTTAAATTTGCGTCTAAAGTTGTCAGGGTTCGCCCTGCCATTGCGTAAATGTAGGAAGTCGCAGACATGGTCATAATCATGGGATTTAAATTTTCGAATTCTTGGCTGATTCCTATTTTAAGTTCTTTGTTGCTGGGGGCCGCTTGTGTTGCACATGAGAAAATCAAAAAAACAGAGAATAGAATTTTCATAGTTAGTCATTATCCTTTAAAAAACATGATTTTTGGTGCCCAGACTGGGCATCTTCTGAATGGATGTTTTGAAGCTGAGGTGTGTCCACTGAGCACTGTTGCATTTTAAAAGCACATCGAGGATGAAACGCACAACCGGTGGGGGGATTCAAAGGACTTGGTACTTCTCCTGAAAGTGATTTCTTCATTGATTTTTTACCAAGACCCACAGTTGGAATCGCTTGCAATAAAGCCTGAGTGTAGGGATGTTTTGGATTTTGGAAAAGCTCGTCCCGAGAACCAATTTCTACAATTTTTCCAAGGTACATCACGGCGACTCGATCACAAAAATATTCAATGACAGAGAGATCATGGGAAATGAAGAGGTAGGTCAGGCCCCGTTGTTCTTGCAAATCTTTGAGTAAATTTAAAATCTGAGCCTGAATAGATACATCAAGTGCACTGACGGGCTCATCACAAATAATCAAATCTGGTTTTAAAGCTAAAGCTCGTGCGATACTGATTCTTTGTCTTTGACCGCCAGAAAATTCGTGAGGGTATCTGTTGGTATGTGATGGTTTAAGGCCTACTGTTTCTAGAAGTTCTTGGACTTGGGTTCTTCTTTCTTTCAATGTTCCTAAATTATGAACATCTAAGGGCTGCTGAAGGATTTGACCTACAGTCATGCGAGGATCAAGGGAAGCATAGGGATCTTGGAAGATCATTTGAATGTTACGACGACTTTTTCTGAGATCTTCATTCGTCAGTTTTAAAAAATTTTGTCCTTTGAAATTCACTTCACCAGAAGTGGGCTCGTAAAGCCTGATCAGAGTTCTTCCTAAAGTAGATTTGCCGCAACCGGATTCGCCAACAAGCCCCAAAGTTTCACCCTTATAGATCTCGAGATCCACAAGGTCGACGGCTTTGACCTGTCCCACAGTTTTTTTGAAGAACCCTTTTTTAACAGGGAAATGCTTTGAGATTTTTTTTGCAGAAAGTAGGGCTTCCATTAGGGGTGTGCTCCCGTCTGCTTTAAGGGATGAAAGCAAGCAACAACGTGTTCGGGGCTGATTTGTGTGACAGGTGGTGGTTCGTTCCAACAGATCTCAGTGGCTGATGGGCAACGATTCGCAAAAGGACAGCCCTTTGGAAATTCATGGGGTGCGGGCACAGTGCCTTCGATGGTTTGAAGACGACGTGTGCGCTGGCCTAAATGGGGTCTGGAGTTCATCAAAGCAGATGTGTAGGGATGCTGAGGATTTGCGAAAAGTTCTTGAGTGGGAGCGCTTTCACAAACTTGTCCACCGTACATCACCAGTACACGGTCACTGATTTCAGAGATCACGCCTAAATCATGGGTGATAAACTGCACAGCCATATTAAACTTTTTTTGCAAAGTTTGAATCAACTCAAGGATTTGAGCCTGAATCGTTACATCTAAGGCTGTCGTGGGTTCATCAGCAATCAATACTTGAGGATGACAGCTAAGAGCCATCGCAATCATCGCCCGCTGTCTCATGCCACCAGACAGTTGGTGAGGGTAATTGGTGTATCTTTCTTCGGGAGAAGGAATTCCAACCAGGCTCAACATTTCAATGGATCTATTTTTTGCTTGTTCGGCCGTTATATTTTCATGTCTTAGGATTTGTTCGTCGATTTGTTGGCCAATCGTCAAAACAGGATTGAGAGCGGTCATGGGTTCTTGAAAGATCATGGCGATTTTTGAACCGCGAAGATCTTCCATTTTGGATTCTGAGATTTTGAGAATGTCTTCGTTATTGAAAAAAACCTGCCCACCGGTGATTTTTCCGGGATTTTCAATCAAGCGCATCACAGCCAGTGAAGTCACAGACTTTCCGCATCCGGACTCGCCCACGATGCCCAGAGTCTCGCCGGGATAAATTTCGTAGGAGAGACCCTTAACTGCACGAAAAGGTCCACTTTTTAGAAAAAAAGTGGTTTCGAGATTTTGCACTTTTAGAGTAGGAACTCGATTTTCCACAACGATTAAAGCCTTTCCGTAAATTGAGATTCCGTTCAATAGCTAAAAGATCAGTGAATTAACAGTTAAGATGCGTAGCAGCATTAGCGAATTTGATCCCAGGGATGACTGCCACCCAAGGCTTCCATTGAAGAAGACTTCCAACCGAGTAGCATTCCCATCAACTTTTCAGAGAGCTTTTTCTTTTTCTCACTTTTAAGAAACAAAATTTTGTGGGTCTTGTATTTTTTTAAAAGAAATTCTTGGCTGGTGGAAATTTCATCCACTAATCCTAAGGCAAGAGCTTGAGTTCCATACCAGTACTCACCTGTTGCCACTTTATCAAAATCAAGTTGCGGTCTGAATTGTTTGATGTGGTTCTTGAAAAGCTCGTGGGTCGCCTGAAGCATTTCTTTAAACTTAGATTCTTTTTCAGGTGTAATTTCAGCCAATAAAGACACAGTGGTTTTATGTTGTCCCGCCGTGTACTCTTTGTAATCAATCTCATTTTTTTTCAATAACCTGTGAAAATTGGGAACCTGACTGAGCACCCCGATTGATCCCACAATTGCAAATGGGCTTGCTAAAATTTTGTGAGCTGTGCAGGCCATCATGTATCCACCGCTGGCGCCGATTTGATCAAGAGAGACGGTGAAAGGTATATTCTGATGACGAAGTCTGACAAGTTCTGCAGCGGCCAGACCGTAGCCGTGCACCACGCCACCGGGGCTATTAAGAATCATAAGAACCTCATCAGTGGTGTTGGCCACATTCAAGATGGCGGTGATTTCGTTTTTCAAACCTTCTACTTGGCTGGCTTTCATATCGCCATCAAATTGCAAAACAAAAAGGTTGGGTTTTTTCAAATTCACTGATTCTTTGGTTTTTTTCTTGGTTTGTTTTTTCAGTGATTTAAATTCTTTTTCATTGAGCGTGAAGGTTTGCAGAGCTTCGCTCTGGGATTGCCACTTTTCAGTCCAGTCCTCGATTTTGAGATGATCTGCTGGAGCCTTATTCAAACTGGCCCAAGTCAAAATAAGCACGATGATCCCAAAACCTGTGACGATCACGCCGGTTTTGAGCACAAATGATAAAAGATCGATCAAAAATTGTGATATTTCCATGAATGACCTTCTATCCTAGTCCGAGACAGAGGTCGAGATCCTTTTCCCTTATGGGCTTTGTTTTGATAATCTACAACCGTGCGTCGATATTTCTCTGTCCTCTTTATTTTATCTATCCACTTTTATTCATGGGGCAACCCGTCTCGGAATCAATTCGTACTTGAACATCCAGAAGTTGAAAGAGCTCGTGGATTTCAAGAGTATTTGGAACAAAAAAGAAAATTAATGAAGACTCAGGATCAGGGTTTGCAGATTTACTTAGAGGGCCTGGAAGTGCAAGCCCGAGAGCAGGAAAGGGCCAGGCAAGAATACAAAATGCAAAAAAAATCTGAGATTAAACCCGAGCTCAGCCGTGAGTATCAGGAACACCTGGGTGAGCGACAAGCAACAAGAGATGAAAAAGATCTTTTAGAGCTGAACTATCGAAAAGAAAAATTAGTGGAAGCGCAAATTCTGAATCAGATTCGACTGGATAAGATGGCAGAGCTTGGGTTGCCTGAAAATCGCCCACGCTATGACTTGGAAAAAAGATCCTTGTATGGAGGTCAACCACAATTTTCCAGATCTAAAGTTCCATTTCCCAATCAGCCCAGCGCACCTAATTTTGGCTCTGGTGGTTCTCCGTTTCCTCCGTCTCAGGAACCCTTTCCACCAGCAGCTCCATTTGATGATTTTCCACCGCCACCGGCTTTTCCTGATGATAATTTTGACTTGCCTCCACCGCCTCCGATGGATTCCCTGGAAGGGGAATCAGGAACAGGAAGTGATGATTTTTTCCCACCACCACCGCCACCGCCAGCTTTTGAAGACAATTTTCAATTTTAATTAGTGCTTTTGAAAGTAGTTGTCTAACGGCTCGCCGGTGATCTTTTTAAACATTTTCGCAAAGTACAAAATTAAAGCAAATAAGATCATCATACTGGGAAGTAAAATCACCAGAAATGACCACTTCGTCATTTGAGAAATTTGTTCATTTAGCACCTGGGATTGAGTTTCGACTGTCAACGAAAGGTCGATAGGGACAAAGATTTTGTAAGCAAGTCCAAAATTAAGCAGAGCGCTGATCAAAAATGAAATGGAGAGGTACTGAGTGCTTTTTTTGACCAGGTGATCAAAGGCTTGTTTTTTAATCGGTGTGTCCAGAGATTGAAGCATTTTATCGATTTGGAAGGCCTGGGGGTTTAACACAAAAAGACTCAGTGCCGGCTTTTTCGTAAAACTAGAAGCCCAAACAAACAAACCGATTAAAAGTGGAAAAGCGGCCTCTTTGAATGCAAACCAAATTCCAGTTTTACCGAGAAGCGCAAAGCCGCCCGTGAAGCCAACATTTAGAAGCCCAAGAACAGAGATCCAATTCACCTTATGAGACTGGATGAGGTCGACGATTCCGTAAATCAGGGGAAAGGCCATAGCAATTAACAAAGAGCCTGTGGGATTGATGAAATCTCCGCCCCATTCATCGCCCTTACTGAGGATGATTGAAGGCAAGGCAATATTAAACATAATATTGTATAGTGGATTTTCTTTTTTAGATGGTTTTGTCGAAGAAGCTTCAGCCGTCATGAGGGATTCCGATGCGTAATAAATTGTTGATGTAATTTTTGAATCACAGTGGAGGCAATGTTATCTGCCACAAGGAAGCAAAAATTATGTCGGCTGGCCCCCTGGCAAATCATACGAATATTCACGTCAGGTATGGCTCGGAAGGCTTTTTCAGCAAGACCGGGAGTATGATTGATATTATTTCCAATCAGTGAAACCAGACTTAAATGATTTTCAATGTGAACTTCTGCGAATTGAGAAAGCTCTTGAATGGCAATTTCTGGTAAGCCCTCGAGAGCATCTAAAGTGATTGCCACACTGATCTCACTGGTGGTGACAGCATCCACAGAAATTTTGTGCTGATTAAAAACTTTGAAAATTTGAAATAAAAAACCGTGAGTTTGCCACATTTGCGGAGTTGTGAGTGTCACCAGCTTTTGATTTTTTCTAACAGCCATCGCTCGAACCAATGGGGCTTGATCGATGGTTTTCTTCACCCAGGTCCCCTGTTTTTGAGGCTCGAAACTGGAGCCCACAAACACGGGTATATTTTGCCGAACGGCGGGCAATAAAGTGGCGGGATGCAGGACTTTTGCTCCGAAGGTGGCAAGTTCAGAGGCTTCAGTAAAGGAAATTTCACTGATAATTTCGGCCTCTGAACAGATGCGTGGATCTGTGGTTGCGATGCCTGGGACATCGGTCCAAATTTCAAGAACTGAGGCTTCGATGGCTTCTGCAAAAAGAGCTGCAGAGAAATCGCTTCCGCCGCGTCCTAAGGTCGTTGTTTGGCCGCTGGATGTGGAGCCAATAAATCCTTGAGTCACCAGAACAGTCGATGACAAACGCGGAATTAATTCTTGGCAAGTGACTTTAATTTCTGAAATCTGCGGAATGGCTTTCGAAAATCGGGAATCAGTTTTTATGAATTGTCTGGCATCGATCAGATCCACACCGATTTGCGACTGGTGTTGAGCGTAAACAGTTTTGAGAGCCTGACAAAACAGCACAGAAGAAAGTCTTTCGCCCAGGCTAACAAGTGAGTCACTGTTTCTGTGACTGAAGTCTTTAAGTAAATAGATTCCTTTTGAAAGGCTCTGCATTTCTTCAATCAACTGATTCATTTGGTCAAGTGCTGAAGAAGATCCCTTTAGTTTTTCTAAGATTTGATAATGTCGTGTTGAGATAGTTTCGAGGAGGGAGGTCATTTTCTGAACGTCTTGTTTCTCGCTGGCAATTCCCAGTTCCAGCAACAAATTTGTGGTGCCTGATGTGGCGGAAACAACGATGATTGAACTTTTTTGTGCATAGCTGAGCTGCGCGCACATCAACATCGTGTCTGCATGCCCCATGGAGGTACCACCGAATTTAGAAACAACTTTTCCCATGATTGACAAGCAATCATAGCTCAGGCTCGAGTGTCAAAAAAAAACCATTGGCGAGTGGTTTGACGCCGATTTTTCATTTAAGTTTGACCGACAGCCTGAACGGGTTGCCGGTCAAAACAAACATTTTTATTTTGTCATGCTTTTAGTTAAACTAAGAACTTGAGAAGAGTCAAAATTGTCAGAGACAAATTTCCAATTCACATAGGACCAGAAGGTCTCGAGATACTTTTGGCGAGCATTTCGATAGTCAACGTAGTAAGCATGTTCCCAAACGTCAGCTGTCAGCAAGGGGCGAGGGCCGCCACCTGTGAAGGGGACGGCTGCGTTTGATGTGGAAACAAGGGATAACTTTCCGCTGGAGTCAGCACAAAGCCAAATCCAACCGGACCCAAAGGTTTTCATCCCACCATCAATGAATTTTTCTTTTAATTGGGTCATTCCACCAAAATCACGGGTGATGGCTTGATTTAACTTTTCACTGGGCTGACCCCCCTGACCTGCAGGTGTCAATCCGAACCAATAAAAAGTATGGTTCCAAATTTGAGCGGCGTTATTAAAAACTCCACCTGAAGAGCTGACGACGATTTCTTCTAAGGATTTCCCTTTTAAAGAGGCATCAGTTTCGATCAATTTGTTGAGGTTATCAACGTAGGCTTTGTGATGTTTGTCGAAGTGAAAAGACATTTGCTCTTCATTTAGGAAGGGACTGAGTGCGGTTTTTGAGTAGGGGAGTAAGGGTAATTGAAACATAGATTCTCCTTGAAGTTTTGGATTCTGAAATATGAATCTGCCAAGTCGGAAGGAACTAGGCAAGATCTATTGATAAAGGAAACCATTCAAAAGCTGATCAGCTTTGTGCGTTAGATGGGGCTTGTGTTTTTTTTCTCAGGACCATTTGAAGTAAGATTTCAAATAGTCGAGGAACGATCGCTAGAACAAATCGATATCAGTTTGTGCAAAGGACTGGACGGTGTCTACGATGATTGTCGCTTGATCATCGGTGCGCTGAACTTTTCCGGTCACAACTAAAAACCTTGAAGAGCGAAAAACCACTTTGTACTGATCGTAAATATCAGGCTTTAAAACAAGGTCCACAGTGCCAAATTCGTCTTCTAAAGTGATAAACCCAAAACCTTTGGCAGGCGGGGGTCGTTGATCCACCAAAAGAATTCCTGCGCATTGAACGAGGGTGTTGTGTTTTGTTTTTTTTAAAATTTTTGATGTCATCCCTGGCAAATGGGGAATTTCAATTCTTAAATGAGTCATCAGATTGCCTTTAAGTGAATAGCTCAAGTTTCGGTAATCGATCAAAGCTTCTTCTAAATTTGTCATTCGAGCAAAAACGTTTTGTCCATCTTCGATTTGCAGATTCTCATCAAATAAAGAAAACTGTAAGTTAGAAGCCCCAGTCCCCATCAAATTTTTAAAAGCGAGGGACTTCCAAAAAGAGTGCCTACGGTCCAAATCAAAACACTGGAAAGCGTCAGCGATCGTAAGATTGTTCAGCACCGCTTTATCAAAGTTGGTCCTTGCGATAAAATCCTCGATGGATTGAAAGGGCTTTTTATTTCTTTCCGCAATCATCTTGTCCACATCTAGCCTTCTTATTTTTCGAATGTTTCGAAAACCCATGCGAATGGTTTTCTGTGCTTCCATGACGGCATCCCAATTTGATCTGAGTGGGTGAACTGGCAAAACTTTGACTTCGCTATTTCGAACAGCTTCGTTAATTAAAAAATCAACACTGTAAAACCCCATGGGTTGAGAATTAATTAAAGCACACAGGTACTCTGCCGGATAATGAGCTTTTAAATAAGCAGATTTGAAAGCCAAAGATCCGTAAGAGGCTGCGTGAGCTTCTGGAAAGCCGTAGCTTGCAAAGCCTTGAGTGCGGCTCATAATATCCTTGGCAAGTTGTTCTTTGACTCCACTGTTGAGCATGGCTTTAAAAAGTTTATCCCCTTGAGTTTCTATGCTTTTGGCGCTTCTTTCTTTGCCTAAAGAACGTCTCAACTGATCTGCTTCAGCAGACGACCAGTTACAAACATCGATTGCGATTTGCATAATCTGATCTGGAAACATAGCAACCCCATGGGTTCTTCTTAAAATAGAATCTAAAGCAATATTGCCGCTGGCGAAAGGAAATCCTTTTTTAGCAAGGGCACGTCCTTGCAAATAAGATTTGCTCATGCCGCCCACACTCATACTGGGGCGGATCAGTGCCACTTGAACTGTCATCTCGTAGGGGTGGCTTGGTTTTGTACGAGGCAGTGAATTCATTTGTGCTCGAGATTCAATCTGAAAGCATCCTGCAGTTTCTGCTTTTTGAATGAGATGATAGGTTTTTGCATCATTTAAGGGAATATCTCGCCAATCAATTCCCACAAGCTCTGTGGCTTTTCGAATAGCAGTTAAAAATCCGATGGATAAAATATCAATCTTCATCATGCCTAAAGTTTCAAGATCATGTTTATCCCATTGAACAATGGTTCTTCCATCCATGGCTGCAGGCTGGATGGGAACAGTTTCAACCAAGGGCTCGTTTGTGATCACGAAGCCCCCCGAGTGAGTCCCAATGTGTCTTGGAAAATCCGAGATCATTTGAGTGAGCGTGCCAACAAAAACTCCGCGGCCCGCATATTCTTTTGCAAGCTCTTGAAACCTGGCCCGAACCTCATCAGCCTTTAAAGTGCCGACTTTTACGCCGATGACTTTACAAATTTCTCTGAAAGCGCCTGCACTTTTATAAGTGTGGATGGCTGCCACCATGCCTGCACGGTCACGACCGTAGCGGCTAAAAATTCCTTGAATGACTTCTTCCCGGCGTTCATGTTCAAAATCCACATCAATGTCGGGTGGATCTTTTCTGGCATCGTTAGCAAAGCGATCAAAAAGCAGTTGAGCTGCAATCGGATCCACTGAAGTTATACCTAACGCATAACAAACAATGGAGCTTGCAGCAGAGCCCCGGCCTTGAAAAACAATTTTTTTTGCTTGAGCATCGCTCAGGATATCATACATGGTTAAAAAATAATCTTCTTCCCCACGCTTATTAAAAAAGTCAAGCTCACGCCTGATTTGTTGATCAACCTCTGGCGACAAAATCCCCTTAAACCTAGCTTGAGCTCCTTCCATCACAAGTTTTCTTAAATAACTTTTGGCCGTATGTCCTTCAGGCACCGCCTCTTTGGGGTAAGTGTATTTGAGTTCTGATAAAGAAAAAGTGCAGGCTTGCGCAATGTGGGCCGTGTGAGTGATGGCCTCTGGCACATCAGAAAAAAGAAGCTCCATTTGAAGACTGGATTTTAAGTATCTTTCGTCATTGGAAAACAACTTAAATCCCGCTTGATCAAGAGTTGTGCCTTCCCTGATGCAAGTCAGGCAATCTTGCAGAGGGCGAAGCCCAGGCTGTGTGTAGTGAACATCGTTTGTGGCCACTGGCAAAAGATTAAACTTTTCTGACAAAGTCATCGCCTGATTCATTCGCTTGCGATCGAGACCATCTAAATAGCGACAAAGACTGATATAAAGATTTCCATTAAAAAGTTGATTTAAACACTCAAAATCATTTTTTTTATCATTTTTTGTGATGCAAACTAAATCACTGGCAGCACCAAATCTTTTCATCAAGAACTCAAGCTCATCATAGGTGATGGCACCTTGGCCCTTTTCTTTGCCAGCATGAACTTGAGTGATAATTCGACACAGAAGACCCCAGCCTTTGCGATTTTTTGCAATGAGAGTGATGGGGGGACGATTTTGCATCGTGATCTCGGAGCCTGCTATTAATTTCATATGTGGGGCATGATCCCTGATGGCTTCGAAAGCTCGGGGAAGTCCGTAGACGCCATTTATGTCACAGATTCCGATGGCAGACATCCCAAGCTGATGGGCTTTTAAAATGTAGTCCCGTGCGTCTGAAGCCCCACGAAGAAAAGAAAAATTGGATTTACAGGTGAGCTCGATAAACATGAATTACCCGTAGTACCCGTGAAGGTAATATTCATTTGTACTCACTTCAAAAATAGAAATTTTTTGGTGCCCTTCGATTTCAACATTATAGTAGGAGCGATTAAAAGTATTTTTGATATCTTCAAAAGGTTTTTCAAACCAGCCGCCGCAGATTTTTTCAACATCGTTGTCCCAATGAAGAATGCGGTATCTTTTCTTTTTAATATGCACAAAGCCTGCCGTGACCTCTACTTTTATTGGATAGCGACAGAGGTATGTGGCACGCTCAGGAATGAAGGCGGCTACGTCTGGAACTGAAGTTTGTAATTGGTGGGGGGAATCAAAATTCTTTTTCCAGGATCGTTCAGGTCTTCGATCTTGGGTGAGCTCTGCTTGAAAAACATTTTCCTTTCCTAAAAGTTCAACCAACTGATTATGAAGCGAATGAATTTGTTCCAGCTTTTCTTCGTCATTATTAAAAATATTTTTTTGACTACTATCGGCAGGGGTGGTTCTTAAAACCTTTGTTTCAATGGACTCGATCGGGGAACGAATGGGTTTTTTTTGAAATTCCCGAGCGAGTCGCTCTTTAAAAATTTTCAAAGTGCTTTTTGCATTTCCCTGAGGCGAGAAAAAATCAAAATCAAAGCTGCGCAAAAAATGGGGGTTTGTTGAAACCTTTTCGCAGCGAATTTGAATTTGAAGCTTCATGGCTTTTTGTTGTCTAGCAAACAATCTTGAAAAAATAAGGTCTAGCTGACTTTTGAGTTCAAATAACAGGGGATCCAGTTCCCCGTAAAATTCAAAATAAGAAAATTCTTTTTTTTCTAAAATGGTTTCTTCTGGAACCCAAAGTGGCCAGTTAATAAAATCTTGCAAGTGAGCCCGGGTGTAACAATGTCTTCCGATCACACCAAATCTTGCGATCAATTCTGCTACTTTAAGTTTTTTAAATTGACCGACATTTTGAACACCCAGATCTTGAAAAGAATGAATGAGGTGTTGCACAGATTTTCTTGAGACAGGATCACGCTGAAAGGGGTCAGCAAATTCGAGCAAAGCTTCTAGCGGTAATTCATCCACAGAATTTTTTTGATACATGGCTTGAGTTAAAGAATCTGTAATATCCAAGCCGAAGCCTAATTTGGCTTGAACACCAAAACGATTCAGAAGAACTTTTGCACGGGCTAGAAAATGGCTTTCAGAATAAAGTTGTTTGCATTTCCCGATTTCAATAAAGAAAGCTTGATTCGAGCGAACACAGATTTGGGGGCTGAACCTTAAAAAACTTTCAGCCACTTGAGAGATTTTCACGGGGTGATCAAACCAAAAGCAGGCAACTCTCATGACGGCACCCCGTGTTTTTGACGTTGCACAAAAATCTCGAATTGGTTTTCTTTCTGTTGAATATTGAGCTGAAGGGAAATGGGCCAAGCCGCAGAAAACTTTTGATCCCCTAGAAAAAAAAGAGTGCTTTTGGATTTTTCAGCCAGAAGGCTAAGCCTTTGAAAAATTCTGATGTCTGAAAATTGATTGGGAGCCACGATAAACGGGTAGTGCTGACTTTCAAGGGCCATTCTTAAAGGCTGCTGCAAATCACCAGTAGAATGAACAAACTGAATTCTTTCTAATTTCACGCCCCGCTGATAAATGGCTGTTGGATGAATCAAAGATTCCTTTTCCACCCACAAGATATAAGGCTCTGGATGCATTTTAAAAAGTTGAAGCAACCACTCGGTCCTGGCATTTCCTAAAAGTTCCACAACGATTCCACGGGCAACGCCACAGGCAAATTGAGGAGCGCTCCAGAATTCGCGCTCTGGAAGTAGGTGAATGCCCGTTTGCGCACGAAGATCGCGTAACAATTCATGTTTGCTCATAGGATTTCCTTCCCTTAAGGATAAGGAGATGGTTTATTATATTATGTAAGTTATATGTAAGTCAAATGCGAGCTCAAAGCCAAGAAAGCTGGCCGAATTTCTTCGGGGTCCTTGAGGGCGACAGTAGAATGTCGGTGGGTGTCGTTAATGAAAATAGTTCAGGATTGTTAGTTTTTCGACAGGTCTTACCGCGTCCCTTTGCTCGGCAAATCATTAGAGCCTGGAACAATCCGTGCATCGTGAGGATCAAAGGGTTTATCCATGAATTTTAAAATGTTACTTTCGTTTTTAAGCATCAGAAAAAGTTTTTTCTTTGCAATTTTTTTTATTGGCTTAGGTCAGTTGCCAGCCAAAGTTCTGGGCGCAGATTTAGCTGAGGGGCCTGGTGTCCTTGAGCAGGAACCAGATCAGCGATTGCTTTCGCTGCTCCCTTATTCACAGCGAGCATTAGGTTTTG
>Ga0114979_10000658_pt1 | contig 22697 bp, 21 predicted proteins | sample S_140625_EF_Meta_FD_87315 | JGI IMG/M metagenome (GOLD analysis project Ga0114979, IMG submission 87315) | Freshwater microbial communities from Lake Simoncouche, Canada to study carbon cycling - S_140625_EF_MetaG | ecosystem: Environmental > Aquatic > Freshwater > Lake | place: Lake...
GGTACCCATGCCATCACTAATCGAACCAAGGATTGCTAATGGTCCAATCGCAAAAAGCAGTGACGCACTTACAAAACCTTCAATGAATGGGCTTTCCTGCGAAGCACGAAAACGCTTGCGCAAATTCTCTCCGAGAATTTCAAGCTTTTCTTCAAGATGCAACGCACTGCCGATCAGGGCTCCAATAAGCAGTGATCCTAAGACACATAGCAGCGTCCAACCTTTTGGAAGAGCCGAAATATACTCGGAGGACCAGAGCGGAATTAGTGCACTGGCAGCCGCCAAAAGAGTTACTAAGCCGAGAATATCTGTTACTAAATTTCGTAGTTTCTCGCTTACCCGCGAACCAATTAGAACACCAAGTGCTGCACCACCAATGATGGTGAATGTATTGATTAAGGTGCCGAGGCCTGGAAATTCCATTAGGGCGCAATGCTATCTCGCGTAATCCTTTAGTGGGCTATCCTCAGTCAATGTCATTGAATTCTCGATTCTTGGATTTTTTACGGCCACATAAGACGATTCCGATAACGCCTTGGCGCGCACAAGATCGTTGGGACTTAACGGTTTCTCGAGTAGCCATTTTGTTTTTCGGACTCTTCATTTTCGGGATCGGTGACTCGTTATTGATTCAATCCCACTTAGGAAATGCGCCGTGGTCAGTATTGGCGCAAGGGCTTGCAAAGACCTTTGATTCAGAGATTGGTTTGCTCACTTTCGTCATTAGCGCGATAGTGCTACTTCTTTGGGTACCTCTAAAAGAAAGACCTGGATTCGGAACTCTGTCGAATATCGTAATTATCGCAGCAGCAATTCAATTAGGAATTGATTTTATTCCGCCAGCAGAGAACACAATGCTTGGATTGATCTATGTCTTTGGTGGGATTGCGTTAGTTGGAGCTGGTTCCAGCCTCTACATAACTTGTGGCTTGGGGCCAGGACCTAGAGATGGTTTGATGACCGCTCTTCATCACAAAACCGGCGTGCGAGTTGGCCGAGTGCGCTTGGCAATTGAAGGCACCGTCTTGATCCTGGGAGCTCTTTTGGGTGGCACGCTAGGCGTAGGGACTGCGCTATTTGCCCTCTTGATCGGTCAATCAATCGCAATTTTCTTAGGGATCGTGGCTCGGCTTACCTCAAAAACCTCTCAGTAAGCCTTAGGTTTGACCTCAACTTCCCTACGTTAGCCGGACGTTCTTCGGCTCGGAGTCGCAAACACCTCCGTTAACAAAATTAGAAAGGCACCTCATTGACTAAATTCCTAGATAGTTATTTCAAGATCTCGCAACGGGGCTCTTCAGTATCCGCTGAAATCCGCGGTGGTCTCGTCACCTTCTTCACGATGGCTTATATCGTGGCGCTTAACCCAATCATTCTTGCCTATTCACAAGATGCGAATGGTCAGTATTTGTTTGGTGGGGCAGCTCCTGCACCAGCAATGGTCGCAGCAACGACAGCTTTAATTGCTGGCTTACTAACAATTTTGATGGGCGCCGTGGCTAATTATCCACTAGCTCTGGCCACTGGTCTTGGCCTCAATACTTTCGTTGCAGTGGGAATCGCTTCCAAAATGACATGGGCTGCCGCAATGGGTCTAGTTGTTCTAGAAGGTCTAATAATCTTGGTACTCGTACTAACCGGATTCCGCGTTGCAGTATTTAAGGCAGTGCCAGCGCAGATAAAGATTGCTATCTCAGTCGGTATTGGTCTTTTCATCGCTCTTATCGGATTAGTTGATGCCGGTTTCGTGCGCAAGACTGCGAGCGGTCCAGTTCCAGTAGGTCTTGGTGTAAATGGAAATCTAGTTGGTTGGCCAACTGTGGTTTTCGTCTTCGGCTTGATTCTGATGATCGGTCTTATGGTTCGCAAAGTTAAAGGTGCCATTTTGATCGGTATTGTTGTTGCAACAGCTTTAGCTGTTGTGATTCAGAAGATGTACAACATCGCTCCTGGATTTACCGATAATGGCCCAGACAAAGCTCCAACAATCGTTGATGGCGGTTGGGGTTTGAATATTCCAAATGTGCCTTCCGACATTGTGGCAACACCGAAGTTTGATTTCAGTGGACAGTTCGATCTTTTCGGAGCATTCCAACTTGATAACCTAACTTTGGTTGCTGCAATCCTGCTCCTGTTCACATTGCTGCTTTCAGATTTCTTTGACACTGTTGGAACTGTTACTGCAATCGGTCACGAAGCTGGACTTGCAGATAAAGATGGCAATGTAGATAACATTCAAAAAATCTTGCTCGTTGACTCTGTTGCTGCTGCCGCAGGTGGCGCCGCAGGTATCTCTTCGAATACTAGCTATATTGAGTCAGCCTCCGGCGTCGGCGAAGGTGCCCGCACCGGTCTAGCTTCGATTGTTACCGGTATCTGCTTCTTGTTAACCACTTTCTTAGCTCCATTGGTAGCAATTATTCCTTACGAGGCTGCTACTCCAGCCCTGATCATCGTAGGCTTCCTAATGATGAGTCAGATCAAGAACATCGATTGGGATGATCTAGGAATCGCAATTCCAGCTTTCCTAACCATCATCTTGATGCCATTTACTTACAACATCTCAGTAGGTATTGGCGCCGGATTCATCACTCACGTACTTATCCGAGTGATCCAAGGCCGCAGCAAAGAAGTTCACGCTCTGCTGTACTTGGTATCTGGTCTATTCATGATCTACTTCTTATCTTCACCAATTAATAATTGGACGGCATAAGAGCATTAGAACGTTGATAGGAGCGGGCCACGAGAAATCGTGGCCCGTTTCCTTTTAGGGCAAACGCCAATCTATTTGAACTTGACCTGAAGAAATCAACATTTGATTGCAGTTAGTAAATGGCTTACTACCAAAGAATCCCCGATAAGCCGACAGCGGGCTGGGGTGAGCGGATTCAATTTTGTGACTAGTTGGGAACTCCGAACCCATCTTCTGGGCATGACTCCCCCACAGAATAGCAACCGATCCATTATGAGCTAGAACAGCTAGCGCGGCGGCAGTAATACGTTGCCAACCTATATTTAAGTGTTCGGTCTTGTTATCAAGATTTAGGGTCAACGAAGTATTCAATAGAGCTACCCCATTATTTGCCCAACTCGATAAATCACCATTTGTTGGAGAGTTAAAACCAGTATCTGAAACATATTCTGTGAATATATTCTTCAATGATGCCGGAAGTTTCGTTATCTCAGGGCTAACGCTAAATGCTAGACCGTTGGCATAGCCGGGCGTCGGGTATGGATCTTGGCCAACAATCACGGCTCGGTAGTGGTTAATCGGAAAAGTAAAGACGCGAAGAATATTCTGATAATCAGGTGTGATTCGTTGCGCAGAAACTACTGCTTTAATCTCGGCTAGTTCTAATTCATACCCAGCGAATAATGACTGCCAACTCTTATCGATTTGCGCGAGCAAAGAACCGAGCGCCTTCTTTGTGAACAGTAAGCGGATAGTTGAATACATCTGAGACGTTGTTTGTGGTCAACACTTCATCAATCGCGCCAGAGTAAGCAATTTGGCCATTCTTGATAAGCAACGCGTGCGTGGTACCCACTGGAATTTCTTCGAGATGGTGAGTAACGATGATTGAGGCGGGTGAAGCAGGATCACTTGCAAAAGTTGCAAACCTAGCCAAGAGATCTTCGCGTCCAGGCAGATCTAAACCTGAAGTTGGTTCATCTAGCAAGATCAATTCAGGGTCAACCATCAAAGCTCGCGCGATGGTTACGCGCTTGCGTTCACCTTCACTCAAAGTTCCATAAGTGCGTTCCCCTAGTGAGCGAACTCCAAAAGTTGTTAATAGTGCAATCGCTCTTGACTCATCCCAAAGGTCATAGCTCTCATTCCAGCGACCACTAACTGCATAAGCCGCAGTTAATACGACGTCACGAACAAGCTCTTGATCAGGAATACCCGTGGTGCTATTTGCTGATACCAACCCAATTCGCGTACGTAATTCAAAGAGATCAACTTTGCCCATTTCTTTATCTAGAATTTGGGCCGAACCAGTAGATGGGAAAATTCGCGTTGCAAGTAATTGCAAAAGAGTTGATTTGCCTGCTCCGTTAGGTCCCAGAATTACCCATCGTTGTCCGGTACTTAAGGTCAGCGAGAGTGGCCCCAAGATAGTTGAGGCCCCGCGACGAACAGTTACTTCATCGAGAGTTAGGACGGTATCGCTTGCCATAGAGCGAAAAGATAGCGTGAATTCAAGGTAATCTGCGCATATGAGCAGCGATGCGCAACACACTGGCCTGATCCTTTTGACTGGCACTGATGCCCCCGGCATCACGCAAGCGCTATTTGCAACCCTAGAACCTTTTGCCATCACCGTGTTAGATATTGAACAGGTGGTAATTAGTGATCGCTTGATCCTGACAGTTTTGATTGGTTTAAGCCCGGCACATAGCAGTGCTATCGAAGCTGATTTGGAAGAGTGCGCAAGCAACTTAGGCGTCGATATCGCGACCCTATTTTCAGATTCGGCTACCAGCTCGATTCAGGCAAAACAAGGCCTTCTGCATGTGGTGGCTCTATCGCAGAAACTAAAGCCAAGTGCAATAGCCCAGATTGCCACAGCAATTACTGCGCAAGGTGGCAATATTGAACGCATCTTTCGTACCGCTTCCTACCCAGTTACCGCAGTTGAATTCCAGGTGTCTGCCGCAAGTGTTGATCAGTTGCGAACATCGTTAGCCCTCGTTGCGCGTGAAGTCGGAATTGATATCGCAGTTTCCCCCGGCGGACTAGCAAGGCTGGCCAAGAAGTTAGTAGTTATGGATGTTGATTCGACGCTAATTCAGCAGGAAGTAATCGAACTACTTGCGGCCAAAGTTGGTGTCGAATCAAAAGTTATCGAGATAACTAACGCCGCTATGGCCGGGGAATTAGATTTCGAGGCATCACTGCGAGCACGTGTTGCTCTTTTAGCTGGTGCTCCAGCCGAGATTTTGACCGAAGTGCGAGGCGAAATTAAGTTAACACCCGGAGCTAGAACTTTAGTCAAGACACTGCAGAAGTTAGGTCACGAAGTTGCCGTTGTTTCTGGCGGTTTTACGTCAGTCATTGAACCATTACTTGCCGAATTAGGGATTACTAATTATCGTGCCAACGGCCTTGAGATAGTCGATGGAAAGTTAACTGGACAAGTTTTGACACCGATTATTGATCGAGCTGCCAAGGCGCAAGCCCTACGTGATTTTGCGACCAAGACTGGCGTAACACTAGAACAAACAATTGCCATCGGTGATGGTGCTAACGATCTAGACATGATCGCCGCAGCCGGTTTGGGAATTGCTTTTAATGCAAAGCCCGCTGTTCGTGATGCAGCTGATAGTTCATTAACTGCACCCTATTTGGATTCAGTGCTCTACTTACTAGGCATTACCCGCGAAGATGTTGAAGCGGCAAATATTTAAACTATAAGCGACAAGCGTGGATATCCGTTACCAAGATACCTCGCGCACCAATGGTCCAGAGATCATCCATCACTGCGTTGGTGTCCTGACGAGGCACCATCGCGCGTACCGCTACCCAATCAGCTTTTTGCAGTGGCGAAATAGTTGGCGATTCCAAGCCAGGCGTCAGTTCGCACGCGCGGTCGAGAGCACTTTTTGGAATATCGTAATCAAGCAAAACATATTGGCGAGCGGTGACTACGCCCTGAAGACGGCGCATAAGGATTTCGAGGCCATCAGCTTGGCTGGCATTTTTAATCAGTACTGCTTCGCTATTAAGAATCGGCTCGCCAAAAATCTTCAACCCAGCTTGTCGCAAGGTATTTCCGGTACTGACGACATCGGCAATCACATCGGCTACCCCAAGACGCACACTGCTTTCGACTGCGCCATCTAATCGAACCACTTCGGCCGAAATCTTCAAATCCTTCAAGTGATTTGCAACCAAGCCAGGATAAGCAGTTGCGATCCGCTTTCCAGCTAAGTCACTTATCTTCCAATCGCGATCAGAGCTACCCGCGAACCGAAATGTTGAACCACCGAAACCCAAACTTAGGATTTCATTTGCCGGCGCACCTGAATCAATTAGCAAGTCACGACCAGTGATGCCGGCTTCTAATTCGCCAGATCCGACATAAATAGCGATATCGCGTGGACGCAAGTAATAAAACTCGACGCCATTCTCTGGATCCAATAAAACTAAATCGCGTGCATCAACACGTTGACGGTAACCAGCTTCTTTTAAAATAGCGATTGCTGAATCTGCAAGGGAGCCCTTATTCGGAACGGCGATACGAATCATGAACTGCTCCTACAAGTAACGATAAACATCGGCGAGTGAAATTTTGCGGGCTAACATTAGAACCTGCAAGTGATAGAGCAGCTGACTGATTTCTTCGGCTAACGCCTCGTCGCCCTCATGTTCAGCGGCAAGCCAAACTTCGCCAGCTTCTTCTAGAACTTTCTTGCCAATTGAATGGACGCCTGAATCAACTGCTGAAACGGTGGCCGAGTCAGGCGACTGAGCCGCGACTTTCTGTGACAGCTCTTCAAAGAGCGATTCAAATGACTTCATGGGCTCAGTTTACTTCAGAAGCTATAGGTCGTGAGCTGCATTTAGCCTTTGGAATTAACGCGGAGTTGATTGGGCTTTCTCACGAAGAATGGTGACCATTTGCGCTGGGTCCGCACTGTTAAATACCGCGCTGCCAGCTACGAAAGTATCTGCGCCAGCCGCAGTTGCGGACTCAATCGTTTCGAGCGAGACTCCACCATCAACTTGCAGCCAAATAGCTTTACTTCCAATTTCCTTACGCGCCTGTGCGATCTTAGGTAGTTGATCGCTCATGAACTTCTGTCCACCAAACCCTGGCTCAACAGTCATGATCAGTAACATGTCAAGGTCATCTAGAAACTGTAGGTATGGATCGAGTGAAGTCTTGGGCTTAAGTGCTAGCGACGCTCGAGCACCATTGCTGCGAATAGCTCTTAAGGTGCTTCGAATATCAGTTGTGGCTTCGGCGTGAATTGTCACGCTAGCGCATCCAACTTCAGCATACTTTGGGGCAATCTGATCAACTTCGGCAACCATCAAGTGCGCATCAACTGGCAACTTACTGACCGAAATGATTTCGGACGCATGCACGAAATCAAAAGTAAAATTAGGAACAAATACATTATCCATAACATCGAGGTGTACCAGATCTGAGGTTGATGAAATTCGCTCGATCTCGGCAGCTAAATTGGAAAAATCAGCGTTCAGAATACTTGGTGTGATTCGGATCTGATGCGCCATAACTTAAGCCTAACTAGACTTCTGAAAAATAGTCATGAACATAGCGTCCGTGTTATGTATCTGCGGCCAGAGCAAGAGCGAACCATCATCGTTTGCACTTACTAAATCAGCTGGAAAATATGGTCGCAGATCTATTCTGGTTAACTCTGGATATTTCTTAAGAATTGCCGAGACTTGAAATTTTGTTTCAGCTAGATGTGGCGAACAGGTGACGTAGGCGAAAAAACCGCTCGGATTTAATACTGAGATTGCCGCACCGCTTAACTCCATTTGTAGATCAGTAAGGGTGCGAAGATCGGCAAGAGTACGGCGCCAGCGAACTTCCGGACGACGCCTTAGTGCGCCGAGCCCAGTACACGGCACATCTGCCAGGACGGCATCAAAAGTGCGACCAGTCTGAGCAATTTCACGACCATCGCTGACGATTACTTGACCAAACTCGACTACTTGCGAAACTAAGTTGGCGCGCGGTTCGGAAATTTCATTTGCAGTGAATGTGTGATTGCCAAGAGCTGCGATGCTCGAAATAAGGGCGGCTTTACCGCCAGGTCCAGCACAAAGATCCAACCAGTCATGTGCGTTCTTGCAAACCGCAGCAAAAATTTCTGCAACCAATTGCGAACCTTCATCTTGAACACCAGCACGACGATCTCTAATTGCAGGTATTGCTCCAGGAGATCCAGAAAGTCGAACACCATATGGAGAATATTGCGTTGGCACTCCCCCGAGTTCTACTAACTCCGCTTGAGAAGATCGACCCGGCCAAGAAACTAGAGTTGGTTGAGCGGGAATATTATTCGCAATGAGAGCTGCTGTGACATCCGCTTCGCTCTTAAGTAAATCAAAATATGCCGAAACAATCCATTGTGGATGTGAATATTGAATCGAAAGTCGTTCGATCGGATCTTTGATTTCGGAAAGTGGAGCCAGCCACTCTTCAAGTGATTTCTTTAAGACCGCGCGAAGTAGAGCGTTTAAGAAGGAACCTTGCGCCTCGCCTAATCGTTTACGCGCAATATCTATCGAAGCTGAAACTGCGGCATGATCTGGCACGCGCATTTCATGTAACTGTTGCAGCGCCATGCGACCAACGTCAATTACACCTGGATCTACTTGATCCCAAGGTCGATTAGAAACTTGAGCAAGAATCCAGTCATGGCGCCCTTGCATTCGTAGAGTTCCATACAGAAGTTCAGTTGCAAATGCTTTGTCTCGATCGTCGAACTTGCTCGCAGTTAGGGCCTGCGGCAAGAGCAAATTTGAGTAGCCATCACTTCGATTAACTTCAGTGAGTAAGTCGAAAACTAGCAGTCGCACGGCATCTGGATTGGCGCGTTTATAGGTGCGCGGAACCGGCTTATTCAATGGTTTCGCCGACTGTGAAACGAGCACCATTAGCCCACGCTGTAGCGGACATTGGCTTCTTACCAGCTGGAGTGACTTCAAGAAGTTCGACTGCACTAGTGGAAGTGCCAACTAACACTGAGCCACTAAGCACTGAGATCTCGCCAAGCGAAAGTGAATGTTCACTAACTCGCGCTTTGGAGATTCGCAAGACTTCGCCCCGAAATTTCGCAGTGGCTCCAGGGTTAGGTGCGAAACCAAGAATTTTATTCACAATGTTTTCTGCCTTTTCAGACCAATCAATTTGAGCCTCTGACTTGGTCAGTTTCGCTGCACTGGTAGCAAGTGAGTGATCTTGCGCGACTGGTTCAATGCCGTTTTCTATAGCACTCAATGTCTCACCGATAGCACTAGGCCCTAATTGCGCTAACTCATCGAGAAGTTCACCAGCTGTTGTGTTTGGCTTGATTGAATGCTTGGTTTGCAGGTAGATCGGACCAGTATCCATTCCTGAATCAAGTTGGAAAACAGTTACCCCAGTTTGAGCCAGACCATTAATGATCGCTCGTTGAGCGGGCGCAGCACCTCGCAATTTTGGCAGCAGCGAGAAATGCAAATTAATGAAGCCGTTCCTAGGTTGAACCAGAATATAGTCGGGTAGCAAAAGGCCGTAGCCGATTGTGATTACCAGGTCAAAACTCTTTAACCTTTCATCAAAATCTGAAACCTTTTTTGGACAGTAGAGTTCAATGCCATTGAACTTTGCCCAATGCGACACTGCGGTCGGTGTTAGTTCGCGCCCTCTACCAACCTGACTGTCAGGGCGCGAAATTATCAGCGCCAGCTCATGTTTGGAGTTTAGGAGATATTCCAGCGTTGGAATCGCGACTTCAGGCGACGCGGCAACCGCAACTTTCACTAGTTTCCTAAACCATTAGTGAAATGGGGAGATACCTTAATTGCTGGCGAAGTACCGTTTGCGACCGCGGACCCGAACCATTCTGACTCACGAATCTCTTTCATAGCCAGCTTGCGATCGGCGTTTGCTAATCGGTCAATAAAAACTATGCCATCCAAATGATCGGTCTCGTGCTGGATCGCCCTTGCTAGAAACTCACTACCTTCGACGGTAATCGGATCGCCATGCATATTAAAGCCTTTGGCAACAACGCGCATGGCTCGAGGAGTTGAGTAACGTAAATCAGGAAAACTCAAGCAGCCTTCATCGCCATCTTGAAGTTCATCACTTAAATCCAAAGTTGGATTAATCAGGTGGCCAAGTTCTTCATCTACGTCCCATACAAAGACCCGTAACGAAACTCCGATTTGAGGGGCGGCCAAGCCAGCCCCTGGAGCGGCGAGCATCGTCTCAGTTAGGTCAGCGACCAAAGTGCGTAACTCTTTATCGAAGTCGACAACGCTCGCCGCTGGAGTGAGCAGCACTGGATCTCCGAAAAGGCGGATTGGTTGAATCGACATAGCGGCAATCCTATCAACTCAGTTAGCCTAATCGAGCGAGAAAGGATTTACGCGATAAGTCAACAGTGGTTTTTTCGAGATCGCTCGCCGCTTATTTATCTCGCGTAATAAGGCGACCAGTTCTCGTTGTTGATTTGGATCAATTAACAGTGTCAGCTTGCCTTCAACGCTACCTGTTGGACCAAAAATTCTTAACGTTTTGGGAGCTCTGTCTTCTTCTCTGGCACTTTCTAACGCACTCTTAAGTCTTACGAGTTCAGTCGTATCTGCAAAAACTAGAACAGCCCCAGATATCGGTGGAAGTTGCAGTGAGATTCTTTGCTCAATCTCTCGTTTCGAAATTGTGGCTGGATTCCAGGTCGTTAACGCACTTGTAATAGGTGATCCATCATCACTTACCAATGCGATCAGTCCGACATCGCTAATCAAGGCACCGGCGGCAAAAAAGTTGGAGTAGGCGCGTTCGACCCCATTTGTAGAACTGGAACTTAAGAATCGATCCACCTGCAATACCACGACTGCGGAATATCCAATTTCGGCAATTGGTTCCACGCCTGGGGTTGAGATTACTACGGACGGATCACTACTAATAGCATCCCGCGGATCACTTGCCGTTGATTGAATTACCACTTGATTTGGAAACGACCTACCAATCTCTTCTGCAAAACGCTCGATGCCACGGCCGGTAAGGAAAACTCTGGCCTCGCCACACCAACCGCATTTCCAGTTTTGATATCTCTTGCTACACAGAACACAGGTCGGTTCGGTTTTCGCACTACTTTTACTTAACTTGCCACCACATTCACAGATTGCAATATTGCGACATTTAGCGCAACTAATTGCAGTCGCATAACCTTTAGCTGGAACTAGGAATAGAACTGGGCCAGTTGCGATAGCTTTTCGCACTAGTTGGTAAATTTTGCTCGGAATTAATTCACCATTACTGCTTGATTGCGCAACAACTGAAATCTTCTCACGTTTTGCTTGATATTTAATTTCTTTTTTATCTATATCTATCGCCACATCCAGGCTAGGAACATAACCAGTAAAGTGCAACTCTAAATTGGAAAATTTTGAGCGTATCCATGCAACCTCACGAGTATTCCAATAAGGTGACCGTCGCTCGTAATAATGTTCGCTATTCTCTTGATGTAGATAAATCTCAGAGAGTCCGGGAATCGGGGCAAAAATAGCGCCGCGCATACCGATTACTACGTTGGCAGCACCAAGTGAAGCCATGAGGAAATTGCGGTAACGATCGGCCCGCGGCAAGTTTGAATCAAGCGAAAGGAAATCAACACCCTGTGCGGCCAAAGCCAGAGCCAATTGAGTTAGATCACGTGCGGTCGGGACAATAATCAACTTAGCGCCGCTTGATTTGTGCGTTAAAAACAATGAACTCAGCGCCGAGATTGGATCAATTTTTGGGGGCAATAGATGAAACGTAGCGGTGGCTTCTGTTTTAGGAGTTGCTGGTGTCGCCAGGACCGACACGTCCTTTTCCGCACTCGCTACCCGAGGCGGAATCGCGCTTCGAATTACATCGTAGGGCGCGCCACCCCAAAAACTCGCCGTCAGTGAAATTAACTCAATTGTCTCGGCACTTGCAACGGGATACTCCCCCAGTAACTTATAAATCGATTTCATTTCTCGGGCATCTGATGTCAATGCGGTGCGATCAATAACAAGTCCTTCAAGATGTTTATCTTTAAACGGAACTTGGACACGTGAACCAATGCTTATTTGAGAACTGAGTTTCTCTGGAATTAGATAAGAAAAAGGTTCCGTTAAAGTTGGGATTGCAGAATCCACCCAGACTGATGCGACCGGTAAATCGTTAGCTGCTGGTCCAGCCGGCTGCGCAGCGCGTTGCATCTTTAGTTTTAATGGGCGCAGCATGTACAGAAGTCTATGAGATGAAGGTTGTACCGGGGCCTTTACTTGATTGCGGCTTGGAGAGCGGCAGTTCGATCAGTCTTCTCCCAAGTAAATTCGGCTAGCTCGCGCCCAAAGTGACCGTAGGCGCTGGTGAGTGAATAAATTGGACGCAAAAGATCGAGATCACGAATGATCGCAGCAGGGCGCAGATCAAAAACTGAGAGAACTGCATCTTGAATTCTAGAAACCGGCACCTTTTCGGTTCCAAAAGTTTCAACGAAGAGACCCACTGGTTGCGCTTTTCCAATTGCATAAGCAACCTGGACTTCGCATCTAGAGGCGAGACCGGCAGCCACAATATTCTTGGCTACCCAACGCATCGCGTAGGCCGCAGAGCGGTCAACTTTTGAAGGATCTTTTCCACTAAATGCGCCTCCGCCGTGACGAGCCATGCCGCCATAGGTATCAACGATAATTTTGCGACCAGTTAGACCCGCATCTCCCATAGGTCCACCGATTACGAATCGGCCAGTTGGGTTAATCAAAGTGCGCAGTTCAGCCTTAGGTAAATCAACATCGGCTAAAACTGGATTAATTACTAGATCAATTATCTCTGGCGTCAACTTCTTAGCTACATCAACATCAGCGCTATGTTGAGATGAGATAACAACCGTATTTAGCGCAATTGCTTTATCGCCGTCGTATTCAATGGTTACTTGAGTTTTTCCATCTGGGCGTAAATAAGCCAACTCACCAGATTTACGAATTGCAGACAGTCGTTGAGCTAATCGGTGTGCTAATGAGATTGGCAATGGCATTAATTCTTTTGTATCTTCGCAGGCATACCCGAACATCAAACCTTGGTCACCTGCGCCTTGAAGATCGAGTGGATCAGCTGAGGAATCTAACCGCTTTTCATATGCGTCATCTACGCCTTGGGCAATATCCTGTGATTGCTGTCCAATTGAGAGCGAAACACCACAGGAGTTTCCATCAAAGCCCTTGTCGGATGAGTCGTAACCAATATTCAAAACCGTGTCGCGCACGATTGTCATAACATCGGCATAGCCGTTGGTTGTCACCTCACCGGCAACATGTACTTGACCGGTGGTAATTAGTGTTTCAACTGCAACGCGGGACTTGGAATCCTGACTAAGTAGTGAGTCAAGAATCGCATCTGAGATTTGATCAGCGATCTTATCTGGATGACCTTCGGTTACAGATTCGGAGGTAAATAGGCGCTTTGACATTGGGCTAATTTAACTTATCAATGACCAGATCGAGTAATTGGCCTGCCAGTGTCGCCTTATTACTCTTACCTACTGGCATCTCTTTGCCATCGGCAGTGATAAACACACCTTGCGTTGAATCGCTACCGAAGATTTCACCGGTCGAGACATCATTTAAATATATTAGATCTAAGCCTTTTGCAATCAACTTGCGATTAGCTTCAGCGATATTTAATGAAGTTTCAGCTGCAAAACCAACAATGATTTGTTTGCGCTTTTTCTGCGAGATTTGGGCAACTAGATCTGGATTCTCAACTAATGAAATCTCGTGGTATGAATCTTTCTTCAACTTTTCAGCACCTACCTGTGCTGGTCGAGCATCAGCAACAGCTGCCGCCATTACCAATAGATCAGTGTTTTGAAAATTTCGCTCAAGTTCCTGCTCTAAATCTTGTGCACTCTCTACTCGAACAACTGTGGCGCCGACCGGGTCTGGCAGATTTACATTCGCACTCAAAATGGTGACCTCTGCCCCTCGATCAAGTGCGGCTTGTGCGATTGCGTAACCTTGTTTGCCAGAAGAGCGGTTTCCGATATATCGAACTGGATCGATAGGTTCACGGGTTCCACCCGCAGTTACTAGGACTCGCTTGCCCAGAAAGTCTTGCCTATCTGCAATTATGGTTGCCAGATAGGAGAGAATTTCGGAAGTTTCCGGCAGCCGGCCGATTCCACTATCAGCGCCAGTTAAGCGCCCAGTAGCTGGTCGCATTACGTGGAAACCGCGCTCTTGCAATAGCGCGATATTGGCAACAGTGGCCGCGTTATTCCACATATTCGGATGCATCGCCGGGACCAACACTTTTATCGCGCCGCTTGCGAGAACGAGATTAGTTAACAAATCATCGGCACGACCCATTGCAATGCGAGCAATCAAATCAGCAGTTGCAGGTGAGATTAGAATTAAATCATTTTCGGCGGCCAGCTTTACATGCCTAACCTCTTCGATCGATTCCCAAACTTGGGTGGTTACTTTCTTGCCGGAAAGTGCTTCCCAAGTGGCGGATCCGACAAAATTAAGAGCTGAAGGAGTTGGAACTACCGTGACATCGTAATTACGTTCCTGCATTCGACGAAGTAGATCGCAAGTTTTGTAGGCCGCTATTCCGCCACCAACGCCAAGAATTACTTTGCTAATTCGCTTCGGCATTTCGAACACCCGCCTATTGGGAGAAATTAAGCAGTTGGCTCGAGATTCTCGATAGTCAATAGACCTTCATTGATCTCGCGAAGTGCGATTGAAAGCGGCTTCTCGTGAACGTGGGTTTCAACTAGTGGCCCCACATATTCAAGCAGGCCTTCGCCTAGTTGTGAGTAATAGGCATTGATCTGACGTGCACGCTTTGCAGCATAGAGAACCAAGCTGTACTTAGAGCCGGCCTTATCGAGAAGTTCGTCGATAGGTGGATTGGTAATGCCGTCCATATGTCCTCCAGTAGCAAGTGATAATCCAAAAAAATGAAATATCTTGGTCGATCAAGAGCCCAAGGATACCAGTTCGCCAAGAACCTGGGTTACCGAGTGATTTACGATGCGATAATCGAAGTTTGGAGCGTGAGCGAGTTCTTCTTGCGCCAGGGCCAGGCGATGCGCCCGTCGTTCGGCCGAATCAGTACCGCGAGCCTCAAGCCGCGTTACTAACTCCTCCCATGATGGTGGCTCTAGGAATACCAGAATCGCTTCAGTACTGACTTTTCGTACTTGTTCAGCGCCAGCGATATCTATCTCTAGAAGTACGTTTTTGCCACGTTTTAAAGCATCTTCGACCTGTGCCTTTGGAGTCGCATATTTCGCACCGGCGAATTCCGCCCACTCCAGAAAATCACCGGCACCCTTGCGTGTTTCAAACTCGGAATCAGAGATAAAGAAATAATCAATGCCATCATGCTCATTATGTCGAGGCGTTCGAGTAGTCGCACTTATCGAAACGTAGAAGTTACTTTCTTTACGAAGCTCTTTAGCAACAGTGCTCTTGCCAACTCCCCCGGGCCCAGACAGCACAAACAACTTTCCGCGTTCAATTAAATTGGGACTGGCGAATTCAGCTAACAAGGCTGGAAGTTGTTTCGCACCTAAGCCCTGAATCCGACGCGTGGGTGAAATATTCAATCGCTCCATGACCGAGCGTGCTCTAACTTTTCCAACGCCTGAAATAGATTCTAGAAGTTCAAATACTCGCATCTTGGCTACTGCTTCATCACTCTTACTAAGTTCAAAAACTTGGGAAAGGGAGTACTCACCACTTTTGATCTGCGCTTTTACTTCAGCCCGGCGTTTACGTGAAGCAGCTGCTTTCGCAAGAGCTCGCGCGCGATCCTCGGGCGAGAGTTGCGGTGGTTGCATGGGGTAAATCTATCGGGCTAAGAGCGGTTCACAAATCTGCGCCAAATTTGCGCTGAACGCGGCCTCGCCTTGACTCCAGAATCGAGTAATAGGTCGACCAATAACCACATAATTCGCACCTGCTTCAATGGCAGCGAGCGGAGTCATCGTGCGAACTTGATCATCAAGTGGTGCGGATGCATCGCTCGGCCGAACACCCGGCGTGATGATGGCTGGATCATTGCCAATGGTTGCGCGGATTGCCGCCACTTCCATGGGTGAACAAACGATTGCTCGGGCACCGGCTGCAACAGCTAACTTAGCCAGACCAACTGCACTGTCTAGAGCGTTACTGCGATAACCGATTTCAATTAGATCTGGCTCGCCTAGGCTAGTCAAAATAGTTACTGCGGTAACTTGCGTTGCGGGAAGTTCTTTCGCAGCTGCCGCGATCATCGCTTGGCCACCTGATGCATGAACGGTTAAGAAACGTGGCTGCAAGTTCGCAACAGCGTAAGCGGCCTGGCCGACGGTATTTGGAATGTCATGCAACTTAAGATCAAGAAAAAGGTCTAACTCATGGTCAGCACAAACCTCACGTACGCCTTTGGCACCAAAATTCAAAAAGAACTCAAGTCCCAGTTTGATTCCAGTGATATGAGGAGCTACTAACTTCGCCCATTGCTTGGCAACTTCTAAATCAGAAGTATCAGTAGCTAAGATTATTGGCGCCTTCATCGCACGCTATTCTCTGGTCGATGTGCGAAACCCACGGCCTCGCGCAGCGAACTAAAGCCTTTATCAATCAAAATCTGCCGTAACTCGTTTTGAACTTTCATGATTGCAGTCGGATTTCCAAAGGAGGCAGTACCGACTGAAACTCCACTTGCGCCAGCCATAATCAATTCAAATGCATCAGCACCAGATGACACTCCACCCATGCCTAGAATCGGAACCTTCGGCAACGCCTCATGTACTTGGTAAATAGCGCGAACTGCAATTGGTCGGATCGCCGGGCCAGATAGTCCACCGGTGCGCCCTCCTAAATGAGGTCGCATGGTGTTTGGATTAATCACCATTCCGAGAACAGTATTTATCAGGGCTAGCCCATCAGCTCCGGCATCGATAACTCCGCGTGCGATTGAAACAATGTCTGTTACATCAGGTGAAAGTTTTGCAATGATCGGTAAGTCTCCGCCGATGGTTCGACGTACTCCTTCGATCACCGTTTGTGCAGATTCCAAATGGCAAGCAAAGACCATACCGCGATTTTCGACATTGGGGCAAGAAATATTTACTTCGAGCGCTGAAATTCCAGCTACGCCTCTTAGTCGGCGAGCAAGTGAGGCAAATTCTTCAGCGGTTTCACCAGCGATGGAAACTATGATGCGCGCTTTTTGTTCAACTAACCAAGCTAAATCATTCGCCAAAAACGCATCTATTCCTGGTCCTTGTAAACCGATTGAATTCAACATTCCGCTGGGTGTTTCAGCCATTCGCGGAGTCGCGCGACCAGCACGTGGTTTGGTCATGATCGATTTGGTAACAATGGCGCCCATGTCGCGTAGATCAAAGAACTGCGCTAACTCTTTACCCGAACTAGCACAGCCACTTGCCGTAAAGATTGGCGTTGGAAACCAGGCGTTGCCTAAGGTAGTTGAGAAATCTAATTGCGACATCAAAGCACCAACGTCTTACCCACGAGATCCCATTCGATAGCGGCGCCATCCATTACTGGACCATCGATACAAGAACGAAGATTGCTAACTTTGCCAGTCTCATCTTTTACTGGCAGCACGCAAGTCATGCAAATACCGATGCCACACGCCATCGCCTCTTCAACGGCGCACTGATGAACGACATCTCCTCCGGCTAATAGTTCAGAGATTGCTTTCAACATCGCCATGGGACCACAAGAGTAGATAACGTCAATTTGTAACTCCGAAACTAATTGCGCGATTGGCGCAGTAATTCGGCCGGTTTCACCCATTGATCCATCTTCAGTAAAAATGCGTAACGAGTTCACGCTTCGCTTGCCTTCGAGCGGTGCGTAAATTTTAGATCCAGTGCTTGCGCCTAACAACATATCTACGCGACAGCCACGTTCCTTCAAGACTTCAGCCAAACCAAAAAGCGGAGCGGAGCCATATCCGCCACCGACTAAGAGAGCGTTTACGCTTGTGGTGGGAATACCGAAAGCAGTTCCGAGTGGCAACGTAATATCAATCTGCTCGCCCTCGGCTAGCCCACAAAGCCAAGATGAACCGCTGCCAAAAGGGGCAACGATTAACTCAATCGCACCGCCGTATTGTGGTGAAGTTGTGGTGCGCGAAACCGCAAAAGCTCGTCGTAAGACCATTCTGGAACTTGGACCACCAACACTTATCGCTACGAAGTTTCCGGGCTTGCATTGCGACACTAGTTCACCAACGCTAATCAAAATCTGGTGGTACTGGCCAACTTTTTTATTTCCCACAATCGTGGCATGTAATTGTGCTGCACTACGGTTAATTCCAGCCATGGTTAAGCCAACCACTTTTGAATCGATTTAACACTCATCTCGCCCTGTTGCAGCGCCGCAATACCCGAAACTGCAGCCGCAAATCCGGCCGTAGTAGTGATGCAGGGAATTGAACGTTGAATCGCCGCGGTACGAATCATCCAACCATCGGCTCTAGTGCCCCGACCGACCGGGGTGTTAATTACTAAATCGATTTCACCAGCGTGTAAGAGATCAACGATTGTCCGTTGTCCCATAGCGCCCTGACCTTCGGAATATTTGCGCACTTCAGTAACTGATATGCCAGCCTCGCGTAAGTAGGCAGCTGTTCCAGTTGTTGCCAAAATTGAGAATCCCAATTCAATGAGTGACTTAGCAGGTTCAATTCCATGGCTCTTGTCTTTATCAGCTAATGAAACGAAAACTTTTCCTGATTTTGGAAGTGGCCCGAATGACGAAATTTGGCTCTTGGCATAACTTTCACCGAAAGTCGCAGCGATTCCCATTACCTCACCGGTTGAACGCATCTCGGGGCCCAGCACAGAATCTACGCCGCGACCATCAACCCGACGGAAACGATTCCACGGCAGAACAGCTTCTTTAACTGATATACCTTTTGCTTTACCATTTCCAGCGGGCAACATTGCCTCACGGCGAAGTTGGGCGATTGTGGCACCGACTGAAATACGTGCTGCAGCTTTCGCTAACGGTACACCAGTTGCCTTACTTACAAATGGAACAGTACGAGATGCACGTGGGTTAGCTTCTAAAACATAGAGTTGATTATCTGCGATGGCGAACTGAATATTAATTAAGCCTCTAACACCAACACCACGCGCAATTTTCTCAGTCGCAACCGCAATCTCCGTTGACATTTCCGGCGTCAGAGTCATCGTCGGAAGCACACATGCACTATCGCCAGAATGGATTCCAGCCTCTTCGATGTGCTCCATAACGCCACCTAAGAAAAGTTCATTGCCATCGAACAAAGCATCAACGTCTATTTCAATCGCACTATCTAAGAATCGATCAACTAGTACAGGTCGATCTGGCGTGATGTCAGTTGCACGAGCGATGAAGCCAGAGAGTGATTCATCATCGTAAACAATCTCCATGCCTCGTCCGCCAAGAACAAAACTTGGGCGTACTAGAACTGGATAGCCGATCTCATGGGCGATCATTAAGGCTTCCATTTGAGAAGCGGCCATACCGAATTTAGGCGCAACCAGTCCTTGTTGCGCCAATACTTCACCGAATTCACCACGATCTTCGGCCAAGTTAATGGCTTCTGGTGAAGTACCTAAGATATTGACGCCAGCAGCTTTTAAGCCCGCCGCTAATCCCAGCGGAGTTTGTCCGCCCAATTGAGTGATTACGCCCAACACCGGGCCAGCTAATTCCTCAGTTCTAACAACTTCTAAAACATCTTCCAAAGTTAACGGTTCAAAATAAAGTCGATCACTTGTGTCATAATCAGTTGAAACGGTTTCTGGATTGCAATTAATCATTACCGTTTCGAAATCGGATTCCCGCAAGGTGAATGAGGCATGGACGCAGGAATAATCAAACTCAATTCCTTGACCAATACGGTTCGGTCCCGAACCCAGAATGATTACTGCTGGCTTGGTGCGTGACTTAACTTCACTCTCTTCTTCATAGCTGGAATAATGATAGGGAGTGAAAGCTTCAAATTCCGCCGCGCAGGTGTCAACGGTCTTATAAACAGCGTGAACGTCCAAGTTTGCTCGCGCTGCTCGGACGTCCGACTCCGTGATTCCGCGTAAGTCAGCAATCTGCTTATCTGAAAAACCTAATTGCTTTGCATCTCGCAAGATCTCCTCGGTTAATTCACCAGCCAACGCGATTGCTTTCGCTGCTTCGTTTAACTCAATGATCTGATTCAAAAACCATGGATCAATTTTGCACGCGCTAAAAACCTCAGCACTTGTAGCGCCCCACCAAAGTGCGCGCTGTACTTGTTGTAAACGATATTCGGTAGGAATCTCGATTGCTTTTAGCAAAGCGGCCAACTCTCCTGAAGCGGGCGCTGCTGGCCAGGAGAATGGCGCTTCTTTGCGTTCTAAGGAACGTAGCGCTTTCTGTAGGGCTTCAGCAAAGGAGCGCCCAATAGCCATCGCTTCTCCAACAGATTTCATCGTTGTCGTCAAACGCGGATCAGCATCGGCAAATTTTTCAAAAGCGAATCGTGGTGCTTTAACAACTACATAATCAAGGGTTGGTTCAAATGAAGCTGGCGTGACCTTGGTAATGTCGTTTTGAATCTCATCGAGTGAGTACCCAATAGCTAACTTGGTGGCGATCTTTGCGATCGGGAAACCCGTTGCTTTTGAGGCTAGTGCGCTTGAGCGAGAAACTCGCGGGTTCATTTCGATAACAATTATGCGACCATCAACTGGATTGACCGCGAACTGAATATTGCAACCACCAGTTGCAACCCCAACTTCACGAATAATATCGATTGATAGATTACGCAACCGCTGATATTCGACATCGGTCAAAGTCATTGCGGGAGCTACAGTTATTGAATCTCCAGTGTGGACGCCCATTGGATCAACGTTCTCGATTGTACAAACAATGACAACATTGTCTTTATGATCGCGCATTACCTCAAGCTCGTATTCTTTCCAACCAATGATCGACTCTTCAATTAAAACTTCAGTGGTTGGACTATGAGTTAAACCAGCCCCCGCAATCTGTCGTAGCGTTGGTTCATCGAAAGCGATTCCTGAACCTAAACCGCCCATTGTAAAAGATGGGCGAACTACAACAGGATAGTTTAAAACTATTGCGGCAGTTAGAACTTCATCAATAGTGTGGCAGATAATCGATTTGGAAGACTCTCCCCCGACTTTCTCAACAATTGCTCTGAAGAGTTCACGATTCTCACCACGATTAATTGCCGGAATGTCGGCACCAATTAACTTCACGTTGAACTTCGTTAACGTGCCTCTCTCATTCAGAGCTAATGCGGCATTCAGCGCGGTCTGACCACCCAATGTGGCCAAAATTGCATCCGGTCGTTCGATCTCGATGATTTTTTCAATGTATTCAGCTGTAATCGGTTCGATATATGTCGCATCTGCAAATTCAGGGTCGGTCATGATGGTGGCCGGATTTGAGTTAACCAAAATGACGCGAATACCTTCGGCACGCAAAACGCGACAAGCTTGGGTTCCTGAATAATCGAACTCGCAGGCCTGCCCAATTACGATCGGACCACTGCCGATTACTAGAACACTTTTAATTGAATTATCTCTAGGCACGTACTGCCCCAACTGGATTAGCAGTCATTAAGTCAATGAAACGATCAAAAAGATAGTTAGCATCGTGTGGACCGGCCGCAGCTTCTGGGTGATACTGAACGCTAAAGGCTGGCTGTTCTAACAGAGCTAAACCTTCAACAACATCGTCATTTAGATTGACATGCGTGACATGTCCGGGCCCGAAAACAGTAGTGAAAGTTCCTGTTATTGGAGCTTTGATCGCAAAGCCATGATTATGCGCTGTAATCTCGACTTTTTCGGTGACTTTATCAATCACCGGTTGATTTATACCGCGGTGTCCAAATTGAAGTTTGTAGGATTCAAAACCGAGTGCGCGGCCAAGAATCTGGTGTCCAAAACAGATCCCAAAGATCGGAATCTTTGCGGATAAAACTTCGCGGACTAGTTCAACGGTCTCGTTCATAGTCGCTGGATCGCCTGGACCATTAGAGATAAAAACGCCATTCGGATTCATTCTCAGGATTTCTTCGAAATTAGTTTTGGCGGGCAAAACGTGGACTTCGATGCCACGCGCTGCCATCGATCTAGGTGTTGCTGCCTTAATCCCTAGATCAAGAGCTGCAACTGTGAACTTCCTTTCACCGATTGCGGGCACAACATATGGCTTAACGGTAGAAACGTCTTGAGCTAAATAAGCACCTGACATCGCACCGCTCGAGCGAACTTGTGTAACCATTTCTTCAATCGAAAGATCTGTGCCCGAAAAAATTCCAACTTTCATGGCTCCGCGATCACGCAAATGTCTAGTAAGTGCCCGGGTGTCTACACCGCGAATCCCGACAACGTTTTGTGCGATCAAATCATCTTCGAGTGAACGTTCGCTTCGCCAGTTACTAAATATTGATGAAGGATTACGTACCACAAAACCACTTACCCAGATTTTGGTAGATTCTTCATCAGGTGAATTCATGCCGGTGTTACCAATATGCGGCGCTGTCATGATCACTACTTGTTTGTGGTAACTCGGATCGGTGAGAGTCTCCTGGTAGCCAGTCATGCCAGTTGAGAAGACCGCTTCGCCAAAAGTGATTCCGGTCGCCGCCCACGAACTGCCCGTAAAGATGCGGCCATCTTCTAAAACCAAAAGCGCCTTACTCACCAAAAACCAACTTTCCGTTAAACAAGGTGTGCGTTACGACGCCCGGTAGTTCAAAACCATGGAACGGCGTGTTCTTTGATCTAGTAGACATCAAGTCACGGTCGACTATCCACCTAGCCGCGGTGTCCACCACGGTGAGATTAGCAACGCTTCCAACTTCTAAGGCCTGGCCGTGATTTTCATAACGCGCAATGCGAGCTGGCGTGATAGAGAGTCTTTGCGCGACATCTTCGTA
>Ga0114979_10000659_pt1 | contig 22691 bp, 16 predicted proteins | sample S_140625_EF_Meta_FD_87315 | JGI IMG/M metagenome (GOLD analysis project Ga0114979, IMG submission 87315) | Freshwater microbial communities from Lake Simoncouche, Canada to study carbon cycling - S_140625_EF_MetaG | ecosystem: Environmental > Aquatic > Freshwater > Lake | place: Lake...
AAGTTGCCCTGGCTGGCGGCCATCTGCACGGCGGTGTTATTGCCCATCACCTGCACGGCCACCATGGTCAGGCTTTCGCATTGGGTGGGATTGACCTTGCCGGGCATGATGCTGGAACCCGGCTCGTTCTCCGGCAGCACCAGTTCGCCTAGGCCGCAGCGAGGGCCGCTGGCCAGCCAACGGATGTCATTGGCGATCTTCATCAGACTGCCCGCCAGCACTGTCAGGGCTCCATGGACGGCCGCCAGGGGTTCATGGCCCGCCAGGGCCTGGAACTTGTTGGAGGCCGAACAAAAGGGCAGACCCAGCCGCTGCGCTAGCCGCTCGGCCACGGCCTCCGAAAATCCGGCCGGAGCATTGAGGCCGGTGCCGACGGCGGTTCCACCGATCGCCAGTTGGTGCAACTGGGGCAGGCTGGTCAGCAGGGTGTCCCGGGCCAGTCCCAGCTGGGCGACATAACCGCCGAATTCCTGGCCAAGGCTGAGGGGGACAGCATCCTGGAGGTGGGTGCGGCCAATTTTGAGCAACGGGGCAAACTCGGTGGCCCTGGCTTCCAGGCTGGCGCTGAGATCGGCGAGGGCCGGCAAGAGAACCTGGTGCAACTGCAGGGCCACAGCGATGTGCATGGCCGTCGGGAAGGTGTCGTTACTGGACTGGCTGAGGTTGACGTGGTCATTGGGATGGACCGGGGTCTTGCTGCCGAGCACCCCACCGCAGCGCTCAATGGCCCGGTTGGCGATGACCTCATTGACGTTCATGTTGGTCTGGGTGCCGGAACCCGTTTGCCAGACCCGCAGGGGAAATTCGCCATCAAGGGCCCCGGAGGCCACCTCTTCGGCGACGGCCGCGATCAGCTGGGCCAGGGAAGGATCAAGCACCCCCATGGCGGCATTGGCCTGGGCACAGGCCGCCTTGAGCAGGCCCAGGGCGTGGACGATGGCCAGGGGCATGGCCTGACCGAAGGGGAAAAGCCGCAAGGACCGTTGGGTCTGGGCACCCCAGTAATGCTCGGAGGGAACAGGGACCTGGCCCAGACTGTCCTTCTCCAGGCGGGTAGCCGGGCTGGTTCCGGCTGTGGTCATCGGGACTCGGGGCGAATTTCGCTGTTGAGTTCGTTGAAACTAACGATGGAACCACCGCCGTTTCCAGGGGCCAGGGGAATGCCAGTGGCATTGCTCACCACGGTGTTCAAGGCCGAGAGATCGACGGGGCCAGTTTGATCAAAGACCACCTCACCCTGGTTGTTGAGAACAACCACCTGGGGAATGGCACCGCTCCAATAGTGGGCCGGGTCACTGGGGCCCCCAATGGGACGATTCTGTAAAGGATCGGTAACGAGGGGCAGCAGGGCTATGCGATTTCCCCAGAGGCGCTGCAACTCGGAGACCACCGGGGCAAAGCGTTTGCTGGCGCTGTTGTCATCGAGATAAAATACTATCACCACCACATCCTTTCTGGCCAGGCCCTCCGCCAGGGTGGACTGGGGGGGCACCAAGGACCCATTGCCCGCATAAAGCGCAAAAATATTGCCGTCGTAGCGGTCGTTATCGAGGCTGGCGTAGGCCGGCCCAGCCCCAAGGCCAAGGGCGGCGGTGCCACCCATCCACCAGAGCAGACCGGCCAGCAACCAGCTCCAGAAACGGCGGGCCGGGATCGGCTGGATCAAGGGGGGCCATGCGAGTGGTCCCATTGTGCCGTCAGGGCCGGCAGTCAGGAGCCACGGCCGAAACTGCGGCCCATGCCCTGGGCGATTCCCCGGCCCACCAGACCGATGGCCCGTCCGACCACCTTGGTCAGGACCACCACCAGCAGATCCCCCAACCCTCGCATCAGGCTCTGGACCTGGGGCGCCAGGGCATCCCGGGTTTCCAAGGCGAGGGTTACCCCTTGCTGCAGCCAGCCCAACCGTTTCAATTCCTGGTCCCGCGGTTCAGTGAGCTGTTCGGTGCGGATGGCTCCGCCCTGGAGGCAATAGAGGGGCCGGCGGCTTTCGTAGAGCTGGATCGGCCGTTCCACCCAGCTCTGCCAGCGTTGCTGAGCATTGAGCTGGTTGCGAAGCCGCTCGAGGTTGCGGGTGGCCAGCAACTCAGGTCGCAGCAGATAACGGCGCAGTTCGGGCCAATCGGCGCAGGCCGCCAGCACCTCGGCGCTGATCTGTTCGGCGCTGCGCACCAGCCAATTGGCAAGCAGCATCTCCAGATAAAGCACGGCCTGGGGTTCGTCGGGCGCCAGCAGACGGCCTTCCACCAACAACGGCCGCGCCTGCACCAAGCTGGAAAGCATGGTCACCGGATCCGGCAGATCGGGATCGTCGCCCGCCAGGGAACTGCCAGCCACCAACGTTTCGGCAACCGGCAGCATCACCCCCCCCCGTGGCAACTGGACATAGGCGCCGGCCATGCGCCGCATGGCCTGTTGGCGCAGCATCGGCTGGAGGTCACGCCACTGGTCCAGCAACCTGTCGGCACTGGAGCTCTGGGTCTGCAACTGGCTGCGCAACTGGTCAAATTGCTCCAGCAGGGAGAGCAAAAGATCACTGCGGCGCTGGTCCAACAGACCATCGAGGGCCAGCAGCCCCCCGCTGGCATTGGCCGGCCCGGAGGCGGCGTCTTGGCGCAGCCGTTCCCGCAAGGTCTCCCAGAGGCCGTCGGCACTGCGCTGGCGCAGGGTAATGGCAATGCCTTCGCGTTCGACAAAGGCGGGCACCAGACCTGGGGCGACTGAACCCTGGCCTTGGGCCCCAGGCCGGGCCAGCGGCGCTGGGGCAGAGAAGGGATCCGCGAAGGAGCCACTCCAGGCCAGGCTGACAGGACCCCACAGCCAAAGCAGCCATTGGCGGGCCGCGCGCAGCTCCCGCACCCGGCCCTGCAGCAGCAGCAGGCCCAGCAGAGAGGGGGGGGGCTGATCCAGCCACTGAACACAAAGACGCAGTTCCGCCTCGATTTGCCAGAGGCCCGTGGTCAACAACCACTGGCCCAGCCCCATTGATCCTGGGGCTGGGGGGAGTTCAGAACCGTTGCCAACCGAAGCAGCCGCCGGGGCGATTTCCAGCACGCGCCCACCCGCCAGGAGGGTGGTGACGGCGTTCCGCAGGGGACCAGCCGTCGGGGCTTCCAACAAGCCCTGCAGGGGCAATTGCAACAAATGCAGGGCCGGATACCCATGGCCTCCGGGCAGCAACAACAAAATCGGCACCGGTTGCCAGCGCTCATGGAGCCGCTGCAACTCGAGCTCGAGACTGGCGGCAGGGGGAGCTGAGGCCAGACTCCAGATGACGAGCTGGGGGGCCCCATCCAGCTCACCGGGACGGAAGATCACCTGTCCCAGGCTGGGATCGGCTTGTAACAAGGCAGCAATGCCCTGCTGCTGCAGGGGATCCGCCAACAGCAACAGTTGGGGTATTGGTGTTTTAACAGAAGGGGCCAAGGGTTTCAGGCTCCAGTCTGCCGCCCGCAGAGGTGCAAAGTGTAGGACTCAATAACATATCCGGTATGGACCTCAATCCGGTGCAGCAGATCTTCTGGAAGCCGCACATCAAGATCGTGAATGGCGCCTGAATCGAGGCAGGTGAGATGGCTGTGGGGGTCGGATCGATAGCCGTAAAGACGGCCGCTGGCCCGATCTAGAAATTCAATCACCCCAGCCGTCTGAAGGGCCTCCAGGTTCTGGTAGACTGAAGTATGGCCGATATTGCGACCAAGATTGTTGAGCTTCTCGAAAATATCGCGGGCACTGAGATGGGTCTTTTCGGCCCATAACAAATCCAACACCATGCGACGTTGGCGACTCAGGCGCATGCCCAGATCCCGGCAACGCCGATAGACATCTTCAACGCTTTCCAAAGGGGCCCCGGAAGTCGTTCCAGAGTTGGCGATGGGGGCACTCGCAGTGGGGAGGGAGCCGTCGACCACAGCAAGCAAAGGGGACTGGGAATTCAGTTATAGGGCAGTTGGGAGATTTTGGCCGCAGCCGACGTCTTTAGGCCAGCGACAAGGGTCCAACATCTTGCCAACGCTCCGGGCCCACGGCTTGGAGGGCCTCGGCCAACTCGACCCGGCCGTCATAGAGCGCCCGGCCGACGATCACCCCCTGCACCCCGAGGGGTTCCAGGCTGAGCAGGCTGAGCAGGTCGGTGAGCGAACCAACCCCGCCGGAGGCGATCACCGGCAGGCTGGACGCCTCGGCCATGGCGCGCAGAAACGGCAGGTTGGGTCCCGCCAAGGTGCCGTCGGTGGCGATGTCGGTGGTGATCAGGGCCGCCACGCCACTCCCGGCCAGGCTGGCCGCCAAGGCTGTCGCCTCCATGGTGCTGGCCTCCAGCCACCCGCGGGTGGCGACCCGTCCATCACGGGCATCGATGCCCACCACAATCCGGCCTGGATGCTGCTGGGCGAGCTCACGCACCAAGGCCGGTTCCTCCACCGCGACGGTGCCCAGAATGACGCGATCCAAACCGCAGGCCAGCAACTCTTCGGCGCGCTCGGCGCTGCGGACCCCACCCCCCAGCTGCACAGGAATGGTCAGGGCGGCGGTGATGGCCCGCACAATCTGATCATTGGTGGGCTGGCCGCTGCGGGCCCCATCCAGATCCACCAAATGCAGCCGCCGGGCCCCCTGCCGTTGCCACTCCAGGGCCTGGGCCACCGGATCGGGGTGGAAGCGGGTCACCTGGTCGTAGTCGCCCTGGTGGAGCCGCACGCACTGGCCCTCCAGCAGGTCGATGGCGGGAATAACGTCCATAGCCAGACAAGGCGGTCCTGCCATCATCGGTCCCGACTGCACGCCGATGGGTTAAGGCAGGATCGGGAGCCGCAGCCAGCTTGAATAGACGGGCGTGAACACCCGTCGGGACCCAAGCATGAAGATTCTGGTGATGGGCGGCACCCGCTTCGTGGGACGGCCGCTGGTGGCGCACCTGCTGGCGGCCGGCCACGAACTCACCCTCTTCACCCGGGGCAAGAACCCGGTACCCAACAACGTTGAGTCCTTAATCGGTGATCGCAACGACGCTGAAGCCCTGGCCCAGCTACAGGGACGCCGATTTGACGTGATCGTGGACAGCTCCGGGCGGGAGTGCGCCGACACGCGCCGGGTGATCGAGCGCACCGGAGCACCCAGCCATCGCTTGGTTTATGTGAGCTCGGCCGGCGTCTATGCCAACAGCGACCTCTGGCCCCTCGACGAGGACGCTCCGCTGGACCCCTCCAGCCGCCATGCCGGCAAGGCCGAAACCGAAGCCTGGATGAGGCAGCAGGGGATTGCGTTCACGAGTTTCCGTCCCACTTACATCGTCGGTCCTGGCAACTACAACCCCATCGAGCGCTGGTTTTTCGACCGCCTCAGCCACGGCCGGCCCATTCCCATTCCGGGAGATGGCTCCACCATCACCCAGCTAGGCCATGTCAACGATCTGGCGATGGCGATGGCCCGCTCCATCGAGGTGGAGGCGGCCTGCAACCGCATCTACAACTGCAGCGGTAATCAGGGCGTCACTTTTGCCGGGCTGGTGGCGGCTGCCGCAAGAGCCTGCGGTAAGGACCCGGAAAGCGTTGAACTGAGGTCCTTCAGCATCGAGGGCCTCGATGGCAAGGCGCGCAAGGCCTTTCCCCTGCGTCTGTCCCATTTTCTCACCGACACCCATCGGGTACGGCGGGAGCTGGCCTGGGAGCCGGCTTTCGACCTGGAGGCAACCCTGGCCGATAGCTGGAAACATGACTGCGCGTCCCAACCCAGCCCCGACCCTGATTTCAGCGCTGACGAAGCCCTAATCAAAAGGGCGCCTTAGACCCGACAAACCACCGACTCAGGGGTGACATCTTGTAAATGATCGCTAAAGTCTGTCGGTTATGAACGCGCTCCGCCTGTGGCGAACAAAATCCGCTCCGAAGATTTCGCCGACATCCTCCAATGGGCGGCCTTAGCCCTGTTCATTGTTTTCCTGGCCATTCTACTGGCAGCGATCTTACCCCTGCAAATTCTCGATTCCCGCTGGCAAGTAAGGGTAATCTCAGCCCTGCTTGGTAGCTCCAGCCTCCCTTTGATGGGCGTGGTGCTTATTCTATTAGCCAACTTTCTAGATGAAAATGTTAGTCCAATTGGATCCAAGATTAGTCTTTTACGGCGTTTGTCAGGTTTTGCGGCCATCGGCTTTTTACTGCTGATTCCCCTACAAATAACGGCTGGTTCTCGGCTGCTCAATCAACAGAGTGGCAACGAAGTCACCCAGCTCAAAGTTCTGCAACGTGCCGCAGACGCGATCCGTTCTTCTAATAACGAAGCCGATCTCAAAAATGCCCTGCGCCAGCTTCCTGGCGCCCCCAGCAATCTGGATCGTCCCCTGGCGGCCCCCCTACCCCAGGTCAAGGATGCCCTGATTTCCAGACTGGACCCCGCCGTCAAGCGACTTCAGACCCAGGTGGATGAGGCTAAACAAAATCGACTGCAACAAGCCCTAGGCATCTGGATCCGGGATGCTGGCATGGCTGCTGGCTATGCGATTGGCTTTTCCGGTTTGGGCAGTTTCCAAGAACGGGGATCCCTGTTCCGATCGTTAATACCGGGCCGCCGCAAGGCCCTGTGGAAATAAAATTAAACCTAAGATCGCTGCAGTCAAAGAGAGGTCTTCAACCGGTGAACTCCGTGTTGTAAGCCTCTTCTCCATGGGCATTGATATCGAGACCCTGTTGTTCTTCCAGCGACGAAACCCTCAGGGGTAAAAATTGCCGGATCACCAGGAGCACCACCGTGGTGCCGATCGTCACCCAGAGCAAGGTGAAGCCAATGGCCTGAAGCTGGATCCAGACCTGGACCCCATGGCCCCGCAAGAGGCCATCGGCGCCGGCTGGATTCAGCATCTTGCTGGCAAAGACCCCTGTCAGCAGGGTGCCTGTGAGTCCGGCAATGCCATGCACGGGCAGCACATCAAGCGAATCATCCAGGGGCCAGCGCTGCTTGAGCTGCAACGCACCACTGCACACCAAAGCCGCAATCAGCCCAATCGCCACGGCCGCCATGGGGCTTACGTAACCTGCCGCAGGCGTAATGGCCACCAGACCGGCCACAGCCCCGGTTGCCACGCCCACGGCCGTGGGCTTGCCTCGCTGAAGGGTTTCAATCAGCATCCAGGCCAGGGCCGCCGCCGCACCGGCGGTGTTGGTCGTCAGGCAGGCCAAACTGGCCAGGTTGCCGGCTACCAGCCCACTCCCGCCGTTGAAGCCAAACCACCCTGCCCAAAGCAGACCGGCCCCCAAAAGGATGAAGCTGACGTTATGGGGCGGCGAGATGGCATGGGGATGGTGGCGCCGGCGACCCACCATGAAAGCCGCCACCGCTGCGGCCACACCGGAGGCCAGTTCCACCACAAGGCCACCGGCGAAATCGATGGCTCCCAAGCCTTCCGGTCCCAGGAAACCGGCCGGTCCCCAGACCATGTGGGCTAATGGGAGATAGACAAAGGTGGACCAAAGCACCAAGAAGGCCATCCAGGCGCCAAAATTCATGCGCTCCACCACGGCCCCCGACACCAGGGCCGGCGTGATGATGGCAAAGGTGAGCTGAAAGAGGGCCACCGCGCCCTGGCTCAGTTGGCCTTCGCCCCAGGGCTGATCCCAATTGGAGAGCCCAGCCCACTGCAGGCCTCCGATGAAGGGGGCAAGGGGCCCACTACCTGGGGCAAAGACGAGGCTGTAGCCAAACAACACCCAGAGCACACTGACGACAGCCATGGCAGCGAAACTCATCACCATGGTGTTGAGCACATTGCGACTGCGCACAAAGCCCCCGTAAAACAAGGCCAGGGCAGGGGTCATCAACAGCACCAGGGCCGCACAGAGCAGAACAAAGCCGTTATTGGCGCTTTGCAAGGCCTCGGCCGCCGAGACGGCCGATGGGGTGATTGTGGCCAGGGGCGCGGTAGCGAGAAGCACAGCAACGCAGCATTGACGGCGACAAGCACATCCGAACGGCCCGGCCCACCAATGTAGTTATTGCTACGAAAAGCAGGGTTCTGGTAGCAAACGCAACACTTCCAAGGCCCGCCCTGTCTGTTAGGGCTGCTTAAACACTGCGGGCAGGCTTCCTTTCTGCCGATGCAGAAAGGCCACGAAGTCATCCATCACCGTGGCAGCCCCATAGGCCGAAAGGTGATTGCCATCGCTATAGAGCAGATAGCCATGGCGCTGACGCGGACAGAGGCCCTTGGACGGACACAAGGCGTCGGCAGGGTTGTAAAGAACCACATTGGAGTGGCTGGCCAGCAGGCCGGCCAGTTGCTGGCGCAGGTAAGCGTTAAAGCGATCGAGCCCCTGGCGATCCACACCCTGGCAATCGGTCGGCAGCACCGGGCGGAACCATTGGGGCCGGCAGGTTTCCATCGGCACGCCGCTGCCGAATTCCGGTGTGGGCAAAAACAAAACAAAACGGGTCTTGGGGTGCAGAGCGGCCAGACGGCCCACCTCCTCAGCCCAGGTGGCAAGTGCCGCCTCGCGGCGGACCGGCTGGCTGGTTTGGGGGGAAAAGTGTTGGCTGCGACGGAGGAATTCGTCAGCTAAAAAGCCAGGATCAAAATAGAGAGGCGAACGGGATGACAACACCACAACCCCCTGGTTCCCCTGGGGAAGGCCCCATTCCTGGCCGAGGCTTTGCCAACGCTGTTCAGCCGCCTGGGCATAGACGAGGGCCAGCTCCTCGTCTACACCCGTTGTGACATTTGTGTAGAAAATAGGCGGATAGGGAACCCCAATCACCGCGGCCTCGCCATAGCCCATTCCATAGCGTCCACAGAGGTGATCAGCGGCGGCGCTGAAATGGTGCGCATGGCTATCTCCCACCATCAACAAACGGAAATGGCCCGGGGTGGAACAATGACGACCGCTCGGAGTTGCCGCTTGACTGAATTCGGCCGACTGGGGGTTGCCGCGATAGAGAAGGGTGGGACCTTTGCGGGCCAGGCCCTGCAAGCCAACGGTGCCCAGAGCGGCAAGGGCTAAACCGCTGGCCACCACCCGCCATCGCTGGGGCCACCAAGCGGTCCGGCGGCAGGGACGTTCAACGAAACGCCAGGACAAATAGGCCAGCAGAACGATGAGCAGGGCTTGGAACGGCATGGTCCAGGGCTGCACCCCGATGGTCCAGCGGCTGAGGGAAAGCACGCTCCAATGCCAGAGATAGAGCGAATAGGAGAGCAGGCCGACAAACACCATGGGCGGCCAGCTGAGCCAACCATGGGCCGCGGTGGATGGACGCAAGCAGCCCAGGAGCAGGGCGGTGATGGCGACACTGGTGGCCACGGGCAGCAAGCCGAAACCCAGGGGGGCTGCCATCAGGCCCCCCAGGCCAAGCAGGAGGGGTAGGGGGGGAAGGGGCCAGCGGGCCTGGTCAGCCTCGAGGTCTTGCGACGCTGCGTCGCCGCTATTGACGCTTTGAGGTGAGCGCAGCTGCAACAGTAAAAACACCAGGCAACCCACGCCCAGCTCCCAGAATCGCGAGGGAAGAAGGTAGTAGGCAGCAGGAAAATCATCCCCAAGCCGTTGGCCAAACACCACCAGGGAAAGAACACTCAGGGGCAGCAGAAAGAGCACCAGACGCCGGCTTCCGGCGGCGCCGTTGCGGGCGAAACCGCTGAACCAAACCAGCAGCGGAAAAAGGAGGTAAAATTGTTCTTCGACCCCCAGGGACCAGGTGTGGGCAAAGGGGTTCAAGGCGGCGGCCGGCCGGAAATAATCGACCGCTAATCGATATAGGGTGATGTTGCTGAATCCGAACAGCGAGCGCCAGGCCACGCCCAGCATCTGACCGGGGTCGTAGGAGACCAGAGCCAGCAACAGCGCCGTGACCCCAACGCACAACAGCAGGACGGGCAATAGGCGCCGGACACGGCGGGAATAGAAACCCAGCATCAGATCCCCCAGACCCTCGGCGGGCCGGTGGGCCAGGGAGGCCGTGATCACAAACCCAGAGATCACGAAAAAGACATCCACCCCCAGGTAGCCGCCCGGCAGCCAACGCTCCGAGAAGTGGTTAAGGATTACGCCGACCACGGCAACGGCGCGCAGTCCGTCGATTTCCGGCCGATAGGCAGCGTTGCGTTGGGCCGGGCCGGGGGATTGACTCACGAAATCCCGCCCTCAATTGCCTTCAGCCGCAGGACGTTAGCAGGGGTTGGCCATTGGGGGTCCTGTGCTCCCCGATGGTCGATCTCAATCCGAGGCCCCAACCTCAGCCGGAGAGGCTTCAGGGGCCGATGCCGCCGCCACCAGGTCCTCGATTTCGCACACCGGGAAGCGGTTGATGGCCTTGAGTGCCTTGCGGGCGTTGCTGCGCAGCCGCTCGCTAATGGCTTCGCAATAGGGAATCTGGGCCAGCAGATCCACGGTGCGCCGCATGACCCGCACCACATCCCCCTCATCGAGAGAGGTATTGGCGATCAGGTCACGCCAGAGAGTGCCCCGGGCCCAGGCGGCGACCAGACCCGTCAATTCGGGCTCCCACCAGACAGGCACCACCACCTGGCCCCGTTCCTGCTCCCGCTCCAGGGCTCGCCGCAAGGGGCGGAGATCATGCAGGGCCTCCTCGGCCGGTTTAGGCGGCTCAAATCCACACCACAGGTCAGGGCGATTCACCTCGGTGGAGATGGCCTCCAAGACCGCCGCCAGATCGGGCGGTTCCAGTTCATCGAGATGGCCACTCATCAGGGCCAGACCCAACCAGAGCTCGTTATCTCCCCGCAGGGCCGCCACGGTCCGGCCCACTTCCGTGGGTTCAAGACCCTCGGCACCATCGAGGGCACCGAAGTGGCGCAGGATGTTGATCAGAGAGAGAAAGGTTTCCCAGTGGCGGTTGGAGCGGAAATGGAGCAGTTGCTGGCGTTCGGCCACCTCAGCCTCGATCTCTTCCATGCGCCGCAATTGCTTTTTAAGCTGTTTGCGGTCGCCCCAACCGTGGGCGGGATGGAGTTGTAATTCATCCTCCAGCTGGCGCACCCGCTCCGCCTGTTGCAGCACCTCGCCGGCCAGGTCGTAATGGGGGGTGACCATGTCATGGCGGCGGGCCATGGAAGCCACGGCCAGGGCCAGGCCGTCACTGGCCTGGTCCCCATGGCGCAATTCACCGCTGCGCTGGAGATCGGGAGGCTGGAGTTGGCTCACCTGGAGACAACTGAGCTCGGCGTGCAAGGCCACGACCGCACTGCAGGGCAACAGGATCCAGACGTTGTCATCGGTGAGGCACAGCAGCCAGGGAAACTGGCCCCCGCCCGGCACCTTGGCCACAAGGACCGCCGGGGTGATGCGGCCACGCAACTGGGGGGCCCGCAAACTGAGCAGGGACCCTTCGCTGGCGAACTGCAAGGCCAGGGTGAGTTCGTGGGCCAGGGTTTCTTCGGCCTGCTGCTGCAGGATGCGCAACAGACGGCGTTCTTCACGCAGGTGGCCGCTTTGCTTTTCGTAATCCTCAAACTGGTCCCAGGGCACATCACCGCCACTGGCCTCAAGGCTGGCGAGCTGGAGCCGTAGCTCACCAATGCGCGCTTCGTCTTCGGCCAGGTCCAAGGTGGCCAGGTAGCGCCCAAAGCTGCGCTCGACCAGTTCCTTGGCCTTGGGGAGTTCGTAGCGCTGCAACAGGTTCAGCACCATGCCGTAGCTCGGGGTGAACTGGCTCACCAGCGGATCGGCGGGGCTGGTGGCCAGTTCACCGGCCTCCCGCACCCCCTCGAAGCGGCTTTGCACCGTGACAACGTAACCCTGGTCGTCGAGACCACGGCGGCCGGCACGACCCGCCATCTGCAGGAATTCACTGCCCATCAAGGGCCGGTGTCCCCGCTCAGTGCGTTTGGAAAGGGCCGAGATCACGGTAGTGCGAGCGGGCATGTTGATGCCAGCCGCCAGGGTCTCGGTGGCGAAAACCACCTTGACCAGAGCCTGCTGGAACAACTCCTCAATCAATTCTTTCCAGGCGGGCAACACACCGGCGTGGTGGGAGGCAATGCCGCGCAGCAACGCATCGGCATGCTCGCCATCGCGAACCGCATCGGGGGTGGCGGCGACGTAGGCATCGAGGCGCGAGCGAATCAAGGCCTGCTCGGCCGGATTAACCAGGCAAAGCTTGCCGAGATCCCTGAGGGCCCGGTCGCAGGAGCGACGACTGAAGATGAAATAGATGGCGGGCAGCATGTCCCGCTGGGCCATTTGGGCCACCACAAAACCGATGGGCGGTGCCTCGGGCTGGGGCGGGCGTGGTTCGCGGGGTCCCTTGCGGCGCGTGGTTTTTGGAGGCCGCCAAACCTTGCAATTGGGATGGAGCCCGGTGCCGGCCTCATTGAGCAGGGGGTGCAATCCCTTGGCGCTGCAAAAACTGAAATCGAGGGGCACTGGGCGGTGGTCGCTGAGCACCAGCCGGGTCGGGCCATGCACCCGTTCGATCCAATCGGTGAGCTGCCCGGCATTGGCCACGGTGGCCGATAGGGCCACCAATTGGATGGGGGGCGGACAATGGATGATCGATTCCTCCCAGACGGTGCCGCGCTGGGAATCATTCATGTAGTGGCACTCATCGAGCACCACGGCTTCGACATCAGCTAAGGGGTCATCATCGGGGTGATCAATCTCCGCATAAAGCATGTTGCGGAAGATTTCCGTGGTCATCACGACGATCCCGGCCTCTCGGTTGACGCTGAGATCGCCGGTCAGCAGGCCTACATTTTCGGCACCAAATTGGCCACGAAAATCGCGCAGTTTTTGGTTGGATAGGGCCTTAAGAGGGGTGGTGTAAAAGACCCTTTTGCCATGGGCCAGGGCCCGGTAGATGGCGTACTCGCCCACCAGGGTCTTCCCCGAACCCGTGGGGGCACTGACCACCACCGAATGGCCGATGTTTAGGGCGTCGATCGCCTCCAGCTGGAAGGGATCAAGGGCAAAAGGAAATAACTGCTCCAACGGCGGCACCACTGCCGGCATGGCGAGGGGCACCTCTCTGCCGTCAGGGGGAAGGTTGGGCATGGACCAATCCTATGGGGGCGGCGGCCCCTGGGGATGGTCTTAAAACGGGAGCGGCATTTCCGTATCGGCCAGCGGTGGCGCACAATCCGCCACCCGCTGGGCCACCACAGGCCCCACCACCACAATGGAGGGGGAAGCGAACTCCTGGGCTTCCACCTGATCGGCAAGATCCGCCAGGGTGGCCACCAGCAGGCGCTGGCCCAGCACCGTGCCCTGCTGGATGACGGCGGCCGGGGTGGCGGGATCCAGGCCACCGGCCGCCAGTTCCTGGCAGATGTGGCGCAAATTGTGGAGGCCCATGTAGATGACCAACCCATCGCTGCTGCGGGCCAGGCCCTGCCAGTCGACGCCCGAGCGGCCCTTGTCGATTTCCTCGTGGCCGGTGACGAAGGTGACGCTGGAACCGGCCCGCCGGTGGGTGACCGGGATGCCGGCATAGGCCGGAGCGGCAATTCCGGCCGTGACTCCAGGCACCACCTGAACGGGGACCCCGCGGGAAGCCAGATAGGCGGCTTCCTCGCCACCACGTCCAAACAAAAAGGGATCCCCCCCCTTGAGACGCACCACGGTGCGATGGCGACCAGCCAGCTCCAGAAGCACCGCATTGGTCGTGGGCTGGGGCACGGAATGGTGGCCGCGGCGCTTGCCGACGAAATGCCGCTCGCAGTCCGGTCGAACCAGATCGAGCAAGGCCTTGGGCACCAGGGAGTCATGTACCAGGGCATCGCACTCGCGCAGGAGACGATGGGCCTTCAAGGTGAGCAGTTCCGGATCCCCGGGCCCGGCCCCGACGAGATAAACGGTTCCCAACCCCTGCAGCGCTGGCCCCTCGCGACTCATGGCAACACCTCCAGGGCCTGGAGCAGCCCCTCCCGCAAGGCGGTTCGGGCCAGTAACGGTGCTGCGGCCGCTTCACCCAGCAGGGGAGCCAGGGACTCGCTCAAGCGACTGGATCCGAGGGACAGGGGGATGAGTTCCCCCCGGTGGTCCCCAGCCAGGGCCACAAGGTCGCCATGGGACACAGGAGTCTGGACACAGGCCGCACCGGTCACCCGTTCAAGATTGGCAAGGTAGCGGACGGCCAATGGGCCGGCAATGGGGTGATGCAGCAACCGGGGTCGCCAGCCATCCCCAGCCCCCTGGGCCACCACTGCCGCCAGGGCCCGCTGCCAGCAGGGCCACGCCCCCAGAAAGGGCAGGACCCGCAGCGGCCCCTGCCGGCGCAAGGCGGTCGCCATCGCCGGCACGTCATGGCGCACGTGGCCTCCCGGCAGCAGAAACAGGGGGATCAGCGACAGGGGATCGCCCAGGGGCTCCGGGGCAAGGGGGCTCGGATCGGTGAGGGCCCGCAACCGCACTGGAGCCCCGCGGCGCTGCTCCAGCTCCGCGGCCAGGGAGCGAAAATCTGGGGGAATGAAGCCATCGGCCCGCCCATGCACCAGCAGCAGCAGGGTGCTGGCGGGAAGGGCCCGCAGCCTGCGCTGCAGCCGTTCGGCCACAGAGGCCTCCAGGGATGAGCGGCTCAGCAGAATCAACGGCGAACGGGGGTCGGGCAACCGGGCCAGGGCATCGACCGCAGCGCCGGCCAGGAGGGGGTCCAGATCACTGGCCAACGTGAACAGGGTGCTGCGCAGGGCCGGCAAGGGCCAGGCACTCAAACCAAGGCTCAGCCCCTCCAAAGCGGCCTGACGCACCTGGCGGGGACCCGGCTGCAATACCAGCCGTTGCAACAGCAGAAAATCCCTGGCCTGCCGCTGATACCCCAATAGGGGCAGCAGGAGCGCCTGGCAAGCGGGATCCACCCGCCCTTCGCCTCGATCAGCAAGGATCTCGGCTAAAAGGTTTGCCACCGTCCTGTCGCGCACGCGGCCCACCAAGTTGGGTAGGGCTGGGGTTCGATCGGGGCTCTGCCACCAGAAACGCAGCAATCGCACGGCGGCATCGGCGTCGAGCTGGTCCGCCAGCACCGCCAGCAGATCGGACTCCGGCGCGAGCTGACCGACTTCAATGGCCCGCAGCCAGGGTTCCAAGACCAGGGGTCTCTGGCGCCGCAAGGCCAGCAGCCAGGGCCAGCGATCGGCATGGCCGGGGGCCGGCAGCCTGCCGGGGTCGGGTTCGAAGGGGAGTTCGGCGGCTGAAGATGGCACCGGAACGGGGCTGGGCCCAAGACTTCTCACCATGACAGCCGGTTGTCGACCCAGGGGGGCAGCCGCGGGGGAAGACAACCTCACGCCGAACCGTTGCGACGGCTGGCCCCGAAACGCTCCACCAACAAAGTCTCGAGCACATCCGGCAGCTCGCTGAGGGGAACGGCCTTTTCATGCAAGACCGCCAACTGGGGATCGTCGGCCATGGAGCCCCCCAGGAAGATCTTGACGGCTTCCACCATCTGACCGTCTACACGGGCTTTGGCCCCCATCAATCCGATCTGGCCCATGTAGGGCTGGCCGCAGGCATTGGGGCAGCCGGTCCAGTGGTTACGCACCGACTCGGGCAGCACCAAGCGTTGTTCCAGCTCGGCCAGCACCGCCAGGGCCGTGCTTTTGGTCGGGATCAGGGCCAGCCCGCAGTAGTGATTGCCCGTACAACTGACGGCTTCGGCCACCAGCGGGCCTGGATCACTCGGAAATCGCTGCAGCAAGGGCTCCGCCAGCAGGGCCTCGGCCCGCTGGCTGGGGACATCAACAATCAGAACGTTCTGACTCTCAGTGAAGCGGAGTTCACCATGGCCATAGCCACGGGCCAGGCCAACCAACGCATCCATGGCAGCGCTGTCGAGCCGACCCATGGGCACGTTCAGGCCCACCCAACACAGCTCTGGTTGTTTCTGGGGATGGACGCCACAGAGATCCCGCGGGGCCCGTGACACCAGATGGGAGCCGTCATGCAGGACCCCATCCCCAGGGCCAGCCCCCAAGGCCCGCCAGGTCTCCAGCAGCTCGGCCCGATAGGCATCCAGGCCCAGGGCCTCAATCAGGTACATCAAACGGCTCTTGGTGCGGGTCGTGCGATCCCCACTCCGCTCGTAATGGCGCAGCACGGCCAGGGTGAACAGCGGCAACTGCTCGGCGCGCAACCAAAGGCCCAGGGGAATCGCCAACTCATTGCGTTGGGCCGAAAAAAAGCCCCCCACCATGACGGTAAAACCGAGTTCGCCGTTGCAAAGGGCCGGCAGGTAAGCCAGGTCGTTATGGAGCAGAAAGCTGTCGGGGGCACCACCCACCGCCACGTTGAACTTGCGTGGCAGGTTGCGGGGTCCATCGGGGCCCAACAAAATGGCCTGGATGGCCTCAACCAGGGGGCGAGTGTCGACGAATTCGTCCGGATCGATGCCGGCGAGGGGATTGCCCGTGATGTTGCGGGGGTTGTCGTGACCCGACTGGCGGCTGGTCAGACCCACCCGCTCCAGGCACTTCATCAAGGGCGCCATGTCCTCCAGCAGCAGACCGCGCAACTGAAGGTTCTGTCGGGTGGTGATGTCGGCACTGCCGTGCTCGCCACAGCGATCAACCCTCTCCGCTAGCACCTCCAGCTGATCGGCGCTAATGACGCCATTGGGCAGCCGCAACCGCACCATGAATCGCCCGGGGGTGACCGGACGAAAAAAGATTCCCAACCACTTGAGATGGATGGTGAGGGTCGCCTCATCCAGGGATTCCCAGCCCATGCGGCCGAGTTCATCAAGGCGGGATGCAAGATCGAGGCCGCAAAAGCTGGACTTGGCCAACTCCAGCTTCGTCAACCTGGGCGCAGTATCGAGGGGGGGTTGGCCGGCCGCACCATCGACGGCCGCTGCTGCGGATTCGGACATGTCCGGAATCGGGGGGGAAGGGGTGGTGATCAAAACCACACCGAGGTTCAGACCTGGGCCTGGAACCCGAAACCACTACCGCTCTTAATGACATTATGACCACCACGGCCGGATCTCCCCCTGTTGCAACCGCTACAGAATCCAGCGATAGATTCTCCCGTGGCAACGCTTGAGGCTCGCCGCCAGGAGCGTCTTGAAGCCCTGGGACCCTCCCGCGCCCTGTTCCGAGACCTGATCGGCAAGGTGGGCAGCGGCGAGCACACCAGCACCGGCCTCAGTCGCCAGGAGGCCCGCGAGGCGATCGAGCTGATGCTCAAGGGGCAAGTTGACGCGGCCCAGATGGGCGCGTTTCTGATCGCGCACCGCATTCGCCGGCCGGCGCCCCAGGAGCTCACCGGCATGCTGGATGGGTACCGCTCCCTGGGTCCAATCCTGACCACTCCGGGGCGCCGAGCCCTTTGCTTTGGGGTTCCCTATGACGGCCGCAGCCGCACCGCCCCGGTGCTGCCCCTGCTGGCTCTGACACTGGCGGCGGCAGGAATCCCGGTGGTACTGCATGGGGGCGACCCGATGCCGGTGAAATACGGCATCACCCTGGCGGAGCTGTTCGCCGCCCTCGGCATCGAATGGCGGGGCCTGCCTTTGGAGACGGTGCAGGAGCGCCTCGATAACCATGGCCTGGCCCTGACCCACCAACCGGACCATTTCCAGGCCGCCGAACGGCTGGTGTTGATCAGGGATCTGATCGGCAAACGCCCCCCTGTGGCCAGCCTGGAACTGCTCTGGACCCCGCACCAGGGCGAGCGGCTCCTGGTGAGCGGCTTCGTCCATCCCCCCACCGAAACCCGGGCCTGGGAGGCCCTGGCTGGGGCCGGCGAAACCGACATCTTGACCGTCAAGGGGCTGGAGGGATCGACCGATTTGCCCACCACCCGGGCCGGGATCACGGCAAGGGTGCGCATGGGGGACGTGGAACGAATCCTGCTTCACCCCCGGGACCATGGCATCAGCGCGGCGGAGATCCCCTGGTCAGGGTTGGAGGATTGGCGCCGGGACGCCCAGTCGGCCCTGAGGGGGGAAGGCCCCTTGGCGGAGGCCCTGCTCTGGAATCTGGGGGCCTACCTGTGGCTGGCGGATCACCATGACGATCTGCCAACAGCCCTGGAGCAAGCCAGGGCCCTCCTGCAAGCCCGCAGCGGCGTCAGGAAAGGCCTGGAGCTGGCTTCATGAGCGACCCCTGCAGCCCCCAAGGTCCAGGGGCCATCCACAACCGGCTGTTTGACTTCGAAGCGGACTTCAGCGGCGATCTGCGTTGCCTCCCCATGGCGGTCCGCCGCAAGCTCGATCTGGCGGGAGTGAAGCTGAAACTGGTGCACTGGAATGGCTTGAGCCCGGCCGAACGACTAGGCCTGCTGCAATGGAACGATGACGGGCAGGCGCTTCAAGCGCTGAGGGATTGGTTACTGGAGCGCAGCAGAAACCTTCCCAACGGACCGGCCAAACCCTTGGAACCGGCCCAAGCTTGTGGCTGGCAACAATCGGGGACCCTGCCTGGCGAGGTGGCCCTGTCCTGCGCCCAGCTTGGCCTGGAGATTGAGCCCCAACGCTGGTCCAACCTGGATGAATTGCAGCGGTTCGCCCTGATCAAACTCAGCCACCCTGGCCATGAGCACCGCAACCTGCCCAGGGCCCTGGACGAATTCGGATTGCTGACGGACCCGTGACCCCAGGGGGCCGGAGCCGGCTGGGCGCCAACCCCCTGAATCGATAAAAAGGCCAGCGAGTCAAGGTTTTGGTAACCATTGCGACCGACGGCCAAGACGCTTCGTGGTGTGATTGACTTCTCGGTAAGCTTTTGCGCCGATTCAGACTTTTCAGATCAGCGCACTTCTTTGTGAAGCCTGGTTTTTGCACACCGGCCGCCCGCTCGCTGCTAACCGTGCCTACCTCGTGCTTCAGGCACAAGATTCAAGCGAAAGCCCCCTTTGGAGATCCACTCTCCATTCATTAAGAAAAACCCGTCCCCTTTTCTGCATTTCCATGGCTTCGTTCTCGCGTCGCAAATTTCTGATCACAGCAGCTGGCACGGCAGCCGGCACGGCCTTCCTGGCTGCTTGTGGCGGCCAGAAGTCGACAACGAAATCAGAGATTTCCCCAACAGGAAGCGCCAGCAACGAGGTGAAAGGAGCAATCCTGGGCTTCATTGCCCTGACGGACTCGGCGCCATTAATCATCGCCAAGGAGAAGGGTCTGTTTGCCAAGCACGGCATGCCCGAGGTGAAACTCCTCAAGCAAACGTCCTGGGCCGCAACCCGAGACAATCTTGAACTTGGTAGTGGTGGTGGGGGGATTGATGGATGCCATATCCTTAGCCCCATGCCCTATTTGCTGACAGCCGGCAAAATAACCAAGAGCAAACAACCCCTGCCGATGTACATCCTTGCCCGGCTGAACCTGCAGGGTCAGGCGATCTCGGCGTCGAAAGCTCTGCTGGATGCCAAGCTTACGGTTAACAACAAAGAAGGTCTGGCCAAAGGTGCATCAAGCCTGGGCAGAAAGCTGAAAGCCGCAGTCACCTTTCCCGGGGGCAACCATGATCTTTGGATGCGCTATTGGATGTCTGCCAACGGCATCGATCCCAACAAAGATGCCGATTTAGTCGTGGTTCCACCTCCCCAGATGGTGGCCAACATGCAAACCGGAACCATGGACTTGTTCTGCGTGGGTGAACCCTGGAACCAGCGCCTAGTCAACAAAAAACTTGGTTATACCGCAACACAGACTGGAGAAATCTGGAACAAACATCCTGAAAAATCCTTTGCAATGCGGGCCGACTGGGTTGACAAAAATCCCAACGCTTCCGTGGCCCTACTCAAGGCCGTCCAGGAAGCCCAGATCTGGTGTGAGAACCCAGCCAATCTCGACGAAATGTGTCAGATTCTTGCTCAAGATAAATACATCAAGGCCAAGGTCGAAGACATCAAGCCTCGCCTTACTGGAACTGTGGATTATGGCGACGGTCGCATTGTCAAAGACAGCCCCTACAAGATGCTGTTCTGGTCGGACAATGCCTCATTCCCCTTCAAAAGCCATGACACCTGGTTTGTCACCGAAGACATGCGCTGGGGGTATCTGCCCGCCAATACGGATACGACAGCACTGGTAAACAAGGTCAACCGGAGTGATCTCTGGAAAACAGCCGCCAAGGCCCTGGGCCAGGAACAGGCGATTCCCGCCAGTGATTCACGGGGCAAGGAAACCTTCTTTGACGGCGTTGTGTTTGACCCTGAGAATCCCAAGGCCTATCTCGATGCTTTGAAGATCAAAGCCCTGGCCTGATTCCCTGCCTGCTTGACCGCCCCTACCCCAGTCGGTCCGCCATGCCGACTGGGGGTTTTCGACCCACCCTTTGAACAAGATGTCCCACTCCGTTTCTGCGACATCCTTGTCGCAAACCACCCGGAGCCGCCTGTCGAATCCGGCGCTGCGCGGCGTGCTGCCCTATCTGGTCTGCATCGGCGGTTTCCTGCTGGTCTGGCAAGCCCTTTCCCTGATCCTTGGCACAGGCCGGCTGCCGGGCCCCATCAATGTGATCATCGATACCTGGGATCCTTACATCAGCCAACCATTTTTCGACAACGGCGGCACCAGCAAGGGGTTGGGCTGGCAGATCTTGATTTCCCTACAAAGGGTAGCCCTGGGATATGGCCTCGCCGCCATTGTTGGCATCGCCATCGGCGGCCTGCTGGGCTTGAACCGCTTCATCGGCAAAGGGTTTGACCCCGTGATTCAGGTGCTGCGCACCGTACCGCCCCTGGCCTGGTTCCCGATTTCACTGATGGTGTTTCAGAATGCCAACACCTCGGCAATCTTTGTAATATTTATTACGGCTATCTGGCCGATTATTATTAACACCGCTGTGGGCATTAAGGAAATTCCTGAAGACTATACCAATGTGGCCCGAGTTTTGAGACTACGCAAAAGCGAATACATCCGAAATATTGTGATTCCCGCCACAGTTCCCTATGTATTCACAGGCTTGCGCATTGCGGTCGGACTGGCATGGCTTGCGATCGTGGCCGCCGAAATGCTCAAAGCAGATGGCGGCATTGGTTACTTTATTTGGGATGCCTATAACGCTGGCGGCGATAGCAGCTCCAGTCAGATCATTCTCGCTATTATTTACGTAGGCCTCGTGGGTCTAGCCCTAGATCGTTTAGTTGCCTGGACTGGAACCCGAGTCGCCCAGGGGGGCCACTGAACATGGATCATTTTCTCACCATCGATGATGTCACCAAGGTTTTTCCCCTCAAAGAAGGTGGCCATTACACGGCCCTCAAGGACATCGACCTTGAAATCACGGAAGGGGAATTTGTTTCCCTGATTGGTCATTCCGGTTGTGGCAAAAGCACTCTGCTGAATCTCCTGGCGGGCCTGACCCAGGCCAGCGGCGGTGGCATTTTGATCGACGGCCGTGAGGTCAGCGAGCCAGGTCCCGATCGCATGGTGGTATTTCAGAACTATTCTTTGCTGCCCTGGCAAACCGTCCGCCAGAACGTGGCCCTGGCGGTCAATAACGTGATGGCCTCCAGTTCCCTGGCGGAACGAAAACAAATCATTGATCGCAGTATTGCGATGGTGGGTCTCAGCCACGCTGCCGACAAGGTGCCGTCGGAACTCTCGGGCGGCATGAAGCAAAGGGTGGCGATCGCCCGGGCCCTTTCGATCCGCCCCCGTTTACTGCTGCTGGACGAACCCTTTGGGGCCCTCGATGCCCTCACCCGCGGCAATCTGCAACAACAGCTGATGCAGATCTGCCAGGAGGCTGGCGTCACCACCGTCATGGTGACCCATGACGTGGATGAAGCCCTGTTGCTCTCCGACAGGGTGGTGATGATGACCAATGGCCCCGAAGCGGAGATCGGCCAGATCCTCAAGGTGCCCTTTGCCAGGCCCCGCCAGCGCCTGGAGGTGATCGAGCACCCCGATTACTACCACCTGCGGGGGGAGCTGATCGGCTTCCTCCACCAGCAGCGGCGCCTGCGCCAACACCGCTCCAGCCTCACCGCGGCCGCCACCGGGGCCGCCACCGGGGCTGCCACCGTGGCTGCAGCATCTGGCGTCGCCGCGGCCTCCAGTGCCGACAGGCACCAGGCCAGGGCCACCGCCCAACCGCCGGCCCGCAGTCAGGGGCCCCGGAGGGCAGAAACGCTTCGAATCGGTTTCCTGCCAGGGCTCGACATCGCCCCCTTGGCGCTCGCCCTCGAACAAGGTCTGTTTGATGGGACCGCCATCGACGTCGTGCCCATCCCCTTCGCCCGTTGGGATCGTCTCGAGGAGAAGCTTCTTGAAGGCGAACTTCAGGTAGCCATCACCTCGGCCACCACGCCCCTGGCCCTCAACCTGGGTCTGGGGGGCCGGGGCCCCTGGCCGGCCATCACGCCGATGACGGTGAGCCGCAACGGCAATGCCCTCTGCATGGCCCGTTCCCTGTTGGCCCAAGGTGTCGGGCGTCGCGCCGATCTGAGCCAGTGGCTTCTGAACCGGGGCCAACCCCTCACCCTGGCGGTGCCCGACCTGGGATCGATGGCGGAGTTGCTGCTGCGCCACTGGTTGGCGGCCGGTGGTATCGACCCCGACCAGCAAGTGCGTTTCACACCGCTCTCGCCGATGACGATGGGGGGAGCGTTGCGCACCGAACAGATCGATGGCTTCATCGCCGGCCGCTATCGGGTCGCCGAGGCCGTCGAAGATCGCCAGGGCTATGTCCTGGCGACGGATCTGGACATCTGGAGCGGCCATCCCGAAAAGGTGCTCACCTGTTCGGAGTGGTGGGCCGAAGCCCATCCCCGGGCCCTGGATGCCCTGGGCGCCGGCCTGATGAAAGC
>Ga0114979_10000661_pt1 | contig 22667 bp, 19 predicted proteins | sample S_140625_EF_Meta_FD_87315 | JGI IMG/M metagenome (GOLD analysis project Ga0114979, IMG submission 87315) | Freshwater microbial communities from Lake Simoncouche, Canada to study carbon cycling - S_140625_EF_MetaG | ecosystem: Environmental > Aquatic > Freshwater > Lake | place: Lake...
ATTTTTCCTATTATCTATATGTAAATTTGTTTTATAACTATCTATTTTTGTTTGTATTTTTTCCAATTCATCTAATTTATTATATATAACTTTTGAAAATGATTCTCTATGTAAATATAATGATTTATAACCTTTAATAAATGCCAAATAATAATTGTATAAAGAATCTAACATGTTTTTTTCTTTGGCTATAAAAACACGTATTGTCTCAATTGCATTAAGCGAACAGTTCACATCAAATGTTGCAGTAGTTTTAAAAGCAGCATATCGAGAATCTAAAGCGTCTCTTGTGACCTGAGACAATCCTTCATTACCTTCAATAAAACCTTCCTTATATGATTTTGATTGTTCTACTTTTATAGATGGATAAAATATAGTTTTCCAAGTACTATTAGTTGGTTTATTATCAGTTATCTCATTCATAATAGGTGATACAAATTCTGTAGTGCTCTCGTTTATATTACCATCTTTAATTATAGTATTAATAGCACTCGGTATTTCTTTTGTAGAACCATTACACTCATTAATTATCTCATTTGCTGCTTGTGTACAATCACAAGGAACGCATTCTCCATCATTACCTTCAATAAAACTTTCTCGTATTTTTTCATAATCATTAACCCATTTATTATTTCTATTATTACTAATTGCGCTAGTATATTCTTTCATAATAAAATCAGCATTTTCTTTTCCTAACAAACTAGAAACAGTTTGCTCTATAGTATTTGAAACTGCTAAATTTCCAGCTTTATTACAAGCAGCAATTACTCTTGGAACTTCACTTTCACAATTACATTCACCACAAGGTCCGTTATTTGGTTGGGGTTGTCTAGAACTGTTATTTCCCATATTAAAATCTTAACTACTATAATTTAATATATTATATAATATTAAATAATTAATATTATATAAATTAATTATTTTTATGAGTTATATTTATGAATTATATTTATGAGTTATATTTATGAGTTATATTTATTAGTTTTTTAGAATGAATCCGGAGTGCTTTCATTTAAGGATGCTTCAACAAGTTGTGCTTTTGTAAAAAGAGGTTCAACAATTGAATAAGAATTAGTTAAATTAGATTTACCTACAAGTCCGTTAAAATAACCATTAAAAGTTTCGCCTAAATAATCACTTACTTGTCCGTCAAAATAATTGGAAAATCTGTCCTTTACAACACATCTATTTACAACCGGATCAAATATAAGTCCAAACGAAGTGTCGGGACAGCAATCTTGTCCAATACATGTTTTTGCAAATGTTGATAATAAATTCTTTTTTCTAGTAATTTTACCGCTTTTCTCTAATACCGCTGCTTCTCTATCATAAGGAATTTGTATTTTATCAAAATCTTTGTTGTCTCGCATGTGTATATCAATCAATTTATAAATAGTATAAATAATTGTTAAAAATATAATTACTACAACCATAATATTTGTGATATTACTAGGCAATAGAGATTTTTTATTAGCAATAACAATTGGAACAAGTATTATACAAGCAAATATAATAACTTTCAATATGTCTGTATATTCTTTATATGCTTTATCATAATATGTATTTATTTCTATTTGGCGCATTTTTTCAGCATTTTGTTGACCGATTTTACTATAAACATCTTTAAAATTATTTTTCTTTCCATCATTTAACATATAATCTGTTAAAACATTGGTAAAAATATTATCTTTTTTTATAATGAATTCACTTATGGCATTGGCAGTTTCTTTCGCTTCTAATGTATCTATTTGAGGTAATATATCATTTGTTGCGTTTGAAACATTTAAGTTAGTTTGATTAATAGCATTTATAAAACCACGATTATTAACCGCTTGTTGTTCCGGAGTTAAACCTTCTCTTATAGGCATATTTGGTATATATGTAGAAAATAAATCTCCTATATTAGCAAATCCATCAGTTAAATTTGTTTCTAGACTCTTTTCACCAATTTCATTTAATTTATTAACCAATTTTCTTTTATTTTTAATATGATCAATATTAGTAGTAATTTTTGCTATTGCTTCATCAATATCTTTTATACTCATATCTAATGTGTTGGCTGTTTCTTGTATTTGCGAAGTGACTTGCTTTGTGCTTTCAACTGCTGACTGGGCATTAGTTTTTTGAACAATATCAGGACTTGTAATAGAATCATATGTTACTTTACCGGGAGGTACCATGCTAAAATATATAATATGTTGTCCTGGTTCTCTAGGTGTTTGTTCAGTTCTATTATTTATTTTTTTTTGATATATGGCTGCTAATAAATTTGTTTTTGTTAAATCATTTATTTTTCCATTTGAGTACATTTGACCTACATTTTCACCAGGACCCCAATTATTTGGTTCTCCTCCATTCCAATTAGTACTAATTGGATTATACGGTGTTCCATCAACCCATTCCCACGAACTATTTTTATTAGACGGCACATTGTTTCGTTTTCCACCTCCGGAGTTATTATTTGGTATTAATGCATTTGTATGATATAAACCAATATAAAAAGAACCATATTTATATCTATCTTGTCCTAATTCCATTAACATTAGATTTATTTCTTGACTATTTTCAAAACAAGCCAATGTTGCACCTTGTGTTTCAGCATTACTTTTATGTTGTAACCAAGTTCGCCGTGTGCCATCAATATAATAAATTTTGCTTTTCATAATATTATTAGGCGATGATGGAGGTATTGTTATTTTGGGTGGCGTTCCTTGTGAATTTTTGCTTGTATAAAAACTAATATTTTTACATAAAACAGACGCAATACTATCACTTGAGACTTCAATTTGAACTTGAACTAACCATTCGTCATCTGTGAAATTAACTGTTTCAATTGTTGTTGGTGAGGAACCATTTGTATTTGTATTGGTAACAACACCTATAATTTCAGGTGCCTTATTTTGGTCACGATATGAAATTTTTATACCCATAATTCCAAAACTTGTATAATGAACTTCTAGTTTGTTAATTTTATTAGCATAATTCCACATCTCAAAAGGATGATTTTGTATCCATGTTTCTGTATTTATATTTTTTCCATCTATTGATACTCCTTGCTTTAGCAATTCTGTTTTTTTAGCAATAAGATCGGTTTTGTTACTTAACATAGTAGAACGTGTTGCTTCTAATTGTTGTTGTTCTTTATCTAGTCTCGCAATGCTTTCAGCATCTGTTCCAATATTATTTAATACATCCGTACTTTCATCTAGTAGTTGTTTATTATGTATTAATGAATCTTGTAAATCATATATATCAGACGAATTAGTTTCTGAAACTAGTTGTGTTAATATATTAGCATTATATCCTTCAATAGTTGCCATTATAGTATTAATTTATATTATATATATATATATAAATATTACCTATTTAAATTTTTCAAAAAAACTAATAACATTATTATAAAAATACAAGCAAATATAGAGTAAATTAAAAAATATAGTTTATTTGAAGCATATTTTTTTTCAATATCTTCTAATCTGGCTTTATTTAAAACGCTGTCTTCTTTTAAATTATTTATTTTATTTTTATAATTAAATAATGGATCACTATTTGGAGTGGCACGTGGTATTAATTCATTTAATGAAATATCTAAATTGGTTACTTTTCCTAAAGGATTAACATACAACATAATTTATATATATAAATTAATATTTTATATAAATTATTATATAACATATAACATAAAATATTATAAAATAAATTATAACATAATACGTTTTAAAATAAATTATAATTTTAAATAATGTGTTAGAAATAATACTAAAAATGTAATGATTATTATATATATTATTAGTATTTTTTCATTTATTAAATTAGATGATTTATATAAAATTAATATTATAATAGTTATTACCATTATAAATGCTAAAATTAAATAGTGAAGATTATTTGATATAAATTTTATAGAGTCGGCATCTATTACTCCTTGTAAATTATCTAATTTGTTAGCAATATTAAATGAATTATCTAGTGCTAATATAAATGATATATCTCTTGGAACGGGTGCTAAAATAGAGCTACTTATTTCAGGAGTGCCTCTAAACATATCTGTATACAAAACATTTCGACTATTATCACTATCTATATCAAATATATCTCTATTTAAATCGTTAAATTTAGTAAATAAATTTTTAGTTTCATCCCTCACGTTATCTCTTATTGTAGAAGCATTTGAAGGATTATTTCTCAAAATATTTCTACTATTATCTATAGAATATAAACTACCTAAAACCTTTACACTTTCTGTCAAATACGGATCAATATATTTTAATTTATCTTTGTTATTTATATAATAATTTTTCTTAATATATCCTATACCATTATGAGTGCCATAATTATAACTAGTATTATTAGGAAATATTTTTGAACTACAACTTATATTAATAGGATCTGTTATATGATTTCTAGTATCAATATTTGATGAATTTAATACTCCTTTATATGTTGAGCATGTATTATTTTTAAATGTAAAAATATTACAACTAAAGTCATCAGAACATACTTTTTCACAAGCATCTATATTCGGCGCATTAGAAATAGTAGGACTCAAATTATAAAAGTGAGTGCTTCTATTTTTACATACATCTACATATTTTGCTACATCAAAATTTTCAACAAGATAAGTTTCGCTTTCATTTAAACTATTAACAACAGCATCTTGGATATGTATTTTATCATTAAAATATAATATATATATACTAAATCCTATTATTAATGTTATTATTATAATATTGATGTATTTTTTGTTTCTTAAATTATTAATAAATTTATTTTTACTTTTCATAATATACTTAATATTTTAAAATATTTTAAAAATATTTTTATTGAATATATTCAAAAAATAAATTATGTAACATTATAAATTGGCAAAGATTATAAATTGGCAAAGATTATAAATAGGCAAAGATTATAAATTGCCTAACATTATAATTTTCATAAAAATATATACTAAGGTTATTCCTAAAACATATATTAAATATAATGATTCTCGTTTAAATATTATATAAATTAACAATCCTACCAATAACAATATAAATAAAAAATCTATTAATTTTGTTATATAATCATTTATAGTACCTTCTGCTTTTGATGTAGTTTTAATATTATTTATAGAATGGTTGAAATTATTTTTATTATTAGCGCAATCATATTTAATAGTGCTGCAATTATTATTGATACATCCTAAATAGTCTTTTGAATCAACTATTGTATTATATGAATTTTGAGTTATTTGTTCTTTTTCATTATTTTCTAAAATAATTTTTTTAGAACTTAATAATTTGTTGTTTTGATAAATATCTTCGTTTAGTTCTTCGCTATAAAATATAACTTTGTTTTCATTTGCCATTATATTATAATATTCTTAATATTATAATATATTATATTTGATTAAATATATTAAAATAATTTTTTTGTTTAAATAACTTTCTTATTTTTTGTAAAATAAAAAATAGCACTTATAATAATTATCAATAATATACTATTTTCTACAATTTTAAATTGAGTTAATAATGTTGTGTCGTCCAATCTTCCATTGTTTGCTCCACCAGAAGTGAATAAATTTTTTAACTCTTTTGATTTATTAGAAATATTTAAATTTAATGCTCTTAGTGTGTTATCATCAAAACTATTTAAATGATTGATTGATGATAAATCACTTCTTATAGCATTTAAACTATTAAACATTTTAGTATACTCATAACGTAAAGCGCTAATATCTCTATCTAAAGCAAGTTCATTGTTGCTATTTGTAGGTGATCCGCATATATAATTTTTAAAACTTATTACTAGAGAACCATTCCTTTGAAAACTAAAAACATTATTATTTTGTAAAGTAGTGGTGTCTATTTTAAGTAAATCTATGTAATTGTCTAAATCTTGTAATTTTCGTTCATAGTATTGTGGATTCCGATCTTGTAGTTCTCTTATAAGTTGAATATTAGCTGTATCTAATATTGGTTTTTTGTAATACGCATAATATTTTTTAGGCGCATATACTTGATTATCTATTGTATATTTAAAACATTTTCGATCATCTTCACTTTCACTTGGATTAAACATTAAATTATAACAAGTATCAATAGTGGTGGGTTGTTTAATATAAGTATTATTTGCAGTATCTTTAAACAAACCATCAAATAGCTCTATTGCCTTTGTAATTATTGAGTTATTAGTGTCATATAAAGTTTGATTTGTATTATTGATTTTTGGAATATAGCAATTTATAGAAATATTATTACCTATATTACTTAGATCATTAATTAAGAAAAATTCACTATTTTTTCTTAAAGCTTGAATCTCACATTCATCAACACTTTTAACAGTTGATTTATAATAATTACTTCTTAAATTTATTTCGAAACTTATATCAGAAATTGTGCCTGGTTTTTTATAACAGTCATCAATATTATAAAAGTTATTATTATTCATTATAAATTAATAGTACTATATATTTTATAAAAAAATGTATAAAATATAATTTTTAACAACTATTTTATTTTAATATAATTTACAAATTCTATAATAATCGGCATTAATTGATGTGCGACTAGCGCGTTCAATTTTTACAATATCATCTGGTCTAATTCCCATTACAATTGATACTGGACTAAAATATGAAATATCAGGAATTTGTGATTTGTCAAAAATATTATATTTTTTCATAAATAATTCTTTTTCGTTAGGTGTTAAAATAGTATGCTTAGGAACTAATACATGTTTTAAAATATTAAATTGTAATCGTTTAATATGTATTAAACTTATATAAATATTTTCCGACACCCAAATATCTTTAATATTTTCTAACATTGTCTCATTTGGTTCATCTTTTATAATTACCATTAAATCATCTTTTTTTTCTAAAACTGATTCTAAATGAAATAAGTCTTCTACAATGTCATATATATTTTGAGGTTTTATGACTTTAGTAATATAATACTTTACATATATTTTTTTTTTTGTTGCTTCGTTTTCCAATAGCATATCTAACTGATTATTTTCTAATAAGATTCCAATTTCTGTAATACCAAACTGCGAGTATTTTTCAACATTAAATCCACGCTCATTTAAAATTTCTAATAAATTTTTGCGCGAATTATAAATACTTGTAATAAAACTATTACTGTTTGTCATAATTAGGTTACAATAATATAATATTATTATTTTAAATTTATATCAATTATAAATTTAAATATTTTATTGCTGATTTATTTTAATGGTTTTTTTTTCCAGACTACTAATTGAATTAGGTTCTTCTTTAATATTTTCAACATCTTGCGGCGTTGGTGATAGTTTTAGTAAAGATATTTCTTTAGTACTAGTTTCACCGTCAATAGGCAGTTCTTCTATTTCTAAAATATCTTCATTTTTGGATTCATTTATTTTTACGCTTTTTGTACTGGGTTCATTGGAATCGCTTTTTTGACTATTTAAATTTTCAATTTCTAATTCATCACTATTTACTTCATCGCCAATATTAATAGGTGAATTTTCTTCGCTATCAAAATTTTCCAGATCTTGATATTTTTCAAATTCTTCTTCCGCACGTTTTATAGAATCTATTGTTACTTGACTAAGTCCTTCATCATCATCTTCTTCTCCTATTTCTTTGGCTTCTGTTTCTTTGGCTTCTGTTTCTTTGGCTTCGGCTTCTTTGGCTTCGGCTTCTTTGGCTTGTGCGTCATTTTCTTTTATAATTTGCTCTGTTGTTTTTTCTGGTATTTGTATGTTTTCTAATGATTTGTCAAATTTTTTAGCAAATTCTAATTGTTCTTTTTCTGTTAGTTTTGTTAATTTCAAATTGTCTATTGTTTTAGCATAATTCATAGAAGTCAGTTGTTCTATATTTTCTTCTGTAATAATACGCATTTGAATATTCATTACTTGTAGTTCATGTATTAATAATTTAAAACAATAAGGAACACGAACAATACTAAATGACTTTCCATATTTGGAAACAACTTCTAGATTCATAGAATTTTCAAAATTTTCACTAAATTTTAGGGGTCCATCAGCAAAAGGACTTATAAAAATATTCTTCGATTCATTATAAATAGCTATAGTTCCTGTATTATTACATATTGCGACATAATAATCATCTCCTCTTGTTAACATTGATTCTTTTAAAAACGCTGTTGCACCATGAGCAATAATACCATCACGCTCCATTTCACCTATACGTAATCCACCATCATTGGCACGTCCCTGAACGGTTTGACGAGTTAATGCTGTTCTAGGACCTTGTGCGCGATAATTTATTTTGTCTTTAACCATATGTTTAAGACGCAAATAGTAACAAGGTCCAATAAAAAATTCCATATTTAATTGTTCTCCTGATTCTCCACTATACATTATTTCATTTCCTGTAGAACTATATCCAATATTCCTCAATAATGTTCCAAATAATGTATGTTTTGGACCTTTATTTACAAATGCCGTACAATCTCCAAATCCACCATAATGCGCACATGCTTTACCCATCAATGTTTCTACTAATTGACCAATAGTCATACGACTTGGAAGAGCATGAGGATTTATTATTATATCAGGTCTTATTCCTTCCGCGGTAAATGGCATATTTTCTTCTGGTATTATTAGCCCAACTGTTCCCTTTTGACCGCATCGACTACAAAATTTATCGCCTTGCGCCGGAATTCTTTCTTCTCTAATTCTGACTTTAGCAATTCTAAATCCTTCTTCGCCTTCTGTTATAAATGCTTTATCAACATAACCCAATTGTCCTTTTTTTGGTGTTATAGAAGCATCTATAAATGTATCTGGATTACTCATATTATTTGTTACTTTACCAATAACTACCTTTTTATCATCTAATGGTGTATTTTCTCTAATTAATCCGTGTTCATCTAAATAAGAATAATCATAACCAGGTTTTTTACCAAATACCGTTTTTGATTCAATATTCATAAACTTTGAATCTATATTTGTTCCAGCTACTTTACTGCTTTCTTCACGCGCTTCATACATATTAAAATAGGTAGTATTAAACATACCGCGCCTTATAGATGCTTCATTAAATAATATAGAATCTTCAACATTGTATCCACCATAACAACCTATAGCAACTATAGCATTTATTCCATAACTATGTTCTTCGTTGTAAATATATTTTAAATAACGACTTTTTACAAGAGGTATTTGCCCATTATTTAAAACGACTCCCATTTTATCAATGCGATTTTGATAATTTGTATTATATAAACTAACACCTTGCTTGCTTTGACCACAAGAAAAAAGGTCTCTTGGTAGTTGATTATTTTCTGGAAATACAATTTGATTGCCCATTACACCTAATAATAGTGATGGATGGATTTCACAATGACTAGTATACTTGGTAATTTGTTCGCTATATGTGGCTATTAATGCTGATTCAGATTCTGATGTATCTAAATAATCTATTATTCCACCTTTTTCAACCAATTCATCTATGGCATTTAGTACATCACTTGCTTCCGATTTATCATATATATCATAAAAATTGAAAAAAACTTTATTAGATTTGATAAACGTATTTAAATCAATAGCAACTTCTTTTTTATCTTTTGTTAAAAGTCTGATTTTATTAAATCCAATTAATAATTCTCCATATTGAAAATCTTGCGAAATCATTTTATTATAAACAAACTCTTTTTCATAACATACTTTACTGTTTTGTAAATAAAGAACAGGTCTTGTTAATCTGCCAGAATCACTATATAAATAAATAATGTCTTCTTTTATAGACCAATTTATACTTGTATATATTGGTATTAAACCAATACGTCTATATTTTTTTAGTAAATCAATTACTTCAACCGGTTTAGTTACAATTCCACACCATGCCCCATTTACAAAAACTTTCGTACAGTGAGCAATATAGTCAATAGTACATTCGCTTAACAATTCCATAAAAAATACTGTGCGTAATAATTCAATTAGTGGTTTGCCAGAATAACCAATTGTTATTAAACATCCAAGCGACATATGTTTATGTAACCCCACATTTCCACCATCGGGTGTATCAACAGGATCAATAATACCCCATTGGGATGAATGTAATAGTCGTGGACCAATAACTTTAGCACTTGAATCTAAAGGTAAATTTACTTTGCGCAAATGAGACATAAAAGAATTAAATGATAGTCGGTTTAAATCTTGAACTATTTCAGGTCGTTTTGTATGTTCTTCGGCACCCCAATTACCTTTGAACGCTTTTCTAAATCCATTTTCCAAGACACGCTCTTTGAAATATTCTAAATAATTATTTTCTATTAAACTAATAAAATCTTTTTGATAAATTCCTTTTTTATAATAATATTCTTTGTCTATTTTTTGAAAAATATGTTTTTGCTGTAAAGTGTAATATTCTTTAAATAAATCATATATAAGTGTCCCCGTTAATTCAACTCTTTTAAATTTAAAACTGTCACGGTCTGTTGATTTTTTATCATTTTTATAAACTTGCAGCAATTCTTTTACCATATGTCCTAAAAAGAATGCTTTTTCAATAAATTTATTTTCTCCAATATGTGGTAAGAAATAATCCATTAATATTTCTAAAATATGCGATAAGGTTTTGCCTTTTGTTAATGTTGCCAAATATTTTAATGCTACTTCTTGATTAAATATATTCCCTGCATCATGAATAGATGGAATAAATAATGCTATGTAATTTTCGTATTTTTTCAAATCTAATAAACATGTTTTAATAATTTCTTTATCGCTTAATACACCGAGTGCCCTCATTAATATAAAAAGCGGAACTGGTTTGCGAATATTTGGAACGTTTACTAAAATTTGGTTATTACTATATTTTGTATCTGGACGTAATATTCGTATGCTAAGAGTCCTTATTGGTTTAGAAGCATCTTCTGACACAGAACGTATTTCTGCTGAGTGACTATATAGTTCGTTAAAATCGGATTTAACATAAAGCATATTGTCGGCAAATTTTTCTTGACATATTAGAACTTTTTCTTTTCCATCAATAATAAAATATCCTCCGTGATCGTTTCTACATTCTCCCATATTGAATTTTACAATTGGATCTAAATTATTTAAAATACATAAATCAGAATTTAACATTATTGGAAATTTTCCTAAATATATTTTCTCTAATAAAGATTTAGTTTCAGTATACTGTCCCTCACTATTCATAATTTTATAAACTACTTCTACATCAACGTGAAGAGTTATAGCATAGGTCATATTTCTTAAACGGGCTTCGTTGGGAAACATATAATGTTCGCGATTTGTATCATATATGATTGGTTTTCCAAAATAAAGTTGATTGCCATTAATACCTCCTATATATATTTCTGCCCTGTAATTATATTCTTTTGTTGCTTCGTCTTGTTCTTTAATTATTAATATTGGATTTTTCTCTTTAAAAATATTGTAAATTTTATTATTAAAAAAATCATTAAAAGATTCCAAATGATGTTTTACTAATATATTTGGATCATGAGTAAAATATTTATCTATTATTAACCATGCTAATTCTTCGTGGTTTATTGAATTAGTTACTGTTTCTTCTATTAATGTATCTGCTTGTTTTATCTTACTTTTAGTGGTCATTGTAAATATTAGTATTAATTAATACTAATATTTTATATGTTAATAATTATTACATTAACATTTATTACATTAATTATATTATTAAAGGAGTTACAGAATAAGTTATAATAATTAATCCTAAAATAACAAAAAATAATAATAATGGTAAAATTACTAAAAACCAAGAAACTTCTTTATATCCAGCCTTACACACCGAATTTAATATAAAAGTCCAAAATAATATGTATATTGCCTTAAGTACAAACATTAAAAATGTATTTGGAATTTCACATTCAAAAGCACCTAAACAATATCTTGTTGTATTACCAAAATTTTGTATGGCAATAATAATAAATATTAGTACCGATAAAAATAAATAAATAAAAGCCGGCGAACATAAATTTTTGAAATCTGTTATATATTTATTAATATAAGCCATATTATAAATTATAAATATAAAAAATTATAATTTATAATTTTTATAAATATAAAAAATTATAATTTATAAATATAAAAAATTATAAATTATAAATATTAAGTATTAAGCATAAGTATATTGTTGTTCTGGCGCTGGGCTTGGTGGAATTTGTGTTCCATTAAAAGTGCCTGCTATTGAACTTCCTAAGTGTGTCACACCAGTAAATATATCTGTTATTGGTTGAAACATTGATACTCCACCTCCGCTCATATTATTTTTTCTTGAGCAACCAATTTGATTTCTTTTTCTAAATTTGTTGTTTAATGTTAAAGTTTTATTTGTCCTTTTTTTAAACATATGACTTGCTTTTAAAGTTCTACGCAGTCTATATTTTTTTTTATTATTTTTATGACTAACTATTTTTCTGTGTTTATTCATAATATATTATAAATATAAAAAATAGTACAAAATTTATAAATGTTTATATATTATAAAATTATAATGTTAGTATTTATTCTATATCAACATGGGTGATCATATGTCTTCTACAGCAACTTTTTTTCAATTGTAAAATGTCTAGAACTTCTCCTTCGGGTGTTTTATCCATAAACTCTTTTGTTAAATATACTACCTTGTTAACTTCCATTGACTTATCTATTTTTCGTTTTTGAACTTCACGTTGATAATATCTATATTTATTTGCCAATACTTTACCGCATGTAAAACACTTTACGGGAATAATCATATTATAATATAATATATTTATATATTTATATAATTTGTATTTTATATTCAATTTTAAAAATTATTGCTTAAATTTGGTTAAATTTGTTAAATTTGCTTAAATATCTTCAAATATTACTGCCCTATTTAATTTTAAGTTATCATAATTTTTCATTTGTACGTTGATTTGATAATAATTTAATAATAATATACTTATAATTATTGTTATTAATATGAAAATAATAATCGGTATTAATTTTCTTGGCATTTATATATATTTGTGTATGTTTAAAATTTTTTATTTATATAAAATTGAAAAATTTATTTTATAAATTAAATATTGTTATCAATATTTAATTCATAAAATATATGGAGCACCAAGATTGGAATCCTATTAAAATTAATACAACTATGGGCAATAAAAATCCTATTAAAAAAACACACACTAATACACTTAAAGTAGATAAAGTAGAAAAATTAATAATGAATGAACCTTTAGGAAAAATTATTGCTCAAAGCAGAGTAATTAATGGAAAAAATCAAAAAGAATTGGCATCTATGATTGGAATTTCTCAACAAATTTTATCTCGATGGGAAGCAAATAAAGAATTACCAACTAATTCTCAAATTGCGTTACTTGAAAAAACTCTTAAAGTAAAACTTCCAAGATGTCAAAAAGTATATGTTGATGAAAATTAATTAATTAAAATTGAAATAATAATTTATTAATTTATTAATTTATTAATTTATATTATAATAATTATGGATTCTAATAATAATCATTATGTAAAACCGTGTGTTAATGTAAAACCTTGTGTTAATGTAAAACCATGTGTTAATGTAAAACCTGGTGTTAATGTAAAAAAAGTAACATATAATTTTAAACCAACAAAGTCAAAATATTGTTCAAAAAATAATAAGTTTAAACAAATAAAAATATATGAACGATGGACAAATGATATGTAATGTATTTAGTTAGCTTTACTATTTAAAATGTTATGTGTCTTATATTTTTTTTATGAGAGATTAGTTATTATATAAAAACAACGTAGTCTATTCTCAATTAGTTTATATATAATATATGTTTAGGATCAATTATATTTTAAATATAACTTAATTTTAATAAATATAATTTTGTGTTAAATTTTATTTATTAATAATATATAAAGATGGACAAAAAAAATCAACCAATAACTCATACACATAGAATTAGAATTATAGAATTAATGGCTAAAACAGAGGATAAAAACATAGGAATGTTTTGTTTGCGTGTTGCTAGAATTTTAGACATGTTGCCAATCGACGATAATTCTGAAATTCTTAGAACAGCAACAGCTGATGAACTGTTTTCAGCATTAAAAATTTTGCTTTCTATTATAATAAAACGCAGGGATAACGTAGTTATTGGTGATCCGAATTATTCAAACTATAATATCCACAATATATTTTTAAAACAATGGACCCCATTTGCTGTAATTTATTGCTTATTTATTACAGAAGATCCAAAGTTTAACTTTAATCTGGGGATTACTACTATTGCTGAAGAAATATTATGTGATGCTATTATTCAAACATTTATTGATAATCGGGAATCAGCAGAGTATGCAATGGGCGTTGGGATCGCTGGCGCTGCGGCTGCGGCGCCAGCGCCTACATTTGAAATACCTCCTCGTAACTATCAATGTGACCTTTATAAGACAGTAAAAGAAACATTAAATTATATAATAAAAATAATGCTAATCAAATTAGAAGAGAATAGTGATTCATTTCCTAATTTAAGGCCTTATGCACAATTTTTGCCAAACTATGATGACGCAAAAGCTTGGGTAAATGCGCATATACTTTCCGGCACCGCATCAAATCTTTTAGAAATTCACACTACTAATCCTGATATGCTAAATAACGCACTAGAATATGAAGTAAAAAAAGCAACACATGAGACTTATAGTGGCTATAGACGTAGATGGATATATAAGATAGATAGGTCTATTTATTTTTACCCTGCCGAAGCTTTTATAGATGTGGATGCTAGAGTTGAAGGAGCCAATCCATATCTTGCTGAACGTAGAGGTGATGATAATAAACGTCACTTACTTAATTCTATCATAGAGATGGACTTAGGAGCGGCTCCATTATCAAGTGCTCAAAAATATGGAGCAGAATCTTGGGATGCACTAACATCTAAAGCTGCTGATGTTACTAGATATTTAAGAGATTTTACAGGTGTTGGTGGCAGATCTCTTAGAAAAAAAAGAGATAAAAGATCAAGAAGAACAGAAAAAAAGTTAAGAAAAAGAAAAAACACATATTATAAAAGGTATAAATAAATCATTTTATTTTTAGAAATATAATTTGACACAATTATATTTCTAAACAATATATAGGATGCCTTATAAAACAAGAATCATTTTGCCTAATACTAAAAAAAAAAGAGCTAAAAGAAATAAAAATAGGAGGTGGGTTGGTTATGGGGGAATTTATCCGAATGAAACTACACAAGATGAGAGAAATATACTCATACATTATTTTGAAAATATGAGTGATACAATTACTGGATATGCTGCTTTGCGTGCTTCTAGAATTTTAGATTTTGGTCCAAACTTTTAAGAAGCACCAGTTTTAAAGAACGCAAGCTTTAGGGCGTTGCTTTTAGCATTAAAAGTTATGATTTATGTGTTATTAAAAAAAAAAGACATAGAGACCAAGAATATTGCTAAACGATTCTTTGAAAAACATTCTGCATACCATATGGTTTATTGTTTCATCACAGAAAATGCTTTAAATGATAGTGATAAAGCGTTAAAACAATATGCTAATAATTTGATAACTACTGGTATTGCTATTATAATAATAAGAGAACTTCGTAAAAATACCTCTAAAGTTTCGCAATATGGTTTACCACCATTTCCATATGATTTTATTGAAGGAAGTATAGGAGCAACAATACTTAAAAAATTAAAAGAAAAAATTAGCGAAATCATCAATTCGACCGACCCCAACGGGCCTAAGACATTTGACAAATTTACTAAACTAACAGCTTGGGTTGAAAAAAACATAACAAATGAAACGTCAATATCCACGATAGATGCAGACGCTGACGCTAAAGCACATTTAAATTATAATATTAATACCGAAGCAGGACTTGCTAGACAAGAGGAGGCTTCCATCCCTATTAAATCTGTCAGGCATGTTGCTTCTGAACTTGTCGTAGGTGGTAGATCAAGAAGAATGAATAAAGGAAAAGGATCAATAACAACAAAAAAACTAAATAAAAAAACAAAAATATAATAATTTAGAAAACGTAATTTATTTACTTATTTACTTATTTATTTATTTATTTATTTATTTACTTATTTACTTATTTATTTATTTATTTATTTATTTATTTATTTATTTATTTATTTATTTATTTATTTAGAAACAATATATATATATGCGTTCTACTAAATCTACTAAATCTACTACATCTACTAGAAAAAAATCTATAACCGAGGCTATCGGTTCGTTCGCACGAAGGGGAAGTAACGCAACGGCTAGAGTAGCGACTAGAGCAGCGACTAGAGCAGCGACTGGATTACGCAATATGTTTGGAATAAGACCAGCAACAGCTCCTGTTATTACTGTTGAAATGCATGATCTTCCTGTTGCTCCTGCTCCTGATCGCCCTCAGAGTGTTCGTCGTAATCGTGATGCTACTCCTGCTGCTCTTCCTGTTGCTGCTGCTCACGCTACTGCTCCTTCTCGTGCTCGTAGTGTTCCTCACGATCGTACTGATGTTGATGCTGCTTTGGAGAGAATAAAAAGTATTAGAGCACAAATTGATAAGATATTGAAAGATAGTAAAAATAAACCTATTGTTAATATAGTTCGTACAGAATTAGATAGACTTAGTGAATTAAGTCAGCAAAGAGCAAGCGCTATGAGGATTATAAAAGGTTGTAACATAGGTATACCAACATACAAAAAAGAACGCGATATAGGCAAGCTTGAGGGAGCTAAAGCACTATTACTAGAAAATAAGACTAAATTAAAGAACATTCAAAGCGAATTAGGCGTGTTACAAAGCCGGTTCTATGGTCCTGATTCTATCGAACGACTTAAACGTCGGCTACAAAATAATGATCATATTAAACAAACGGCTGGTAGCACAAGAAAGCGACGCAAACATAAGAAAAAATAAGAAACTTATTTAAACAATATATGAAATGTCTTCATTTAGGAAAACTAGACATATGATTATTTGATAAAAAAGCAATAACAAGAAGTATAGTCAAACAGCATAAATAAAGACAATTGAATAAATTAGAAATTTAAAAGCCTAATTTATTTAACTTCTAGTCTAGACTTAATGTAATAATTAAAAATAGACTTATAAATTATGATTTCATGAAAACATAATTTATATATATATATATATATATATAAAATTATGTTTTCAGTTTTAAAACGAAGAACAAGAACTTTAAAACCAAGAACAAGAACTAATAAAACACCGTCAATATTTAGAAACCCCTTTAGAACGAAAAAAAATCCTGTCACATATATCGCTGACAGTAAAAATGTACAACAAGCAAACACAGAACAAGAAGAAGCAGAAAAAATAAAAGAAGAAGAAGTAAAAGTAGCAGCAGAAATGAAAGATATAATGGAAAAACATAATCAAATAAGCGAACTTATATCGGGGATAGGGAGTCGAACTAAACCTGACACGACTGATGACGAACTATTAGCTGAATTAGAGAGAATCGTACAAGTTTTAGGAGGTACAAGAAAGCGACGCAAAAATAAGAAACATAAAAAACATAAAAAAAAATTGTTAAGCTTTAAAAGATCACATATTAAATATTAAATATAAAAAATTAGTATATAAAAATATATTTTCTTATCATAATAGGTAATAAAATATATTATGGCATTGGTAAAAGAATATTTAGATATTACAAAAAAGTATAAAGCACATTATGGAGAAAAAACATTAATATTGATGCAAGTAGGTAGTTTTTATGAATGTTATGCTATAAAAAAAGCGAAGAATGTATATGAAGGAAGTAATATATTAGATTTTACTCAAATAAATGATATGATTATTGCTAATAAAAATACATCTATAGACGGTAATGAGATTGTAATGGCTGGATTTTGCTTAGCACAAAAAGATAAATATGTTAAAAAAATGATTACAAACGGATATACAGTATTAGTATATGATCAAACTAGCGATACTAAAAATACTACTCGCACTTTAGATTGTATATATTCTCCAGGAACATTTTTTGATAATAATGATTATTATAGTTTAAATAATGAAGATAGTAATAACACAAATATTAATATAAATAATAATTTAAGCAATAATACAATATGTATATGGATTCATTATTCAAAATCTAATAAATTACATAAAACAGAAAATATTACAATTGGATTAAACATTATTAATATTTTTACAGGTAAAATTGTAAGTTATGAATATTATCATCAATTCTTAAATAATCCAACCACATATGACCAATTAGAAAAATATATTTCAATATATAATCCCGCAGAAGCAATAATTATTACAAATATTACAAATAACATTTATAAAACAAATAATGATGGCAAAAATACATATATTGATGATGTGATTAGTTTTGCCAATATTTGCTCATATAAAGTTTATAAAATTTATTTAGATGAGACACAAGAAAAACAAAAAGAAAAAGAAAAAGAAACTAAAACTAAAATAATTAGTTTTGAAAAAATAGCGTTTAATTGTGAAAAGCAGATATATCAAGAAGAATTGATTGATAAAATATACGGAGAAGGTTCATATAGAGAGAAATATGAATTTCAAAATTACACTATTGCCAATCAAAGTTTATGTTTTCTTATTGATTTTATATATAAGCATAACCCTTCATTAATTAAAAATATTAGTTATCCTTGTTTCGATAATGTTAATAGTAAGTTAATATTAGCCAATCATTCTCTCAAACAATTAAATATGATTAGTGACCAGCGCCATAATGGCAAATTGGGTTGTGTATCCAATTTTTTAAATAACTGTATTACTAATGCTGGAAAACGAAAATTTAATTATGACTTATTACATCCAATATGTGATGTTGATGTATTAAATGATTGTTATAATGTAACGGAACATTTAATAAAAACAGAATTTTATAAAATTATTAGAGAATATTTAATAAATGTGAGAGATATTGAAAAAATAGAACGTAAAGTTTTTTTAGGTAAAATAGATCCTAAAGACTTCGCAATATTACATAATAATCTCTCAAATATTTCAAAATTGTTTGGAAAAATAATTACTAATAAAGAAAATAACCAACTAGCCGAGTATATAAATAAACATAATAATTGTAATATTTCTGATTTATGTACTATTATAAATAAATATATTGAGCAAACATTTGATTTAAATAAACTTGATGCTATTGTTATTGATAAATTAAATAGTTATAGTCTTGATGAGTTGGTCTTTATTAATGAAAATTATAATGAGGAGCAAAATATATTATTCAAAAATAATATTGATTCTAAGCAACAATTAGAGGTAATTGTTAATTATTTTTCTAATTTATTAAGTGACTATGAGAAACCAAAAACTTCAAAAAATAAATCAAAAGTTAAAAAAAACAATAATAATGAAGAGTACCAAGATGAATCAAATAATGAATCAAATAATGAATCAAATAATGAATCAAATAATGAATCAAATAATGAATCAAGCAGAATGTCATACGTTAAAATTCACGAAACCTCTAAAAATGAAGCATTATTACTTGTTACAAAACGCCGAGCAAGTATTTTAAATGAATTATTACAAAAAATTATAAAAAAATCAGGAGCAAAATGTAATATTAACTATATTTCAAAATATAGTAAAAAAAATGAAACCATTGAATTAGATTTATTGTCTATTGTATTCAAAAATCACGGAACAAACAACTCAAATAATATTATTGAATGCCCGCATATAGTAAAAATTGCGCAAACAATTCAAAATTCGAGAGAAGATCTAATAATTACAATAAATAAAAATTATAAAAATATTGTTGCTGAGTTTAACAGTTTGCTATTAAATGTTGATAATAGTTTTAATTTAAATAGTACAAACATATCATTATTAGGCCAAATCTCTCAATTTATAGGTCATATTGATGTATGTTACGCTAGGACATACAATGCTGTTAAATACAATTATTGTAAGCCTGTAATAAATAATGAATTGTGTGAAAATAGTACAAAATCATATGTTAATTTTAAAAAAATTAGACATTGTTTAATAGAGCATTTAAATACTAATGAATTATATGTAACAAATGATCTCTCAATTGGTTCTAATAGTAATGGAATATTATTATATGGGACAAATGCTGTTGGTAAAACTTGTTTTATTAAGTCATTAGGAATAGCCATTATAATGGCACAAGCCGGAATGTATGTTCCGTGTGAAGAATTTACATATTATCCATATGAATATTTATTTACACGCATTTTGGGAAATGATAATATATTTAAAGGTCTCTCCACCTTTGCTGTAGAAATGTCCGAATTACGAACTATCTTAAAAAATGCTACGGCTAAAAGTATTATTTTGGGAGATGAATTATGTTCTGGAACAGAAACTACGTCGGCACTAAGTATTTTTGTAGCCAGTTTGGAGAGATTACATACATTAGAAAGCACGTTCTTATTTGCTACGCATTTTCACGAAGTATTAGATTATGAAGAAATTAAAAATCTTAGCAAAATGAAAATTTATCATATGAGTGTTTTATATGATTATAATCAAAATTTGTTAATTTATGATAGGAAATTGAGAGAGGGGTCAGGTGATTCTATGTATGGTCTTGAAGTGTGTAAATCATTGGCTTTACCAGAAGATTTTATTGAGCGAGCATATAGTATTCGAAATAAATATAACAAATCTAATGTTAGTATATTAGAAGCAAAGAAAAGTCGCTATAATTCTAATAAATTACGCACACAATGTGAATTATGTAATGTTTATGAAAGCATAGAAGTCCATCATTTACAATTTCAAAAAAATGCAAAAAATGGAATTATTAACGGAGAATTTAATAAAAATCATAAAGCCAATTTAATAAACATATGCGAGGCTTGCCACCAAAAAATTCATAACACAAATCAAGAATTTAGAATAACTAAAACAAGTAATGGTTATAAATTACTTCCATTGTAAATTATTATTAAATATATTATTATACTATAATAATAGTACTATAAAATGAAAGGTTCAATGAAAGGTTCAATGAAAGGTTCAGTGAAAGGTTTAATAAAAAGTTCTGAAGCCGAAAAGAAAGAATACAATTATATTATTCATTCACATGGAGCTATTTTTACAAGCCTTCAAGAAAATGTTAAAAAATATATGGCTATAAATATACCAGAAAATGTAGAATTATTTACATATACAACATTTGGAAAAGTAGTAGTCACTAATTGTAAAAAAAATTATTTTATATGTGATAATCTTGATAAAGTTGAAGCTAAATATAAAAATTCATTATTTAAGATAGAAAAACCTACTCATAAATATAAATATAAAGAAGGCACACAAAATATATTTCCTGAGGCGATGTTAATACCCGATACAGGACCCATACTTAAATTTTATAGTGGTATAGTACATTGTATTCCGCACGCTAATAGAACAAGTTCTATTAAAGGAATGGAGATTATTCACAATATGGATGCTAATAATGCAAAAGATTGTGCAGATGACTCAATAAGAAAATATTATAAATATACAGACGCTGAAGATAAGCAAAAACTTTATGATACTAATACAAAATATAGTGAAGAATATAAAGAACTTATAAAAACACAAGGAAATAAGCGTGAGGCACCACTTGATACTATTAATAAATGCGGAGCAATTTTGCTAAGCGAAGCAATTAAAATAATTCAAGCACATTGTGAAAAAAAGTATGGTGTTAATAATACAATAAAAATTTATTTAAATTTCTGCTTAGGTGAAATGAATATTGAAGAATATGGTGAGGATAAGAATTATTATTTAAGAGAGAATAAAGATGAAGTAATAGAATTTATGACTCAGAATAAAAAAACTCTAACTCCAGAGCAAATAGATAGACTATACTATGATTATTTAGATTATCATAGTTTAGATACTGAGTCTATAATTAGTAATAATTTGCATGCCACAAATTTAGAAGAATTTGCCAAAAATTTAGATACAGATTATGTAGCAGACATACAAGATAGTTTTAGTTATGATTATGTATATGATAATAAAAATTTTAAACTTATATTTTCAAAAACATCAACACACGAACTTGATACTGCTAAATATCATAAATATGATATGGTTAATAGTGAGCATTATTTGGAGTTAATAGATAAAGTAATACGTAAGTTATGTAAATATTTGGCTAGTTGGCACATTGCCTATTCTAATCTTCCTAAAAATATTACTATTGACGTAAGAAAATTTGAACGACCAACTAAGGACGATATTTTTAAAAAATTAATACATACTTTAACTTTAATGGTTGAAAAATTACAAACAACTATTGAATTTGATTCAGAAAAAAAAACATGGCAACTAGTAGTTAATTTATTACACGACCAGTATTTAGAGAATGAGAATGAGAAATATGATAATAAAATTTCAAGGGTAATAGAAAAGATATTTAAACCTATACAAACAACATATAAAAATATGTTATCTAAAATTGTTAATTTTAACTTAAAATTATCCATATTAAAGGAATCAGAGGATGAGTTATATAAGCGATTGGAGCAACAAATTATAGAACAATCAGAATTAGAAAAAGCAAGACAAGCAGAAGCAGCTGCCGCACGTGTGAAGGAGCTTAGTGATTTGGCAAAACAAGAAGAAGCAGCCGCGCGTCAGAAGAGGCTTATCGATTCCGCAAGAGAAGATGCGGAAGAAGCAGAAAAAGCAGCAGCAGAAAAAGCAGCA
>Ga0114979_10000663_pt1 | contig 22629 bp, 23 predicted proteins | sample S_140625_EF_Meta_FD_87315 | JGI IMG/M metagenome (GOLD analysis project Ga0114979, IMG submission 87315) | Freshwater microbial communities from Lake Simoncouche, Canada to study carbon cycling - S_140625_EF_MetaG | ecosystem: Environmental > Aquatic > Freshwater > Lake | place: Lake...
ATCGAGCGCATCCCGCTGGGCCGAGTCGGTCAGCCGGAAGACATTGTGAACGCGGCGCTCTTTCTCGCTTCCGATGAGGCGTCGTGGATCACCGGGATTAACCTGGTTGTTGACGGAGGAGGGTCGGTTCTCGGATGAGTACCGTTGCGGGTACGTTGCTGCTTCCTCAGGATGCGGGCTTTGAGCAAGCCGTGTTCGCGCGCGTCTTCAACGCACGTCGTCCCACCGACCGCATGCCGAGCGCGGTGCTCGTTGCCGAGAACGAACAGGATGTGGTTGCTGGCGTTCGCTACGCCGCAGATAAGGGTCTCTCGGTAGCCGTTCGTTCCGGCGGTCACTCGTGGGCGGTCTGGAGTGTGCAGAACGACACGCTCCTCATCGATTTGGGCAAGCTCACAGCGCCCGAGTACGACGAGTCAACGGGCATTGTCTCGGCCGGGCCAGCAATCGAGGGCGGAAACGAACTCGACGCTTTCCTCGCTGAACGCGGACGCTTTTTTGCTGGTGGGCACTGTCCCTCCGTGGGTATCGGCGGCTTTCTGCTTCAGGGCGGACAGGGCTGGTGTGAACGGGGCTGGGGCTGGGCGGCCGAGTGGATCGTTGCGATCGACGTGGTTACCGCAGACGGCGAACTCGTTCGCGCGGACGCCAGCCAGAACTCAGATCTCTACTGGGCGGCACGTGGCGCTGGTCCGTCCTTTCCGGGGATTGTCACGAGATTTCATCTGGCCACCCGTCCGCGCGTTAAGTCGGTCGTGCACAGTGTTCAGGTCTACGACATCGCCGACTTCGCCGAGGTGATGGCATGGATGTACGAGGTCGAACCGACCATCTCGCCCGACGTCGAAATTGTGTGTGTGAGCCTGTGTCCGCCGTCGGAGAACGGGGAACCGCGCAAGCGTGTCTACGTTGTTACGGGACTTGCATTGTCGGAGTCCGAAGAAGCTGCCCGAGAGGCCTTGTCGCCGTTGCAGACGTGCCCCATCATCGATCGCGCGTTTGAGAATGAGGTCTATGAATCGTCGCTCGCACAGCAGCGAGAGTCTCAGATTCAGATGAACCCCGAGAACTGGCGCTACGTCGCCGACAACGTGTGGGTCGATGGCCCAACCGAAGAGATCATCGACGCCCTGACGCCGGTCTTCACCACCTCCCCCGAGCCCGACGCGTTCACCATTTGGTTTGGCAACGGCCTGATGCGTGAACTTCCCGATATGGCCTTCTCGCTGCAGAGCCCGGCATACATCGCGACCTACTTGGCCTACGAGGATTCGACCAACGATGCCCGCAACCGAGCCTGGCTCAATGACGCCATGGTCGCCGCACAGCCGGTTACCGTGGGGCAGTATCTGGGCGACAGCGACATGACCAATCGCCAGCTTAGATTCATGGCCGATGCCAACTTTGCGAAACTGCAAGACATCATTTCGAAGCGCGATCCCGACGGACGATTCGTTCGCTACCTGGCAAAGGATCCGTCGACCGTCAACCGCAATCACTGGGAGGTTTGATCGTGCGTTTTCATATGGCAGCGAATTATCAGGGTTATGGGCGTGCCCGAGCGCTCGAGTCGCAACTCGCGGCCGACGGCCACGACGTGGTGTGGCACGCCTCGCCGGAGTTCGACGATAACGACGACTACACGATCTATGCCATTCGCGCGGCTCAGGCCGTTATCGAAGACGAGGACGCCGGGGTGGACGCTCGCGGAATCATCGTCGGCGGAACCGGTGCCGCGGAGGCCATCGTGACGAACAAGGTCGCCGGTGTGCGTGCCGTGCACACCGATCGCTTAGATGTCGTTGTTGATGCGCGTCAACACGCAGACGTCACGATTCTGGTGCTGGGCGCTGACGTGGTGGATGACGTCGCCAGCCTTGCCCTCATCGAAGCTCTGGTTTCCACGCCCTTCCTGAATAACCTCGATGATGCCCGTCGTGTGGTGAACGTGGCGGAGTTCGAGGCCTCGGGCACCATCGAGGGCTGGATGATCGAGTACACCTCCGGTAGTTCGGGCTCCGCGCCATCCCGAAGCTCGGCCGAGGGCACCTAGAGGTCTCGACGCGAGTCGCGAGTCGCGGTCACCTGATAAGACGTATCCACACACGCGATATCGAATTGCCCGCATCTCCGTCTACATTCGAAATAGTCGCCCGCAGAGGGCTCAATGAAGGGAAACTCACACCATGGCATTTGTTTGCTGCGCAACCTGGATTGCCAAAGAGGGCGAAGCTGACAAGGTAGCCGAGGCGCTCAAGCACCTCTCGCCCGCGTCGCGCACCGAAGAGGGCAACATCTACTACCAGGCCTACCAAGACCCCGAGGTGCCCGGCACGTTCCGCATCTTCGAGGTGTACACGAGCGAAGCGGCATTTAAGGCCCACGCCGAGTACGACCACTTTAAGGAGTGGGCGCTCGGCGTTGCTATTCCCCTGCTCGAAACGCGTCAGCGCGATTTCTACGAGACGCTGGACTTCTAACCGTGAAAATCGGCCGCTACCTCCACCAGGGCATGCCTCTCATTGGCGTGATCTTCAATGGCAAAGTGCAGAAGGTCGACACGTCGCTCAGCGTGCTCGAGATTCTGAACCTCCCGATTGGCGAACGCAATTCCCTGGAATCGTCGGCCGGCCGACGCCACCGCATGCCCCTCGACGAGGTGCAGTTCCTCCCTCCGGTTGAGCCGCGCGCGATGCGAGACTTTCTCACGTTCGAGGCGCACGTTGCCGGAATGAAGAAGTCGTTCGACGGAGATGGAACCGTTCCCGAAGCGTGGTTCGAGGCTCCTGGTTTCTACTTCATGAACCCGTGGTCGCTTTACGGAGCAACCGATAATGTGCCCATGCCACCACTGTCGCAGCGCTTGGACTTTGAGCTCGAGGCGGCCATCGTCGTCAAGAAGATGGCCCGTAACATCACGGCCGAGCAGGCCAGCGACTTCATCGCCGGTTACTGCATCTTCAACGACTGGTCGGCGCGCGATATACAAGGCCGCGAGATGCAGGTCGGTCTCGGCCCCAACAAGGGCAAGGACTTTGCCAACACGCTTGGACCGTGGATCACGACGCCGGATGAGCTGGAGCAGTTCCGCGAGGGCGACCGTCTCGACCTCGACATGGTGGTCACCGTAAACGGCGTCGAGTATGGGCGCGACTCGTTGAAGAACATGTCGTGGTCGTTCGAAGAACTTCTGGCCCACGCGTCTCGCGGGGCCAACGTGGGCGCCGGCGACGTTCTCGCTTCGGGCACCGCCGGCATGGGCGCCATGAGTGAGCACTGGAGTCGCTCCCAGCAGCACGACACTCCCGCGCCCCTTCAGGTGGGCGATGTCGTGGAGATGACCATCGCTGGTCTGGGTAGCATCCGCAACACGGTGGCGGCGGGCGACAGCCCCAACCCCGAGTACCGCGTGCCGTCGGCTCGACGAACCTATTCCGAGGATCGTCTCTAAAAGAGCTCGGCGACGCCGGTGCTGGCCAGTTAGACAACGACTGGCATTAGTGTAATGCTGTCAACAGCGGGTTACCGCTAGGCGGAAAGCCCGGAGACGGGGCTCGAACGCCTCCTTTAGCCTCCCTGAAGGGTTGTGAAAAACATGAGCCCAGCACGCACAACATCCGGAGCTCCCGTCTCATCAATCGGCCGCGGCATCGCCGTGCTCGCCTGCTTCACGTCTCGCGCTCACGCGCTCACCCTCTCGGAACTCTCGGCGGCATCGAAGTTGCCCATGTCGAGCACCCACCGGGTTGTGGCCGAACTGGTAACCGGCGGCTTTCTCGTGCGCGGTCAAGACAAGCGCTACCGCATCGGTACCCGCCTGTGGTCGATTGCCCAGTTGGCTCCCGTTAGTGAGCAGTTGCGCGAACGCGCGCTACCCACACTTGCCCCTCTCTACGAGGAGACCGGTGAGAACATCACTCTCGCCGTGCTGGATCGCGGTCAAGCCCTATATGTCGATCGTCTCGTGGGGGAGCGCAGCGTGCCCATCATGTCTCGTTCGGGGGGCCACCTGCCCCTGCACACCACGGGTGTGGGCAAGGTGCTGCTGGCCTACCAGCCCAAAGAAAGCATTGATAAGTACCTCAATCGCCCACTCGAGCGCCCCACGCCCTACTCCATCGCCGATCCGGTGAAGCTGGCACAGGAACTTGTCGAAGTGCGCGCCAACGGCTACTCGGTCACGCGCCAGGAGATGACGGCGGGCGCAGGCTCGGTTGCTGTTCCCATCGTTCGCAAGGGGCGTGCTATTGCCGCCGTTGGTGTGGTGGCTCACCTCGCGCGTCTCGACGTCAGCCGACTCGTTGCCACACTTCAGCTCGCCGCCGCGTCAATCGCCCAGGAACTCGACGACCACTAAGGGTGCTCGAGGCGGTGACGATCATCGCGTGGGCACGACGGTGTCCTTCCGTTATGCGGAATAGTGCATGGGTTCCCGCGGTCGTGGTGCGGATATCGTGAGCAGGGCCTACTTACCCGCACCAAAAGGAGAATCATGGCACGCGTTGTTCGCGGAACACCCCGCACCCCTCTCGAGATCGTTGACGGCTTGGCCGCACTCGGATCGGCGACGGTGCACGAAGCACAGGGCCGTATCGGCCTACTCAACCGCCGCCTGCGCCCCATTTTCCCCGCCATGATTGCCGGCAATGCGCTGACCTGCGAGGTGGCCCCCGGTGACAACTGGATGATTCACGTGGCCGTGGAGCAGGCCCAGCCCGGCGACATCCTTATCGTCACCCCCACGAGCCCCTGTGACGACGGTTATCTGGGAGATCTGCTCGCCGAGAGTCTCATGGCACACGGCGTTCGCGGGCTCGTGATTGATGCCGGTGTTCGCGATGTTGCCACGCTCACCGAAATGGGCTTCCCCGTCTGGTCGAAGGCCATCAGCTCCCAGGGCACGGTCAAGGAGACTATTGCCAACGTGCAGACTCCCGTAGTTGTTGCCGACCAGTACGTGCGCCCCGGCGACGTGCTCGTTGCCGACATCGACGGTGTGTGCCTGGTGCGTCGAGAGGATGCCGCAATGGTTCTCGAGAAGGCGCGGGAGCGCGAGGCCAACGAGGCAGGAAAGCGCACACGCTTGGCTTCGGGCGAACTCGGTCTCGACATTTACGACATGCGCGAGAAGCTCGCCGCCAAGGGACTCGTCTACGAGGACTACCAGGCATGACCAATAGCGAGGTCGCCGTACCCGCTGCCCTGATGCGCGGGGGAACCTCGAAGGGGCTATATTTTCTGGCGAGTGATCTGCCGGCGGATACGGCCGCCCGAGACCGGTTCTTGCTCGCCGCCATGGGCTCTCCCGACGTTCGCGAGATCGACGGCGTGGGCGGCGGTCACCCGCTGACCTCCAAGGTGGCTGTGGTGAGTGCCTCCGAACGCGCGGGCATCGATGTCGACTATCTGTTTCTGCAGGTCTGGCCCGACCGCGCCGAAGTGAGCGATCAGCAGAACTGCGGCAATATCTTGGCCGGCGTGGGGCCGTTCGCCATCGAGCGCGGTCTCGTTGCTGCCACGGGCGAACTCACCCCCGTCTCCATTTACATGGTCAACACCGACTCGAAGGCCACCGCATTTGTAGAGACACCCGGAGGCACGGTCAACTACGCCGGGACGGCCCGTATCGACGGCGTTCCCGGCACGCACGCACCCATCAACATCAACTTCGAAGACGTAGCCGGATCCAGCTGTGGCGCCCTGCTCCCCACGGGCAACGTGGTCGACGACGTGCTCGGCGTTCAGGTGACCTGCATCGACAACGGCATGCCCGTGGTGTGCCTCAACGCGTCTGATTTTGGTATTACGGGATACGAGACTCCGGCCGAGATTGAGGCAAACGAGCCGCTGCGCGCTCGCGTCGAAGAGATTCGTCTCGCCGTGGGCCCGCTCATGAACCTCGGCGATGTGACCAACAAGACCGTTCCCAAGATGAGCCTGCTCTCGAAGGCACGCGATGGTGGCCTGCTCAACACCCGGACGTTCATTCCGCACCGCGTGCACGAGTCGATCGGCGTGCTCGGTGCCGTCTCCGTGGCCACCGCGTGCATGCTCGAGGGCAGTGTGGCCGCTCAGATCGCCGGACTGGGCACTGTGGGCTCCAGCCTCGAGGTTGAGGTGGAGCACCCCACCGGTTTCTTCACTGTGCAGATGGAGGTTGACAACTCGTCGGGCTCGCCCGTCGTCACCAAGTCCGCACTGCTTCGCACCGCCCGCATGCTCATGTCGGGTTCCGTTTACGTCCTCGAATCCGCTTGGGAGAACGCATGATCATCGACTGTCACGGCCACTACACAACGGCCCCCGAACTTCACAACCAGTGGCGCATCGACCAGCTGGCCGCCTACGCTGCCGGCCAGCCCAGCCCGGCCTACCCCGAGATCTCGGACGACATCATCCGGGAGTCGATCGAGCAGAACCAGCTCAAGCTCATCACCGAGCGCGGCTCCGACCTCACCATCTTTTCGCCACGCGCCTCGGCCATGGGGCACCACGAGGGTGATCAGCGCATCAGCCTCGAGTGGACGGTGGCGTGCAACAACCTCATCAAGCGCGTCGTTGACCTCTTTCCGGAGACGTTCATCGGTGTGGCTCAGCTACCCCAGTCGCCGGGCGCCGACCTCACGGCCACCATCGCCGAGATGGAGCGCTGCATCAATGAACTGGGTTTCATCGGCGTGAACCTCAACCCCGACCCCAGCGGCGGCATGTGGCAGACCGTGCCGCTGACCGACAAGTTCTGGTACCCGCTCTACGAGAAGATGGTGGAGCTCGACGTGCCCGCCATGATTCACGTGTCGGCATCGTGCAACCACAACTTCCACGCCACGGGTGCGCACTACATGAACGCCGACACCACGGCCTTCATGCAGTTGCTGCAGGGCAACCTGTTCGCCGACTTCCCCACGCTGCGCCTGATCATTCCCCACGGTGGCGGAGCCGTTCCCTACCACTGGGGTCGTTACCGTGGCCTGGCCGACATGCTGGGCCAGCCGAGCGTCGACACCCACCTGATGAAGAACGTGTTCTTCGACACGTGCGTCTACCACCAGCCCGGCATCGACCTGCTCGTCAAGGTGATTGACAACAAGAACATCCTGTTCGGCTCGGAAATGATTGGCGCGGTTCGCGGCATCGACCCGCAGACCGGTCAGTACTTCGACGACACCAAGCGTTACATCGATGCGGCGGCAATCTCGGAGGCCGAGCGCCAGAGCATCTTCTCGTCGAACGCACGCGCGGTCTTCCCGCGCATGGACGCCACGCTAAAGGAGCGTGGACTGTGAGCCCGGCATTTGTGAAAGACGCCGACTGGCTCGACTGGCACCCCAACCCGAGCAAGCCGACGTTCGTGGTTCCCGCCGGTGCGGTGGATGCCCACTGCCACGTGTTTGGCCCGGGCGACACCTTCCCGTTTGCGCCCGAGCGAAAGTACACGCCGTGCGATGCCAGCTGGGAGCAGCTCTTCGCCCTGCGCGACTTCTTGGGCTTCGACAAGAACGTTGTCGTTCAGGCCACGTGTCACGGCTCCGACAACTCGGCTTTGCTCGACGTTCTCGAGCGTGCCAACGACCGCGCCCGCGGTGTGGTCACGGTGAAGGCAGACATCACGCACGACGAGCTCGCGCGCATTAACGAGCTGGGCGTGCGCGGCGTGCGCTTCAACTACGTCAAGCGCCTGGTCGATCCCAAGCCGGATGACTACTACCGCCAGATCATCGAAAAGATTAAGCCGTTCGGCTGGCACGTGGTGCTCTACTTCGAACCGTCGGACCTCCAGGAGAAGTACGACTTCTTCACGTCGCTCGGCGTTCCCATGGTGATCGATCACATGGGTCGCCCCGATGTCACGAAGCCTGTCGACAATGCCGAGTTCGACCTCTTCCTGCGCTTCATGCGCGAGAACAGCAACGTGTGGTCGAAGGTGAGCTGCCCCGATCGACTTTCGGTCAGCGGAAGTCCGCTCTATGCCGACGTGGTGCCCTTCGCCAAAACTATCGTCGAGGAGTTTCCGGACCGCGTCCTGTGGGGCACGGACTGGCCGCACCCCAACATGAAGAAGGAGATGCCCGACGACGGCATCCTCGTTGACTATGTTCCGTCGATTGCCACCACCTCGGCGCTGCAGCAGAAGCTGCTCGTCACGAATCCCACCAACCTCTACTGGAGCTGACCATGAAGCCGAACTTCGAACAGTTCACGGACATTCCCGGCACCACGATCTTCACCATGGAAATGGCTCAAAAGGGCTTTCAACTCAACGAGTTCTGCATGAGCCTGCGCACACAGGAGAATCGCGACCGCTTTCACGCCGACGAGCGTAAGTATCTCGACGAGTGGGACATGAGCGAAGACCAGAAGCAGGCCGTGCTCACGCGCGACTTTCAGAAGATGCTCGATGGGGGCGGCAACGTTTACTTCCTCTCCAAGATCTTTGCGGCCGAGGGCATGAGTTACGTGCAGGCCGTGAGCACCATGACCGACATGAACGTTGATGAATACCAAGCCATGATGGTGGCCGGTGGTCGCAACATCGAGGGTTGGCGTTCTAAGAAGGAACGGGGAGAGGCCTAGACCATGGCACGCATCGTTGCTGGCATCGCCACGAGTCACGTGCCCGCCGTGGGTCACGCCGTGGACTCGGGTCGCACCGAGGACGACTACTGGCGTCCCATGTTCCAGGGCTACGAGTTCTCGAAGCAGTGGATCAAGGACAATCCAGCCGACGTGGACATCATCGTTTACAACGACCACGCCTCCTACTTTGGCATGGACATCATGCCCACCTTCGGTATTGGAACCGCGGGCAAATACGAAATCTGTGATGAGGGTTACGGCCCCCGCCCGGTTCCCGTGGTGATGGGACACCCGGCGCTCTCCACGCACCTCGCGGCCTCGCTCATCCTCGATGACTTCGACATGACGGTGCTGAACAGACTCGATGTCGATCACGGTCTCACCGTGCCCATGTCGCTGATGTACGGCCAGCCCGACGCGTGGCCCACCAAGGTGATTCCGTTCCCGGTCAACGTCGTGATGTATCCGCAGCCGTCTGGCGAACGCTGCCTCGCCATCGGTAAGGCCATCCGCGACGCCGTGCAGAACTTCGACGACGACATCACCGTTCGGGTGTGGGGAACCGGTGGCATGAGTCACCAGATTCAGGGCGCCCGTGCCGGGCTGATCAACCTCCCGTGGGACCTCCAGTTCATGAACGACCTCATTGACCAGCCCGAGGTACTTCAGCACAAGCCTCACCTCGAGTACATGATCGAGGCCGGCTCGGAAGGCGTTGAGCTGATCATGTGGCTCATCATGCGCGGGGCCTTGGGCGACGAGGTCAACGAGGTTTACCGCTTCAACCATGTTCCGGCGTCCAACACTTCCGTTGGCCACCTCATCCTCACCCCGAAGGACTAATCAGTGACCGTAAACATGGCGGTCGTAGGCCTGGGCGCCTTCGGCCAAAAGCACCTGGATGCCCTGCAGCAGATTGACGATGTCACGATCGCCTACGTGGGACACAGCAAGATGCCCGTGGCCGAGGAGGTGGCGGCCAAATTCGGCGCCAAGAAAGCTTTCACCGACTACGCGGAGCTGTTGGCGCAGCCCGACCTCGACGGCGTCATTCTGGCCACGCCCACGCAGATGCACCACGAGCAGACCCTGCAGGCGTTGCGAGCCCACAAGCATGTGATGGTCGAGATCCCCATGGCCGACAACCTGGCCGGCGTCACCGAAATCGTTGAGGCGCAGCGTGCCGAGGGCGTGATTGCCATGGCTGGCCACACCCGCCGGTTCAACCCGTCACACCAGTACGTGCACAACCTGATTGTGAAGGATGAGTTTCACATTCAGCAGATGGATGTGCAGACCTACTTCTTCCGTCGAACCAACATGAACGCTCTCGGTCAGCCTCGCTCGTGGACCGACCACCTGCTCTGGCACCATGCCGCACACACGGTTGATCTCTTTATGTATCAGACCGGTGAGCAGGTGGTGAAGGCCAACGCCGTTCAGGGACCCAGGCACCCTGAATTGGGCATCGCCATGGACATGTCGATTCAGTTGGCCACCGCGTCAGGAAAAATTTGCACCCTGTCACTGTCGTTCAACAACGATGGCCCGTTGGGCACGTTCTTCCGCTACATCGGTGACACGGGTACGTACATTGCGCGCTACGACGACCTCGTGACGGGCAAGGAAGAACCCATCGATGTGTCGAAGGTTGACGTGTCGATGAACGGCATTGAGCTTCAGGATCGCGAGTTCGTTGCTGCCATCGTTGAGGGACGCGAGCCCAATGCGAGCGTGGCGCAGGTTCTGCCCGCCTACATCGTGCTCGACCAGCTCCAGCAGCAGCTCGACTACTAGCCGCGGGGCCTTTTTGGAGCCTCGTCTCGGCGCCTACTTCTCGGAGCCTACTTCTCGGAGTGGGGCACCTTGATCGAGTGGTAGACCTTGTTGTAGACCAACTGCGTGGGTGGTACGAACAGGCTGTGGTAGCCGACCTCCTCGAGCATCTCGACGATGTCGAGCATCTCAATCTCTCGACGCTTGGCGTTCTTCACGGTTTCCTCGAGATAGCCCGTGGCCGTGTCACGCGTCATGGCATCGAACGCGCGCAGCATCTCGTCGTGCGCCCAGTCTTCGAGCCCCATCGCCTCGGCGGCCCACATGTAGTCGATGACGGCGCCGGCGAGGACCTTGGCCAAGATACTGCGCGTGAGGTTGCGTGCGGCCGCGTGGCCCACGACGTCGGAGACCAGTTCGAGGTTCACGCCGAAGGGCGCGAGTCGATCGATGAACGTTTGCGCGCTGGGGCCAGCGACCGCGATGACGCTCTCCCCATCGGGTTGCGAAACGGGAGCCATCTGCGCCGCATCAACAAAAGCGTTCGGGGCAAAGTGCTCTGCCAGTTTGCGCTTGAGAGCCGGGGTTGCCGTGTTGAGGTCGGCGAAAATTGCGCCGGTCTCCATGAGCGCGGACACCCGCTCGGCACAGCGCAGTGCCGCCGACGAGCTGTTGAGCGACAGCACCACATCGGCGCTCGACACCGCTTGTTCAAGAGACTCGGCCACGGGCGTTGATGATTCGGCAAGAGGGCTGAGATCGAAGCCCATCACGTCCGCACCCGCGTCGGCCAGTTTTCGAGCGAGAACGGAAGCGGCGTCACCGGGACCAATCACGGCGATGCGAATCTTGTGGGTCACGGAAACGTCCTAGGTTTGTAAGGGAGAGCAGGCTTCCAAAGTAGCAAAGTCATGTCGTGTGGATGCGGGTAGCGCGAGAGAATGGACGCGAACAAGAACTTCAGAGCAGAGGAAGCACACCATGACCGTTCCCCGTCTTGCCGGTACTACTGAACTCGATCCGACCTCATTCGGAGGGCGCGACAACGTACTCATCTTGGGTCCGTCTCTGGGCACGGCCGCACCCCTGTGGGAAGACGCGCTGCCGGCACTCAGCGCCAACCATGCGCTCGTGCGCTGGGACCTCCCGGGTCACGGCAAATCGAAGCCGACGAGCGAGCCCTTCACTATGGCGGAACTCGCTCGTGGTGTTATTGACCTCGCTGACGCGTTTGGTATCGACACCTTCGACTATGCGGGAGTGTCGATTGGCGGCGCCGTGGCACTTCAGATGGCCCTCGATTTCCCCGACCGAGTAAAGCACTCGGCCGTGGTGTGTTCGGCCGCCAAGCTGGGGGAGATGGCCCACTGGCAGGAGCGCGCCGACAACGTTCGTGCTCAGGGCACGGCGATGCTCGTTGACTCCCAGCGTCCGCGCTGGTTCACCGACGCCTTCGTGGCGGCTCACGGGGACAAGGTCGATGCCCTCTTTGACCTACTGCGCGGAGCCGACCCCGAGAGCTACGCGCGCGCGTGCGAGGCCATCGGCGCGTTCGATGTGCGTGACCGCTTGCACACCGTTGACGTTCCGCTGCTCGTGATTTCGGGTGAACTCGATCCTGCGGCCACCCCCGAACAGGGGTCGTTCATCGCAGAAAAGGTGCCCGGTGCACGATTGGTTGTTCTTCCCGGCGTGGCTCACATGGCCGTGGTTGAAGACCACGCCGCGGTAACGTCCGCGTTGCTTAATTTCTTCTCCGCCTAGGCATCGTCTCGACCGAGTCGTCGCCCCAGAACCGGTAATGCGGGTGCACGAATATTCGCTAACGTGGATTCACCTGCCGCATTCGTGTCGGCGACGAAAGGTTGTCCCGTGTACTTGAAGAGCCTGACCCTCAAGGGCTTCAAGTCGTTCGCGCAGCCCACAACTTTTGCCTTCGAAAAGGGCGTCACCTGCGTGGTGGGCCCCAACGGTTCCGGCAAGTCCAACGTGGTCGACGCCCTGGCCTGGGTGATGGGAGAACAGGGCGCCAAAACACTTCGCGGCGGGAAGATGGAAGACGTCATCTTCGCCGGAACAGCTACTCGCGGCCCGCTGGGTCGCGCCGAGGTCTCGCTCACGATTGATAACTCCGACGGCGCGCTGCCCATCGAGTACACCGAAGTCACCATCAGTCGCACGCTGTTTCGCAACGGAACGAGCGAGTACGCCATCAACGGTGAGACGTGTCGTCTGCTCGATCTGCAGGAGTTGCTGAGCGACTCCGGTCTCGGTCGTGAGATGCACGTGATCGTGGGCCAGGGTCGTCTCGAGAGTGTGCTGCAGGCAAGCCCCGAAGATCGCCGCGGCTTTATTGAAGAGGCAGCTGGAATTCTCAAGCACCGTCGTCGCAAAGAGAAGACGGTGCGCAAGCTCGAGGCCATGCAGGCCAACCTGACCCGACTGTCGGACCTTGCCGGAGAGGTGCGCCGCCAGCTCAAACCCTTGGGGGCGCAGGCCGACATCGCGCGTGAGGCCGTTCAGATTCAAGCCGAGGCGCGGGATGCCCGGGCTCGCCTGCTGGCCGACGACGTGGTGACCCTGCGAACGGCTCTCGAGGGATTCAATCGCTCCGAGTCCGAGCGCCACAGTGAGCGCATCGTGCTCCAAGAACAGTTGGAGCGCGTCTCCCTGCGCGTTCGACGCATCGAGGCCGAGGCCTCCACCGACGCGGTAGATGAGGCTCGGCGCACGTTGTTCGCCCTCGAGTCGGTACAGGAACGACTGCGGGGCCTCTTCACTCTCGCCAACCAGCGGCTGTCCCTGTTCAGTTCCGACGCCGATCAGACGCCGCTCGGTTCCGGTGTCACCCAGTCGATGGTGAACGACGCCGCCACCGAGGCCACCGCTCTCGCAGCCGCGGGTGTGGCCGCTGAGACGGCGTGGCAGGAGACCCAGCAGCTGACCGCGCAGGCGCGCTCGGTTCTCGAGGCCGCCGAGGTGGAGCTCAACGAGATGGGCGCTCTCATCTCGCGCGCCGAACTCGACGTTGCGGCCCTCCGAGGAACGCGTGACGCAGCGCAGTCGTCGTTGGACGCCGTCACCAGCGAGCAACAGCGTGCCGCCGATGCGTTGGCCGGAGCTCAGGATCGTCGCGCAATGGCCGAAGAATTGCTCGCATCGCGTGAGGGAACCCAAACCGCGGCCGGCAACGCCGAGACTCTGGGAACTGCCTACACGGATGCTGAGGAGGCGGTGGTGGCCACCGAAGCCGCTGTTGACGAAGTCCGAGAACGCTTGCATGGGCTTGAGCGCGAGGCCGAAGCTCTGACTGCCCGCATGTCTGCTCTCGCCCTGGCCATGGAACACGAAGACGGTTCGGCCGAACTCATCGCCGCCAAGCTGTCGGGCATTGCCGGCCTCGTCGCCGAGCACGTGTCGATTGAACCCGGGTGCGAGACCGCGATTGCTGCTGCCTTAGGCGGTCTGTCCGACGCCGTGCTCGCCGACTCCCTCGACGCGGCCGTCGATGCTCTCGGTGCTGCCGAAGCGGGCAAGATGGGCCGCGTAAACATCGTGGTTGGTTCGGCCGCCACGCGCACCGCCGACCTGCCCATCGCGCCGGGTGTGGTGACGGCCGCCTCGGTGGTGAGAGGCCCCTCGGGGGTCCTCGGACTTCTCGCCGAAACGGTCATCGCTGACGACCTTGATGCTGCCCGTGCGGCCTGGAAAAAGACGTACGCCGGACTTGAACGAAACGTCACCATCATCACGCGCGCGGGCGAGGTTCTCACCCGCTTCGTGCTCTCGGGTGGCAGCGGAGCGACACGCAGCCGCATCGAGCTCGTCGCTGAGCGCGATGCCGCTGGTTCGGCTCTGGAGAAGACCACACGTAACACGGACGCTGCCCGGCTCGAGCTTGCCGACCGCCGCGCCGACGCACAGGTAGCCAAGGAGCGTTCGGTAGCGGCGCTCTCCGCTCTGCGTGACTATGACGCGCAGCTGGCCGCGCGATCCGAGGAGTTTAACCGCGCCAAGGCGCAGGCGGAATCCGCCGTTGCCGAGGTGGCGCGTCTCACTCAAGCCTTGACCGCAACCGACGAGCAGGTCGCGCAGGCCACGGCAGAACTCGAGCGCAGTTCGCAGGAACTGGCTCAGAAGGAATCGGCGTCCCTTCCGGTTGCCGACTACGGTGTGCGTGAACGCGCCCTGGCAGCGTTTGAGGCGCAGCGTGAGCGCGAGGTTCAGGCGCGACTCGCGCTGGAGACCGCACGTGAGCGTGTGCGCGCCGAGGAGCTTCGTCTCGAGGGTCTGCGCGCGCAGCTCGAGACGGATCGGCAGGCCGCCGAGGAGTCGGCACGTCGTGCCGTGGAGCGCAAGCGCCAGGTGGCGGTGGCAAACGGCGTCGTGGCCGATTTGCCTCCCGTGCTCGACTCCGTCGACCGCTCGGTGAGTGAAGCGCGCGTGCTCCTGCAGCAGCGTGAGACCGAGCGCCTGGCATCCACGGCGGAGCTCACCGAGCTGCGCACCGAAGAGGCCAGCCTGCGCGAGAAACTGAGCGGTATCACCGAGAGCGTGCACGGCCTCGAGCTGCAGATTTACGAGAAGAAGCTCCAGGTCTCGACGCTGGTGGAGCGAGCCGCCACTGAACTCGGTCTCGTTGAAGACGTGCTCGTTGCTGAGTACGGCCCCGCCGAACTCATCCCCACGGAGGAACACCCGGGCGCCGGCGCCCCCGAGGGCGATGCTCAAGATGACGCTACTGGTATTCCGTTTGTGCGTGCCGAGCAGGAGCGCCGTCTTGAGAAGGCCGACCGTAAGCTGTCGGCGCTCGGCCGGGTCAACCCTCTCGCCCTCGAGGAGTTTGCTGCACTCGAGGCCCGGCACCAGTTCCTCACTGACCAACTCACCGACCTCACCAATACCCGACGCGATCTGCTGAGCATTATCGACGAGGTGGATGCCACTATGCAGACCATCTTCGAGGCCGCCTTCGAAGACACCCGCAGGGCGTTCAACGAGGTCTTGCCCGTGCTGTTCCCCGGAGGCTCGGGCACGATGGCACTGACCACGGCAGATGACCTCCTCGCCTCGGGCGTCGAGGTGACGGTTAAGCCCGCGGGCAAGAAAATTGAACGTCTCAGCCTGCTCTCCGGCGGCGAAAAGTCTCTGGCGGCCGTGGCCTTCCTGATGGCCATCTTCAAGGCTCGCCCCAGCCCGTTCTACATTCTCGATGAGGTCGAGGCCGCGCTTGATGATGCCAACCTCGGCCGTTTGCTCACCACGTTCGAAGACCTGCGCACATCCAGCCAGCTCATTATCATCACGCACCAGAAACGCACGATGGAGATCGCCGATGCGCTCTACGGTGTGTCGATGCGCCAAGATGGCGTCTCGGCCGTCGTGGGCCAGCGCGTGGGCCAGCATGTGGCCCAGCATGTGGCCCAGGCCGAAGCGTCCTAACCGGGCGTTGCGCAGGTAAGCGAATAACCTTGAGTCATGGCTGACAAGAAGAGTTGGGGACTCGGCTCAACGCTCCGCGGCATGTTCTCACGCGCGTTTGCTCTGAGCGATGACACCTGGGATGACCTCGAGAGCACCCTGCTCGCCGCCGACTTTGGCCCCGACGTGACCGACGAACTCATCGACGCCGTGCGCGCCAGCGTGGCAAAGATCCCACCCATCGACGAGAACGACTTTGTGCGCCTGTTGCGCGAGGTGCTCGAAGAGCGTCTCAGCCGCTTCGATACGACCCTCAACCTTAAAGATCGACCGGCCGTCGTGCTCGTGGTCGGCGTAAACGGCGTGGGCAAGACAACGACGATCGGCAAGCTCGCCAAGTTCATTACGACCGCTGGACGATCGGTGGTGCTGGGGGCTGCCGACACCTTCCGCGCGGCCGCGGTTGATCAGCTCGGGACATGGGCTGAGCGTGCCGGAGTTCAGATGGTTCGCCCGCAGCAGGAGGGGCAGGACCCCTCGAGCGTCGCCTACCAAACGGTTGAATTTGCCATGGCCAACGGCGTAGACGTGGCGATCGTCGACACGGCCGGTCGACTGCAAACCAAGAGTGGCCTCATGGACGAACTCAGCAAGATTCGTCGCGTGATCGAGAAGCAGTCGCCCATTGCCGAAGTGTTGCTCGTTCTCGACGCCACGACGGGACAAAACGGTCTGGTGCAGGCCGAGGCTTTCCTCGAGCACGCGGGCGTCACCGGGCTGGTTCTCACTAAACTCGACGGCTCCGCCAAGGGCGGATTCGTGCTCGCCGTTCAGGAGCGCACGGGAATTCCGGTCAAGCTGGTGGGAAGCGGCGAAGGCATCGGCGACCTCTCGGGCTTCAGCCCGGTCGGCTTTGCTGCCGCCCTCGTTGAGTAGGCTGGTCAAAGATATGGCAACGTTCGGAACACTCTCGTCGCGTCTCACCGACGCCCTCAAGGGTCTGCGCGGCAAGGGCAAACTCACCGAGGCGGATGTCGACGGCACCCTGCGCGAGATTCGCCGCGCCATGCTGGACGCCGACGTGTCGCTCGCGGTGGTCAAGTCGTTCCAGGCGGCTGTTCGCGAACGGGCGCTGAGCGACGATATCAGCAAGGCGCTCAACCCTGCGCAGCAGGTCGTGCAGATTGTCAACGACGAACTGGTGACGATTCTCGGTGGCCAGCAGCGCCGCATCGAGTTTGCTAAGAAACCGCCGACGGTGATCATGCTCGCCGGCCTCCAGGGTTCGGGTAAGACCACTCTCGCCGGCAAACTCGCCAAGTGGCTCGCCAAAGAGAAGCACACCCCGTTGCTCGTCGCGTGTGACCTCCAGCGCCCCAACGCCGTCACCCAGCTTGAGGTGGTGGCCGGCAACGCCGGTGTGGCCATCTATGCCCCCGAGCCCGGTAACGGTAAGGGCAACCCGGTCAAGGTGGCCAAGGATTCGATTAAGTACGCCACCGACAAGCTCTATGACGTGGTGATCATTGACACCGCCGGTCGTTTGGGCGTCGACGCTGAACTCATGAAAGAGGCCGCCGAGATTCGCAAGGCCACCTCGCCCGACGAGGTGCTCTTCGTGATTGACGCCATGATCGGCCAGGACGCCGTGGCAACAGCAGAGGCTTTCCAGAAGGGCGTTGACTTCACGGGCGTCGTGCTCACCAAGCTCGACGGTGACGCTCGCGGTGGTGCGGCCCTCTCAGTAGTTTCGGCTACCGAGCGCCCCATTATGTTTGCGTCCACCGGCGAATCGCTCGATGACTTCGAGCCGTTCCACCCCGATCGCATGGCCAGCCGTATCCTCGACTTGGGCGACATCCTCACGCTGATCGAGCAGGCGCAGCAGACCTTCGATTCGGCCGAATCGGCCAAGGTTGCCGAGAAGATCGCCACCGAGACGTTCACGCTCGAAGACTTTCTCGAGCAGATGCAGCAGCTCAAGAACATGGGCTCGATCAAGAAGATGATGGGCATGCTTCCGGGCGCTGGCCAGATGAAGGCCCAGCTCGACAACTTTGACGAGAGCGAGATTACCCGCACCGAGGCGATTATTCGTTCGATGACGCCCGCCGAGCGACGCAACGCGCGTCTGCTCAACGGATCTCGCCGACTGCGCATTGCCAACGGTTCCGGCGTCACGGTAACCGACGTCAATTCGCTGGTCAATCGTTTCGAGCAGGCTGCCAAGATGATGAAGTCCGTGGCCCAGGGCAAGGTTCCTCAGGTGCCCGGCATGGGGCCGATTCCCGGTGGAATTGGTGGCGCGCGTCCCAAGGTTCAGAAAAAGAAGTCGTCGAAATCGGGCAATCCGGCCAAACGAGCGGCCGAGAACGCGGCACTCGGGCAGCGAACCACCAGTGGATCCGGAGCCGGATTTGGCCTGGGCTCTGCTCTCGAAAAACCGGGTGGCGTAGGCGAAATGAGCGCCGAGGAGCTGGCCGACATGCAGAAACTTCTCGGCGGCCGCTAACCCACGATTGGCGTCTTCTCGCGGTTTCTGGCACTATAAGGTGCACGTGTTTTGCTGGTTTCCGACCCTCTATCAGAAGCCAAACAAAACCCCCTTCGAGCTTCGTCCAAGTGTCCCCACGCCCACGACTTCTCAGTTCACCCCGTCTTTCCACATTCAGGAGAATTGTGTCTGTAAAGATTCGTTTGAAGCGCATGGGCAAAATCCGCGCGCCGCACTACCGCATCGTTGTCGCCGACTCGCGCACCAAGCGCGACGGTCGCGTGATTGAAGAAATCGGTCGCTACGTTCCCACCACCGACCCGTCGGTGATCGAGGTCAAGTCTGACCGCGCTCAGTACTGGCTCAGCGTTGGCGCACAGCCCACCGAACAGGTCACCGCGCTTCTCAAGCTCACCGGCGACTGGGGAATGTTCAAGGGCGACAAAGACGCGAAGAACACCGTCAAGCTGGCCGAGCCCAAGGTTCCGTTCCAGATGGACGCCAAGAAGAAGCCCGTGCTTCGCCCCAAAGCAGAGAAGGTCGTCAAGGCTGAGGTTGCTGCCGAAGTTGCTGCCGAGGTAACCGCTGAAGTTGCCGCCGATGAGATTGTTGGCAACGCCGAAGTTGCTGCCGAGGCGACAAGCGACATCGTGGCTGAAGTCCACGAGTCTGCCGCCGAAGAAGCGCCGGTCGAGGCTGCCGCTGAAGAAGCTGTTGCTGAAGAGGCTGCCACCGAGGCTGCCGAAGAAAAGCCCGCAGAGTAGTTTGCACCATGCTTGCTGATGCCCTCGCGCACGTTGTCAAGGCGATCGTTGATCACCCCGACGACGTGCGTGTGGTGTCCAGCCAGACAAACCGTGGCGATCTCCTTGAAATCCATGTGCACCCCGAAGACTTGGGTCGTGTCATCGGTCGCTCGGGTCGCACCGCTAAGTCAATCCGCACCGTGGTGAACGCGCTTTCCGACGGTCGTTCCGTTCGTGTCGACGTCGTCGACACTGACGCCTAAGGTGTCTGCAGAGCACCGCTCGCAGTTGCGAGTTGGTCGCCTCACCAAAGCGCACGGCCTCAAGGGCGCACTCAAGATTGAGCTGTATACCGACGAGCCCGAAAAGCGCTTCGTCCCGGGAGCTACGTTTAGCCTGCAGGTACCCGAAGAGTCGCCGTGGCACGGCAAGCCGCTCACACTGACGGAACTGCGCTGGTACAACGGCACCGCCGTGGGGTTCTTTGTCGATGTCGAAGACCGCAGTCAGGCCGAAACTCTGGCCCGTGCGATTCTCTGGATCGACGTTGACACCGAACTGAGTCCCGACGAACCCGATGCCTGGTACGACCACCAACTCGTAGGTCTCACGGTCATACGTGATGGCAAACCCGTGGGCACGGTCTCGCGCGTCGATCACTTTCCCGCGCAAGACCTACTGGTGGTGGCCACAGATAAGGGCGAGGTGATGGTGCCGTTCGTGGCAGCCATCGTGCCGTCCGTCGACATCGCGGCCAAGACCGTAATCGTCACGCCTCCGGGCGGTTTGTTCGAGGAACTCGACGATGACGTGGAGGGCCGGGACGATGCTGACGTTGAGGGCCAGGATGATGCTGACGGCGAGGACGTCGCCACAGGGCAGGAAGCCGCCGGCGATGCGGATTGACGTTGTCACCATCTTTCCCGAGTTTTTCGACGTGCTCGATGTGTCGCTCGTGGGCAAAGCCCGCGAGAAGGGCATTCTCGATTTCGGCGTAACCAACCTGCGTGATTTCACGCACGACGTGCACCGCACGGTGGACGACACCCCCTATGGCGGGGGCGCCGGCATGGTGATGAAGCCCGAGCCCTGGGGCGAAGCCATCGACGGGCTCCTTGGTGACGCCGCCGGCGACGCCGTGCTGATCGTGCCCACGCCCGCGGGACACGTGTTTACCCAAGCTATGGCTCGCGAACTTTCCGGCGCGACCCACCTGATTTTTGCGTGCGGTCGCTATGAGGGCATTGACCAACGTGTGTGGGATTTTTTTGACACCAGATGTCGCGTCATTCCCGTCTCACTCGGAGACTACGTTGTGAACGGTGGCGAGGTGGCCGCCATGGCGATGATCGAGGCCATTGGACGACTTGTGCCGGGAGTTGTGGGCAACCCTGAGTCACTCACCGAGGAGAGCCACGAAGACGGCCTGCTCGAATACCCCAGTTACACCAAGCCTGCCCAGTGGCGCGACCTCGACGTGCCCGACGTTCTGCTCTCGGGCAATCACGGCGCGATTGCTGCCTGGCGCCGCGAGCAGCAGCTTGAGCGAACCCGTCAGATGCGCCCCGATTTGCTTCCTGACGATTTGTTGGGCGGGTCCGACGCGTGACAGACTAGGGACTTGTGCCGGTTCGGCTCCTGCTGCAGGGGGAGTCGCTCGAAAGCCAGGGCACACTCCTCGTGAAATATCCCTAACCCGTGTTCGACCTGCAGCGGTCACAGAGAGTGAAATATCATGCACATTCTTGATGCACTAGACAAAGCCAGCCTGCGGAGCGACATCCCCGATTTCCGCCCTGGCGACACCGTCAAGGTTCACGTAAACATCATCGAGGGCAACCGCTCGCGTATTCAGGTCTTCCAGGGCGTTGTTATCTCGCGCAATGGGCACGGCGTGCGCGAGACGTTCATCGTTCGTAAGGTGAGCTTCCAGGTGGGTGTGGAGCGTACCTTCCCTGTGCACTCGCCGGTGATCGACCACATTGAGCTCGTCACCCGCGGCGACGTGCGTCGCGCCAAGCTGTACTACCTGCGCAAGCTGCGCGGCAAGAAGGCCAAGATTAAGGAACTGCGCGACAACTGATTCGCGTAATCGATTGTTGTAGAGGCCCGAAGACACGAGAGTGTTGCCGGGCCTTTCTTCAGGCTTCTCACACCCTGCGCCCTCGTAGACTGAGCACAACCCTCCCGCCTCTGACAAGAACGGCCGTCAATGCCGACTGACTCACCGTCCACCGACGCCGTGGTCACCCCGGCGGGCAGTAAACCGAAGGTTCAACGATCGCCCGGCAAGGCCGTTCTCATTTTCCTTCGTGATGTGCTGGTTATTCTGGCCATCGCGGTTGTGGTCTCGTTTCTCGTCAAGACATTCCTGGTTCGGTCGTTCTACATCCCCTCGGCGTCAATGGAAAACACGCTGATCGGAAATCCCGACCAGAATTTGGCCGACAAGGTCATTGTCAACGAACTCGTTCCCGATATCGTTCCTCTCGCACACGGTGACGTAATTGTGTTCAAGGACCCGGGTGGTTGGCTCCCCGGGCGCGCCCCGGTGACGACCTCACCAGCTCAGCAGGGCGTGGAGTGGGTCCTGTCTCTGTTCGGTTTGGCGTCACCCGATAACGACGGTCACCTCATCAAGCGCGTGATCGGCCTGCCCGGTGACACTGTCGTGTGCTGCACGCCCACCGGTCAGCTCACGGTCAACGGTACGCCGCTCGTGGAGCCCTACATCAAACTCCCGGAGGGTGTCACCAAGGCCTCTGAGGTTGACTTCACCGTTACCGTGCCCGCTAAGTCGCTCTGGGTGATGGGCGACAACCGCTACAACTCGCTCGATTCACGTTTTCAGGTCGATAAACCCGGGCAAGGTTTCGCGGGCCTGAGCGACGTGGTGGGCAGGGCGTTCGTCGTTTCGTGGCCCATCCCCGACTGGAAGTGGTTAAGCAACTATCCGGAGACGTTCGCGCTGGTTCCCGCCCCTGACACGCTCACCCCGGAAACCAACACAACGCCCACGGTTTCCCCCCGAAATTAGCCGTGGTCGCTGAACCCACGCTCACCCTCGAGCGACACATGTTTGCCGCCGGGGCGCAGCTGATTATCGGCATGGATGAGGTTGGCCGCGGTGCCTTAGCCGGGCCCGTTGCCGTGGGTGTGTGCGCCATCAGCGGGCCTGATGATTTTCCCGAGGGTTTGCGCGACTCGAAACTGCTTTCGGCCAAACGTCGCGTGGCGCTTGATCCACTGGTGCGATCGTGGGCTGCGTGCGCCGTGGGCGATGCTTCGGCAGAGGAGATTGATGAGCTCGGCATCACGCGCTGCCTCGGGTTGGCGGGTCACCGCGCCCTCGTGGCGTTGCACGAGCTCGGAGTGCCTGTAGCCGACGCCGTCGTGCTGCTCGACGGAAAACACGACTGGCTCACGCCCGTGCTGAATTCGCCACTGAGCGTGGTGACGCGCATCAAAGCTGACCAAGACTGTGGTGTCGTGGCGGGAGCATCCGTGGTCGCCAAGGTGTGGCGTGACGACCTGATGGTGTCGTTATCCGAGCAGCACCCGGAGTTCGGCTGGGAGGGCAACAAGGGCTACGGCGCTGCGGTTCACATGAACGCC
>Ga0114979_10000666_pt1 | contig 22533 bp, 21 predicted proteins | sample S_140625_EF_Meta_FD_87315 | JGI IMG/M metagenome (GOLD analysis project Ga0114979, IMG submission 87315) | Freshwater microbial communities from Lake Simoncouche, Canada to study carbon cycling - S_140625_EF_MetaG | ecosystem: Environmental > Aquatic > Freshwater > Lake | place: Lake...
GGAGGTGCCGGAGCGGTGGAGGGAGTTGCTGGGGGAGTTGATGAGGTGATTACAGATGACGGATTACGGATTACGGATTACGGATTGGTCGAGCGGAGGGTCTAAAGTACAAATTACGAATTACTAAGTACGGTTAGGCCGCTTCTTCTTGTCAAGGGCGCGTGTGCCAAGGCGGTTGAATAGGGGTGAGGCCATTTACCCAAGTCGCCACATCGGCACCCATATCCCCCCCGAAAAGCCGCGCCTCAACCGTACTTAGTACTTAGAACTTAGTACTTCCCCAGTCCCCAGTCCTCAGTCCTCACTCCCTAGTCCCCATTAAGTCCACCACCATCACCGACCTTGGCGCCAGGACAATCTCTTTTCCTAGCGCAATCTCCTTCCGACCAATGATATCGCGTCCAACTTTCGCCCCGCCCAAACGTTCGCTGAAGCGACTTAAGTTAAGCGTCTGCGCTTTGTCGTTACCGTTGTAAACGCACATCACGGTGTGCTTGTCGTCGTAGCGGAAATAGACGTAGGTGTTTTCCTCCGGTACAAATTGCATGAGTTTCGAGTTGCCAAACCACGTGTTTGCCTTGCGCCAAGTGCCCAGAATTGCACAGAAGTCGAAGGCTTCTTGTTCTTGCCTGTTGCGGCCGGCGGAAGTGAATTTGTTCGAGGTGTCGCCGGGCCAGCCACCGGGGAAATCTTCACGCACCTTGGCATCAGGATCAGAAAAATTCTTCATTAGAATTTCAGTGCCGTAGTAAATCGATGGAATGCCGCGTAACGTATAAAGAAGGGCCATGCCCATTTTAAAACTCGCCATGTCTTCGCCCATCATGCTGTAGAATCGACTCAAGTCGTGATTGTCGAGAAAGGTCACCAGGTTGTTGGGCTCCTTGTACAAAATGTCGTGGGCCAGTGTCAGCTCAATGCGGCGGAATCCCTCTTCCCAACCGAAGTTTTCTTTCAAGCCTTTGGTGATGGCATAATAGAGTTGAAAGTCGGTCACGGAGTGTAGTGATGAGTTGAAGTTTTTCTTGACCTCAGCCTCTTCTGTAAACCATGCTTGCACAGGAGAGCCTTGCACCCACGTTTCACCAAACAAAAAGAATTCGGGATACTCTAGGCGCATGGCCTCGTCGAGTTGCTTCATGAAACCTTGATCAGGATATGCGTAGGTGTCGATTCGAAACGCATCGATGCCGGCATATTCGACCCACCAGAGCGAGTTCTGAATGAGATAGCGTGCCAAGTGTGTGTCTTGTTGATTGAGATCGGGCATGTGCTTGTCGAACCACGCGTTGGTCATGATGTCGCGGTCGGCCTTGCTGGCGTAGGGATCCATGAGTGTTTCGGCGCGATAGCTTGTGCGGGTGAATTGCGGAAACCAGTGCACCCAGTTGCTGTCGGGCAGGTTCTTGAACAAGTGATGCTCGTTGCCCCAGTGATTGTATACCACATCCCAAATCACCTTGATGCCTTTTTGGTGACAGTCGTCTACGAGTTTCTTGTAGGAATCATTCGTGCCCAAACGCGGGTCTACTTTGTATAAGTCCGTTGCGGCATAGCCATGGTAGCTTTCATATGGCTGGTTGTTTTCCAACACGGGATTCAGCCAGAGTGCAGTGACTCCAAGTTCTTTGAAATAGTCGAGATGGTTTGCGATGCCTTGGATGTCGCCACCGTGACGCGTTTTGAGGCCTGTGCGATCAGCTTTGGACTCCAGCATGGAGGAAGTGTTGTCGTTGGTTGGGTCTCCATTCGAAAAACGATCAGGGAATACAAGGTAGATGAGGTCCGATGCATCGAGTCCTTTGACACCCTTTTGTTCCCGGCTTTCAATGGGGAATGAATAGGTGTAGTCACTGCGCGATGAAGCGAATCGGAACTCCACCTTTCCTGCCGGACAATTGGGGGCTATTTCCACTTCGACCAGCAAATAATCCGGATTGGGAAGGGGAGTAGAGGCGATGATTTTGCAATGCGGGCTTTCAACAAACGCACGGCACTTGGCGATGTATTTCGCCTGAAACAGGATTTCTAGCTTATTGTGCTGCATTCCCGACCACCAGTTGGGCGGGTCGGCGCGGACGATGGATTGCGCAATGCAACTGTTCAAGAATCCCAGTAGAAGCGTTAAACAGAGCGTGAGGAAATGTGAAAAAAATCGTTTCATAAAAAAATAAATCAGGATACTTGACAAATGCGAAAGTATCTACTTTTGGCACATAGTGTTTAAAGTACACCAACTATCCATTTAACAAAAACAATTATGAAAAAAATCTACTTGAGTCTTTTGAGTATGTTGGTCATGGCGGGCGTTTCAGCGCAAACGGCAGTGACTTTCAATGTGAGCATGTTGCCTGTTGGTATGACTGACAGTTTGCATGTGGTGGGAAACTTCGCTGACCCCAACTACGACAATGTTATTGACAACCCTGGCTATCAGAACTGGACCCCAAGTGATGCTGCCGGTTTAATGACCGATGACGAGATGGATCTTGTTTACACGAAAACGCTAATGCTTCAACCTGGTCGTTACGAATTCAAGTTTGTAAACGGTAACGATTGGCCTTTCGCTGAAAACGTTCCACAGACCTGTACAGTCGAGGTAAATGGTAACAGCAACCGTCAAATTATGGTGGGTACTGACGCAATCTCATTCAATGTATGTTACGGCGAATGCGCTGATTGCGGACAAAACGCGATTCGTTTGCGTGTTGACATGAGCACGTATGATGATGACGGTGACGGCATCGGAGGTGAGCCGGGTGAGGATATCCATCCGGATGGTATCCACGTTAACGGCAGCTTTGTGAACTGGACCTCTTTCATGCCATTGCAAGATTGGGACGGCAACAAAGTTTGGGAAGGGTTGATGGTTACTGAGACCGCAGATCCCGTTCAGTACAAGTATATCAACGGTCCATCTTGGGATTTTCCTAATGAGACAATAAGCGGAGCCTGCGGCACCGGAACCGGTGATCGCACTTTGACGATTACTGATGCCAACACTGTTCTTCCTGTATACTGCTGGAGTTCTTGTGATGCATGCTCACAGCCTGTGGAGGTTACCTTCCATGTGGATATGAACGCTTCATGTGCAGATACCTCACCAGGTATAAACTTGATGGGTACAGTAACAGATTGGTCAACAGGTTCTCCAATGTCTGACGACGATATGGACGGTATATGGACCCTGACGCTGAATCTTTCAGCGGGTAACTATGAATACAAGTTCCGCATCGGTGACGGTGGTTGGGAAGGTATCGGTAACCGTCAGCTAGCGGTTGTAGCTGAAACTCCACAGGAACTTCCTGCGGTATGTTTCAACTCTGCTGAACCTTGCGGTCCTGTTGTTGCTCCTGGTGATGTTACTTTCCAAATACGCCCGGGTGCTTTGCAATTGGCTGCCGGCCAGGTAATGTGGGTAATGGGTGATTTTACTCAGCCTAACTGGCAGGATGGTGCACTCCAAATGGAAGACAACGATGGTGATGGCACTTGGTCTGTAACGGTTCCTCAAGTGTGTATCAGTTCAATTTTCTACAAGTTCCGCGCAGGTACACCTGGCGGTGCCGATTTCACCGAGGAAACAGCCGATTTCTCTGAAATTGGTGGATGCGGTGTTGACAATAGTGGTTTCAGTGACAACCGTCAACTGGTTCGCACTGATGGCAATCCTGTAACAGTATGCTGGACATTCGACACCTGCGAGGCATGCGCTCCTACAACTGTAGAAGAGGCACAAGTTGCGGCTAATCTTCAGGTTTACCCGGTTCCTGCTGAGGACCAGTTGAATGTAGCCTTTAATGTGATGGGCTCAGAGCGTGTGAAGCTGACTTTGGTGAACACCTTGGGTCAAGCCGTGATTGAAGAGAATCTTGGTTTGGTAAACGCTCAGAAACTGGTTGTTTTGAATACCGAGAACATTGCCGGTGGCATGTATGCGCTTACGTTGTCTAACGGCGTACAGACCCAAGTGGTTAATGTGATCGTTAAATAATTGAATCGGAAATAGTTGAGTGAATTCAATTTGCTCGGAACGGCCTCGGTAAAACCGAGGCCGTTTTCTTTGCAAGAATGTTCAAAGAAAAATTTTTTCGGCATGCCTGTCAGACTATATTTGACGGTCAAAACAAACATTAATCTGTATCCAAACCATAACAACTCATGAAGAGAGTATTACTTTTTATCGCTTTGATCGTTGGAGGTTATTCATTGACCAATGCTCAGGTGACCGGCATTTCCGTTGAGCCTTTTTTCACGGATGACGGCTCAGTGACGAACTATCCTTCCGGCCATACCACGTGGAGAATTTTTGCCAATACCACTAACGCAACTGACCGCGTTACAACGGTTTCTGGTGATGCGAACAATCCGCTCTCGCTTTCAGTTGGTGGTCAGGGAATTTGGAATTTCGCTATCGGTGGAGCTACAGGTGACGCAGCGGGCTGTGTTCTCTATGCTTCTCAGCCACTTGCCGAGTATGATTCCTACATGACCATCGGAATTACCTGCAATGGTGATGGCGCAGCGAATCCGGTTTATAAAGCTGAAGATGCTAACCAGTCATGGCAAAACCAGGCATTTGCTACAACCCCATATGCCACCTCAAGTGAGTTTGTTGTAAACACCCCAATTGGTGGCGCTTGGTTCGTACTTACCGATAACCCAAGCTGTATCGCAGGAGCATCCAACAAGGTGCTTTTGGGCCAGATTACAACCGATGGTGATATCTGCGGTATCTTTAACTTGCAGGTGTTCCCTAACTACAGCGGTGCAGGTTCAGAAGCTATTTCACAGTCGTTTGAATTCTCAAGCAACACAGGTTGCACACCTGGTTGTACCGATTTGAATGCGGTTAATTTCAATCAAGCTGCAACATATGACAATGGTCTTTGCCTGTTCGATTGCGCTGTTGATTTGACCGTTGGTGCGATTACCGCCCCACTTTGCTACAATACTAATGAAGGTGCCTTCGCAGTTTCTGCAACAGGTGCACAGAGCTACTATGAGTTTTTCGTAGATGGCGTTAGTTTGGGCGTATCTGACGATGGCACAGAGTCAATCGTTGGACTTGGAAACGGTGTCTACAACGTAGTTGTTCGCGATACACGATTCGACAATCCATTGGCAAACCCAGGTGGTCTTGTTTGTGAAGTTGATTCAATTATTACAATTAATACATCTGTAATCACCTTGAGTGGTAGCATGGGAGAAGCCATTGAATGTGCTGGCGATAACAACGGCTCTGTAACTACACCGGCAGGAAACTATGGTGGTGGAACCGGAAGTCTTTCATTCGCTTTGTTCACAGCTGCAGGCAACGCAGTCTTAGACGGTAACAACGACCCTGTTGTAGTGAGTACTCCGAATTACAGCGGGTTGAATTCCGGAACCTACTACTTTGAGGCAACAGACGATAATGGTTGTTCTGCACAAGGAAACAACTTCAGCATTACTGCTCCCGCAGCAATCTTCATCGAGGCATCAGGCTTCGGAGTAGGCGAGTGCTTCAATTCTACGGAGGTTACCAAAAACATTACTTGGTTGGGTGGAACAGGTGAAGTCAATTTCTCTCTTGTTAACGATGGTAACTATCCAATCGACGGTGGAGTTTCGAGCTTCACAGTGATTGTTCCTGTTGGTGAAAACACCATCTACGCTATGGACGCTAACGGTTGCACAGCAGAATATACATTCACCGTTCAAGGAGCTCCTGCTATTGTTATCGACGCTCAAATCGACGGCCCTTCATGTAACGGCGATTTGGACGGTATGATTACAGTAGTTGCCAATGGAGGCACAGGTGCTTTCACCTACAGCTTCGATGGCGCTGCATATTCAGCGTTGAATACTATTGGCGACCTTGGCAACGCTACTGTAGTCGTAAGTGTTCGCGATGCAAACGATTGCGAATCTTCTCAAACCGTTGAGGTTGTTGAACCCGGCGTTTTGGGTGCTGATGTAACAGCGAATAACATTTCATGTAACGGATTGGGCGATGGTGCAATTAACATTGAAGCGGTTGGTGGAACTTTCCCATTCACCTATGCACTGAATGCTACACCAACCAATGGTGATACAAGCCCAAGCTTCACAGGTCTGGTTGCCGGTTCATATACAGTGAACATTATCGATGCCAATGGCTGTGCTTATGTTGCGGCTGCGGCAGAGTCTATTACAGAGCCGACCGTTGTTGATGCCTCTGCAACAACTTCAGATGTTGCTTGCTTTGGAGAAACTAGCGGTGAGATTGATGTGACTGCAACCGGTGGAACAGGTTCGTATGCTTACAGCGTGAATGGTGGTGCGTTATCAACGGCCAACCCAATCAGCGGTCTTGCTGCCGGAACCTATGAGCTTACCGTTTATGATGCAAACCAATGCGCTGCTATTGTGGCTGGTCTCACCATCAGCGCTCCGGCAGCTGCCCTTGCTATCAATGGTTTGTCAGCTAACCCAATCGATGAAGATGCAGGTGGTAGCAGCCCTTACTCCGTAAGCGGTGGTACCTCGCCTTACGTCTATGCGTGGAGCGGTCCTGGTGGATTTAACTTTGATGGTCAAGACTTGAGTGGATTGACAACGGAAGCTCAGGCCGGAGATTACGTGTTGACTGTAACGGATGACAATGGTTGTACTGCTTCACAGACAATCATGATTACGGGAGTAAATGAATTGGGTCGTGTTTATGCGATTTCAATGTACCCGAACCCGAACAACGGTCAATTCTTGATGAATATCGAGGGCTTGGCCGGAGAAACAATGTCATACGCAATCGTTGACAACAACGGTCGCGTTGTGATGACAAAAGACTTGGGTAATGTTAGTGCAACGCGCATCGAGTCAGTTGACATGATGGGTGCTTCAGCCGGTGTATATCAAGTACGCCTGCAAATTGGAAGCGATGTTCACAGCATTCGTTTCATCGTTCAATAAGAGAACATGAACTAAACGATAAAAGGGCCGCATCAGCGGCCCTTTTTGTTTCCAGTACTTTATAGAATGGATTCCGTGAGCAACCATCCGGTGATGCTCATTCGGTCGCGTGCGGTAATCAGCACCTCATGTTCTTTTTCGCTGAGGAAAATGGCTAGCGTTCCCAGTTGTGGACGAATAACGGCAGCTTCACTATTGCCTTCATAGATAACCAACTCGCCGCCATCGTCGTGCTGCCAATCGGCATTCAGGTAGAGCACGAATGAAACTATTCTTGATGAACCTGAACGGTGGCGATCGACATGGCGCTTATAGAAACTGCCTGGAGGATAATGCGTATAGTGGCATTCGAAATCACGGATACCTAGGTAAAAATTACGATTGAGTACAGTGATGATTTCACTGAGTTTTTCAAGTACTTGAGTGGTACGCGGTGCTGCTGAATCTGCGGCAATCCAATGGATGGTGTCGGATCGTTGGCCGCTGTTGACCATTGCTTCGCCCTGTTTTCCAATGGCGGCTTGTTTGAAGCCGTTGCTTTGCTCGGTTTCGAGTAGTTCTGTGCGAACGGCCATAGCATCGTCAGTTTCGAGAAAGTTTTTCCACTCATAGAAGCCTTCTTTTTCAAAGGCATTCAGTAGTTCGGTGACATCCATGATGTTCATCAATTTTGCGGTTAAGATAAAGCGCTGAGCCTTGAGACTTTTACTTTTGACAGGAGTAAACAGTATATGAATAAGCAGCATATCGTTTGGGTCACAGGGGCAAGCAGAGGCATTGGGAATGCCATAGCCTCGTATCTTGCAGAAAGAGGGTGTATGGTCATTGCGTGCGCGCGCACGATTCCGCAGGGTTTACCGTCGAATGTATGGCCGGCGAGCCTAGATGTCACCGATGAACATGCTGTGCGTCAGCTTCGCGATACGATACTCGAGCGTTATGGTCGAATAGACGCCCTTGTGAATGCCGCAGGTATTGGCATGATTGGAGCGATTGAGGATACTTCAATGGCTGAGGCTACAACAGTGTTCGATACCAATGTCTTTGGTGTAATGAACACTTGTCGGCATGCTGCACCGGGGATGCGAAAGCAGGGACATGGCAAGATTATCAATATCACTTCATTGGCAGCGCAAATGGCGCTTCCCTTTCGCGGTGTTTATTGTGCGAGCAAGTTTGCCGTTGAGGGATTTAGTGAGTCGTTGAGCCAGGAATTACGTGGCAGCGGTGTTCAGGTCGTTATAGTCGAACCGGGCGATGTGCGCACGGAGATAAATCATCACCGTATGATAGCAGCAGCGGTGAGTCCGGAGTTGAAGGAAGACCATCAGCGGATACATCGGCAAGTAAATAACGAAGTCAATTCGGGCATTAATCCCTTGGAAATTGCGCGAACCGTGCATCAGATTCTCCAGCAACGCAATCCCAAGTTGCGTTATCGCGTTGCACCGCCAATGGCTGAGTTGGCTTACAGGTTAATGCGTCTCTTGCCGGATCGTCGTTTTGAAAGTCTTGTCATGAAGCATTATGGTTTGAAGAAATAAAAAGGGCTGCCCTTTTGGAGCAGCCCTTTTTCATCGCTGAAAAGCGCATTATTTCTTCTTCTTGGAATCTTCTGCAGTTTCAGGAGCATCCACGTTTGCCTTGATGGTAATCATGGATTGGATTGGGTCTGTATTGGCTGTGATAGTCACAGTTTTCGCCTGATCTCCTTTCTTACCGGCAGAGTTGAATTTCACTTTCATATCGCGTGTTTCTCCTGCAGGAATTGGGTCTTTCGGATAATCAGGTACTGTACATCCGCATGAGCCATGAGCTTCTTCAATAATCAACGGTTCTTTACCCGTATTGGTGATTTTGAAAACACACTCCACTTGGTCACCTTGCTTGATGGTGCCGAAGTTGTGCTCTTTCTTGTCATAGGCCATCGTGGTTTTTGCACGGGTTTCTGAAAGTTTGGTGGCGCTGCCGTTGCCATTATCCTCGCCGGGCAAGGCATTGGTTGTTGCTGCTGAAGAACCGTCGGTGGAAGGCGGTGCAGTAGCTACTTCAACCGGACGACTTTCAATTTCGTTTCCGCTTTTTTTGAATTGGGTGTAACCGAGAAATCCAAGGGCACCGGCCATAACGACCAGAATTCCGACTTTTAATCCATTACTCATCGTACTGTGTTTTTTAGTTTGATTTTGATTGCAAATTTAATGGTGGTCATTTGAAATCGGAATAGGCCAATTTCATCTTTTCAAACGTACCATCTTGAAGAACTTGTACGGCCTTTTTTAACGCCGGGTTAAGATCATTGATGATTACGTAAAACGCTTCGTTGTCATACAGGTTTCTCGCAATGAGCGCTTTTGTGCGCAGACGCATGGCGTGTTCTGAGATTTTATATTGCGCCTCGTTGAAAGGGACCTCTTTTTTGGTCAGCATATCAATCATCTCCGTCATGGCGTTTTCCGGCAGTTCATATTTCTCGGTAAATGCTTTGATATCCGGATATTTTTCAATCAGTGATGCACGCTGGGCGTTGGTGTAATTCATGACCCAATCGTTGTTTACACCGGTGCGCAACATTTCACTGAAGTAGTTGCTGTTTTCCGATGTGTCGAGCGGAACGAAAATATCAGGAAGGATTCCCCCGCCACCGTATACTGTTCTCTTTTTAAGATTGGTATAGTATTTCAAAGAGTCGGGCAGGTTCAAGCTGTCGAGACTAAATAGCTCTCCGTTTTTGAAGCGCTTTTCCTTGTCTTTTTCATATTCCTTCAAGCCGTCGTCATAAGATTTCTGTATACAACGTCCTGAGGGTGTGAAATACTTCTGCACGGTGAGTCGAACCATACTCCCGTCGGGCAAACGAACCGGGCGTTGAACCAGACCTTTGCCAAAGGAGCGACGACCGATGATCAATCCACGATCCCAATCCTGAACCGCACCGCTGAGGATTTCGCTAGCCGATGCAGATGACTCATCGATTAAGACAATCAGCCTTCCTTTTTCAAAGATGCCTTTCTTCTCGGGGTTAGCTCTGCGCTCATCGCGTGGGAAGGAGCGACCCTCGGTGTAAACCAGCAGACGGTCTCCTGAAATGAACTCGTCACACATTTCTACAGCGATATCCAATAGTCCACCGCCATTGTCTTGCAGGTCAATGACCAGATCCTTCATGCCTTCTGCTCGGAGTTCGGTAATCGCTTTGCGCATTTCCTCTGCTGTTGTTTGAGCGAAACGGCTGATTTTTACGTAGCCGATACCCGGGGCAACCATGTACGAGGCGTCGGAAGAGTAAATCGGAATTTTATCGCGGACAATGGTGTAGTAGTAGAGGTCTGCCTCTCGGTTGCGTTCAATGCCAACAGCCACTTTGGTACCTTTTGGGCCCTTCAGTTTCTTCATGACATCGCTGTTTTTGATGCCGATACCGGCCACATTGTCGCCGTCTATTTTGACAATTTTATCTCCGCTGCGAATGCCTAATTTTTCCGATGGTCCTCCTTGAATCGGCTCTACTACCAAGATGGTGTCATGCAGTATTTGGAACTGAACCCCTATGCCATCAAAACTTCCTTGAAGTGGTTCGTTGGCGCTTTGTACTTCTTCTTTTGAGAGGTAAACCGAGTGCGGGTCGAGTTCTTCCAGCATGTGAATAATTGCCTTCTCCGTTAAGGCAGCGGCTTGAACCGTGTCGACATACATCAAATCGATGTAGTTCAATAAGGTGGCAAATTTCTCTGTGGTTTCAGAGGGATTTTTGATTTGGGCTGATGTCTGCAGAAAACATACGGCAGAGAACACAGCACCGAGCATGAACTGTTTTTTCATAAAAATCATCGTGCGGTAAAAGTAGAGGGATAAACCATTTTCAAAGTATAAAAATTGGTTAATGCCACCAGTGTTGGGTGGATAAATCATTGGCCAAATCAGGGGGCGTTTCAACGTTACTATCGAAACATCTGTACGATGTAAATATTGTGGCTATTGTTCTGCGCTAAGCAAAGGGTGTAAATTTTTGGTTAACTGACGAAAGTTTGTCATGCATCCAAGATATTTGCGCAAAGCACAAGCGCAATGATTCTCCTCGATGGATTGGCTACTTCCCAACAGATTAAGCAAGAGATTGCTCTAGAAGTTCAGCACCTGAAAGCGCAGGGTCATCGCCCGCCGCATTTGGCCGCTGTGCTTGTTGGGGAGAATGGTGCCAGCCTTACCTACGTTAATGCGAAGGTCAAGGCATGTGAAGAGGTGGGATTTCAATCATCGCTGGTGCGACGGTCCGCCGACATTACGGAGGCTGATTTGCTCGAGTTGGTGAAGCAATTGAATAGCAATCCGGATATTGACGGATACATTATTCAACTACCGTTGCCCTCTCATATCAATGAGCACAACGTGTTGTTGGCTATTGATCCGATAAAGGATGTCGATGGTTTTCATCCCGAAAATGTGGGCCGCATGGCGCTTGGATTGCCCTGTTATTTGCCGGCAACACCTGCGGGTATAATAGAGCTATTGAAACGCTACAATGTGCCCACCGTTGGAAAGCACTGCGTAGTTATTGGCCGCTCACACATTGTGGGGTTGCCCATGTCCATTCTTTTGCAGCGCAACGGTTACCCGGGAAATTGCACGGTGACTATCACCCATAGTAAAACAACGAACTTGAACGAGCTCTGTCAACAGGCAGATATAATTGTTGCTGCGCTGGGCAAGCCCGAATTCCTCAAGGCAGACATGGTCAAGCAAGGGGCTGTTGTTATAGATGTCGGTATTACGCGTATAGCAGATTCATCGAAAAAGAGTGGATTCCGTTTGGCGGGAGATGTCGATTTCGCCGGTGTTTCCGGGAAATGTTCTTTCATTACACCTGTTCCGGGTGGGGTTGGTCCAATGACCATCGTATCGCTTCTCACGAACACTCTTGAGGCGCGCAAGCGTCAAGTTTAGTCGGACTGTAACCTTTTCTTTTCTTCCCTCGTTCAATGCTGCACGGGTCATTTATGACTTGTACTGAAAAACTAAAAACGTATTGCTATGTTGAATCAAGAGAAAATACAGCGCATGAAGCGATGGATTGTCTTTTCAATGACCGCGGTATCTACGTGGTTGTTTTTGAGACCGTGATCTTACAGTGAAGTGTTCACCTTGTTGAAAACGTGTTGAGGTAAAAGTGAAACATTCAAGCTCTGAGAATCGTTCAACCCAATGAACTAAAGAAATACCCTAAATAACAAGAACATGAACCCAATAAATGAATGGAAACACGAGGTGCTGCAACGATTGATTGTTATCTTTCTTGGCTTGCTAACCTTAGGCGTTGTTGTACAATCCTGCGGAACAACACATTCCTCCTGCTCGGCGTATAGCCGTACAGAGATTCCGAATCAGCCTTGAGTTGAGAAGGACCCTTGTTTGTTTCGCTCCTTATATTAAAAATGAGCTACCTGCGGGTAGCTTATTTTATTTAAGCCTCAGCCATTGCGCGATACAGGGCCACAGTTTCTACGGCCTCTTTTACATCGTGCACACGCAGAATGGATGCTCCGTGAAGAAGCGCAATGGTATTGGCTGAGGTGGTAATGTTGAGTGCGTGAGCCGCATCTGAATGAATAATGGCCTGAAGAGTTTTCTTTCGCGAAAGCCCGGCTAGAACAGGATATCCGAGGGTGCTGAAAACATGAAGATTGCGAAGGATTTGTAGGTTGTGCGTGGCCAATTTTCCAAAACCAAAGCCGGGATCCAACACGATTTGTTCAACGCCATTCGCTTGTAGTCGTTGAATGTTATGGGTAAAATAGTTGACGATTTCCCCGGTGACATCCTCATAGGCGGGCTGCAATTGCATGGTTTGCGGTTCACCCTGAATGTGTGTCAGTATGTACGGTAAGCCTAATGCTCCTGCCGTGGCAAACATACCGGAGTCCATAGTTCCTCCTGAAATATCGTTGATGATGTCGGCGCCGTTTCTGCAGCTTTCCGCAGCTACGTCGGCATAGAAGGTGTCGATGGAAATAGCGCTTTGCGGGAAGTGCTTACGAACGGCAGTTAGCCCCGGAAGCACGCGCTCCAGTTCTTCCGCCGCACTGATGCGTGTGGCTCCGGGGCGGGTACTTTGTCCACCGATATCGAGTATATCGGCACCTTGTTCGAGCATGTTTCCGGCGCGATCAATAATTTCTTGCAGCGAGGAAACGCGGCTCCCGTCGTGGAAGGAGTCGGGAGTAACATTGAGAATCCCCATCACACGCGGATGTTCCAGCGAAAGTGATCTGCCGTGGAAGGATAGTTCAAAAAATGTAGTTAGTTCATCCATCAAAATGTGTTTTCAGGCCCGCGTTGATTCAAATTTGCATGCAAATATGGATGCCACATTAGCAAAAACAGCCACGCAGTTTGATGAAGTCATCGGCGGTTGCCGTGATTTGTTCACCAAAAAGACCCACGATTACGGCACAGCTTGGCGCATCTTACGCACACCAAGTTTGACGGATCAGATTTTCATCAAGGCCCAGCGCATTCGCACCCTGGAAGAAAAAGGAACGAGTCGGGTAGGAGAAGGCATTCATGATGAGTTTGTGGGTATCATCAATTATTCGGTGATGGCGCTTATTCAAATGCAATTGAACAGCGATGAATCCCTGGAGTTGGGAACAGAGCGCGCGGCAAGTTTGTATGATGCACAGGTTGCTCAAACCAAGGCACTGATGCTCGATAAGAATCATGACTATGGTGAGGCATGGCGCGATATGCGAGTTTCTTCGTTCACCGACCTCATCCTGATGAAGCTCCTGCGCATCAAGCAGATTGAAGACAATTCCGGTGTGACGCTTGTTAGTGAAGGGATTGATAGCGGGTACCGCGATATTTTGAACTACGCCGTTTTTGCACTCATTCAGCTGAAGGAACAAGCAGCGAGTCGTGCATAACTTTAGGGTCTTGATGCATCGCGATGGCTGCGGAAACGTAATTTTCGAAAAAGCTCTAAATCGGTGATTGCATTTTTATTCCAAAAGCTGGGATACGGTATATTGGTCTTGCTGGGTGTCATCACCCTCGTGTTCTTTTTATTCAATCTCGCGCCGGGTGACCCTGTTCGCAACCTTGTTGGTGAAAATGCATCGGAAGAAACCGTGGCCAACATGCGGCGCAAGTTTGATCTTGATTTGCCGGTAACACAGCGATTTGTCCTTTATGTGAACGACTTGTCGCCGATTGCTATTCACAGCGCTGATAGTGCCTCTCGTGCTTTTTTTGATGAGCGTGAGTTATCCGGATTTAAGATTCTTCCACTGGGAGCAGACTGGTCGGTTTATGTGAAATCGCCATACTTGAAGCGTTCTTTTTTATCAGATAAGAGTGTTGCGACGATAATCGGTGAAGTACTGCCCGGTACGTTTGTGTTGGCATTTGTGTCCATTTTTTTGGCCATGATTGTGGGATTAATTCTGGGCATTTTCGCGGCGTTGGAAAAGGATAGTTTTTGGGATCGGTTGATCCTGTTTACTTCTGCACTGGGAATGGCGGGACCTTCCTTTTTTGTGGCCATGCTCGTAGCGTGGGTTGGGGCAATTGTTTGGAGAGATCAGATTGTATTGCCATGGATTTTCCTGCTGTACTTTCTTCTGCTCGTCGCAGCTGTTCGAAAGTCTCGTCTGAAGCTCGGTCAAATGAGTCTCTCACGCTCATCGGTTCTGCTTACCGTCGTGTTGTTGGGTATTGCAGGCTATGTTGTCTTAGGACAGTTAGCGCCGACACATTTCATGCGCGCTACTCTTGTATTGCCGGGCACAGGTCTGAACATGACCGGCAGCCTCTATAGTGTAGACGTCTGGAAGGGAGAGTTTTTGGATTTACGAAACATGATTCTGCCCGTAATCACGTTGATGATTCGTCCGTTATCGGTCATTGTACAACTTACACGGAGCTCCTTGTTGGATGTGTTGCAGCAGGATTTTATTCGGACAGCCCGGGCCAAGGGGCTTTCGGAATTTGATGTCATTGTGCGGCATGCGCTTCGAAATGCCCTTAATCCAGTAATCACAGCCGTAAGCGGATGGTTTGCTTCCTTACTTGCAGGCGCAATTTTCGTTGAGTTTGTGTTTGGCTGGAAGGGCTTGGGTCAACAAATGTTTACCGCCATTGAAAACCAGGATTTACCGGTGGTGATGGGCGGCGTGATTGTGATTTCTATGGCCTTTGTGGTGATCAATCTAATTGTAGACGTTCTCTACGGTTGGATTGATCCACGTGTTCGCATATCCTAAAATCAGCGATACTGCTCAATAATCTGCTTGAGTTGAAATGCAGGAACCACGCCTGATTGACGCCAAACAACTTTGCCATTTTTAAAGAGCAACAGCGTGGGTACTCCTCGAATTTGAAATGCCTGAGCTGCTTGCTGATTCTTATCCACGTCAATCTTGATAATCTTAGCTTGTTCTCCAAGATCGGATTTCAACTCATCCAGAATGGGCGCCATCGTTTTGCAAGGGCCGCACCATTCGGCAAAGAAATCGACAAGAGTGGGAGTTTCACTATGGATGATTTCTGAAAATGTCTGAGCCATAATTATTTCTTAGTTGAGCACGTGTTGATACCAAAGGGTGCATAGAGCGGGCAAAAACTAACAATAGAGGTTAGCGCGAAAACGATAGCCAGAACCATCAGTACAATTCCCCAGGTTCCGGAAATTGTTTCCGTAAAAAACAGTGTAGCGAAAACGATTGCCAAGGCGATTCGAAATACGCGATCAAAGATTCCCATGTTTGCTTTCATTGTAACAGAAATTTGTGTTGCAAACATGCGCCACCGAAACAAGACATACAGTGACTTTTGTTACAGGAGCGCTATTTTGTTACGACCGAGTTTTACGAGTCCTTCTGTCTCCATTTGTTTGAGCAGACGGGATACAACAACGCGCGCTGTTCCGAGTTCCGCAGCAAGTTGTTCGTGGGTTACCGATAAAAGCTTGGAATTACTGATCTCAGCTTTTTTCTCGAGAAACATTAAGAGTCTCTCATCCATTTTCTTAAAGGCTACGGCGTTGACGACCTCGAGGAGCTCTTCAAAGCGCTGATGATATAGCCGGAAGATGTAATCAAGCCATTCGGGATATTCTTTGATGAGTTCTTTGACCTTACTTACGGGGATGAAGAGGATGTCGGTTTCTTCCTCGGCAATGGCCTTCACCTTGCTGGTGTCGTTATGAATTCCCCCCAAAAACGACATGATGCAACTTTCTCCGGCTTTGATGTAATAGAGGAGAATTTCCTTTTCATCACCCTCTGAGCGCATGACACGAATGCTGCCTGAGGTGACAATAGGTATGGATCGGATGTATGCATCTTCGTTGAGAATGACATCTCCCTCGGCAAATGTTTTTGGGACACCAATTGCCATAATGGAGGCAATCATTTGCGGTGATGCTTGGAATTCTATAATCTCATCTAGTTTCATCCTACTTGATTTTGCTCCGAAATTAGGGGAATAGCTGCGAGAACCGGTAGGAAAGCAAAACACGAGATTTACATGACAAATTGGACTCTTCAAGTTTCTATTTTTGCACCCTAATAAATAAACCATTCACGTCACATGAAGTTTTTACTTTCTTGCTGCTTAATTGTATTGGCAGCTTTGGCTCAGGCTCAAAAGCCCTATTTCTTAATGAAGTCTCCGGAAAAGCCATTGCCAGGCGTAAAGCGGGTGGCGGTGCTCGATTTCGGTGAAGAAAACAACAACTACTACTACGATCGTTATGACGGACGTGGTAAGAAAACGACCGACCAGCTTATTCAAGCATGGATGCAGGATCAGCGTGGTATTGATATGGTAAGTGTTGGCGTGTTCAAGGTAGAAGATGGCGAGACCTTTCAAAAGGGTGTTAAGACGTCCATTTTCTCTTTTGTTGAGCGCACCGAGATGGAACGAATCCTGAAGGAACAGCAATTGGGTATGTCAGGGGTTATCGATGACTCTCAAGCCACAACAGTAGGTAAAATCTTGGGTATCGATGCCATTATTTCAGGAAGTACCAATTGGAATGAAAACTATGAATCGGGTAGCACGCGTCGTGTTCGTAAGATTCGCGCGACCATTTCGATGAAGATTATTTCAGTGACCACCGGTCAGGTTTTGGCGATTATGTCTAAGGATGTCACCAAAGAATCAGCCTCTTCATACGATCCAAAAACAGGAAACTGGACAGCGATGACGGCTACGAACATCTTGGTGGATCAGGCTTTTGATGCGTTGGTGAAAATGGCAGCTGATTATGTATGCCCAATTTTTGAACAGGTGAAGCCTGATTACCGTAAGATTAAAGTAAAGGATCATTCTGCTCAGGGAAAGAAGGCTATGGAACTTTTGGAGGATCAAAAGGACTATGAGGGTGCATTTACCATTTACAAGGGAATTGTTGAGGCAGATCCCTATTGCGCTGAAGGTTTGTGCAACATTGCTCACATTTACCTTACTTATGGCAACTTTGAGAAGGCTGTAGAGTTTTACAAACAGGCCGCTGAAATTGACCGCGAGGAGTACGGAAAGGAATTGGATTTCGCTCAAAAGAAGTTGGATGAAGTAGCGGTGCTTGCTTCTATCGGAATAACGCTTCCAGTTAACGAACTTTCAGGTAATGCACATTCTGCATCTGCGAAGTCGGTGAAGACCCGTGGCGGTAAGTCGGATCGTTACGATGTGCTTTCAGGTCCGGAAAAGGGAGCTTCAGTTGTTAGCAAGGTTCCTGGTGATACTGAGTTTGAATTGCTCGGCGACAACGGAGAATTCATTAAGATTAAGTTGATGGGTGGAAAGGAAGGCTATATCCTGAAGGATAATGTGAAGATGTAATCTTACATCACTTACGATATAAAGGGCTGCCGAAAGGCGGCCCTTTTTTATTGCGGCTTATGGCAGTATCTGCGGGGTGTTACCGGCGTTGCGGTTGATGTTTAAGTTAGTGACGAGATGGCGACAACAAATCAGGTCATCCTATTCCATGATGGAACTCACGGAGTCTTGTCCTTTGAGTCATCGGAATTGGTTTCGTGACGCATGTATCATTGCCACGTTAAACGGAACTAAAACTATTCAACTGACATGAGTATCCACAGCACATCCATCGAAAGTTGTTTGGCCTGTATGACCGCATGCGAGCGTTGCCTGACCGACTGTATCGAGACGAACCGAGAAGTTTGTGCAGATATGTGTCGTGATTGTGCCGATATCTGTGCTTTAACAGCACGGATGCAGGCAAGAAACTCCACCTTCAAGGCTGATATCAGTGCCTTGTGTGAATTAGTTTGCAGCGCGTGCGCTCAGGTGTGTGAGGAGCATGCTATGCATGGCGACAATTGCAGAACATGCGCAGAGGCTTGTCGCCAATGTGCGTTGGTATGCAATGTTGTTGCGGAGGAATGTATGTGAGAGAACTCATCTATGAGAGAGGAGGAGGTGTGAACTTCCTCCTTTTCTCATTTGTAGCGGTTGGATTGAAGGCCTAGAACGTCCTTCAGAAACTTCATGAAGTTCAAGGTTGAGGATCTTCATTCGCCGACTCCATGGTCTTATCCATGGTTTGAATTGGCCAGGAGTCTGTCACTTTTTCAGTGATAATTTGGAGTATTTCAGGCAACGCATGTCCACTTTGGATGGCATCATTGGCGAATTGGCCAATGGATTGGTAGAATTCATACTTGTTGCTGTAGTCGATTACATCTTCATAGATGCCTTTGAGTTGAATGATGAGGCAACTGGTGGCTCCGGCGTGTTCGGTGTAGACGAGAATGTCACCCTCATGAGAATTTCTCGTAGGGTTGTTAGTGATAATAAGTCCAGCGCCGCCAAAGTGCGGATAATTCACAGGGTAGTTGCTTGCATTAAGGTTTGCCTTCAGGTTTTCAAGGGTATTATGCATGTCGAGTTACAGTTATAGTGGTTAATGAATGTAAATTTTCGTGCAAATATGTTTCGTCTTTTCAATCCATTATGTATTGCACGTGTTTTTGACCCGAGTTGTCAGGAAAATTTCTAAGGGGTTGAAGTTTAGTAGGATTTATTCTATTGGAATTTTATGCTGGTCATGGTGCTGATGGTAATGGTTCAGCTGTGAGCTTCATGCATGCGAGGCGGCTTAGCTAGAGTTGATGTTTTAGGAGTGATAAGCACTCATTGCGTTTTCTTTTTCAAGGGGAGTGATACGCATACATTTTACTAAATTTATACTTTAAACAAACGGAAACCACACCACACCCATGCTCCCCGCGCAAACCCCGGAAAATATTGAACTCAATCGTGAACTGGAATTACTGCATGCCGGCTTTGTCGAGTGTTTTATGGAGCACAAACAGCTAGTGGAAGACGTTGCTCCGATTCTGACTGCGCTTTATCTCGAAAAGTTGGGGCGTTATCAATTGATGCAGCTCGAAAGACAAACGGAACTTTCGCGCATCAAGATGAAAATTGCGATGATCCATGCGGCACTCAACCGCAATGAACAGCCGAATATGGCCGCCATCGATAAGGAAATCAATGAACGACTGGAAACATACTACAGGGAAATCGCTCAGCGAAGTTCGGATTTGGATCGAGCCAATGGTCTCTTGAATAGTCTGCTTCCTGAAGAGGAAGTGAAAAAACTACGTGAGGTATTCGTTGTGCTTTGTAAGCGATTGCATCCGGATCTCAATCCGGGACAATCGCCTGAAGATGCTGACTTGTTTGTAAAAGTCAAGGCAGCATACGATTTGCAGCAACTTGCCGAGTTGCAGCGCATTCTCTTGTATCTCGATACAGAGAAAAGTTCTGACTTCCTCAGTAACTCGGGCGACACCAAGCGCGAACGAATAGAGCACCTGCGCAAGTCCATTGATGCCATGCAGGAAAAAATCAAGCAGTTGCGTGCGACCTTTCCATTTGATATGGAACCTTTGATGAAGGATGAAGAAGCGCTTGCACAGCGAAGGGAAGAGATAGAAGCCATGATTTCAGCATTAGACGAGGAGATTGCGAAACAAAACGAAATTCTCAAGCTCGTGAGCAATGAATGAGTCGATTATCCCCATTACTCCCGGATTATTGGCCCTTCTGAGCAAGGGACAAACAGGAGTTACCCCTTTTTCGCAAGAGATATTTCTGCTGGAAATTCAAGTGGCCGGAACGAGTTACGCAGAACGTATCCAGGATGTGATGGATCGGATTATACCCGAAGCAGTGTTGACTATGAAACGCGAGCCAGCTAACGCTTATGATAAACATGCGATTGCACTATACATCGATGAAATCCGGATCGGCTATGTTCCTGCTAACCTGAATTTGGTTTGTTCCCGTTTGATGGACGCGGGTAAGCTCTTTTTCGCCCGTGTAGTGAGTTGCAAGCCCGATGGTGATTGGACGCAGATTACGGCGAATGTGTATATGGTGGAGTAGTTGTTATTGGGGACTGAGGACTGGGGACTGAGGACTGAGGACTGGGTGACGATGGCTTCATTCTCATTCTGTTTCTGTTTTGCGCTCTGAAGAATGAATGAGTAGGATAAAGAGAAACAGAAGTGCAGGGCGAGTTTAACCCATTGTTCCCTCTTGCTTGTTTCAACCTTCAACCTTCGCCCTTTTTTCTTAACTTCGCCCCGTCATGCGGCAACTCACCCTGATCGACAGCAAACTCCTACACCTGATAATTACCAGGCTGGCGTGTCAGTTGATCGAAAACCATGATGATTTCAGTCAAAGTGTAATCATCGGATTGCAGCCGCGAGGAGTGCTGCTCGCCGAGCGAATTCTTGAGCAACTTAAGCACATGCAGCCCAAGGTTGATGTTCCTTATGGCGTAGTCGATCCAACATTTTACCGCGACGATTTTCGAATTCACCACAAGCCGCTCATTGCGCGCAAGACGGAAATTCCGTTTTCACTCGAGGGTAAGCACGTTATTTTTATAGACGATGTATTGTATACCGGTCGCACTATTCGCGCAGGTCTGGAAGGAATTATGGAGTATGGCCGACCGGCAACGGTTGAACTTCTTGTGTTGGTTGAAAGACGATTTACGCGTGAGCTACCCATCGAGCCGAAGTATGTCGGCAAGCGGGTAGATAGCTACGACAATCAGCAAGTAAAGGTGATGTGGAAAGGCGATGGGGGAGAGGATAAAGTGATATTGACAACAGACAAACCATGATAAAATCGGAAGAGAAATTAAGGCTGAGCGTAAAGCACTTGTTGGGTATTAAGGACCTTACGAAGGCGGATATTGAGCTCATCTTTTCTCAGGCCGATGAGTTCAAAGAGGTTCTTTCGCGTCCGATTAAGAAGGTGCCATCTTTGCGCGACATCACCGTGGCTAATATTTTCTTCGAGAATTCTACCCGCACACGCTTGAGCTTTGAATTGGCTCAAAAGCGTTTGAGTGCTGATGTGGTCAATTTTGCGGCCTCCAGTTCTTCGGTAAAGAAAGGAGAAACCTTGGTCGATACCGTGAATAACATCCTGGCTATGAAAGTAGACATGGTGGTTATGCGGCATGCATCACCGGGAGCTGCTCTGTTTCTGAGCAAGCATGTAGATGCGGCCATCGTGAATGCAGGCGACGGAACGCACGAACACCCTACCCAAGCTTTGCTCGATGCCTATTCGATTCGCGAAAGGCTGGGCAGCGTGGGCGGTAAGAAAGTGGTCATTGTCGGCGATATTACCCATTCTCGGGTGGCATTATCCAATATTTATTGCTTGCAAAAACTGGGAGCTGAGGTCATGGTTTGCGGTCCAACAACGCTCATACCAAGGCATATCGAAAGTTTAGGGGTGAAGGTTGAGCATGATCTTCGAACAGCACTGGAATGGTGTGATGTTGCTAACATGTTGCGTATTCAATTGGAGCGTCAGGATGCCGGCGTGCGCTATTTCCCCTCGCTCAGAGAATACAGCATGCAGTATGGTCTGGATAAGCAATTGTTGGATAGTTTGTCGAAGAAAATAGTGGTCATGCACCCGGGTCCAATCAATCGTGGTGTTGAAATCACCAGTGATGTGGCCGACAGCAGCCAGAGTATCATTTTGGATCAGGTTGAGAATGGCGTTGCAGTGCGCATGGCGGTGATTTTTCTGCTTGCGCAGAATTTGGAGCGCGCTTAATTTCATCGATTTTATTTATTGTTTGAGCTAACGAATCAGTAGTTTCGTTAGCTTTGCAATCCCGTTATATTACCTAAACAAAATCGATTACGGAGTAACGTCATGCCTACCCTTGCGGCCGATAAATCCTACATTTTCAGGTGCTTTTGCAATCCGTTAGCCGCCATGCTCATTGGGATTTTCCTGATGTTTGGTTGTAATGATGGATTGGGTCAAGTGAATGACAACTGGTCTGGCGCATTAACAATAAACGTTTCAGCAACCGGATTTGGATTAGGGTCATTTAATGGCGCAACATCGAGCTTAGCAGCTGCAGGTACAGAAGCGGGTGAGTATCTATCCAGTCCTGTCTTTCAGCGCACGGTCTGGTATAAGTTCACTATTGCTACAACGCGTTTGGTTAATATTGGCGTTGCTTTAACGGGGCCTGATGCTGGAACCACCAATGTTGGGTTCTTCATCTACAAGCAAGCC
>Ga0114979_10000668_pt1 | contig 22529 bp, 15 predicted proteins | sample S_140625_EF_Meta_FD_87315 | JGI IMG/M metagenome (GOLD analysis project Ga0114979, IMG submission 87315) | Freshwater microbial communities from Lake Simoncouche, Canada to study carbon cycling - S_140625_EF_MetaG | ecosystem: Environmental > Aquatic > Freshwater > Lake | place: Lake...
TGTTCGCCGAGCTGCCGTCGAACCCCGAGTTCTTCATCGCGGTGAGCCAGCAGTAGCGCGCGTGACCGTCCAGCAGCGGTGGATGCGGCGGTTGCGGAAATCGTCCGGCACCGTGCGCTCGCTGATCTCGCGGGCCACGTAGCCGGCGGGCACCTGCGCGTCGTCCCACTTCAGCTGCCGCGAGTTGGTGCTGAAGTAGAGCCAACCGTCGTCGGCCATCCAGCGCGTGGCCATCTCCACGAGCCGCGGCCAGTCGCGGTCCACGGCGAAGCTGTCCGCCTCCATGCGCTTGCTGTTCGAGAACGTGGGCGGGTCGAGCACGATGTAGTCGTAGCGTTCGCCTGGCGCCGGGCCCGCCTCCAGGAACTGCAGGCAGTCCGCGTGCACCAGCCGGTGCAGCGCGCCGTCCACGGCGAACCCGTTCAGCTCGAGATTGCGCTTGGTCCAGTCCTGGTAGGTCTTCGACATGTCCACCGTGGTGGTGGCGATGGCACCGCCGGCGCGCGCGTAGACCGTGAAGCTCCCGGTGTACGCGAACAGGTTGAGTACGCGCTTGCCCTTGGCGTAGTGCCGGATGATCGACCGTGTCTTGCGATGGTCGAGGAACAGCCCGGTGTCCAGGTAGTCGCTCAGGTTCACCTCGAACCTGAGCCCCTGCTCCTCCACCGTGCGGACCACGCCGCGGTCGTCCACGCGGTCGTACTGCTCCGAGCGGTCCTTGATGCGGCCGCGGTACTTCATGTGGAGCCGCGCGCCCGGCACCTGCAGGCCGTCGAGGATCTCCTCCTCGCAGAGGTCCTCGAACGCACGCACCTTCTCCGGCGTGTCGTCGCGCGTGCGGTTGTAGACCCACGCCACCACGTCGCCGTCGTACCAGTCGACGATCGCGGGGAATTCCGGGATGTCGCGCTCGTAGAGGCGGAAGCAGGTGATGCCGCCGGCCTTGGCCCAGCCGCGCAGGTGCTTCAGTTGCTTCGCGAGTCGGTTGCCGAGCATGGATGCGCGCCGGGGCCTCAGCCCGCGGCACCCTCCGTGCGTGCGCCCGGGCACGATTCGAGGTCGAAGACGAGGTCCATCGGTGCCCACCACGCGCCCGCCGGCGCACCGGGCACCGGGCGCTGGAAGCGGCGCATCAGTTCGTCCCACTTCCGGCACTCGGGGTCGAGCGCATACTGCTGGTAGTCGCGCGCGGGGTCGAATCCGTCCGGGCCATCGCAGTACATGAAGAGCCGCGTCCCCTGGCGGAAGATGCGCATGCGCACGATCCCCGCCGCGCGCAGGGCCGCCACCACCCTGGGCCACACGGCGCGGTGGTGCTCCTCGTAGACGCGGATCAGCTCCGGGTCGTCCACCAGATCGAGGGCCTGCGCAAAGCACTGCATGCGCGTGAGGCTACCGCGGGTCCGTACACTCGAGCGCACATGGCACGCGCACGCACCGCGAAGACCAGTTCGAAGCCCACCGCGGCGCCCGGGCTCGACCTGCTGGTGCTCACCGTGGCCAACCGCGTGCAGCAGCGGTACGCGGAACGGATGCTCGAAATGCGGCGCAGGCTCGGCGCGCTCCCGGCAGGACTTTTCACCGTGGTCCTGGCCGATCCCGCCGGCAAGCGCATCGGGAGCGGCGGCAGCACCATCCTGTGCATGGCGGCGCTCGCCAAGCGCGATCTCCTGCGCGGCAAGCGCATCCTGGTGCTCCATTCCGGCGGCGACTCCCGCCGGCTCCCCGCATGGAGCGCCGCCGGCAAGATCTGGGTCCCGCTCGAACGACTCGGCCGCGGCATCGGGCCGATGGGCTCGCCCGCGCTCTTCGACCTGGCGTTCGCGGAACTCTCGCGACTCAGCCTGCCGGCGTCGGGCGGCGTGCTGGTTGCCAGCGGCGATGCCGCGCTGCGCCTGAAGGGCGAACGCGTGCAGTTCGGCGATCGCCACGCGACCGTGCTGGCGTTCCCGGGCGATGCCGACCGTGCCTCGCGCCACGGCGTGTTCGTGCTGGACCGCACGCAGCGGGTGATCCGCACGCTCCAGAAGCCATCGCCCGCGGGGCTCCGCGATGCCGGCGCACTGGACGCGCGCGGCCGCGCGATGATCGACAGCGGCATCTTCTTCTTCCCGACGAAGGCGTGCGAGGCGCTGCTGCGCGGCGCGTCTTCCATGATCCCGGCGCTGGCGCGCGGCACCGCCAGCCTGGATCTGTATCAGGAGATCGCCGAGTCGATGGCCAAGTCCTCGACCGCGAAGGAGTTCGTCGGGCGGTTCGTCGGCGCAGGCAGCGCCGGCACGAAGGGCGGCGCGCGCCGGGCGAAACAGCTCTCCGCGTTCCACGCCGACGCGCACGGCATCGCGCTGCACGCGTCGCTGCTGCGCTTCGGATCGTTCCTCCACCTTGGAACCACGCGCGAGCTGGCGGAACGACTCGCATCCCGCGAGCCGGAGCGGATGTTCCCCGACCTGCTGCACCCGCGCAGCGCGGGAGCGACGGGACAGCGCGGCGGCCATGAGCACGTCGGCGTCCGCATCGGTCGCAGCGGCGGACTCCCGGCGAAGCTGGCGGCATTCGATGTCCCGCTCGCGGCAGGCCGGCACTGCGCAGTGGTGCACGGCATCGACGATGACTGCAAGACTGCCGCCACGGAGGGCGGAATGTTCGCCGGCAAGCCACTCCGCGCCCTGCCGGCGCGCACCGGCCTCGCTGCCGAGGCCATCTGGGGCAGCAACCCGCACACGCTCTGGCACGCGCGCATCTTCCCCGTGGGCACGCGCCGCGCAGCGCACGACGCCACGCAGTGGATGGTGCGCGGCACGAAGTCCACCCCCGCGTGGCGACGGATGCCGCGCGCATCGCTTGCAGACGTGATGCTCCGCGCGGACGCCGAAGGCCTGGCCACCCTCCACGCCCACGCGCTCCTGCACGCACCGTGGTCGCCGCGCACGTCCGCGCCGCTCGCCGTGGCGCGCCGACACGCGGCGCTCGAGGCGATCGCGTCTGCCCCCGAGCAACGCGCCGAGGCACGCATCCACGCCATGGCCGCCGTCGGCGCCGCGGTGGAGCGCGACATCACGCTCCCGCGCCCCGTCACCACGTTTGCCGTTCGCCAGGACCAGGCCGTCTGGGCCAGCGCGCCCGTGCGCATCGACCTCGCCGGCGGCTGGAGCGATACCCCGCCCCTCTGCATCGAACACGGAGGCGCCGTGGTGAATGCCGCCGTCACGCTCGGCGGCACGCTTCCGCTGCAGGCGATGGTGCGAGTCACGGAGGAGCCCGCCATCACGCTCCATTCCGTGGACGCCGGACGCACCGCGCACTACCGCAGCGTGCGCGAGCTCCTCGACCACCGCGATCCCTCGCAATGGGATGCGCTCCCGCGCGCGGCGCTGGTCCTGAGCGGGCTGGTGCCGCGCGAGCCGGGCGCAGACCTGCGCACCCATCTCCGGCGCGCGGGTGGCGGCCTGGCCATCACGCTCTTCAGCGCGGTGCCGCGCGGCAGTGGCCTCGGCACCAGCAGCATCCTGGGCGCCACGCTCCTGGCCACGCTCGACCGCATCGCCGGGCATGCCACCGATCCCGCGCACATTGCGCGCGGGGCATCGCTCCTGGAGCAGATGATCAGCACGCGCGGTGGATGGCAGGACCAGGTGGGCGGCCTGTGGGGTGGCCTCAAGCTCTGCACCACGCGCGCGGGCATCCACCAGGTGCCGGACGTCGCGCCCATCACGCCGCCCGCGTCGTTCACGCGCGCGCTGCACGAGCGGGCGGTGCTCTTCTACAGCGGCCAGCGCCGAATGGCGCGCGGCATCCTGGAGACGGTGGTGATGCGCTACCTGCGCGGCGAACGGGCCGTCCTCGATGCGCGCGCCCACCTCGTGGATGGGGCGCACGCCCTGGCGGCGGCGATCACCGAGGGCAACCTGGACGAATTCGGGCGAAGGCTCGCCGAGTACCGGGAGCTGAAGCGCACGGTCGATCCGGCATCGGTCACGCCCCTCCTGGAGGCGCCGATCGAGGCCCTCGGGCGGGACGTTGCCTCGTGGTCATTCGCGGGAGCCGGCGGCGGCGGGTTCGTCATCCTCCTGTGCCGGTCGGCAGGGGCAGCGGAACGGGTCCGGGCACGGCTGAATCGCCACCCCCCCCACCCGCTCGCTCGGCCGTTCCCCTTCGATCTCGATGCCAGCGGCATGCGAATCGCGGTCCTCTAGCACTTCCGCCCCATAAAGTCGACCACGGCCGCGGATTCGGCACACACGCCGCCCGCGGCGGCTTCCCCGGGCCAACGATACAATCCCCCCCTTCCCCGGCGCCCTTCCGGCACCGGTACACGCACCAAGGACGAAGACATGGCCAAGGCCCAGAACTGGACCCGATTCATCGCCCCCGCCGCAATCGCCGCGCTTGCACTCGCACCCGCCGCCCTCGCCAGCGAGGCCGACCTGCAGCTCCCGCCGATTGACGACAAGATCATCTTCAGCGTGTTCGGCAAGGCCGTGATGGGCGCAACCCTCATGTACGCCGGCATCGGCGTCGCCCTCCTCGGCGCCCTGTTCGGCCTGATCCAGTACATGCAGGTGAACGCGCTGCCGGTACATCCGTCCATGCGCAACGTCTCCAACATCATCTGGGAGACCTGCAAGAGCTACCTCGCGCAGCAGGGCAAGTTCCTGGCGCTCCTGTGGTTCCTCATCGCCGGCGCCATGGTCGTCTACTTCGGGTTCCTGAACCCGATCGGCGGCGGACACGGCGAAGGCACCGAGGCCGCGCACGTCAGCCCCGCGATGTCCGTCGGCATCGTCCTCCTCTGCTCCATCCTGGGCATCCTGGGCAGCTACGGCGTGGCGTGGTTCGGCATCCGGATCAACACCCGCGCCAACAGCCGCACCGCGTTCGCCAGCCTGCAGGGCGACGGCATGCGCACCCTCTCGATCCCGCTCCAGTCGGGCATGTCCATCGGCATGCTCCTGGTGAGCGTCGAGCTCTTCTTCATGATCGCCATCATGATGTTCATCCCGTCGAACCTGGTGGGCGCGAGCTTCATCGGCTTCGCCATCGGTGAGAGCCTGGGCGCCACCGTGCTCCGCATCTGCGGCGGCATCTTCACCAAGATCGCCGACATCGGCAGCGACCTGATGAAGATCGTCTTCAAGCTCCCCGAGGACGATCCGAAGAACCCCGGCGTGATCGCCGACTGCACCGGCGACAACGCCGGCGACTCGGTCGGCCCCACCGCCGACGGCTTCGAGACCTACGGCGTCACCGGCGTCGCGCTCATCGCCTTCCTGGCGTACGCGCTCGGCGGCGGCACGCCGGACCAGCAGACCATGTGCATGCAGCTCATCGTGTGGCTCTTCACGATGCGCGCGCTCATGATCATCACCAGCCTGGTGAGCTACTTCATCACCGAGGCGTGGTCCAAGGCCTCGTTCGGCGGCAAGAAGGACTTCGACCAGGAAGCCCCGCTCACCCGCCTGGTGATCGTGACCTCCGTCATCTCCATCATCGCCACCTTCTTCGCCAGCCACGCCCTGCTCGGCACCCTGAGCTACGGCGGCAATGAGCTGAAGGAACTCTGGTGGATCCTTGCCTCGATCATCAGCCTCGGCACCGCCGCGGGCGCGCTGATCCCGGAGTTCACCAAGGTGTTCACCAGCACCTCCAGCAAGCACGTGAACGAGGTGACCAACGCCTCCGCACAGGGCGGCGCCAGCCTCAACATCCTCTCCGGCTTCGTGGCCGGCAACTTCAGCGCCTTCTGGACGGGCCTCCTCATCCTGGTGCTCATGGCCGCAGGATGGAAGCTCAGCGGCAACGCCGACCTGACGCTCCTGATGCCGGACGCGTACCGTGACTTCGCCGCCCCGATCTTCGCCTTCGGCCTGATCGCGTTCGGCTTCCTCGGCATGGGCCCCGTCACCATCGCGGTCGACAGCTTCGGCCCGGTGACCGACAACGCCCAGAGCGTGTTCGAGCTGAGCCGCATCGAGGCCCTCCCGAACATCAAGGAGGAGCTGAAGCGCGACTACGGCATCCACGCCGACTTCGAGCAGGCCAAGCTCCTGCTCGAGAAGGGCGACGGCGCCGGCAACACCTTCAAGGCCACGGCCAAGCCGGTGCTCATCGGAACCGCCGTTGTCGGCGCCACCACGATGATCTTCGGCATCATCCTGGCCCTCTCGAAGAACAAGATGATCGTGCCGGAAGGCAAGAGCATCGAGGGCATCCTGAGCATCGTGCGTCCGGAGATCCTGCTCGGCCTCCTCATGGGCGGCGCGGTCATCTACTGGTTCACGGGCGCCGCCACCCAGGCGGTCGTGACGGGCGCGTACAGCGCGGTGGTCTTCATCAAGAAGAACATCAACCTGGACAAGGCCGAGGCCAGCATCCAGGACAGCAAGGAAGTGGTCAAGATCTGCACCATCTACGCCCAGAAGGGCATGTGGTACATCTTCCTGGCCGTCTTCTGCCTGTCGCTGGGACTGCCCTTCTTCAGCCCCGTGTTCTTCATCGGCTACCTGATCGGCATCGCGTTCTTCGGGCTCTTCCAGGCCATCTTCATGGCAAACGCCGGCGGCGCCTGGGACAACGCGAAGAAGATCGTCGAGGTCGACATGCGTGCCAAGGGCACCGAGCTGCACGCGGCCACCGTGGTGGGCGACACCGTCGGCGATCCCTTCAAGGACACGTCCTCGGTCAGCCTCAACCCGGTGATCAAGTTCACCACGCTCTTCGGCCTGCTGGCCGTCGAGATCGTGCTCACCATCCAGAGCGAGTCGCTCAAGCTGTGGATCGGCCTGGCGCTCTTCACCGCGGCCCTCTACTTCATCTGGGGCAGCTTCTACAAGATGCGCATCCCGGTCGACTCGAAGGACTGAGTCCCTCGGGCGAACGAGATCTTCACCGACCGAGACCCACGCGGCCCGCTCCTTCAGGAGCGGGCCGCTTTCCTTGCAGCGCTGCGGAAGATGCGGCGATGCCTATACTTCCGCCATGCTCATGCGCGCCGCCATCGTCACCGTCGCCCTTGCGACGCTTGCAGTGGCGGCGCAGGATCCCGCGGTGGCCGATGCCGCCACGCACGCCGCGGCCGCCGCTCCCGAGCCGGGCACGCTCCGCGAATGGGGCAGCAAGCTGGTCGAGTACGGGCCGATCGCCATCTTCGTGGCGTTCGTCATCTCCGGCATCGGCCTGCACCTGAGCGAGGACTTCATCCTGGTGCCCGCCGGCATCTTCGCGTACGAGCAGTACGTGCAGACCGGCTCGTGGACCTGGTTCATCGAGGCATCGTTCGCCGCCTGGCTCGGCATCGTCATGGGCGACGCGGGGTGGATCTGGCTCTGCCGCCATTTCGGGGGAAAGCTCCTCGGCTGGCGCACCTTCCGCAAGCTGATCGGGCCGCGCACGCTGCTGGAAGTGAAGTACGAGATGGATCGCCGCGGCGCCTGGGCGCTGCTCATCGCGCGCTTCATCCCCGGGGCGCGCACGCCGATGGTCACCATGTCAGGCGTGATGCAGCTCTCGTGGTGGAAGATCCTCGCCGTCGAGGCGGTCGGCGTGCTGGTGACGGCGCCGCTCCAGATGGGAATCGGCGTGGGAGTCGCGAAGATCGGCAGCCAGTTCGAGAGCGCCGCGCACCGCTGGATCCTCTACATCGGTGCCACGCTTGCGGTGGTGGGCCTCATGGCCGTGGCGCACATCGCCATCTCGCGCCGCCGCAGCGCACACCGCCCGCCGCGCGCCCCGGTGCAGTGGCTGACGGGCTTCGCGAAGCGGACGATCGGCACGGTCCAGCGCGTGGTGATCAAGGCCGACGGCAGCGCGAGCAGCTGACCGGTCGCTCCGCGTACGGGTGATGGCGGCAACGGAAGTCAGGGGGCGAACGTCAGCGTCACCGTGGCCATCGGGCAGGTGGCGGAGTCGGTGACGATGTCCACGTTCAGCGATGCCGGCTTGCCGCCGGGCCCCGCGCGGAAACCACGGTGCGCGCGGCCCTCCGGGGAGTCCACGAACCGGGCCGCCTCGAACGAGCTGAGCGCCACCTTCCCCATCGGCCCTTCGGGCGGGAGGATGGTGCCGATGGGCGGGTCGATCGAGAGCACCTTCAGCGGTGCGCCGTCGTTGGCGAAGACGTCGATGTCGATGACTGCCTCGCGGTCACCCGCATGGACCGCCACGCGTTCCGGCGACACCACCGCGCCGCGGTTGATCGAGTAGTCGACGCGCATGACGCCCGCGAAGCCCGCCGCGGTGGCGAACTCGACGGCGATGGACCGGACGCCGCTGCCGGCGGGGTTCACGGTGAGCTTCACCTCGCGCTCTTCGCCGGGGGCCAGCGTCTTGCTTCCGATCAGCTTGGCGTCCAGGCATCCGCAGTTGGATGCGTAGCCCAGGATCTCCAGCGTCTCGCTGGACTGGTTGCGGATCCGCTCGATGCGGACGAGCTTCTCGTCGCACAGGTTGACGGCGCCGAGATCGATCTTGCCGTTCACGGACTGGATGGGCCGCGACGCCAGGTACGAACTGCCGCCCGATGCGGGGCGGCCGGCTCCGCCCGGGGCGGGCGGTGTCGACGATCCGTCGCCGCAGCCGCCGATGGCCGCGATCGGGGCAAGGACGGCGAACGCCGCGGCGAAGCGGATCATCACGGTGCATGCAGTGCGCATGACGGAATCCTATGCCCGCGGGCCGCGCCGGTCAGGCCGGATCCGGTTCCTGGAGCGGTTCGATGCTGCGCAGCCGCCGCAGCTGGGGCACCGCCACCGCGATGCCCGCCAGGACCACCAGCGTGCCGATGCCGCCGCTCACGACGCTCGCCACCGGGCCGAAGAGCCGGGCCACGGCGCCGCTCTCGAAGCCCCCGAGCTCGTTCGAGCACTCGATGAACATGGTGTTGACGGCGCCCACCCGGCCACGCAGGCGGTCCGGGGTGCGCATCTGGACCAGGACATGGCGGATCACCACGCTGACGTTGTCCGCGGCGCCTGCCACGGCGAGCGCCAGCACCGCAAGCCACGGCACCGTGGAGAAGCCGAAGACGATGGTGGCCACCGCGAAGACCGCGACGCTGCCGAGCAGCGCATGGCCGGCGTTGCGGAAATTGGGCCGGAACGCAAGCCATCCGGCCATGATCAGCGCGCCCACGTACGGCGCCGCGCGCAGCACGCCGTAGAGCATCGGGCCGCCGCCCAGGATGTCGTCGGCGTACTGCGGCAGGAGGGCCGTGGCACCGCCGAAGACCACCGCCAGGAGGTCCAGGAGGATGGCGCCGAACACCGGCCGCTCGCGCCACATGTGAGAGATGCCGGCAAGCATGGCATGCACCGTGATGGCGCGGTTGCCGCGCGGGGCCTGGCGCGGCGTCGTGGTGGCCACGGCCACGGAGAAGATCACGCACCCGACGGCGCTCAGCAGGTAGAGCGGCCAGATGGCGGGCATGGCGGCGATGAGCGCACCCGCAAGCAGCGGACCGCCGATGGCCGCCGCCTGGAAGATGCCGCTCTGGTACGTGACCACGTTCTGGAAGATCTCGTTGGGCACGATGAGCGGCAGGAAGCTCTGCCGCGCCGGCCCGTTGAACGCGCGCACCACCGCGCTCACCACGAGCAGTGCGTAGAAGGCCATCACCGGGGCATCCCACGCGCTGAGCACCGCGAACCCCACGCACACCGCCGCGAAGCCGGCCTGCGTCAGCGAGACGATGGCGCGCCGGTCACGGGTGTCGGCCACGTGGCCCGCCACCAGCGAGAGCGCCACCACCGGCGCCGCACGGCACAGGCCCATCACTCCCAGCGCCAACGGATCGTGGGTGCGCGCCCAGATCTCCCAGCCAACCGCGGCGTTCATCACCTGGAGGCCCGTGGAGCCGCAGATGAATCCGGACGCGAAGCGCCGGTAGTTGGGGATGCGCAGGGCCGCGTACGGGTCGTGCGGTGCGGCGTGCTGGTCTGTGGGGGAGTGCAATATCGGTCCAGGGTGGAGCCGAAAGCGTACCGCGCATGAATAGAGGCGCTCAGGGACAGGCACGCGCCCCCTATCCTGTGCGCCCCGCGATCCGCCGCGGGCACGCCACCACCACCAGGAAGACCACCATGCGCATCGCGCTTGCCGCCGGCGACGGAATCGGACCGGAGATCATGTCCGCCACGCTCGAACTCTTCGCCGCCGCAGGCGTGACGAAGCTGGTCGAGTTCGTGCCCGCAGAGATGGGCAAGGCGGTCTTCGACACCGGCAACACGCGCGGCATGACCGACGAGGCGGTGCGCACGGTCGAGGACCTCGGCATCCTGTTCAAGGGCCCCATGGAGACGCCCAAGGGCGGCGGCGGCAAGTCCATCAACGTGACGGCACGCAAGATGTGGAGCGCCTACGCCAACTACCGGCACTTCCGCACGCTGCCCGGCGTGCAGACGCCGTTCTCGCACCTCGACCTCGATTTCTGCATCGTCCGCGAGAACATCGAGGACACCTACGGCGGCATCGAGCACCGCGTGAGCGACGACGTGATGGCGGCCAAGCGCATCATCACCGCGCCCGGCTGCGACGAGGTGCTGCGCTTCACGTTCGAGACGGCCAAGCGCATGGGCATCGACCTGGTGCACTGCAGCCACAAGGCCAACATCATGAAGATGACGGATGGCCTGTTCCTGGAGCGCTTCAAGGCCATCGCCGCGGAGTACCCGGGCATCCAGACCGGCGACGTGATCATCGACGCCCTGTGCATGAACCTGGTGATGAAGCCGCAGCAGTACAGGATGGTGGTGCTCACCAACCTGCAGGGCGACATCGTCAGCGACCTCGCGGCGGGCCTCGTGGGCGGCCTCGGCTTCGCGCCCAGCGCCAACATCGGCACCAACATCAGCATCTTCGAGGCCGTGCACGGCACCGCGCCGGACATCGCCGGCAAGGGCATCGCCAACCCGACGGCGCTGGTCCTCTCGGGCCTGATGATGCTGCGTCACATCGGGCTGACGCAGCAGGCGGCCACCATCGAGAACGCATTGCTCTCGGCGCTGGAAGATGGCGCGCACACCGGCGACTTCGGTGATCGCTCGAAGCCCACCCTCGACACCGCGTCGTACGTCAAGGCCATCGTGTCGCGCCTCGGCAAGGAGCCGAAGACCGTGAAGCCCGCGCACGCAGGCAGCTCGTCGGCCGTCACGTTCGCGCGTCCGCCGCGGCCCACCGCACCGATCACCATGCACACCTTCACGGGGCTCCGCAAGGAAGTGGCCGGGCTCGACGTCTACGTCGACCGCCGCGCAGGCGCCGCAGAGACGGCGGCGCACCTCGGCAAGCTGTGCGAGGGCACGCCCTTCCGCCTGACGCTCCTCTCCTGCCGCGGCACGCAGGTCTGGCCGCGCGGCTCCATCTACACGGAGTGCGTGGACTACTGGCGCGCGCGCTTCGAGCTGCGCGAGGGCACCACCGCCCGGCAGCAGGACGCGCTGGCGCTCCTGGCCCGCGTGGCCGAGCACGACACCGTCAGCGAATACGAGCTGCTGCGCACCTTCGACGGCGCGCGTGGCTGGACGCTGGCGCAGGGGCAGTGACGGCGCATGCCTGACACCGCACCACCTGCCGGATCCGGGAGCGACATGCGCCGCGAAGGCCTGCTCCGCGCAGGACTGCTCTCCCCCGCGCAGCGCGCGGAGGCGATGGCGCGGCTCGCCTCGGACTGGACGCTGGTGGCATGGGCCGCGGTGCTGGGCATTGCGGTGGCGCTCCTGGCGCTGGGCTTCATCATGCCGATCCGCTGGGCGGAACACGCGCTGGAGGCCGCGCTGCGCGGAAGCAGCGAGAGCGCCGCGCTGATCGCGGCCGTGGCACCGGTGCTCGGAGCCATCGGCACGGTGATCGTCTATGCCGTGATCCCGATGCGCTCGCGCGGGCACGGCGTGACGCAGGTGCTCTATGCCGTGCATCGCTCCAATTCGCGGATCTCGCCGCGCCTGGCGGTGCGGCAGTGGCTGGCGGCCACGCTGACCATCGTCTCGGGCGGAAGCGCCGGTCCCGAGGGGCCGATCGTGACGATCGGCGCGACGGTCGGCTCCAACGTGGCACGGCTCCTGCGGCGCCCATCGCCGTCGACCACCAGCACGCTGCTCGGATGCGGCGCGGCGGCCGGACTCTCCGCGGTGTTCGCGGCACCGCTCACCGGCATCTTCTTCGCGGTCGAGGTGGTGCTGCGCGACTTCTCCGCCCGCACGTTCGCGCCCATCGTGGTGGCGTCGGTGCTTTCCTACGCCACGGTGCAGAGCGTGCTGGGGCCCGTGGATTCACTCTTCGGGCCTGCAGCGCGGGAGGTGGGGCCGCGCATGGCCGGCATGACCATCGGCCTCACGCCCTACTTCGTGGTGCTCGCCGGGCTGGCCGCGGTGGGGGCCGTGGTCTTCATGCGCATGCTCGAGGTCATGGAGCGGTTCTTCGCCGGGCTCCGGGTGCCGCGCTTCACCAAGCCCGTGATCGGCGCCGTGGTGCTGGGCCTGGCGGGTGCCGCGTGGGTGCTGACGCACCGCGAATCGCCGCTGCCCCCCTTCTTCGGCGGCGGCTACTGGGTGATCAACGACCTGGTCTCGAACACCGGGACGGGGAGCGCCACGTTCGCCTCCGCGCTGGTGCTCCTCGTGTGGTTCGTGAGCAAGGCGTTCGCCACCGGCACCACGCTCGGCTCCGGCTCGGCTGGCGGCCTCTTCGCCCCCAGCCTCGTGTGCGGCGCCATGATCGGCGGCGCCATGGCCGAGGCACTGCGCGCGGCGGGAATGCAGCACGTGCCGGCACCGGAACTGGTCCTCGCCGGCATGGGCTGCATGGTGGCGGCCACCACGCACGCGCCGCTCGCGGGTGCGATGCTCGTCTATGAACTGTGCCACCAGGAGTCGGTGATCCTGCCGGTGCTCCTTGCAACGGTCATGGCCACGCTCGCATGCCGCGCGATGCACCCGTTGAGCATGTACACCGCCGGCCTCGCCGTGCTCGGCGTCCGACAGGGCGTGATGGCCGACCTCGCGCTCATGCGGCGCATGTCGGTGCGGCAGGTGGGGCATGTCCCCGGCGCGGTGGTGCTTGAATCCGCACCGGGATCCACGTTCATCGAGCTTGCCGAGCTGCACGGCGCGCAGGACGTGGCGGTGATCGACGAGGAGGGCCGCTACCTCGGCATGGTCACCGGGCGCGAGATGCAGTCGGCCCTGCTCTCGCGCGAGGCGCTCGGCGCCATGAGCGCGGCGGACCTCATGCGCACCGACCTGCCGGTGACCGACGATGCGGAATCGGTGGAACTGGCGTTCCACAAGCTGAGCGAGCGGGAAACCGACGTGATCGCGGTGATCGATCCAGCCACGCGCCGCTTCCTCGGTGTGCTCACGCGCGACGGCCTGATGCGCGCTTACGGCGAGGAGCTCTCGCGCGACGGGTGACGGGCGAGCCACGCGCGCGAGACGATCGCCATGACTGCGCACGAAGCAGCCAGCACCAGGAAGATGCGGTTGCTCGGCATGCCGCCCCAGCGGAGCGCCAGGAAGAGCGCGCTGCCCGCACCGCCGAGGACGAAGCTCAGCCCGTTGGCCGTGCCGAGGACGCGACCGCGCGATTCGTCGGGCGCGAGCGACTGGAGCATCGACTGCAGCGGGATGATGTAGAACCCCGCCACCAGCCCGGTGGCCGCGAGAAGCGCCATCGTGGTGCCGAAGCTCGCCGGCGCGAAGCCGAGCAGCCCGAAGCCGACCGCCAGCCCGCTTGCACCCATCGGCACGAATGCCGCGCGCCGCGCCGGCGTGTCGAGGTACGCGGCCAGCACGCAGCCAACGCCGATGGACACCGCGAGCGCCGCCATCAGGTACGCGGTCTCGTCGTCAGCCACGCCCAGGAACGACGAGTAGTCCGGCAGGATGAGGAGCACCACCGCCGCCACGAAGTAGAAGAACGTCCATGCACACGCCACGGCCAGCAGCGGCCCGCGAGACATGTCGCGGATGGTGGAGATGTAGGTGGAGAACGGATTGAGGTTGACGGGCAGCCCCGGGCTCTGCGGCACGAGCCTCGGCAGCGTGAGGCAGGTGAGGAAGCCGAGCGTCACCGCCACCGCCATGGCCATGCCCGGCAGCCACGCCGAGGAGCCGGACGGCACGCCTTCCGCGAACCCGGCCTTCCAGTGCTTGGAGACGATGCCGGCCACCAGCATGCCGACGATCACCGCCACGTTGGTGGCCATGTTGACGATGCCGTTGGCGCGCGCAAGCGAGCGGCGGTCGACGAGCTCCGCGATCATGCCGTACTTCACCGGCCCGAAGAACGCGCTCACGATGGCGAACGCCACCAGCGCCGCCAATGCGCCCCAGGCAGATCCACGGGAGAACTCCACGGCAGTGAACGCCGCCACGCCGAGCGATACGGCCTTCAGGAGGACGGTGATCCGCGACTTCGAGTGACGGTCCGCGAGGCGCCCGCCGAATGCCGAGAGCAACACGAAGGGCACGGTGAATGCCAGGCCCACCACGCCGTTGCCGCCCTCGCCGAACACCTTCTCCCACGGAGCGCCCACCGCCACCGCGAAGGAGAGCGTGCCCTTGATGACGTTGTCGCTGCACGCCTCGAAGAACTGCGTGAGGAGGAGCGAGAGGAATCCGCGGTTCCAGAGGCCGCGCGGCTCATGCGTGCCACCGTCGGACGATGCCTGCGCGACGTCGCTCACTTCGCCGCCTCCGGGCGCGCGATGCGCGGCTCCGTGCGCCCACTGCCCGGGGTCCACGCCTTCGCGGGCTGCGCGAACGCGCGCGTCACCGTCACCGGCAGCTTCGGCCGCCCCGTCTCCGTGTCGGCGATCTCCCCGCGCTCCGCGGCGAGGATGGCCTCGGTGCCTTCCACGGCCTCGCCATAGGCGCAGTACTGGCCATCGAGGCGGGCGGTCTCCTCACGCGTAAGAGCCACGAACCACTGGCTTCCGGCGCTGTCCGGCCAGTCGTTGCGAGCCATGGAGATCACGCCGAAATCGTGCGGCAGCACGGACGGCTCGAGCGCAATGTCGTAGCCCGGCCCACCGTCGCCGGTACCGGTGGGGTCTCCGCCCTGGATGACGAAGGGCTTCCCCGCGCGCCCCTTCGGCACCACGCGATGGATGATGGTGCCGTCGTAGAAGCCGCGCTCGGCGAGCTCCGTGAAGTTGCGCGCGGTGTTCGGCGCGCAGTCGGGGCGCATGGCAAAGCGCATGCGGCCGGCGGTGGTCTCGAACACCACGTCCATGTCGAGCTCCACGCGGAACCCGGAGCGCGGCGCCGGGTCTTCCTTCGCCCAGGAACGCTGTGCTTCCTGGTGGGCGGCGTTCGATGGTTCAAGCAGGCGATCGCCCCAGCCGATCACGCGCGTGAACTTCGTCTTGCCGTCCGGGCGCGTGTCCTGCATGGTGCGGATGGTGGGCCTGCCGTCGAGCGGCACCACCACCAGCGGCGCGTCCTTCGGCTGGCCCGCCACCACCGCCTGCACGCGCACGGCACGCGGCGCCTGGCGAATGGCGGGAAGGAGCTTCGCAAGATCCACTTCACCGGCTGGCGCCTGGGCGCGCGCCAACACCGTGCCGGCGGCGTCCATCATCACCAGCTCGCACCCGGTGGCAGCGCGGGCGCGGATCGGCCCGGTGGGAGATGCGAAGGGCGCACCCGGCACCGGCTCGAGCTGGAGTGCGAGGGCGGCCACGAGCGGGAGGAGAGCGCCGGTCATGGCCGCAGTATCGCCCCTCCCGTACATTCACGCCACCGATGCCCTCTCCCCTGCCCGTCACCGTGGTCTCCGGCCTGCCTCGCTCCGGCACCAGCCTCGCCATGCAGATGATTCACGCGGGCGGCATCCCGGCGCTGACCGACGGCCAGCGCACCAGCGACGACAGCAACCCGCGCGGCTACTTCGAGCTCGAACGCGTCAAGCAGCTGAAGCAGGACAAGTCATGGCTCGACGACGCCGCGGGCAAGGTGGTCAAGGTGATCCACCTCCTGCTCGCGGAGCTCCCCGACAACCGCCCCTACCGCGTGGTGTTCATGCAGCGCGACCTGCGGGAGGTGGTGCAGAGCCAGGCCACCATGCTGGCCCGCAGCGGGCGTGCGGGCGGGCAACTTGCGCCGGAGCGGCTCATCGCCGTCTACGAGCAGCAGCTGAAGACGGTCGAGCAGTGTCTGGCGGCGCGCCCCAACTTCAGCGTGCTGCGCGTGCCGTATGCGCAGCTGGTCTCGGACCCCGCGGGCGTGGTGCCCACGGTGAACGCGTTCCTGGGCGGAACGCTCGATGAAGCACGCATGCGCGCCGCGGTGGACCCGGGGCTGCACCGAAACAGGGCCTAACCGGCATTTGGGCCGGGACGCCACACCGACCCCGGAACGAGAAAGCCGAAGGCGCTTGGGCCTTCGGCTTTCGAGTGAGGAGTCGGGGTGACAGGATTCGACGCCGCACCGCGGCGCCGCAGACTGTGCGGACAAGCCGCGCAGCGGCGCAGGACGTGCGGACCGGCCCCTCGGGCCGGGACGCCCACACCGACCCCGGAACGAGAAAGCCGAAGGCGCTTGGGCCTTCGGCTTTCGAGTGAGGAGTCGGGGTGACAGGATTCGAACCTGCGGCCTCTTGCTCCCGAAGCAAGCGCTCTACCAAGCTGAGCTACACCCCGCCAAATGGCCGCTTCCGCGACCGCGAGTCCGGAGAGCATAGCGCAAACCCCGTCGCAGACGCCCTGCACGCGCCTTTCAACCCGCCGGATGCGAGAATCCAGCCGAAAGGAGCGACTGCGGGATAACCAAAATCCCTTGCCAGACTCCGAACGCTGCTTCCCGCCGATGCGCTTCAGGGGCCTCCCGGTGCTCCCCTGACACCCATGACGCCATCGACCCGGGGCGGATCATGGCCGTCGGCGTGGCCCAGCCGCACGCCAACCCGTGCGATCCCGGGACCGTCATCGATGCCAGGCTCGGTGCGTGCATGGTGACGGTCAACAAGGCCTTCCCCGACCTCGACACGACCGGCAGCTCGTGCACCTTCACCATGATGGCACCGAAGATCAACGCGTACACGGGGCTGCGGTTCACCCCCACGACCACCGCCTATTCTCCCCCGATGCACGCGCTGCAGTACCTCGCATCCAACGCCACCGTCCGCGACACGCCCACCGGCCGCGGACTCTTCGCGAACGCCGTGGCCTCCGTCGGCGAGGCGATCCTGGAACTCGACGGCGAGATCCTGTCCACGCCCAGCGTGTACAGCGTCCAGGTGGGGGAGCAGGAGCACCTGCATCCGCACCGCGACGCGCTGGCGAACGACGACACCGAGCGAAGCCGCTGGCGCTTCCTCAATCACTCGTGCGATCCCAACTGCTGGATGGACGGCCGAACGCTCCGCGCGCGACGCGCCATCGCCGCAGGCGAACAGCTGACGTTCGACTACAACTGCACCGAGTGGTCGATGGATGTGCCCTTCGACTGCGCCTGCGGTGCGTGCAACGGCTTGCAGGTCCGCGGCTACGCCCACCTGGACGCCGAAGCCCGCACGCGCCGGGATGCGCATGCCGCCCCCCACCTGCGCGCGCGTGCGATGCATGGACACGCTTGACGCCATCTTCCGCAGCGTGCTGCTGCAGCACGCGCACCGCGTGGCCATCGACGTGCCGCCCCGCGAGGGACGCGCGCGCACCACGCTGACCTATGCCAAACTCGATGCGCGGGCATCGGCGATCGCAGGCCGCATTCCGCCGGCGGGCGCGCATGCCGAGCAACCGATCGTCCTGGTGATGCTGCCGCGCGACTGCCCCGATGTCTACGCGTGCCAGCTCGCTGCCATGCGGCGCGGGTTCGCGTTCTGCTGTGTCGATGCCGCGTTCCCCGATTGGCACATCCGCTCGGTGATCGAGGACGCGCTGCCGGTGGCGGTGCTGACGGACTCGGCCGGCGCGGCGCGACTGCGCGCACTTGCGGGCGCTGCTCCGGTGCTCGACGTGACGGGGATCCCGGCCAGCGCGACGGGCGGGAGCCCGCACACCCCGAGCGCCGGCGACCTCGCCTACCTCATCTACACCAGCGGCACCACCGGCGCGCCGAAGGGCGTGATGATCGAGCACGCGGGCGTCGCCAGCCTGGTGCGCTCGGATGTCGTGCGGTTCGGCCTCGGACCGGGCGATCGCGTGGCACAGTGCTCGAGCAACGCGTACGACTCGAGCATCGAGGAGACGTGGCTCGCCTTCGCCGTGGGAGCGACGCTCGTGCCGGTGGACGATGAACGCGTGCGCTCCGGCCCGGACCTGGTGCCGTGGCTCCGCGCGGAACGCATCAGCGCGTTCTGCCCGCCGCCCACGCTCCTGCGCGCGATGGGCGTCGAGGATCCGCCCCGCGAGCTGCCGAACCTGCGATTCCTCTACGTGGGCGGCGAAGCGCTGCCGCAGGACCTCTCCGACCGCTGGAGCGCGCACCTGCGCCTCGAGAACGGCTACGGCCCGACGGAATGCACCGTGACCGTGGTGCGCGGCACCATGCAGCCCGGCGTGCCGGTCCACATCGGCACCGCGGTCGAGGGCAACGAGGCGTTCGTGCTGGATGAAGCCGGCGCGCGCGTGGTGGACGGCACGGAGGGCGAGCTCTGGATCCGCGGCATCGGGCTGGCGCGCGGCTACCGCAATCGCCCGGAAACCACGGCAGAACGCTTCGTGATGCACCCGGAACTCGGGCGCCTCTACCGCACGGGCGACCTGGTGCGCCAGCGCCCGGACGGAGTGATCGAATACCTCGGCCGCGCCGACGGGCAGGTGAAGCTCCGCGGTTATCGCGTGGAGCTGCCGGCCATCGAGGCGTGCCTGATGCAGCACCCGGGCGTCGCGCAGGCTGCGTGCGCCGTGGTGGGCAGCGGGTCCACCGCACAGGTTGGCGCGTGCGTGGTGATGCGTGGGGGCGCTGCGGCCATGGACGACGCCACGCGTGTCCTGGGCGCATGGGTTCGCGAGCGGCTGCCCACGTACATGGTGCCTGCGCGCGTGCGCAGCACGGTGTCCATTCCCACGCTCGTGAGCGGCAAAGTCGACCGCCGCGCAGTGGCGTCCATGCTTGCCGACGAATTCGCCGCGGCGGACCCGAACGCGTCCGCGCGCTTCGATGCCATGTGCGCCGATGCCTCGCTTCCCACCGAGGAGCGCGTGCGCGCTGCGTTCGCCGGCGCGCTCGGCCTGGCGGGGCTTCCCGATCCAGGCGCAAACTTCTTCACCGACCTCGGCGGCGATTCGCTCCGCGCAGTTGAATGCCTGCTGCGGTTGCGTCGCGGGTGCGGCGCACGGAGCGGAGTGCGCGACATCTACGCGCATCCCACCGCGGCAGCGCTCGCGGCAACGATCGCGGACGCGGAGTCCACGGCACCCGCCACGGCCCCCGCACCGCTGCGTGCGCGCCGGGCCAGCCGGCCCGTCGCCATGGCGGCTGCGGCGTGCGGCCAGGCCGCCGTGGTGGCACTTGGCTTCGTGATCACGGGCGCGGCCGCGTACGCCCTGCTCTTCCACGCGCTGCCTGCGCTGGTGGACGCGGTCTCGCTTCGGCATGCACTGTGGGTCACGCCGCTCGGGCTGATCGTCCTGGCGTGCCTCTGGTTTCCGCTGAGCGTCCTGCTCACGGCAGCGGCCAAGCGACTGCTCCTTGGCGCATACCGGCCGGGCACCGTGCAGGCGTGGTCATCGCGCCACTACCGCGAGTGGATCGTCGAGCAGGTCTCGGGGTCCATTCCGTGGGCATTGATCGAGGGAACCGAGCTCGTCAGCTGGACCTACCGCATGCTCGGCGCACGGGTGGGAAGGCGCGTCCACATCCATCGCGGCGTGAACATGCGCCGCGGCGGCTGGGACCTGCTGGAGCTCGGTGACGGTGCCACGCTTGCGCAGGACGCCGCCATCCTCACCAGCCACCTCCACGCGGGCGAGGTGATCCACGGCACGGTGCGCATCGGGGCCGGCGCACACGTGGGCATCCGCGCGACGCTCCACCCGGGCTCGTCGGTCGGCAACGGTTCGGCCATCGATGCGCTCAGCGTGCTTCCCTCCGGCGCGTCCATTCCCGACGGCGAGCGATGGTCCGGTGTGCCGGCCGCCCCGGCAGGCAGGCACTGCGAGCGTGTGGCCGCCGATCGCCGCGGCTGGAACCCGTGGGCGTGGACCGTGGCGTTCTTCGTCATGCGCCTCGGCGCGACACTCACCTCGCTGGCACCGGCGGTGCTGGTGGGCTGGCTGCTGGCGGATTCCGACGGATTCGACCTGTCGGCGTGGTGCGCCCACCCGAGCATCACCTGGCACCTGACGCTCCTGGCATGCGCGTGGAGCGCCGCCAGCGTGATCGCGGGACTGCTGTCTTCGGCGCTGCTCCTGCGCGTCACCGGCGGCATCCGCCCCGGCGCATACCCGCGCTATGGATTCACGTACCTGCGCATCTGGACCCGCACCGGCATCCTGGATGCGGCCGGGCGATGGCTGAGCGGCACGCTGTTCTGGCCCATGTGGCTGCGCGTGGCCGGCATGCGGATCGGGCGCGGCAGCGAGGTCAGCACCATCATCGACGTGCTGCCCGAGACCGTGGCCATCGGCAGCGAGAGCTTCTTCGCCGACGGCGTCTACTTCTGCTCGCCGCACGTGCAGGACGGCGTGGTGCACGTGGCGCGCACGGAGCTCGGCGACGGCACGTTCCTCGGAAACCACTGCGTGATTCCGGCGGGCCGGCGCTACCCGCATGGCATGTTCGTGGGCGTCAGCACGGTGGCGCCGGACCACCCGGGGCCCGACCAGGGTTGGTTCGGCGTTCCGCCGATGCTCCTCCATCGCCGCGAGGTGGTGGAAGCCGATCGGCGGCTCACGTTCGAGCCCGGCATCGCGCAGCGAATCTCGCGCTGGAGCTGGGAATCGGCACGGTGCCTGGTGGCGGTGCCTGCGCTCCTGGCGACGCTCGGCTGGCTCACCGCGGTGGAACACGCGAACGCAATCGCATCGCCCATCGCCTGCACGCTCGCATGGGCGCCGCTCGCAAGCGCCGCGGCGTGGTTCTCGCTGGTGAAGTTCGGCATCATCGCGAAGTGGGCGCTCCTTGGACGCGTGCGCCCCGGCCAGCACGGCCTGTGGAGCTGCTGGTGCAGCCGCTGGGACTACCTCTACGTGCTGTGGTGGTTCAGCGCGCGGATCGCGCTCGCGCGCGTCGAGGGCACGCCGTTCCTCAACGTGGCACTTCGCTCGGTGGGAACGAAGATCGGGCGCGACGTACTCATCGGCCCCGGCGCCACGCAGATCGTGGACCCCGACATGCTGAGCTTCGGCGACGGGTCCACCGTGGCCTGCCACTTCCAGGCACACAGCTTCGAGGACCGGATCCTGAAGATCGACCACGTGCGCATCGAGGCGGGCGCGAACGCCGCGGAGAACGCGGTGGTGTTCTACGGCGCACGCATCGAGGAAGACGCCACGCTCGAATCGGGCAGCGTCCTCATGAAGCGCGGCGTGGTACCGGCCGGTACGACGGTGATGGGCGCGCCCGTCGGTTGACGCTCAGACCGCGGCCACGGTGCGCTGGCGCTGCTCGCCGAGGCCGCAGCCTTCGAACCCACGCTGGTCACCCGCCTGCACCCGGGCGCCGCCCACCCCGTGTGACCGACGGACCGGAAGATGGTCCGCGAAATCATGGCCTGAGCGGCCGGAATCGCCATTGCGCGCCCGGAGTTTGTTCATAAACCCGCCCGAGCAACTGGCTTTTTCCGGCTTTCGGCCTACCTTCTTCCCGACTCTCGCCACGATGGCGCGGCGGTGCCGCGCTCCTGCAAATTCCAGAGGTTCCCGTGATGCAAAGCAACTCGACGCCGTCCCAGACCAGCAGCCGCCTCGCACGCCACCTCGCTGCGGCTGCAGCCGCCGCCATCACCGGCGCATCCTCGGCCGAGATCATCTACCACCAGTACAACCTGGTGCTCCCCGCCAACATCGACGGCGTCTACGTGAACGTCCAGACGTTTCAGACCGGCACCGCGGGTAGTGGCGTCACCGGCTGGGACATCAACCCCTACAGCCAGACCGGCACGACGAGCCTGAGCTTCTACTCGCCCACGGGCGGAGGACTGCTCCGCTACCCCGGCTCCGCAACCACCACCGTGGCGGGCAACCTGGCGGCGAACACCCCCATCGACGCGCTCGGCAGCTACTCCGGATCGACCACCGCGGTTACCTTCGGCGCCGCCGCCGGCAACTGGGTCCTGAACTCGGTGAACCTCTGCGGCTTCAAGTTCCTCGCTGCCGACGGCCTCACGCACTATGGCTGGGCACGCATCCAGGTCGGCGCCAGCACCGGCGTGCGCACCCTCGTGGACGTCGGCTACGAAAGCGTCGCCAACGTGGCGATCGCCGCCGGAGCGCAGGGTGGCCCGCCGCCGGCGTACGACCCCTGCTCGCCGTCGAACCCGATCGCCGCCATCGGCACCAACCTCCTCGGCCTCAACCAGGCCACCGCCGCCGACCTGAACCTTGCCGGCACGGGCTGCGGCTTCGTGGCGTACAAGGCCAACTACTTCAA
>Ga0114979_10000669_pt1 | contig 22527 bp, 44 predicted proteins | sample S_140625_EF_Meta_FD_87315 | JGI IMG/M metagenome (GOLD analysis project Ga0114979, IMG submission 87315) | Freshwater microbial communities from Lake Simoncouche, Canada to study carbon cycling - S_140625_EF_MetaG | ecosystem: Environmental > Aquatic > Freshwater > Lake | place: Lake...
ATCGCCAATAGCGTCTTTTTATCGACAAGCGGTAATGCTCTAATGTTATCAATCATAATATCTCCAATAAATTTACTAATAGCGCCTCATGGAGAAGCGCTACTATAAATTCACTATTAAGCGAAAGTGGTCACGGTACAAGCGGACGGTTTGCGGTTCGCTTTAATCGCTTTAGCGCCGGCAGGGTTGCGGAGCGCTGCTAATTTTGCTTCTAGTTTAGCGATGCGCTCTGCTTTCTTAGCAAACCGCTCAGCGGCGGAATTCTGCTTACGCTCGAAATTCTGCTGGCGCAAGGTGGTAACATCTTCTTTAATCATTTCCTTTAAGGTTTTGACTAAAGAGCGCTTTTGAGCAACGGGGAGGTTCTGGATGGTGTCAATATATGAAATCATGGTAATTCCTTTCTTTTCTGAGTTAATGAAACCATTATACAGGTTTGGCGGTATTTGTCAACCGTTATTTGCCGCTTCGGTATGCTATTGATTTTATTGAGGATAATACTCTAGCGGATTGGTCAAGTATTATTGGCGGTGGGCGCCGTGTGGGGTAAGGCACGGAAGGTAGGCGGTGAGCGAGTGGTGGTAAGGCGGTGGTGGGTGGCGTTATGAGGTAAGGCGCTGAGTGCTGGTTTATTGACAGGCAAAGCGTATGGGGCAAAGCGCTGGACTGACTGTTAAGCGGAATTTTCTGGGGTGGTCAAACTCTTGTTTCAGTAACTTTTTTCGCAGGCTATTTTTTGAAATCCAGCGCATTTTGGAATTTTTTTCAGGAGCCTATCTGATTGGAGTAGTATTTTTTCCTTTCAGAGATTTTCTTAAAAGTTTCTTATATAACTTCTTTTCATTACTCATATTATGTTCTAAAATAGCCTTATACATTTTTCTAATCAATTTCTTGACTTTCATTTCTTTCCTTTCGATATCGTTAACTCTAAAATTTTTTTCGGGAGCCTCCTGAGTATTTCCAGTATGGAGTAATACCAGAACCAAAAGTTTCTGTGCATTAGAATTGTCCTATTAGATAGATTATAGTAAATATTATACTACCCCATATAATATAAGGTAACAGAGCAAAGAATAACCACACCACAAAGATTACTGAGCCAATCACTAGAGTAGCACCAAGTATATATGGTATCGTCACAGGCCACATATACATGATACTCAGAGCAATTACACCAAAAAGTATTAGTGGTAAGGATAGTAATCCACTCAGGTCACCTCCAGAACTTCTATTACTCCTTCTAGAACCAACAGTAGTCTTAGTGGATATCTTAGTCCATCCACCACCTAGTTTCTGAGAATAGGTGGTTCTGGTCTTACCTGTCTTATGGTTAAATGATACAGTTCTTCTCGGAGATTGTTTTGATGGTCTATTAGAATATGATTCAGTTTTGGTACCTGTAGAGGATAATGTGGTGGTTCTTCTACTATTATTTCCAGTTTTCTTGGAAGTTCTTCGAATATTAGGCATTATTCTCTAATATATTATTATCAATGATATTATCTCTACTATTCCAATAGGCCTCAATAATTGCTTTGGCCGAATCGGAATCAATATACACTCCTAGATTAATACTATCAGTAGCATTAGGATATACCGTACAAACAAATTTACTTTTCATCGACATTCCCATCATAGAGGTTTCACCGATTATTCTACCACTTTCATTGGCGTATAAACAATGATACGGAGCATCTCCACCCACCCATCTTCTCATAATCTACCTTGATCCATACAATTGCTTTTCTAGCTCTTGTATTTTTTCTAATAGTTTTAGTACCTCTTGAATAGGTACCCATTTACCCGATATGTCTGTTGTAATCATATTCTTTTATCCATTGTAAAGCATCGTTTAATTCTCTGAACCAAGGCGACAACGAATTGTTTTTTATATCTGTCCATTGATAACTTGGCACATCCTCAATTTTCCATTTGTCATTCTCAAAGTCCCATCGTGCAGTTCGGTGATGGTCTTTAATTAGAATCATTTTATTTTCTTTAAATCAATTGGTGGTATACTATAAGTTCCTGATCTTGGAACGGAACATTTAGCGTAGTCTAAATCTAACGAAATCTGCTCAGTAAGTGGCCAAAAGAAATTAAATGAAAATTGATTTGAATCCTCACTTGATTGCTCTGAGGTGCTCAGGAAATAATGTGTTAAATTTGGATCGCTCATAGTATCTCCTTGGATGCGCCGGAAAATCGTTGAAAAAACCTTAGGCTTTCTGTTTGTTTCTAATAAAATCTACTATGCGTTTTGCTGTTTCTATTGTCTTTAATTTATTTTCTCTGTATTCGTTGATTTCGTGTAATAGAGAATTCTGGTCTTGTGTGATGATGGCATCTTCGTAACCTGGATGATAAGGAGCTTCTTCGACTAATTTTTTAGATTCTTCTGCTGATACCCATGGCCAAGCCTTTTCTCTATCTTCGGTGGTAAATGTGGTCATTGAAAAACTCCAACGATTTCTTTTTGGTCAATAATGTAAATATCTTCGTTTTCGTATTTTGTTGGACGAGCAGCGTTCCAGTTAGGTAATACGGTATCACCAATCGAAACATCAGTTACATCCGGTCCTACAGCCAATACTTTACCACGATTGGCTTCAGAGGGATCAGCAGAAGAAAGAATTAAACCGGATTGGGTCACTTTTTCTTTTTGAATCAATTCAAGAATTACATTTGCTTTAATAGGTTTTAACATTATTATTTCCTTATTTTATAAAATCCAAATCCATTGTGTTCTTTTTAATGCTTTTTTCTTACTTATATGATTCATAAACTGATCAATATACATTCCTTTTCCCACATCACCGTAGTGGTCATCTACAACAATCATACTACCTTCAGATAAGCAAGGCATGATTGCAGTCAATTCAAATATATGATGTAATGAAGATGGGTGCATATTTTTTGGATCAAAGTCAAAAGAATCTAGATACAACAAATCAATTTTACGACCTTGTTCTTTCCATATTTTTCCTTGGCGATAAAGAAAAGAAACGGAATCTTCACAATGCATATTAGCACGTTTTACATGCTTAAGACAAGTATCCACATTTTCTTGTGAAATATCGACCGAATGGAATTCACCACCATATGTATTAACATACTCATCAAATATATCTGTGGCCTGACCATCACCTTCAAAACCATTCCATTCTTTATCTCTTGAACATCCTGTTTCTACTATAAGTGGATATTTAAAAAAACTCAAATGTTCCAACATTAAAGAAAAAGCTAAAGATCGATTTCTTGTTTTGGCAGTTTTTCGTTTTATAAAATAACTATTATTAACAGTCATTTTACCAACATATGAAAGATTTCTTATATTTGATTGTAATGCGTATTCCATAAATTAGATTACTCTTTTTTTCAATTCACGACATTGTTTAATTACTTCAACGGGTACATCTGGATGCCAACCTCCCATCAAGACATCACAATTATATCTGATTATCTGCGGCTTGTCAAATATTTTGTGGTAATCATCATTGTTAACAAAGGCAAAGATTAGGAAATATGCGATGATGTAGCAAGAGAGTTTAAGTTCTTCCATTTTAACATTTCTTCATAGGTATAGTTTCTTGTCATTAATTTAGAAGGATTGGGTAAGTACATTGCTTCTAAATCTCCAGGTCGAGCATCCTTATATATTACCTGGAAATCCACACCATTGGTTTCTTTAAAAATATTTACAATTTCTTTTACAGTTCTTGTGTCATTGTATGCTAAGTTTTCAATATCATTTGTAGGATTATCAATGGCTTTAATGATTGCAGAACATACATCGTTTACATGAATATATTCTCTTATACAAGAACCATCTTTTGTATTATAATTTGTTCCATATAAATCAAATGTTCCGGTTTTAGTGGCTTCACAAAGGTTGTAGAATAATCCATCCGGATTTGTAGCAGGAAATCCATCGGATCCTGTAACATTGTAAAAACGGAATATTGTATAATTGTGACATTGTTCTCTAACAATATCTTCTGCACATCGCTTAGATAATCCATAAGGTGAAATTGGATTGGAAGCAGCACCAGTCGATGCAAAAATAAAATTATAATGCTTTACATATTTTAATATATTTTTGGTACCTATAATATTGGTATCATAATATAATGTGGGATAATCTACCGATTCACCAACACGAACCAATGCTGCAAGATGAATTATTGTATCATAAGTGTGTAATGATAACACACCATTTTTTAATTCTTGAGTATCTCTAATATCACAATCAAACTGGTGATAATCAGAAACAGAACAATAATCTAAACGATGGAGTTCTATATCAGGAAATCGTTTCTCTAACATAGCACAAAGATGTTTACCAATATAACCATTTGATCCGGTAACTAAAATTCTTTTCATATAGGCATTCCCAAATGCTGTTTTAGTTTATTAATCAAATCTTGTATTTTTGTTCTAGCTGTACTATCTACAGGAGTCCATACAATCAAACTCTGCAACCATGTTAATAGTTCTCTAGGATCCATTAGTTAAATATACTCGACCAAATTTTAAGTTTTTCTTTTTTATAAATTCTTGCTGCATTAACGGCTTCATCAGAAATATAACCTTGTTGAACCAGAATATCAATCATGGCCAATACTTGGCCAATTTCCATTTGTAGTTCTTCTAAAGTTGTACCAGATTCTTCTGTTGGCCATCTAGATTCTTCACCAAATCGAAACACCTTAGAAGCGGCTTGAATTACTTCAGCACATTCTTCTTGTAATATTAATAATGTTTCTTTAATTTTTTCATTCGTCATAATCATCTTGCTTCGTTAAAAATTTTATCACAGGCAATTTATTCGCCACTTCTAAAAACGCATCTCTTTTTGATATTGCAATTACATAACAAAAATAAACACCATCTATAATCATAATTGAGAATGGTGCAGGACCTGTCCACCATTCTTCAACAATGCATTGAATTTCATATACTTTTGCTTTTTTACATCTATTGACAAGATCATCGTATATTTTTTTTGGATCTAATGGATCGTTTTCAATTACTTGAGGCATCAGTCCATCTTTCAATTAAGAAACTTGGTCCTTTTTTTTCTTCAGACAAAACATATTCTTCTGCCAAATTTTCAGCTTTCATATAATCAGCAGTAACTTCTTTACTAATTATTTTATTGTTTAAATAATAAACAACTGTGTAGTTATAATCTTGTCTTTCGATAATGGCTTTTTTATCGCCATTCATAAATTTAGATAATTCCATTATGCAATCAATCCTATAAATCGGTTTAACACAACACGGTTCGCCAAACGATTACCGGCATATTTACTAAATGCAGATACTAAACCACGAGTAGTTGCATTTTCTTTTACTTCAAAACTTACTTCTTCATCAGTATCTAGGCCTTCAGCACGGAGCAAATAATACTCATCATAACCAGCTGAAGTAACAACCAAAGATTTGTTTTTACGAAACTCAGTTTTGATTTTGCTATAATCAGAAACCCTTGGAAAGAAATTATACAGTTCACGATTTAATTCACGGCCAGTTAACACAAAGAAACCAACAATGTTAGAATTGGTTCTTAATTTAAGAAGCTTTAAATAGCTTGCTGTTAAATCTCTGCTGTAAGCATCTTGTATCACAATTTCATTTTTAGTTAAAGGATCACGAATTACAAAAGCTCTGTCTTTACCATAAGAACGGCCATCATCTAAATCTGGATTATTATAACCTTCGGATATACCACGATCAGTTTGATAATAAACACTTTTTAAATTATGTCCTTCACCATCAGTTAAAAATACGGTGTTAACAACTTGTAATTTATACGATTTCTGAAATTCCGGAACAATCTTCATAGCAGAAAAAATTGCTTCAGTTAAAGGAGTACCACCTAATTGAAACCAATGTGGACGATAAGTTCTCATTTGGCTTAAACTAACCAAAGCTGCACCAGCATAAGAAAATTCAGCTGCTGACATTTTACTTGAAAGTATATTTAATAATTTAAATTGTCTAGTAATAATGTTACCAACTTTAGGTTCAACCATACAAGGATCATTGTGTTCTGAGGTGAACGCATATACTTCATAAGGAATATTTACCTTTTTACAGAACATCACTAAATTAACTAATTGTTTAATTGTATTTTCTAAATTATTGGACATTGATCCAGACCAATCTAAAAACATTACAAGACCATGAGATTTTCCACCAGGTAAAACTGTGATCTTTTTGAAAATGTCATCAGTAAATTGATATGAATAAATTTTACTCATATTCAAATCACCCGTTTTTGCTACTGATGCACGTTTCAACTGATCGGCATTTTTACGGAGTTCAAATTCTTTAGCCAAATAACCAACAACTTTTTTGGCATCATTACGCATTTTGATAAATGTTGTAGTATCAATACTTCTGTAAGTATATTCAGAATCCTTAAAACGCTCAACAAAGTCTTTACGATAATCATTCCATAATTTTTTATGTGTAACGATTGCTGATTCTAAATCAATATCAGGAATGTTACCATAATAATAAATACGATTTTCATTTGCAAATAGTTTGCTTTCGTTTTTACGAAAAGATTCATCAGTATGTGATTTTGGATTATCATCAGATTCACCTTCTGGATCCATTCCAGAATTTTCATTATGTTCTTTGTTTGATTCGATTTCATCCATATCATCATCCGCAGAATTGCTTGCTTGGGTACTTTCACGCTCTTCGGTTTCTTCGTCCCAATCATCAGAATCTTCATAACCAAAATCGTCAATTGATTCGTATTCACCATTCTCATCTTCCTCAAAATCTTCAGGCATGTTTGCTTGGCGTTTTTCTTTTTCTTCTTTGAGATAATCCATAATTTCATATGCGAGTTTGATAACATCATCATATGTTTCAGTTGATTCAATTTTATTTAATAATGATTTTTCAAATTCGTCAAATTTGATACCTTGTGCAGCTCCACCTTTTGTGTAGAGATTCACACGGTCAATAAAATTCATATCATTTAAATCTGCACCATTTGTACCAAAAAAATCTTTGTCAATTAGTTCACGATAACCTTTAACAAATGAGGAACGAATACCGGGATATTTGTTTTTGATTTTTCTCTCAATACGAGAATCTTCCAAAACATTCATAATTGACATTGGGATTTTTGCTTCGTGAGCTTCTTTCATTCCTTCTAAAGGAGTATAAAGAGCATGACCAACTTCATGGCCTAAGAACAGGTCATAAAGATAACCTGAAATGTTCTTATCAAGAACAGGAACCGTAAGGACACGATTCTTTACATCAAATGAAGCTGTATTAACATTACGCTGTTCAATCGTAAGGTTTTCTGTTGCCATCAATTTGGCGAGTAGTGATTTTGAATGAATAAGTTCCATAGATTCTCCGATTTAATAGAACCATTATACTACAATAATTGCTTACCGTCAAGTGGCAAGTATAATGCTGTTGTTTCTATACAACACCATCTTCAGGTAAGGCTTTTAGGTAGACTTTCCCATCTTTTACTTCCATTTCAATAGCTTGACCTTCTTTCCACTTATTATATTTAATCACTTCTTCAGGAAGAATTAAAATTTTATCATCCGTACCATCTTTAGGATCAACAAGTTCAGTAGAAAAAGTTTTATTCATACATTTCCTTGCGTTTTTGGTAGTCACTTAAATCTTTTTCCATTCCCGATAGAGTAGCCCACTTGCGGCAAACTATATCAAGTTGTTTCCAAGTTGGAATTTCATTATCATCAACTTTGGCATCGAGCCAAATGTAGTGTCCGGCATCATTCATATTTTTTTCCTTCATTTTTTTCAAAAAAATTCTGCTCAATTGCAGTAGCTAAGCGATCCGCAAGCTTCGGATCAAACTTTACAAGATGCTGAGCAACATCTTCTACCGGTAAATGGCGCAAATTAAAGAAAATTTCATCAATTCCACGCAAAATTTGTGCTTCTTCAGTTGGGTGTAACATATTTCCTCACATTATATAAAAAGATTCATTCATAACAATATTTTTACCGCTTTTTTTCGCTTTTCCTAGCGATTCCAAGAATTTTAACTCAATTTTTAAATCCTTGGCAGACAAATTTTTCAAATATTCCTCAAAATCGTCCCAATCTTCATCATTCCATTTTTCAGGAGTCATTTTTTCATTATCTCCGCATACTAGAAATTTCTTTTGCTTCATTATCTGTGAAAACTGGCACAGCATTTGATTTGTGCATTGTTGCAATACCTTTCATTTTGTTGCCAGTATAAGAAAATGGAACATTTTTTGTCAAAGGTATAAAACCTGTATCTACGGAAACGCATTTAGGGGTTTCTCGACCAGGAGGAACCTTTGGCACATAATCTGTAATGGATTTTTTTGTGGAAATGGAAATATTACGAATTGGCTGAATTGCCATAATTGATTCCAACCATTCTTCGTGTTGGAGTTTTTTTTGCTTTGATACTTTTCTTTTCTTCGATTTTGGAATATAACCATATATTAACATAACAATTCTCCAGTTTAGAAGAACCATTATAATACGGAAATAGAGAAAAGTCAATACATGTGTTGTATTGGAACAACATCAATACCAATACCTTTTATATGAAACGGCAGCATACCTACTTATGAGAAAAAAATCAATAATGTTTGCTTTTTTCTGGTAAACTTGATTTTTCTTCCATTTCACTTAGAAATTCATCATAATTTCTATTTTTTAATTTTTTGATTTCGGCATGTTCATTTCTATTCTTACTATAAACATAACTTCTATCATCATTATAATCTTGGTTCTTTCTGAACTTTCCTACAAATTTAGACACTTCTCCTCCTTCATTTCATTGTTTCAAATGTAATACCTTTAATTTTTGTTTCTGGCATATTGTGCATATCTTGTTGTGAAATATATGTGATGTCCGCATTGGGATAACAAATTTTGATAAGCTTGAGAAGTTGACAGACTGTACCATCAGAATCATTGAACGAAAATATTTCATCAACAAATTTTAAACTTTTAAGTATTTCTCTGCGTGAAGGATAATCTTGAACATAACCACCTAAAGCCCATAACATCCACCAATCAGAATGAACGCCGACAATTAACCAATCTCCTTTTGATTTGCATTTTTTAAGGAAATTTAACTCATCAATTGATAAAGGATCATAAGTTCCGGTTGTTACTACTATTTTCTCTTTTTCTATCATTTATGGTAGAAGTTGTGGAAAGGCCTCTTTAATAAATTTATAATTTAATCCTTTCACACCCAAATCTTTATTGAAAATACCAATAATGACTTCGGCTTCACGAGGTTCAAGTGATTCTAATAATTGTAATAATATCTGTTGTCTTTTTTGTTCAGTTAAAGTTTCAGCTGAAGGATTACCTTTTTGAAACAAATACAATTTTCTTAATTGTGTTGATAATGTTTGTGGAGAAAGTCCAGGTAACATATCAGTTGGAATTTTATAATTTTCTGGCATTTCACTTATTAACCATTGATATTGTGGATGATAAGCTAACTCAAATACTTGAACCAATGTTTTTGATAGATTTTTTTCTATCACTTTCATTTTTTCTTTTTTTGAATCTGCTATTTCAAATTCATCCAATACTTCATAAATGTTTTTCATCAAAATTCCTCTATTACTTCCATTAAGTTTTTCAGTTTGTGTTCAATAAAATAATTCAACAATTTACCTTTAGCAGGTTTTATTTCATCATAGGTATTTATAATCTTCTCTTTTATATCTTGAGGAATGAAAGTCAAATCAATGAGTGTTTGGTTTCTACCAAAATTAACAGTTTCATCATATGAGAATTTTTTAACATCCTCATTAAGATATTTTTCTAATGTTTTTTGAGTGATAGGCTTTTGACGGAGGTCACGGACAAAACAATCGGAAGGCGAAAACATGTTAGGTATACCGTCACCCTTATCTCCACGAATAATCTTCTCCTTGAGTTCTAGGAGGGGTTTCTCCGACTTTATAAACTTCTTTTGTGACGGGTTATATTGTTTTACATTACTACCATATTGTTGTAATTGGAGAAAATCGCCATCACTTGATAAAATCAATATCTTTTGGTGTGCTGAGTAAATTGGTACTAATGTTCCAATAATATCATCAGCTTCAGCACCTTCAACATCAATTACTTTATATGGGAAATTTTCTTTGAGTTCTTGTTTGAATTTGGCAAGCATATCAAAAATGAGGTGCCAATCTAAATCGGATTTCTCACGATTTTTCTTACGGCTAGCTTTATAGAATGGGAAAAACTCTTTGCGCCAATATTTTCGATTATCACAACATAGTATAACTTCACCATATTCTGATTTGAAATTTTTAACATGGTTACGAATGATATTCAAAACCATATGACGAATTAGGCTTTCATCCAATTTGCCTTTGTGATTGGCAATTTGCGCCATGAGACCTGCTAATAATACTTGATTTAAATCAACGAGAATCATAATAAACTTTCAATAGTTTCCAATAAAACCTATTGTATCATACCTCTGTGAGTTTGGCAAATGTTTTTTCAATGAAAGCTTCTGATGTGGTAGTTCTACGAGCAATTATACCAAACCAATCTTGTGGTATTAATGTGGAAATATATTCCAATGGTTCTGCCAAAATTGCTTCAAATTTATCAATATCGTAGATTTTAACTTCGTTGCCGTTTTTACTATCTTCTTTAAATAAAATAACATGATATGAATCTCCCATTGGTGAACCACCTAGTTTTTCACCAGGATTTTTATAAACAGCACTTTCGATATGAAGGCTATCTTCTTTAGGACCAGGCAAAAAGAATATTGCATCATGATCTTCGTTTTTTAATGTTTTTAGGAAGTCTAACATTGTAATCCTTTAATGTGTGATTTACGAACTCTTACCATTATCCATGTGTTATAATAATCATCTGATTCCATAACTCCACGAACAAATTGCTCTTTTGCTTCGAGATAACCACATTCACCTTTTGATTTACATAAATGCAATATTTCACGAGAAAAGTTCTCATGACCTAATGATAACACATCTTGCTTCAATGTGTCACTACTTCCATAGTAAGTTTGCCAATCTGATTGGACTTTGATTTTCTTCTTTTTACCTTTAACTTGTTTGGTTTTGGCAGAATAGAAAAATTTCTTGCCTATGTATTTTTTACCATTCGTCAGGTTTTTAATCTGATACACGAACCCGTAGTTATCACCAATCAAGTCTTCCGTAAAATCTTTATCTTGATACTGCCAAGTTATTCCCATTCCTCATTGTCCAATTCATCGTCATCATCCTCTATATAGTCCTCGGATAATTCTTCGATGATTTCGCCACAGAATGGGCAATGCTCGGGTAAATCTTGTGAAACCATTTCTTCCATAAATGATATGCTATAAGTTGATTCACAACTTAAACATTCTCCTGATAATTGTTTTTGTGTCATTTGATTCCTTAATTAGCCCAAACATCTCCCCAATTACCTGATAAAGAACCTTTAGCATAATCGGTGGCACGATTCTCAAAGAAATTCGTGTGTGTTGGTGCGTTGATCATTTCCTCTACCCAAGGTAAAGGATTTCTTTTCACTTTAAACACACCTTTGAGTCCAAGAGAAATCAAACGGCGGTCACAAATATAACGAATATACTTTTTTACATCTTCAGCTGTTAAATCTTCCATTTGACCCATCTTAAAGGCCAAATCAATAAATTTATCTTCCAATACAACCATCTTTTCAGCAATCGTATAAATCTTACCTTTTAGTTCATCATTCCAGATTTCACGATTTTCTTCTATATATGTTCTAAACAATTTGATCATTGATTCGCAATGTTGAGTTTCATCAACAATCGACCAAGTTACAATTTGTCCCATACCTTTCATTTTGCCATGTCGTGGAAAATTTAATAACATAATGAATGATGAGAATAATTGCATACCTTCGGTAAATGCAGAGAATACGGCAATATGTGTTGCTGTATTTTCTTTTGTTGTATTTTTAGCCGAAATGTCCATAATATAGTCATGCTTCTCTTTCATTTCAGCATATTCCATAAATTCATTATATGTTGTGTCTGGTAATCCCAAGGTTTCAATTAAATGTGAATATGCTGCAACATGGAGAGCTTCACGAGCAGCAAAGCCCATGAGCATCATTCTTACTTCAGGTTGGCTAAAATAAGGCAAATAATTACGAACATAACCACCGGCAACATCAATATCACCTTGAGTAAAAAAACGAAAAATATGAGTGAGAAATTGTTTTTCTTCATTTGTTAGTTTCTTCTTCCAATCTTTTACATCTTCCAACATTGGAACTTCCGTATGTAACCAATGCGACTGTTCGTGTTTCAACCAAGCATCGTAAGCCCAAGGATAGTTAAAAGGTTTAAAGTAGGTTCTTTCTTGGGTAATATCTGTTTCGTGTTTCTTAATCATTCATCATTCTCTTATAAATTAGGCACTAAAGGAAGAACCGCAACCACAAGTGGCTTTGGCGCCAGGATTTTTTATTACAAATTTAGATTCAAAATTTTGTTCTATGTAATCAATTGTTGCTTCTTTTAAATACTCCATAGACATATAATCAATAACCAATTTTACATCATCAGCTTCAATTACAAAATCTGTTTCCTCAATCACCTCATCAAAAGAAAAGTCATAAAGAAATCCAGAACATCCGCCACCTTTAACTGATATTCTTAAACATTTAATATTTGGATCATTTTCATCAATAATTAAATCTTTTATTTTTGTTGATGCATTGGTAGTTAGTTGCATTTATCCCTCACAGGCAATACAATCGTTACCTTGAGCAATCTGTGTCATATCAAGCTCTTTGATAACTTCTCTTTCTACCTTTTTAGCAACTTTATCTGCTTTACCAATCTTTTCAGAACGACAATAATATAAAGTTTTCAAACCTTTTTTCCATGCCATGAAATGAATAGCATGAATGTATTTAATATGCACATCTGGACGGAAAAATAAATTAAGTGATTGTGCTTGATCAATATGTTGTTGTCTATCAGCAGCCAAATCAATTACCCAGCGTTGGTCAATTTCCATTGAGGTTTTAAATACATCTTTCTGTACCTCATCAAGTATATCTAAATGTTGTACAGAACCATCATTAGCAATAATAGACGACCAAATATCATTATATTCATTTTCATCTTTTATTTTTTCTTTGATGATTTTATCTAACCAACGATTTTTATTTAAGAATGATCCTGATAAAGTATCTTGTCGATAAGCGTTTGCACGATATGGTTCTATACTAGGAGATGTATTACCCATAATAATAGAAGAAGAAGCATTGGGAGCAATAGCCATGACATGACTAAACCGGCGGCCTGTACCGCTAGCATCAGGAGCTTCACCTCGCTCTTTACCCAATTGTAAATTTGCTTCATTTAAACCCTCCCTAATATTTCTAAAAATTTTATTATTAGCAACTTTTGACATTACTCCTTCAAATGCGATTCCGTTTCTTTGGAGGTATGCGTGGAATCCAAGAGCCCCAATCCCAATGCTACGCTCTTGTTTCGCAGAAAATTTAGCCCGAGCAATGGTATCAGGAGCATTGTCGATAAAATATTGAAGCACATTATCAAGCATTTCAGCAACATCACGCAAAAATGTTGGATGATCTTTCCAATCATCGTAGTTCTCCAAGTTAAGTGAAGATAAACAACATACTGCGGTTCTTTCTTCGTTTGTAGGTAAAATAATTTCTGAACAAAGATTTGATTGATGAATCTTCAAACCTTTATTTTTTAACCATTGTGGTAAATGGGTATTACTCGTATCGATAAAATGTAAATACGGTTCACCTGTCATCATACGGAGTTCAAGAATTTTTTGCCAAAGTTCTTTAGCAGAAACAACTTCACGAACTTCACCTGAATGAGGATCTTTTAATTCCCATGAATCATCAGCATCTGATTCTAACATACTTTTTTCAATGAGATTCATAAAATCATCAGTAATGTTTATACCATGATGTAAGTTTAAACATCGTTGATTTGGATCGCCTGTCGGCTTCCGCATTTCTAAAAAAGGAATGATATCAGGATGAGATATATCAAGGTAAGCGGCATAAGAACCACGGCGAGTACGACCTTGGCGATAGGCAAGAGAACTTGAATCGTAAATTTTGAGGTGCGGAAGTACACCAGTAGACTTATCATCAGCAGCCCTAATACCAAAGCCAATCCCCACTCCACCACCGAGCATTGAGAGCCAATTTGTTTCTGAGAGGTTGTCAACTAATCCCTCCGCAGTATCTTCAATATAGTTGAGAAAACATGAAATAGGCATCCCACGCTTACTACGGCCAAAACTAAGAATGGGAGTAGAATAAGAAAGCCAATGTTTACTAGAATATTCGTATAATCTCTGTGCGTGTTCTTTATTGGAGCTAAACGTCTTTGAAACGTATGCGAATCGATGCTGCGGAGAAGTTTCTTCTTCTCGCATGTATGATTCTTGTAGTCTTTTAATTCCGAGTTCATCAAATAATCCATCTCTTTCTAAATCTATATTAATACCTAGATATTCCATGTTCACCTTGCTATTGTTATTGTTATTGATAATACTACAAAAAAACTAAATCTTTTTCCAGTTTACGAATTCAATTTTCGCTCTCAGATTTAAGAAGGTATTTTTACTTATGATATCTTGGATTTCATCCAATGAAAAACCACCCAAGATCATATCATTTATATCTTTTTCTTCAATCATTTCTGGCCAAATAACCACATTAAAATGATTCTCTATTGCGTGTTCCACTTTATTAACTATTTCTTTGTTACGAGGCTCATTGTCGAACACCAACACCACCTTGGACTTGTCCAATACATCGGTAATTGATTCTAGGTTAGAGTCTGCTGTTGCTACCGAATTCTCCAAAAACATAGAATCAATTGGACCTTCTACGACATATATTAATTCATCTTCATTAATTCTGTCAAGCCCAAATACTTTTTTATTATCATCATGTAACTTTAATGTGATATACCGGAGTTTCGATTCACCCAACGAGCGACCCTGCACAGCCACGAGGTTTTTCTCTTTGTCATAAAAGGGAATGACGAGCCGTTTGTCATTTTTATAAAGACCCTCTTTCTCAATCCCAAGAGTTTGTATGAAGGTTGCAAAATCTTCCGCATAGTATAATTGCGAGAAAAAGGTCTCCGGAATCCTTCTTTGCTGAACATAGTTTTTAGCAAAATGCGCCTCTGGTAATGATTCAATTGTCGGAAGTTCCAAGGCTTTTTTGAATACTGGTGCTTGTGTTTTAAATTCTTCAAATTCTGGTTTTGGATAATTGTTGTTTCCTGTTTCACCGTTTTTATATCTTTCAAGTGCATATTCTTGTATCAAGTTAGGATCAACTTGTTTTAGAAAATTATAAAAAGTAGTGGAAACACCACAATTATGACACATATAAAAATAGTCATTCTTTTTGCGGTAAATGTACCCACGGGTTTTCGTTTTATTCTTCTGTGAGTCGCCACAGAGCGGACACCGAAAATTATAAAGGTCATCCTTCTTTCGGGTAAACCTTTGTAATTTAGGCGAAACTTGTAACAGGAAAGACCTGTCGATAAAAACACTCATGATGTATATAGTTCAATTCAAAAAAGTAATGCAGTTATTTAAGCGCTCTTAACAGTATATCAAGATTTAAGTTAGAAATCAACCATGACGCAACAATAATACCACCGGCAATCATCCATTTCCATTGTAGCAATTTATCCAAAGCTTCTTTTTCACCTTTATTATGTTCTGATATTTCTTTCCGAAGCGACTTGAATTCATCCATAATCTTTTGATTGGAATCTTGCATTTTATCCAAAACGGTATCGATTCGGCCATGAATCTCTTTAATATCGCTTTCGGTTTCTAGCCTACGCTGGTCCATGTCCGAGTATACCTTTGCTATATGACGGTCGTGTTGATCTACCAGCTTATCTATCACTTGATCCATTTTATTACACAAAGCTGATAATGTCAATACTTGAGTTTTTAAAACACCAACATCCACTTTGACGTCCATCATCTCGTTATCTGGTTGCTGTGTCATCTTATGTTCCTAAAATATTCAGCGCTTTTCTATAATTTTCTTCTCTCTCTATCAGTCCAAGAAAGCCACCATTAATCACTTTAGTCATATTTTTAATGTCACCAACATCAGCATAGGTGTTTAAATTATTATTTTGCCAAAACCAACATGCAGCTTCTACTGCACCCCTATAAGTTTCCAAATATTCTGGAATCTCTGTTAAATCCTTATCAATTGAATTGGCAAATCTTTGATAGTTATCTTTGCCTGTCAATTGTATTAAACCTCTTCCACGATACTTCCAACCATCTCCACTTGATTCGTCACCATTACCTAATCTATTAGCATAAACAAAATTAGCAATCATCTCAGGTTGTCTATTATATTTATTTGCTAACTCAGTAGTTGTAAATCTTTTTGGCCATGTCATTATCAGGCCTTTTGCACCATAATTTAAATTTTCTACTAATGCCGAAAAATGTCCTGATTCATGCGAACATTGAGCAATAAATGCAGCTATCCTCTGTGGAGAGTCTATTTGATATTTAGGTAATATTTCATTTAAAGATTCACACCACTCATTAATATTTTTACTAATACCTAGTAATTTTAATTGTTCTGATGTTATTGTCATGGTTATTTTTTTGTAATATTATCGTCATTGTTTGGATCGGGAATTGCTTTACCAATTAAAGCATTTGCAACCCAAGCACCCATATAACCTATAAAATACCATTCAGTCAATTTGTCATTTGATAGAAGATAAACAAATCCCCATGTGCTAACCAACCAAGCTCCAAAACGAGATAATTTTCTATCGTTTAATTTTCCACCAACTGTTACTAAATCTATTAAAAAGATATCATTTTTTTTATCATTATTTAAACGAATTAGATATAATGTGCAAACTGCAATAATTATAGTTAAAACAATATACATTATATCATTTGAGGTTAAAGTGTGAATATTCTGAATATTCATTTTACCTTCTCAAATATTTCTTTTTGTTGCTTATACCAATCCTGCCAAGCTTGCAATTTATTAACTACTTCGTAGTAGGTGCCGTAGTTTTGGTTGACTGTTCCGAGGAGTTCAGCGGTTGTAACTTTGGAGGTTCCTGTAACAGAGTTGATGGTGCTTGGGGGAAGTTCATTTTGACTGGAACTGTTGTGCAAGATGACAGCAGCATTAGAAAGCTTACACTCATCAGTAACATATTTGGTAATCGCATTTTTATTTTCATTTTTAATATCCTTAATAATTTTATCTTTCTCAAGAATTTTTTCTACTAAAACGGTATTCGCTTTGGCTGATTTTGCTTCTGCTTGTGCAACTTTAGTTTCAAGCTCTTTTACTTTTAATAACCACGAGTTGTTATTACTGATAGCTCCTTCAAACCAAATACCAAATACCAAAACAACAATCGAAATAATTTGAATTGGTTTTGTATATAAACTTATGAAGGGAATAAAACTAAAGAAAGTGCTTGCTAAAACACCAAAGAGGCCAATGATGACCATGCCATGAAAAACAAAATCAGGCAACCAATTCAAAATCCACATTTTATGCTTTCGGAGGTTTTCTTTTATAAATTGGTGTTAATATTGGATTTCTTTTTTTAGAAACTCCAGGTTCACCGCCTTTACCACCAGTACCAGCAATTGCTCCACCACCAACAACATTAGTTGGTCCAGCAGATACAGCACCAGCACCCATACCATCTTCTTTAACACAATTAGGTACCATATGGTTACCTTTTTTCTTCATGCCTTTGGCTGCATATCCAGTCCAACAGGCTTCAGTATATTGTTTAAATGTTTTCATTAACAGTTCCATTTTCTTAATGCTAGTGCTTTACGAGTAGGTTCACCATTAGGTTTCTTCATGGGTCCTTCCATGCCACCCATGCGAGCACAGAATGATTTTCTACGTTTAGCAGCTTTAGAACCCGGTTTCAATTTAGATGGTGGTGTTGTTACTGCCATAGATAATTTAGAACCAGGATGTTCAGCACGATAAGAAGCAATACCTTTACGGTTTAAACCACCTTTAGGATCTTTACCTGCTTTTCTTTGCCAAGCAGCAGATTCATACAATTCTTCATCTGATACTTGTTCGAGTTCTTCCCAAATAGATTCTGGATCAACATTATATCTTAATGCAGATTCTTCAACCATTTCTTCAATAATATCAAATAATTCTTCAAGTTCTTCACTAACACTTTTCCATCCACCACCCATAGCTTTATATTTCTTGGATGCCCAGCCATTAGCGTAAGCAGAAGGATAAACTGCAAATTTAGATTTGGCAGCTGATTTTGCTTGAGCCCATTTTTCTGGACTGGTAGGAACATTTTTTTCTTCTAAATTTTCAATTTCTTCTAAAAATTGTTTTAGTGTTTTCATTCTTGTTCTTTCTCTCTTTGTGCATTACTTTTTCTCAAAGGATGATCCGGGTTCTTGTAAGGTGTTTTTCTAAATCCTTCAGAATCATAATTACCAGATTTTTTCTTTGATATTGCTGTAGCTGCTGCAATGGCTGCTGCGGCACTTTCTGTTCGAACATTAATTGGTGCACCACGGCGTTCTGGATTCGGATCTTCTCTGCGTTTTCTTTGAGCCGCAGCTGCACGACCTTCTTTACCTAAAGCATGAGCTCTTGCCTGAGGTAAACATTTTGGTTTTCCTTCACCCGGTTCACGAGCACAATGGCCTTTGATATTCCCTTTAGTGTCCATGCGAACCCATTTTTGTTTAAACCATTTCCTTAAATCTTCTTCTAAATTCTGTTTAATCCATTCATCAGGAGTTTTGCCGTGTTTGGATACAAAATCGTCATGCAATTCTTTACCGGTTTTATTATTTTTTTTCGATATGGATAACATCAATTGATTAATGGATTCATAATCATGTTTATCCAATTTTTTTAAACCTTTTTCCAAATCTGTTACGCAACAACAGTTTTCGTTTAAGTATTGTTTGAATGTTTTCATATTTTTCGTAATATCTCTGCGATATTCATATCAATCATAATTTCAGATGAATGAATATTTTTACCTTTAATACCTTTTACAACATCAGGCATCATGTTTAAAAACAATAGGAACGTTTTTAATATATCATAATCACGTTCATCAATCCTATAAAATAATATTCTTGCTGTTGGTTCTGGACCAAAAACATTATTTAATAGAATGATATGATTTAATATCAATCTCTCTTTAAGAGTTTTAGTAACCTTATACCTACGAAATAATCTTTTTAGATATTTGGTTCTTTTTATATCGCCTTCAAATTCTGACATAAGGCAATTTGGAGTTGTATAACACTTCATCGAATACATTATGAAATTTTCATCATTCAAATCATCAAACATTTTATAATTATTCTTTCAGCAATTCATCCAACCCTTGTTCGTCTGTAATGGTAGCAAAAGATTGATAACTGCCATCTTCATTTATCTGATACGCATAATAAAAATAATAATCAGATTCGTTGATAGACAAAGCAACAACTTCTTCACCCTCGTGTAAATCTTTAAATATGTATCTTGGTAAATTGATGCCATATTTTTCCATTATTTTGGATGAATTTCTCCATCCAATATAAGGATTTAAATAATCTTCAACTAAGCAATTATCTAAAGCTTCGTTTATTTCTTCAAACAAAGAAATTATTTCTTCAGAAACGGAAACAACGGGTATGTCATTTCTCGTTTCATCAGAAACAAATTCACGAAACGATAACATTATAGTCCGCCAAAGACCGCATTAGAACTTGTATTGGCAGAACTTGCGTTAGATGCTGCTGTGTTAGTAATACACACTAAAGTTTCTTTTAAGAAACGAATCGTGCCGTCTGGTAGAATCTTACGAGTAATTTTGTTCCAACCGGAATTAATAGATCCAATTTTTGTATTAGCAACATTAGAACCAAATCCATAAGTTGTACCTTGTGTATTTGCTATACGACCAGGAGATACAAGAATTGTATCAGCAAAGTAAGTATTAGCTACATTAGAGTTGTTTCGAATTGGATAAGCAAAATCTACTTGTGTACCAGCTGGTATAGTAGCAAAGAATGTATTTGAAAAACTAACAAGATTTGCGCTAAAGCCTGAAGAATCATTACCTACAGCTAAAACTATGTTATTTGACGAAAAGAATTCTTGCTCGCCAGACGTTGATAATCCAGAAGCATATGCTGACATACCAGCAACAATTCCTAAATTAGCAGCGGTTTGTGCGTTAATACCAGTAAACTGAATGCTTTTACCAGCAAAAGCAGTTGTGCTGTTTGCAGTTGTTAAACTAATAAATGGCCGTACTTGTCTTTCCTCTGGAAAGTGTGGCTTATCGGCTAGTGAATCTGTATTTCCCCATGCTGGCATTTTTTTCTCCTTATTAACCTTGGGTTATGTTACTATTTATCTTTATTTAAGCTGGTGATTTTTTTGGATTACCCTTATCGAAGGTATCCGGTTGATTTGGACGGCTCTTCATTAACGGATCAATTTCAACAGTATCTCTTTTTTCACCCGTTAATGTTTTACCTCCTGACATTACTATTCGTGCTGCTGGCTTTTTATCACCCACACTAGCGCCATCTTCTTCTTTTGCTATTTTGGGTTTTTTGCCATATGTTTGAACTGATTTATCTTCTTTTTCCCAATCGTTTAAATCTTCTTTCATATTGAGATGTTTATATAAAGATTTGATCATTCTAGCAGATTTAGACATTTGGCGTTGTCTATCTGTTGTTTCTCCACCATTGGCACCATCACAGGGTGCTTCGGTTGCAGCCAAAGGATCTAAAGTATTTTCACTTGTTGGTTTGTAACCAGCCAAGCGATCTAAAGCTCTATTCCAACTCTTACTCTTAGTTTTTATTTTTTGATTATGAGCTTTTCTACTCATGCCTGGTTTTTTCTCAGGTACAACTGGTTGTTGTTTTAACCAAGAAAATACTGTAGTTTTTTTGAGTTCATCAATCTGTTCAACTTCTTCTTTATTTAAATGTTTTTCTAAACGGTCAATAGCCAAAGTTAAATCATCTTTTTTTGTATTGGCAACAGGTACAGTTACTTTAGAAGGATCCTGATGTAGTTTTTCTTGACGAGCTTTCTCAATATCATTGTGTTTCTTTTCTCTTTCAGCAGCCGCAGCACGCCATCTATCTAAAGCAGTTAATTTAGGTTTTTTTGCTTCATCTATTTGAACTTCTTCTTTAATCTTTGCTTTACCGTTGGCGATGAAATCATAATCAGCCATTGTCAGAGTTCCATTATTACGAATCTCAATTAATCTTTCGGTGATTTTATGAAGTTCCATATCATCTTTAACATCTTCACGAGCCAATTCAAGTAAACGAATCATTAAAGGAATATCAACACAGATTACATCTGCTTGATCAGTTTCAGATAATTGAATTTCTTCAAACATGTGATCTCTTTTCCATTTGGTGAATTCACCAGATTTAGCATAAGATATTTTTACATCTCTAGTAACAAATTTAGGATTGATACCTCTAGAAGATAAAAATTTATCTAATAAAGCATCTTCATCTAAATGTTCAAGTTCTTCAAATTGATGATCTTGTTTCCACTTTAAAAAAGCACTAGATTTGGCATGAGAAATTTTAGTATCTCTAGAAACAAATTTAGGATTAATACCTCTTGATAAAAGATATTTACCCAATGAACCATCTTCAGAAATATTGGCTTTTGCTGACCAGGGATCCATTGGATTAATTCCAACTTTTCCTATTGCTGGTTCTGGATTTGTTTTTAGTATATCTTTTAATTTCTTGGCCATCTTATTTGATCTTTGTTTTAGATTGAATATTTTTAAATGCTGAATGAGCCAAATCTTTTGCACGGGACATTGGAGTATGTATTGCACCAGATTTATCTTTAATATCTTTTGACATTTTTTTCCAACCAGGAGTACCAGCAATCGTAGCTTCATCAACTTCTACACCTTCTGCTTTAATTGATGTACGAGCTGGAGTTTTTTCTGCTATTTTAATTTCTGGAGTTTCATTTTCTCCAGTTTCTTTCGCTAAAGGTTTAACTCTTAATTTATAAGATTTAAATGAATTAGACTTGCCGCCAGGTAAACGACCTGCTAGTGTATCTGTTGTAATTGGAGCATTAGATGCTTCATAGGCTTCTTTTTGTGCACCATAGTAAGCACCAAGAGCCATCTTCTTACGCTCTGCTTTGGACTTACCAGCAAACTTAGGATTATCTGAATGAACAAAGTCATGAATCCAATCACCAGCAGAAGCATCTTTAGAAAGAACTTCATTTAACATTTCATCCAATTCATATTCAGATACATCTTCTTTGTTAAGTGTTGATTTAATTGTTTGTTTCAATGTTCTATTAGTTTTTGCTGTGCCTTTGGATGCAGACTTAATATTGGCTCTTGATGCCAATGGATCTTCTTTATTTCGG
>Ga0114979_10000671_pt1 | contig 22504 bp, 21 predicted proteins | sample S_140625_EF_Meta_FD_87315 | JGI IMG/M metagenome (GOLD analysis project Ga0114979, IMG submission 87315) | Freshwater microbial communities from Lake Simoncouche, Canada to study carbon cycling - S_140625_EF_MetaG | ecosystem: Environmental > Aquatic > Freshwater > Lake | place: Lake...
CGGGCCATCGCGCCGCTCGATTGCATGGGCCCAGGCCACCGCGGTTTCGAGGCCATCGGCCGGGCGCCAGACATCGAGGCCGGGAATGATGCGCAGGCTTGGCGCATGCTCGACCGACTGATGGGTCGGGCCGTCTTCGCCCAGACCGATCGAATCATGCGTAAAGACATGGATGACCCGCTGCTTCATCAGTGCGGCCATGCGGATCGCATTGCGGCTGTAATCGCTGAAGGTGAGGAAGGTGCCGCCATAGGGCAGATGGCCGCCGTGCAGCGCCATGCCGTTCATCATCGCGGCCATGCCGAACTCGCGAACGCCATAGGACAGGTGGTTGCCCAAAGTGTCGCGCCCGGCGATCTTGCAGCCCTTGAAATTGGTGAGGTTCGAGCCGGTCAGGTCGGCACTGCCACCGAAAAACTCGGGCACCAGCGGCGCAAGCGCATCAAGCGCATTCTGGCTGGCCTTGCGGGTGGCGATTGCTTCGGGCTTGGCGATGATGCCGGCAAAGACCGCCTGCAGCTTGTCTGACCAGGCCTGCGGCAGCTCGCCCTTCATGCGCCGCTCGAAAGCCTGCGCCTCGGTGGGGAAATGCGCGCGATAGCGATCGAAGACTGCCTGCCATTGCGACTGCATCGCCGCGCCGCGCGGACGGGCGTCCCAGGCGGTCGTGATCTCGGCAGGAATCTCGAAGGGCGCACCCGCCCAGCCAAGCGATGCGCGGGTGGCGGCTGCTTCTGCTGCGCCAAGTGCCGCGCCATGGACATCATGCGTGCCGGCCTTGTTCGGCGAGCCTTTGCCGATGATGGTCTTGCAGCAGATGATGGTGGGCTTGCCATCGGGCAGCACCGCCTGGGCCTTGGCGGCGCGCACCGCGGCGTCGATGGCGGCGGTATCGTGACCATCGACCGCGGCGATCACATTCCAGCCATAGGCTGCAAAGCGAGCTGGCGTGTCGTCGGTGAACCAGCCTTCGACATGGCCATCGATCGAGATGCCGTTGTCGTCATAGAAGGCAATCAGCTTTGACAGGCGCAGGGTGCCGGCGAGTGAACAGACCTCGTGGCTGATGCCCTCCATCAGGCAGCCGTCGCCCATGAAGACATAGGTGAAGTGATCGACGATCGCGAGCTTTTCACCCGCGGCTTCGCGATTGAATTCGGTGGCGAGCAGCTTTTCGGACAGCGCCATGCCGACCGCGTTGGCCAGACCCTGGCCAAGCGGGCCGGTGGTGGTCTCGACGCCGGGCGTGATGCCAACTTCGGGATGACCGGGGGTCAGCGAGTGCAGCTGGCGAAAGCGGCGCAGCTGCTCGATCGGCAGGTCATAGCCGGTCAGGTTCAGCAGCGCATAGATCAGCATCGAGCCATGGCCGTTGGAGAGCACGAAGCGGTCGCGATCAGGCCAGTGCGGATCGGCGGGGTTGTGGCGCAGATGCCGGTTCCATAAAACTTCGGCGATCTCGGCCATGCCCATCGGCGCGCCGGGATGGCCCGACTTGGCCTGCTCGACCGCATCGACCGCGAGCATGCGGATGGCATCGGCCATCTGGCGGGCAAGCGCCGCAGAGGGCGCCGGTGTCATGAGTGCTGCAGTCATCAGAGAGCTCCGCGTGCGCGCTTGCGCCGTTCCATCATCCGCCACACGAAGGGCGTGAAAATCAGTTGCATGGCGAGCTCCATCTTGCCGCCCGGCACGACCACGGTGTTGGCCCGCGACATCCAGGCGCCATTGATCATGTTGAGCAGATAAGGAAAGTCGATGCCCTTGGGATTGGCAAAGCGGATCACCACCATGCTCTCGTCGGCCGACGGAATGTCGCGCGCGATGAAGGGATCGGAGGTGTCGACCACCGGCACGCGCTGGAAGTTGACATGGGTGTGCGCAAACTGCGGAACGATGTAGTTCACATAGTCGGGCATGCGTCGCAGGATGGTGTCGGTCACGGCCTCGGCCGAATAGCCGCGCACATGCTTGTCGCGCCAGAGCTTCTGGATCCATTCGAGGTTGATCACCGGCACCACGCCGATCAGCAGGTCGGGATGGCGCGCGATGTTGACCTCGGGCGTGACGACCGCGCCGTGCAGGCCTTCGTAGAAAAGCAGGTCGGTATCCTGACCGATGTCTTCCCAGGCGGTGAAGGTGCCCGGCTCCTGCTTGTAGGGCGCGGCTTCGACCGTGTCGTGCAGGTATTTGCGTGATCTGCCGAGACCGGTCTTCGCATAGGTGGCAAAGAGTTCCTCGAGTTCGGCAAAGAGGTTGTTCGCCGGGCCGAAGTGGCTGAAGTGCTTGTCACCGGATTTTTCTGCCTCGGCCTGACGCAGCCGCATTTCCTTGCGCTCATAGCGGTGAAAGCTGTCGCCGTCGATGATCGCGGCCTTGACTTGCTCGCGGCGGAAAATGTTCTCGAAGGTCCGGGTGACCGAAGAGGTGCCTGCACCGGAGGAGCCGGTGATGGCGATGATGGGATGGCGTTCGGACATGATCGGCTTGTCAATCTCTGAAGAGGCTGCGTTCGGCAAAGAGTGGTGTCTCGGTGCTGCGGTTGCTGTTGTCGTTGTGATAGCGCTCGATGCGCTCGACTTCGTTTTTCGAGCCGAACACCAGGCCGATGCGCTGATGCAGCGAGGTGGGCTGCACGCCCAGCATCGGCTGGCGGCCGGTGCTGCAGCGCGCACCCGCCTGCTCCATGATGAAGCCGATCGGATTGGCTTCGTAGAGCAGGCGCAGGCGGTCGGGCTTGGAGGGGTCCTTGTTGTCGCGTGGGTACATGAAGACGCCGCCGCGCATGATGATGCGGTGGGCCTCGGCAACCGTGCTGGCGATCCAGCGCATATTGAAATCACGCCCGCGCGGGCCGGTTTTACCGGCCAGGCACTCGTCGACATAGCGTTTGACCGGCGGTTCCCAGAAGCGGCTGTTCGAGGAGTTGATCGCAAACTCACTGGTGTCAGCCGGCACTTTCAGATCGGGGTGGGTCAGCACGAATTCGCCGAGGTTGGGGTTGAGCGTGAAGCCGGCCACACCATTGCCCACCGAGAGCACCAGCATGGTGGTCGGGCCATAGATGGCATAGCCGGCGGCAATCTGCTTTGAGCCGGGCTGCAGGAAGTCGGACTCGACCACATCGCGGCCGCTGTCGATCACATCCTGCGGCGCACGCAGGATCGAGAAGATGCTGCCGACCGCGACATTGACGTCGATATTGGACGAGCCATCGAGGGGATCGAAGACCAGCAGATATTTCCCGCGCGGATAGGCCTGCGGGATCTGGCGCGGCTCGTCCAATTCTTCTGAGGCCATGCCGGCGAGGTGGCCGTTCCACTCGTTCATGCGCATGAAGACTTCGTTGCTGATCACGTCGAGCGGCTTTTGCACCTCGCCTTGCACCTTGAGTTCTCCGCCCATCGCTTCGGGCGGCATCTGCGACAGGCCATCGCCGAGGCTGCCGAAGGCCACCACACGGGCGGTCGCCTTGCAGGCAAGCGAGACATCGAGCAGCAGGGCGTTGAGGTCGCCGCTTGCGCCAGGAAAGCGGCGGCGCTCCTCGATCAGATAACGGGTCAGGGTCCAGCGGTGACTCAGGGGCATGATGGCTCTCGGGAAATGGCGAATATATCGCTGCGCGCCATTGAAATTGTGGTGGGCGGTGAACGGGTTGGGCGTGATGATTGTCGCGATCGAGGCGCCGGGTGCGGCCTGCAGCGCGTTTGCGGAATCGTCGAAGGCCAGGTACTCGGTGGCGGCCAGGCCCAGCCGCTGCAGCGTCTGACGATACACCTGCGGGTCGGGTTTCTTGCGGGGTGCGGTGCCGGCGTGTTCGATCACATCGAAACGCTGCGACCAGTCGCGTCCCAGGCGTGGCCGCTGCAGCGCGTCGGTACTGTAAGGTGGTGGTGGTGACAATGGCCTGAATGTGCTGATGAATTGGCCGCATCCGGCCAGGCACGGCCGCGACATGGCGAAGGAGCAAATCGATGATGAAGCGCCCCGGGCCGATTGGCGATCCGCGGGTCGGCGAGAGTCTGAAGGCCGGCGGCACCGTGAGTGAAGCGCATACTGGCGATCTGTTCGAGCCGATTTTCGCGCTGGCCGATGGTATCGAGGCGATGCCCACCGCGATCGCGCATCCCTGCAGCGATGCCGCCCTGCAGGCAGCGGTTGAAGCGGCGGAGCGCGATCTCATCGTGCCGATCCTGGTCGGCCCGCAGCAGCGCATCCGCGAGATCGCCGATCGCCTGCAGATCGACCTGTCGCCCTATCGGCTGGTCGATGCGCCGCACAGCCATGCGGCCGCGCAGGCGGCGGTCGATCTGGTGCGTGCCGGCGAAGCCGAGATGCTGATGAAGGGCAGCCTGCATTCGGACGAGCTGCTCGCTGCGGTGGTTGCGCGCGAGACCGGCCTGCGCACCGAGCGGCGCCTGTCGCATGTCTTTCTGATGGACGTGCCCGGTTATCACAAGCTGCTGATGATCACCGATGCCGCGATCAACATCTTCCCGACGCTCGATGACAAGCGCGACATTTGCCAGAACGCGATTGATCTGGCGCATGTGCTGGGCATCGCGCTGCCGAAGGTCGCGATCGTCTCGGCGATCGAGACCGTGACCGCGAAGATTCCGTCGACCTGCGATGCGGCTGCGCTGTGCAAGATGGCCGATCGGGATCAGATAACCGGTGGCCTGCTCGACGGCCCGCTGGCGATGGACAACGCGATCAGCGCCGAGGCCGCGCGAATCAAGGGCATCCGCTCGGCGGTGGCCGGTGACCCCGACATCATCGTCGTACCCGATATGGAGGCCGGCAACATCCTGGCCAAGCAGCTCACCTTCATGGCCGGCTCGCTGGCCGCCGGCGTGGTGCTGGGGGCACGCGTGCCGATCGTGCTGACCAGTCGGGCCGACAGCGTGCGGTCGCGGCTTGCGTCGTGCGCGGTGGCCGCGCTGATCGCCGACTCGCGCCGTCGCGCGCTCGCCGGTGGCACCGGTGGGACCGGTGGGATTGGCGGGGCTGTCAGGGCTGGCGTATGACGGCTGCCCGGTCTGCAGCAGGCAGCGCGCGGCGGGCAATTCTGGTCGTCAACACAGGCTCGTCGAGTCTGAAGTTTCAGGTCTTCGACCTTGCCGGCGGTGCCTTGCAGTGCGCAATCCGTGGCCTGATCGAGGACGTCGGCACGACACCGCAGATCCGGGCGTGGCGCGGCGACGGCCGCACGATATCGGCCGAGGGTATTGCGCTCACGCCGATCGGCCAGATCGCGCGGGGCGCGCAGGTCGAGCGGGTCGAGCATCCCGACACCCAGGCGCTCGCCTTCGATGCCCTGTGGCAATGGCTGCCGGGCCAGCTTGACGGCGCGCGGCTGATCGGTGTCGGGCACCGGGTGGTGCATGGCGGCAGCCTGCACAGTCGACCGGTTCGAATCGATGCGCCGGTGCTCGCGCAACTCGAGGGGCTGTCAGCGCTCGCGCCGCTGCATCAGTCGCACAATCTCGCGCCGATCCGCTCACTGCTCGCCTTGCACCCCGACTTGCCGCAGGTGGCCTGCTTCGATACCGCCTTTCATCGCACCCAGCCGATCGAGGCCGAGCTCTTCGCCCTGCCGATGCATTTCTACGATGAGGGGGTGCGGCGCTACGGTTTTCACGGTCTGTCGTATGAATATGTCGGGCGACGGATCGCCGAACTGGCGCCGCAGGCTGGCGCAGCCCGGGTGATCATTGCGCATCTGGGCAATGGTGCGTCGATGTGCGCCTTGCGGGCGGGCCGCAGCGTCGCCACCACCATGGGCTTCACCGCGCTCGACGGCCTGCCGATGGGTACGCGCAGCGGCAACCTCGATCCGGGCGTGCTGTTGCATCTGATGCGCGAGCGCGCCATGAGCCTCGAGCAGATCGAGACAATGCTTTATCAGCAGTCGGGGCTGCTCGGGCTGTCGGGTCTGTCGGCCGATATGCGCGTGCTGCAGGCCAGCAGCGAGCCGCGCGCCCGCTTGGCCATCGATTACTTCACCTATCGCGTGGCACGGGAGGCCGGGTCGCTCGCGGCGGCGCTCGGCGGCCTGGATGCGCTGGTGTTTACCGCAGGCATCGGCGAGCACAGCGCGCCGGTTCGGGCGGCGGTCTGCGATCGCCTGCTATGGCTGGGTGTCGAGATCGATCTGCAGGCCAACCGCGAATCGCGTCTGTGCCTGAGCCCGGAAAGCGCAGCGGTCTCGACCTGGGTCATCCCGACCGATGAAGAACGCATGATCGCCGAGCACACCTGCGCCACGCTTGGTCTGACCTGAGCGGTCTTGCTTGAACCCCCTCAGCTGAAGCAGCCAAGCTCAAGTACCCGAGTGCGCGGCCTCAGATCTGCCGCAGCCAGACCTCGCCGATCAGGTGGTCGTGGCGTTTGCGCAGCACGACATTGGCCCGCTCGCGACTGGGGGCAATGTTCTCGCGCAGGTTGGCCAGGTTGGTGTCGCGCCAGATCGAAAGCGCCACCTCGCGGGTCTGGTCGCCGTCGAGATCCTTGTAGTGATGAAAGTAGGAGCTCGGATTCTGGAAGACCGTGCGCTGCAGCTTGAGAAAGCGGGTGATGTACCACTCCTGGATGTCCGACTCGCGGGCATCGATATAGAGCGAGAAGTCGAAGAAGTCGGACACGATGATCGACGGTGGGCGGGCCGCCTCGAGCGTGGCGGTCTGCAGGACGTTGAGCCCTTCGAAGATCAGGATGTCGGGGCTGGTGATGGTGACCGATTCGCCCGGCATGATGTCGTAGCCCTGATGCGAATAGACCGGTGCGCTGACCGTCGCCTTGCCGGCCTTGATATCGGCCAGGAACTCGATCATCCGCCTGCGGTCGTAGCTCTCGGGAAAGCCCTTGCGCTTCATCAGACCGCGTTCGATCAGCGTTGCGTTGGGATACAGAAAGCCGTCGGTGGTCACCAGCGCGACCGAGGGATGGTCGGGCCAGCGGGCCAGCAACGCCTGCAGCGTTCGCGCAAAGGTGCTCTTGCCGACTGCGACGCTGCCGGCAATGCCGATCACATAGGGGCGTCGTCCGACCGGTCGGCCGAGAAACTCGTCCTTGACGCCCGACAGCGTGCGCGCCGATCGGAAGTGCAGGTTGAGCAGGCGCGACAGCGGCAGATAAACCTGCGCCACATCATCGAGCGAGACCTGCTCGAGCACACCCTGCAGCGCAGACAGTTGCTCCTGCGACAGCGTCAACGGGGTGTTGTTGCGCAGGCTTGCCCATTCGTCGCGGTTGAAAACCACGTAGGCAGAGAATTCGGTGCCGGTATCAGCGTTCATGGCGTCGAGCTTACCGCAGGCGCGGCGCGGCCCCTGTCGTAAACTGCTCCCATGAAATACCTGATCGGCGCTCTTGTCGTCGCGAATCTGCTGGCTCTGGCCTGGTTCAACGGGTGGATGGCGCCCCTGGGTGGTGACCCACGCGAGCCCGACCGAATGGCCAGCCAGATCGAACCGCAGCGTTTGCGCGTCGTGCCGCCCGATCGATTGCCGGCCGACGCCGCGCCGGCCGCGTCGTCGTCGTCGTCGTCGGGTGAGCCCTCGTCATCATTGCCGGTGCCTGAGCCCGCGCCGAGGTCGGCCCGATGACGCCGGTGCTGGTCATCGAGCATTCCGAAGGCGATGGCCCCGGTCATTTCGGCGAGTGGCTGGCCGCTCGCGGCCGACCGATGGTTCTGGTGCAGGTGCATGCCGGCGACACCGTGCCGGTCGACCTTCTTGGCTATGCCGGCTTGTGCGTGCTCGGCGGCCCGATGAGCGCTAACGATGAACACCTCGATCACATTCGTGCCGAGCTGGCGCTGATGCGCCTGGCGCTTGAGCGCGGCCTGCCTGTGATCGGGCATTGCCTGGGCGGCCAGTTGCTTGCCCGAGTGCTGGGCGCCAGTGTCGGCCCCAGCCCGGCGCTTGAAATCGGCTGGCATCATGTCAACACCACCGACACCGCGGCCGCGCAGCGCTGGTTCGGCGATGCCCGCAGCCCGGTAGTGATGCAGTGGCACTACGAAGCGTTCTCCCTGCCCAAGGGCGCGGTCCGGTTGTCCGGCAACGACGCTTGCCCGCATCAGGCCTTCGAATGGGGCGGCCTTCATCTGGGCATGCAGTTTCATCCGGAAGCCGATCAGCCCAAGCTTGATGGCTGGATCGCCAACGACAGCGTCGAGCTTGAGTCCCTGAGCGGCGTGCCGACCGCTCAGATGGCGACGCAGATTGCCGCGGGGTGTCTGACGCACCTGCAGCCGATGCGCAGCCTGGCGTTCAGGATCTATGACACCTGGGCCAGCGGGCTGGCCGCCTGATTCTCAGGTCAATGCGGCGTTGAGCTCGCGTCGATAGCGGTTGAGCGCCTGCACCGTGGGGAGGTCGCGACCAAATAGCAGCGACAGATTGTGCAGGATGCGGTCGACGACCTTGTTCTCCCAGACCTCGTCGAACTTGATCTGGCCATCGAGCCAGTGCTCGAGCCAACCGGGCTCGGGCAGGCGGCTTTGCACGGTGTCGTTGGGAAAGAGCGCCTTGTTGACATGCAGATTGGTCGGATGCAGCGCCTGCGCAGTGCGCCGGGCACTGGCCATCAGCAGGCCGATCTTGGCAAAGGCGGCGCGTGCGGCATCGCCGACTTCGTTCACGGCCTTCTTCATGTATTGCAGATAAGCGCCGCCATGACGGGCTTCATCGCGCGAGATGAGGTCGTAGAGGTGCTTGATAACCGGCTCGGTATGCCAGTCGGAGGCACAGCGATACCAGTGATTGAGCCGGATCTCGCCGCAGAAATGCAGCATCAGCGTCTCGAGCGGCGGGGCCGGGTCGAACTCGAAGCGCACCGCATGCAGCTCGGCCTCGGTGGGCATCAGGTCGGGCCGGAAGCGCCGCAGGTATTCCATCAGCACCAGCGAGTGCTTCTGCTCTTCATAGAACCAGACCGACATGAAAGCGCTGAAGTCGGAGTCATGCCGATGATCACGCAGGAACATTTCGGTGGCCGGCAGCGCCGCCCACTCGGTGATCGCGTTCATCTTGATGGTCTCGGCCTGCTCGTCGGAGAGCAGTGCCGGGTCGAATTTATCCCAGGGGACGTCGTCGAAGGTCCAGCGCATCCGCTCGAGCGACTTGAACAGTTCGGGGTAGAGCATCGGGTCTCGTGGCCTCAGGCGTGGCGATCGGTGCGCATTATCGACTGACGATACACCGCAATCGATCATTTGATTACAGACTGTCACAGTCTATCAGCGCCCGGTGTTGACCGCACCTCGCCGTCTGAGCAAGCGCATCAGGCTACCGATCAGGGGCAGTTTCTCATAGAGCTCCTCGGCGGCATCCCAGTAGTCACGATGCCAGGCGACTCGGCCGTCCGGAGCAAAGCGCACATGCGAGCAGCCGCGGATGCACTGCTGGCCCGCCGGCAACGGTTTGCGAAACGCGAATTCGAAATCCCAGATCAGCAGGGCGGCATCACCCTGCAACACGGTCTCGCGGACCACGAAGCGCGGCGCGTCGACCTGCTCGAACATGTGCGCAAAGATGGCGGTGATCGCCGGGACGCCGCGGACCTGGTTGAAGGGATCCTTGAAGTCGGCGTCGTCGGTGTAGAACGCACTGATCCGTCCCAGGTCGGCAAACGAGATCGTCTCGAAAAAGCCGACCAGTCGGGCGAGGGCCTCGGTCTGAGAGGGCTGAGGGGCCAGCGAAATCTGCGGGGTGACGGATTCGGTCATGGCGGGCTCACTGGCCGGTCACGCGGCGCACAAGGGCGAAATAGAGCCGGTAGGGCAGCAGGCGTGCGAATTTGAGAAAGCGGGTAAAGCGCTTCGGATAGTGCACCTCGAAGCGGCCTGCCGCGATCCCGGCAAGGGTTTCGTTGGCTGCCTGGCTCGCGCTGATCAGTGCTGGCATGGTGTACTGGTTACCGGCAGTCGCGGGCGTGTCGACATAGCCCGGGCTCACCAGATAGATGCCGATGCCGGCCGGGCGCAGATCGAAATAGAGCGATTCGGCCAGATTGATCATCGCGGCCTTGGTCGGGCCATAGACCAGTGCCTGCGGCAGTCCGCTGTAGCCGGCCACGCTCGAGACCAGCGCGATGCCGCCCTTGCCTTGCGACAGCAGCATCGGCAGCACGGCGGCCAGCCCGTTGTAGACCGCGATCAGATTGGTCTGCAGCATCCGGTTGGCGGTCGGCAGATCGAAATTCTGCGCTTGCATAGGCGTGTAGATGCCGGCCACCCACAGGACCAGATCGATGCCGCCCCAGCGGGCCTGCAGACCGGTACAGGCTTCGGCCACCGCCTGTGCATCGTTGACGTCAAGCGGCACGAACTCCGGCGCCAGGGTGGGGTCCTCGGCATCGACCGGCGGCGTCGGTGCATCGGCCATGACTTCGCGCAGCGCGTCGAGGCGCCTTGCCGACAGCGCGACGCGGGCGCCGCGCCGATGCAAAGTGCGGGCGAGCTCCGCGCCGATGCCGCTGGACGCGCCGACCACCCAGACCCGGTATCCGGCCCAGGTCTCAATGGTGGGATTGAGCGGCCCGAAGAAGGAGCGGCCTTGGGAGGGCGTGGTTGACATCGGGTCAGCGTTTGGTGAAAGAGAGCAGGACTTCGCCCAGGCGCACGCCGAACTTGCTCATCGTGGCCCGGTTGAGCATGACGCGATCGTCGACCAGATACATCCAGTCATCGAAATCGACGTTCCAGGTCGTGCCGTCGACCTTGAGCGCCAGGGTGTAGCGCCAGTTGAGTGCATTGCCGGCCGAGTTGCCCTGGGCTTCGCCGACCACGTCGCCGGCAGTGCCGATGTAGCGTCCGGCGGGCAGCTTGCGAATGGTCCAGATGCGTTTCTCCTTGGTGCCGTCGCTGTAGCTGAAGTCTTCGTCGAGCGTGCCGGTGTCGCCGACCCAGCTGCACTTCATCAGCACGGTGAAGCGGCGCACCACCTTGCCCGAACGGTCCTGAAAGACACCCCAGGCGTCGATATCACCGTTGAAATAGGTCTTGAGATCGAGGACCGGCTTTTCGGCCGAGTAGCTCGCCGGATCGATGCCGGCGCAGCCGCTGGCGATCGCCAGCCCGCCGACCATGCCGGCGAGCGCCGCGCGGCGGGTGAACGGTCGTCCTGGGCCCGGGTTCTGGCTTGGCTCCGGCCTCAGGTTTGCGGCTTGGGACACGGGGGAGGTGATGAGCGATGCGGTCATGGTCGGGTCTCGGCGAAAGGGGTGTCGGGAGGCAGGGGGGCGCGCAGCAGCAGGACCCCGGCAATCAGTTTGAGGACACAGGGCAGCAGGGCGTAGGTGGCCGACAGGGCGATGCTGCCGGAGCTTGACGATGCGGCGGGCAGGCTGGTCGAGAGGGCCTGTCCTTCGGAGGCTGAGGCCGCTGCCGTGGCGGACAGCTGGCCCGGGATGTAGCCCAGGAACTCGAGCAGCGGCAGGGCAAGACCGGCCGCTGCCGCCAGATTGACCTTGGTCGCCAGGTTCCAGATTCCGAAGATGCTGCCCTCGCTGTCGCGCGGCGCATCGTCGGCCGCCAGCAGATTGGCCAGGATGGCCGGCGGCATGGCCAGATCGGCCCCCAGTGCAAGGCCGGTCATCACGCAGATCGCCCCGAAGGCCAGGGTGTCGCCGGCGCCCAGCCCGAACGCCCAACTGAAAGCCGCAATTGACACCGCCATGCCGGCCAGCCAGGCCCGGCGCAGGCCGAGTCGTCGGGCGATGCGTACCCACAGCGGCATGCCGACGGCGGCAGCCAGAAAATAGAGGATCAGGAACATCGGTGCCTGGCCGGGCGCCTCGAGCACGTCGGCCACAAAGAACAGCACCAGCGTGGCCGGAATCGCGCTGGCGATGCCGTTGGCAAGAAAGGCCGCCAGAATCCAGCGAAATGGGCGATGGCCGACGACCTGGCGCCAGCTGGCCGCAATCCGGGTGAGCAGCGAGGCGTTCGGGTTAGGCGATTGAACAGGCGAGCCGCCCGACGATTGCGGGTTGGCGGCCACGGCCGACATCGCAGTCGCTGATGTGCCAATCGTCGGCAGGGGTGCACGCATGATCGCCAGGGCCGCGATCGCGGCAGTCACAAAAAAGAGCGCAACCAGCCAGCCGGCGCGCTCGGGTACCAGCAGACTTGCCGACAGCAGGACGCCGGCCAGGCCGGCCGCTTCGCGGGTCGCGGTGACGCGAACCCGTTCGATCGGCCCGCTGCCCAGCCCCGCGCCCCAGGTCTGATAGGCGATCGAGACCACCGAATAGGCCAGATAGGTGGCAATCGAAGCCAGCGCGAGCCAGACCACCACCGGCACACCTGGTGGCGGCATGAAGACCGCGGCGTAGCCGAGCGCCAGCACCGGCAGCCCGAAGAGGATCCAGCGGCGGCAGGTGTCCGGCTCGCGTTGCCGATCGAGCAGCATGCCGATCGCCGGATCGGCGAGCGCATCAACTGCGCGGGTGAAAAAAAGCACGGCGCCGACCGTGGCGAGGCTCAGTCCGAGCCGGTCGGCATAGAAAGCGGGCAGCAGAACGAAGAGCGGCAACTCGAGCAGCGCCAGGGGCGCGCGCAACAGTCCATAGGCGAGGTAATCGCCCCGGGTCACCGCCCCGACCCCGAGGCGGCGCCCGCCCCCCGCAGCAGCGATGTGCGCAGGGATGGTGCCGTCGTGCGTTCGTCGAGCCAGATCAGGAAGAAGGCCGACGCAAAGTCGGCATCATCGATCCGGCCGATCGGCTTGTCGTTATGAAAAAACGCTACGCCACGCCTTGGCTCGAGAATGCCGGTGAGGCGGTCGTCGGCAGCGACATTGGGCATCAGCCGCTTCAGTTCGCTCAGCCAGCGGCTGCGACGTGGTGCATCGCCATAGCCCAGCTTTTCGATTTCCTGCAGGCTGCGCTCGGCGATGGCCTCGCCTTTCAGGCCGGTGGCATAGCGCAGATCGAGCGCCAGCGGCTGGCTGGTCGGCTGATCGGTACGCACGCCGGCGGCGCCGGTCCAGAGCTGGGCGCTGTAGACCTTCAGCCCCAGCCAGCGCATGACGCCTTCGCCAGACAGTCGCGCATCGGGCAGTTCGGCCTTGACCGGGGCCGGCACGATGTCGGCCCGGGTTGTCGACCATGGCGCGAGCAGGATCGCGCTCAGCAAGGAGGCGCCCAGAAAGCGGGCAATGGCTGCTTTGGTTCGCGTGCGTGGCGTCATCGCTCAGCCCTCCCGGCGCAGCGTGAACTGCACGACATCAGTCGAGCGCTGGGCAAAGCCGGCTTCGCAATAGGCGAGGTAAAACTCCCAGGTGCGGGCGAAGCGCGCATCAAAACCCTGGGCGGTGATCTGCGGCAAGGCGTCAAGGAAGCTGTCGCGCCAGATCGCGAGCGTGCGGGCATAGTCGAGGCCGAAGCCAAAGGCATCATCGAGCGCCAGACCGGCCGATTGGGCCTGGCGCGCAAACACCTCGGGCGAGGGCAGCATACCGCCCGGAAAAATGTATTGCTGGATGAAGTCGGTGCCACGGCGATAGCGCTCGAAGAGCGTGTCGTCAATGGTGATGGTCTGCACGACCGCCCGACCGCCAGGCCGCAGGCAGCGTTGGAGGGTCTCGAAATAGCTCGGCCAGTAACGCTCGCCCACCGCTTCGAACATCTCGATCGACACGATCGCATCGAATTGCCCTTTCTCATCGCGGTAGTCCTGCAAGAGGAAGCGCGCCTGCTCGCCCAGGCCAGCGTCGGCGAGGCGCCGGGTGGCCCAGGCGTGCTGCTCGGTCGACAGCGTCAGGCCGGTGACATGCAGGCCGTCGCGGGCGGCGAGTTCGGCAAACCCGCCCCAGCCGCAACCGATCTCGAGCACGCGGGCGCCGGGCGGCAGCGCGAGCTGATCGAGGATGCGTCTGTATTTGGCGGTCTGCGCGTCCTGCAGCGAGCGGGCCGGTTCGTTGCCGAAAAGCGCGCTCGAATAGGTCATGCTCGGGTCGAGCCAGACTGCATAGAAGGGATTGCCCAGGTCGTAGTGCGCATGGATGTTGCGGCGCGACCCGGCTTTGCTGTTGCGGTTGAGCAGATGCTTGATGCGATACAGCGCCTGACCCCACCAGTGCCCATAGATGGCCCGTTCGATGACATCACGGTTGGCAAGCAGCACCTTCAGCAGTGGCGGCAGCGAGTCGGTCTGCCAGTCGCCGTTGATCCAGCCCTCGGCAAAGCCGATATCGCCGCGCGATAGCGAGGCGCCGAACACCTTCCAGTTGGCCAGCCGGATCGAGGCATGCGGCTCGCCGTGACCGAAGCTGAGTGAGGCACCGGCCGGGGTGGTGACGAGCAGTCTGCCGACCTGAAGACGCTCGAGCAGCGACAGGATGGCATGGGCCGCGGCCGGCGGGCGCTCGCCGGCGAGTACCGCCGCCAGCCCGGTCCTGGCTTCGCGCTCGATCAGCGGCGACGCGGCGGGATTCATCAGTGCGGTGGAGTCCGGATCGAGCATCGATCGTCCGGGCGCAGAACGGTTCATGGAAGGCCTCTGGAAACGAATGCTTCTGGGGGTTCGGGTTTGCGGTGAAAAGGCACGCGCGCCAGCCACAGGCGCAATGCCTGCAGGTGAATGCGGGTGATGACGCCGATCGTGAAAAAGGGTTGGCCGATGAGCGCCCGCCGAACTGTAGCGCGACTCGCCGCTTCCAGGGCGCCGCTGAAGCTGGTCAGCAGCAGCGGCCCCTCTTCGTCGTGATAGTCGATGCGGGCGAGTGCGCGGTCGGCGCGGTTGAAAAAGCGAAAGGTATAGCTGCCTTGGACGCTGCAGAACGGTGACACATGAAAGACCTTGGCGGCCTGCATCGGCCGACCCTGGGCAAGTGGGACGCCGTCGGGTTGCGCGAGCAGATAGCAATGCCGCTCGTTGAAGGTGTTGTTGACCTCGGCGAGCACCGCAAGCAGCGCGCCGTCGGCGCGATGACAGAACCAGAAACTCACCGGCTTGAAGGCATAGCCGAGCATGCGTGGAAAGGTGTGCAGCCAGATGGGTCCGTCGGCGTTCACGCCGGCCTCCTGGCAGCGGCTGCGGATCCAGGTCTCCAGCGATGTATGGCCGTCGCCGTGGTCGGCGGCGTAAAACGAAATCGGCCCGCGCCGTTCGAATCCGAACCAGCGTCCCAGCCCCTGCGCGGCGCGGCTGGCGAAGTCGCCGTCGATGCGCAGACGCATGAAAAAGCCGGGATAGCTGAAGGCGTGATGGACCGGTCGCAGCCGCACATGTCGGATCGGCCCGAAGCCCAGCTGCAGCGGCGCGCCTTCGAGTGCCACGCGCTGCGGGGCGGTCAGCGTGTCGGCGTCGAGTTCGGCCTTCAGGGCGGGCATGTCGTGTGGCGATCGATCAGGCAGCCGCGGCCAGCGAGTCGCCGGCACCACGCCGTGCACTCGCGTCGATGCCGGACTCGCCGATCTCGAGCAGGGCGCTGGCGACCGCCAGTCCGGATTTCAGCCCGTCTTCATGAAATCCATAGCCGGTCCAGGCGCCGGCGAACCAGGTGTTGCGAACTCCCTGCACCTCGCCCAGGCGACGCTGCGCGGCCATGGCGCCGAGGTCGAACACCGGATGGGCATAGTCGAAGGTCTGAAGGGTGAGCGACTCGCGCGGTGGCACCAGCGGGTTGAGCGTGACCATCACCGGCTGTGTGAACGGCAAAGGCTGCAGCCGGTTGAGCCAATAGGTGACCGCGACCGAAGCGCGGTCACCCGGTGCGGCAGCATCTTCATCGGGGCCGGCGCCGAAGCGACCGAGACTGAGATAGTTCCAGGCCGCCCAGGCCCGGCGTCGCTTCGGCATCAGGGCCAGGTCGGTATGCAGATAAGCACGGTTGGGTTGATAGGGAACCGCGCCCAGGACGGCGCGCTCGTCGTCGCTCGCCCGATCGAGCAGGGCGAGCGACTGGTCGCTGTGGCAGGCCAGGACCACATGATCGAAGTTCTCGCGGCCGTGATCGGTGATCACCGTCACCCGACGCTTCCCGGCGGCGTCCTGGTCGCGCTCGATGCGCCTGACCGGCGTGGCGCGGCGAACGTCGGCAAGCCTTGCCAGGATGCGCTCGACATACTGTCGGGCGCCGCCCTGCACCGTGAACCAGCGAGGTCGGTCGGCAATCTGCAGCAGACCATGGTTGTCGCAAAAGCGCGCAAAACTGCCCACCGGAAAAGCGAGCATCGCTCTGGTTGGACACGACCAGATCGCCGCGGCCATCGGCAGCAGATAGCCGTTGCGAAACGGTGCGCCGTATCGGTTGGCGAGCAGCCACTCGCCAAGTGGCACCGCCGCTTCGGCTGACAGCGCCGGGTCGCGCGCGAGCGCGGTGGCCTGACGGTTGAATCGCATCAGGTCGGACAGCATCGACCAGAAGCGCGGCGACAGTGCGTTCGAGGGCTGCGCGAACAGTGACGCCAGGTCGCTGCCGCACCACTCGAAGTCATGCGGCCCGACCGAGACTGAAAAAGACATGTCGGAGGGGGCGGTCGGCACACCGAGCGTCTCGAACAGCGCGATCAGATGCGGATAGGTCCGCTCATTGAAGACCAGAAAGCCGGTATCCACCGGATAGGTGATGCCGCCGACCGTGGCATCGACGGTATTGGTGTGGCCGCCGACATAGTCGGCCGCTTCATAGAGCGTGACCCGATGCCGTGCCGCCAGCCGGTGTGCAGTGGCCAGACCGGCGATGCCGCCACCGACGATTGCGATCTTCATCAGGGCATCACCGTGCGAGGGATTGTTCGATGTCGCGGGTCAGGCGCGCATCAAGCGGCTCGACCGCGCTAGGATAGCTTGCGATCAGCTTGCCGTCGCGACCAATCAGGTACTTGTGGAAGTTCCACTTTGGCGCAGATCCGCCGTCTCGTGCCAGTGCGACGAAGAAGGGGTCGGCCTTCGGGCCGGACACGACGGTCTTTGAAAACATCGGGAACGCGACCCCATAAGTGTTGAAGCAGAAGTCGGCGATCTGCTTGGCGCTGTCGGGCTCCTGCTGGCCGAAGTCGTTCGACGGAAAGCCCAGCACCACGAAGCCGCGGGCCCGATAGCGACGATAGAGCGCCTCCAGGCCTTCGTACTGGCGGGTGTAGCCGCAATAGCTCGCGGTGTTGACCACCAGCGTGACCTGGCCGGCGTACTGGCACAGCCGCTGGGGCGCGTCGTCCTGCAGGCGCAGGGCGGTGCGGTCAAGCAGGGTCGGGCAGGCAGCCTGCGTTGCGGATGCGGCCGAAGGCAGGCTGCGAGCGGGGGGCGCATCTTTCGTCGCCGCCGCGATCCGCACCGGCCCGGTCTGTCCCGCGCTCAATCCATCGCCAGCAAACACCGGGTTGTCCATGACAAACAAGCCAGCAATGATCAGCAAGGCCACAAACATCGATGCGGTAGGCGATTTGTTGATCAAATTGTGAAATTCAAACAAATGTTTGTCCTGGCCAAAGTGAAAGCGAGAGATTTATAATAAGGGCCGGCTAAAGCACGGTCAATGAATGTCCAGGACAAGGCGTGTCAGATGACTGATCCAGGCGTCGTGGAGGCTGCCCGGCTCACGATTGCTGCGGTAGAGAGAGACACCGGTCTGACCAAAGACACGCTGAGGGTCTGGGAACGCCGTTACGGCTTCCCGAATCCCAGCCGAAATGCCTTCGGTGACCGACTTTACCCGATCGACCAGGTTGACAAGCTGCGCGTGCTGCGCAGGCTGATCGATGCCGGCCATCGGCCCGGGAAGGTGGTTCACTTGCCGATGCCTGCGCTGATGATGCTTGGTCTTCAGGAGCATCGGGCGCCGCCGGCGACCTCTGCTCAGCCCTTGGCGGCCGCTCCCCCCGCGGCGCAGGTCGGGCAATGCCTTGCGCTGATTCGGTCGCGCCAGCCCGAAGCACTGCGCCGCCTGCTCGTTCAATCCTTGCTGCGCCTGGGACTTGAGCGGTTTGTTCTTGATATCGTCGCACCGCTGCCCGGTCTGATCGAAGAGGCCCGGTTGCGCGGTGAGATCGACAGCTTCGACGAGCGCCTGAGCATCGAGTCGCTGCAGACCGTGATTTGCAGCGCCCTGGCCACGATCAGCTCGCCCGGTGTGGCGCCGACCGTCATCCTGACCACTGTCCCGGGCGAAGGTCAGGGTCTTGGCCTGCTGCTGGCCGAATCCCTGCTTTGCCTGCAGGGCTGCCGCTGTCTGTCGCTAGGTGTGCAGACGCCGCTGTGGGACACCGTCCTGGCGGCGCGGGCGCATCATGCCGACGTGATCGTGCTGTCGTTTTCGCATGCGCTCAATGCCACGCAGGTGATCGACTCACTGACCGAGTTGCGCCAGAAGCTGCCTGCCTCTACGCGGATCTGGGCAGGTGGCGACAGCCCGGCATTGCGCCGTTATCGTCTGCAGGGCGTCGAGCTGCTGGACGGTCCGCACGAGATTGCCGCACACCTCGCCCGCTGGCGACTCACCACGAGTACCTGACGACAAAGGCATTGAAAAATATGCGGTTGGCATATTCGTCGGGCGTGTTCGGGTTGTAGCCGCCGAAGAACATTCGCAGTCCGGCATCCAGTGACGTCCCGTCGCCCAGCGACTTTCGCACTCCGACAAAGATATCGAACAGTCCGTCAAGGAAGACATTGCCGTCGATGCCAGGCAGGAAGTCCGATCGGGTAAAGATGCTGTAGCCCTGCCCGATGGCGGTATTGCTTTCGATGTTGAAAGTAGGAAGGGCGATCAGATTCGTGCTGACGAAGGAGCTGGACGAACTGGAGAGTCCGACCCTGGCATAGCGAACGACTGCCGATCCGCCGGCCCGCAGATAGCTGCCAGTGTCGCCCGACTGAAAGACCGGATAGTTGGCGGTCAACCTCAGGGTCGGAAACTGATAGCTCAGTGATGCCGGGTCTCCCGCCCTGAAGACCCGGCCCTGATAGTTCAGGTTATTCGTCAGTACGCCCGAGTAATCGAGATTGAGCGGCTGGAAGACCACGCCATAGTTCCAGCCGTTCGGTCGGGTGCTCCAGTATTCGGCTCTGACCGTGGCGCCGGTCTTTTTCCAGCCCTCGGTTGCATTGCCCTGGTTGTAGCCGTGAATTTCCATGTTCCGGGTCGTGATCACCCCGGCTTCGAGTTCGATTCGACCGGTTCGCTCCTGGCCGGTGGCCGAATTGACAGTCAGGCACATCAGCACTGCTGACAGCCAGATCGGGTAATTGGCGTTCATCGATGGGCTTTCATTGATCAGCATTCGGCTCGCCAGCTGGCCCGGTAAAGAGCGCGAGCACACCGGTATAGCCATAGAGCCGCTGATCGGCAATCTCGCCATTGGCGAAAAACCCCACCAGCGGGAACTCGCCGAGCTGCGACTGCAGCAGTCCGATCTCGACCGAGCCCGACCCAAACAGCGCCCGACCGCGTGCGACACAGGAGACATAAATCGCACCGCGAATTTCGAGCGAATCGGTTTCGAGTTCTTCGCGCAGTTCGGTGCAGATGCGCATCAGGTCGGCGCGGGCCGCCTGGGCGTCACGGGTGCAAAAGACCGCGCGATCGCCTTCCTGCGGCACGGCTGCCACTGCCAGCAGCCGGTTGTGCGGATCGATGCCCACCAGATTGCGGACGACATAGTTGCCAAAACCCGGGCGCGGGCCGCGTGGCGGCGCGTCGCCGTCGGCAAGGCCCACCAGCAGGCCGTTGCGCACCCGCTCGGGGGGCAGCGCGCGCAGCAGGGTCTCGCCGTCGCTGCTTCGCCGGGCAGCCTCCGAGACGCCGAGGTCGGCCAGCAGCACGTCGAGTGCCGGGCGGCCATCGAGGGTGCGGATCAGGTTGGACTGGCAGGCCGAGATCACATGCTCGCCGGCCAGCGGGCTGCAGCCCTGGGTCACGCGCATCCGCAGGTCGACCTCGGATGAAAACACCACCCCCGACAGTCCGCCCGAGAGCACCTGATTGGCGACCTGGATCAGTGGCTCGACCTGGCCACTGGCGCTGCCGCCGAACATCATGCCGCCGCCGACCTTGCCTGCCATGTCGCCGATCAGCTCGGCCAGGTCGGGGGTGGCCGGATCGGCATGGATCAGCGCTGCCTGGGCCGCGACCGCGCCACTTGGGGTGCGCTCGCCGGGCGGGGGCGGTGGCATCGCACCGGAAAAGACCCGGAAGCCGTCTGCCGGCAGATCGAGCAGCATGATCGCGATGGCCGGCTCGCTGTCGTATTCGACACCTGTCGAGACAATGGCATGGCCGCAGGTGCCGGCCCAGTCGCGAATGCCGGTGCGTTCTTCGAGCAGCACAAGGATATCGCTGGCATGGGCAGCGTACTCGGCGCTCAGATAGACCACGCCCAGATTGGCATCCCTGGCCCAGCCGGGCTGGTTGATCCGGCCTTCGACCTGGGCAAGTGCCAGTTCGGTGGCCATGCGCCAGTTGGGATGGGTGGCATGGCCATACCGAAAGCGGGTCATGAAGCCTTGCGCCTGGCGGATGCGGCGGGTTTCCGGGTGCCGGCGCGGGTGCCTGCAGGCGCCGGCTTCTTGCCTGCCGGGCCGCCTTTGGCGGCGGTCTTCGCGCGCGACCGGGTCGCGTTCTTGTCGCCGGGTGCCAGCCCCGGCACAAGTGACGCGCCGGCCGCAGCCTGCGCGATCTGCGAAAAGCTGTTCTGCAGCATCGTCCACCAGGCGCCAGGGTCGATGCCCGGAGCCGATGCCGCTTGCGCCGGGGCGTCCGGGGCTTGCGGCTTGTCGTACGGTTTCTCCTGGGCCATCTCCGCCGGCGTTGGTCGGGCGGCGGCCTGTTCAGGCTTGGCCGCCGCCTCGGGATCGGTTCGGGCCGGCGGCGGCTTCATCGGCCAGCCGTCGGTTGAAAACGGCGAAGCTTTCGGTGTCGGGTTTGCGGCCTTGGCTGGCGCGGCGGCCATCGGGGGCGGCATGCCGGCCTGCTCGCTGAAGGCCCTGATCGCCGCGAGGGTGCCGCGCTGGATCTCGAGCCCCTGGATGGCGTTGTGCAGCATGCTCTGATTGACATTGAGCCACTGCTCGACCGCCTTGAGATCGCCGATCCGCTTGTCGAGCTCATTGAGATCGACCGTCGGCAGCATCGCGCTGGGCACATTGAAATTCGACCAGGCACGCTTGACCATCTCGACACCATCGAGCATCTGCCCGAATCCGCCTGCGGCCATCTTGCTGAAGTCGAAAGGTCCGGGAATGGAAGTCATCGATCACCTCGTCTGATGTCGAAAGCTGGGCGATAGTGCCCGTTCAATAACCGCGCGCCGCATCGACCCGCTGGCGCAGGGGCTTGCCCTGTTTCAGCAGATCGACCGCCTCGATGAACTGCCCGATGACCGCGCCCGGATCGAGCTGACCGCCGACATGCGGCGTGAGCGTCAGATTGGGTGCGCTCCAGAGCGGATCGTCGGTGGCCATCGGCTCGTTGACCTGCACATCGATGCTTGCACCACCGAGCTGGCCCGATTCGAGCGCTGCGATCAGATCGGCCTCGACCACCTGGCCGCCCCGACCGATATTCACGAAGATCGCACCGCGCGGCAGCTGCGCGATCAGATCGGCATTGATGAGGCCGGTGGTCTGCGCGGTCAGCGGCAGCGCACAGACCAGCACCGATGCCTGCGGCAGCGCGCGGGCCAGCCCCTCGGCGCCGGAAAAGGTCTGGATGCCGGGCAGCTCGCGCGGCGTGCGGCTCCAGCCCGACACCTTGAATCCCATCATTGCGAGCGACTGCGCAATGCGAATACCGATCGGGCCCAGGCCGAGCACCAGCGCCGGAACGCCCATCGATTTCGAACGGTGACGACTCCAGTCGCGTGCGGCCTGCTGGGCGCGATAACGCGGTGCCAGACGCAGATGGTCGAGTGCGGCATGAACGACGTATTGCGCCAGTTCGATCGCCTGGGCATCGTCGGATACGCGAGAGACCGGCAGCGAGGCCGGCAGATCAGGGGTGGCGAGCAGCTTGTCGGCGCCGGCGGCGCAGCAATAGAGCAACTCGAGATTGGGCAGCTTCGGCAGCACGCCTGCCGGCAGTCGCCAGGCGATCAGCCACCGCACATCCGCAGGGTCGACATCATCAAGCGAGGTATGAATCGGGTGCGGAAAACCGCTTTCGCGCAGGGCATTGACGAAGCCGTCATGGGGAATCGGCTTGCTCATGATCAGGACGGACATGTCTCTCTCTCATCGGGGTACCTGAGCGATTATCTCCCAGACACTCTCCAGGGCTAGAGAGCGGCCACAAAGTGTGATATCCAGTTGACGATGAACCTTCCGACGGCGCACTTCGCCACCCTTTGCAAATACGCCGGAATCAGCTTCATCGCCGGTGCAGTCAACCACGGCTTTTTCAGCGGCGAGCGTTCGCTGCTGACCGCCGGCATCGGCGTGCTTGCCTATCTGCTGGGCGGCATCCTCGAGATGCGGGCCTCGCCCGACGCCAGCCAGCGCTGGGTCGATCTGCTCGGCCTGGGCATCGTGTCGTCGATCGGCCTGGGTTTCTTTACC
>Ga0114979_10000675_pt1 | contig 22454 bp, 26 predicted proteins | sample S_140625_EF_Meta_FD_87315 | JGI IMG/M metagenome (GOLD analysis project Ga0114979, IMG submission 87315) | Freshwater microbial communities from Lake Simoncouche, Canada to study carbon cycling - S_140625_EF_MetaG | ecosystem: Environmental > Aquatic > Freshwater > Lake | place: Lake...
ATGGCCGCTGTGCGCTTGCGGTCGAGCCAAAACTTTTTGCGTGCCTCGGGGCTGACCGCCACAAAGCATTCGCCACTGCGGGTGTTGGCCATGCGCGAGACTTCAGAGGTGACGCGTGCCACCTCGTCGGCGTCGTCGCCAGCGATGTCACCCACCAACAACATTTTGGGCAAGCCGCCGCGCTTGCTCTTGGTGGCGTAGCCCACGGCACGCAAATAGCGGTCATCCAAATGCTCCAAACCCGCCAGCAACACGCCGCTGCGCTTTTGCTCGGCAAACATGTAGTCTTTGATTTCCACAATGCTGGGCACCGCGTCTTTGGCGTTGCCAAAAAATTCCATGCACACCGTGCGTGTGTGGGCCGGCATGCGGTGCAGCACCCAACGTGCACTGGTGATCAGGCCGTCGCAGCCTTCTTTTTGGATACCAGGCAAACCGCTCAAAAACTTGTCGGTGACGTCTTTGCCCAAGCCCGCTTTGCGAAAGGCCTTGCCAGGGATGTCCAAGCGCTCTTGACGGATGAAGGTTTTGCCGTCAGCTTGGTAGTACTTCAGTTCGAAACTGGCTACCTCGGCATCGTGGATCTTGCCAAGGTTGTGGTCCACACGCACCACATCCAACCACTCCGCATCAGGGGTGACCATGCGCCAGCTGGCCAAGTTGTCAAGCGCCGTGCCCCACAGCACGGCTTTTTTGCCGCCTGCGTTCATCGCAATATTGCCGCCGATGCATGAAGCCTCAGCGGAGGTGGGGTCGACCGCAAAAACAAAACCACCGCGCTCAGCTGCATCGGCCACGCGCTGGGTGACCACGCCGGCTTCGGTGTAGATGGTGGGCACTTTGTGAGCCACGCCAGGCAAGTCGAGCATTTCGACCTCGGTCATGGCTTCGAGTTTTTCGGTGTTGATGACCGCGCTCTTCCAGGTGAGTGGAATCGCGCCGCCCGTGTAACCCGTGCCGCCACCGCGAGGAACGATGGTCAAGCCGAGATCGATACAGCCTTTGACCAAGCCCGCCATTTCAGCTTCGGTGTCAGGGGTCAACACGACGAAGGGGTATTCCACACGCCAGTCAGTGGCGTCGGTGACGTGGCTTACACGTGAGAGGCCATCGAACTTGATGTTGTCTTGGCCCGTATGCTTTTTGAGCAAACGCGCTGTTTTTTTGCGCAAGGCAGCAATCGCATCAAACTGGGTGCTGAAGTCTGCCACCGCGCGGCTGGCAGCTTCAAGCAATTGGCCCACCATGGCATCGCGCTCGGTGTCGGTGTCGGGGGTGCGCCGCTGCTGCACTTCGCCCAAACGATGGTGCAAGGCCTGGACCAACTGGAGGCGGCGCTTGGGGGTGTCGAGCAAATCGTCTTGCAAATAGGGGTTGCGTTGTACCACCCAAATGTCACCCAACACTTCATACAACATGCGGGCGGAGCGGCCCGTGCGGCGCTCTTGGCGCAGGCGCAGCAGCAGTTCCCACGCATCGGCTCCGAGCAAGCGCAAAACGATTTCTCGGTCAGAAAACGAGGTGTAGTTGTAGGGAATTTCGCGCAATCGCGGGCTTTCTTCAGCCGTGGCGAGCAAGTGGTTCAGCGAGGTGGGAGCATTCATGGGGTGGTGTGCGCACAAAGACGCATTGGGGCGCGAATTAAGTACCCGATTTTACCGCAGGGGGCTTGGAGGCTAGGTTTTAGGGGCTGAGTGCACTTACTCGGTTTGGGGGTGTCCAACATCCGCATTTAAGGTTATTCAACAACCCAAAGCGCAAGGCGAGTGGCCTGCGCGCGCGGTGCGCGACATTCAGAGCGCATCACATTAACGCTGCCAGCCTTTGCACATCAACCATTGGACCGAGCCGCAAGCGATGACCAAAGCCCCATAAGTGGCCATTTTTCCGTCAACACCCCACAAAACCAAGCCGCCAGCAAGGACAAATGAGCCGATCACACCACTCACCACGGTTTGTTTGAACACGCTCCAACTGGCCAAAGGCAGCCACCAGCGGGCGCTCAGGCGGGCCACCAGCACGCAAATCAAGGCCACGGCCCAAGCAGGTGCGATAAAGTTAAAAGTGTGAATGATCTGTTCGAGGGGACCCATGTGAGTAAATTTTATAATGTGCGTTATGGCAGTCTGGGCTTTGGGCCTCAATCACACGACAGCCCCGCTTGATTTGCGGGGCCGTTTTACTTTTGCGGTCGAACATATGGGTCCGACCCTCTCGACCTTGCGCCATTCTTTTGCAGCCAACAGCGAGGTGGCGATTCTCTCGACCTGCAACCGCACCGAAATTTACTGCGCAGGCAGCGAGGCGCAAATGCAGCAAACCTTGACTTGGTTGGCGCAGTCCGGTGGCGTCTCGACCGATGACCTGAAAGGCCACACCTATTGCTTGCTAGAAGCCGATGCCGCTCGCCACGCCTTTCGTGTCGCCAGTGGCCTCGACTCGATGGTGCTGGGCGAGCCCCAAATTTTGGGTCAAATGAAGGACGCGGTGCGTGCCGCATCAGAAGCTGGCGCGCTGGGCACCACGCTCAACCAACTGTTCCAACGCTCGTTTGCTGTGGCCAAAGAGGTGCGCAGCTCGACCGAGATTGGCGCGCACTCTATCAGCATGGCCGCTGCAGCCGTGCGCTTGGCGGGTCAGTTGTTTGAAGACCTGAGTGAAACGCGCGTGCTGTTTGTGGGTGCAGGCGAAATGATCGAGCTGTGCGCCACCCACTTTGCCGCCAAAAACCCCAAAGCGATTGCCATTGCCAACCGCACCCTTGAGCGTGGCGAAAAATTAGCCACCCAATTCAGCGGGGAGGTCATGCGATTGGCTGATTTGCCCCAAAGGCTTCACGCCTTTGATGTGGTCATCAGCTGCACCGCCAGCACCCTGCCCTTGATTGGTTTGGGCGCGGTGAAGCAAGCTCTCAAACAGCGCAAACACCGCCCGATGTTCATGGTGGACTTGGCGGTGCCACGCGACATTGAGCCTGAAGTGAAGTCTCTCGAAGACGTGTACCTCTATACCGTGGACGATTTGTCCGAGGTGGTGCAAACCGGCCAGGCCAACCGCCAAGCCGCGGTGGCGCAAGCCGAAGCCATCATCGATGCGGGCGTACAAAGTTTTGAGCACTGGATGGACCAGCGCAGCAATGTGCCGCTGATTCAGCAACTTAACGCGCAAGCCGATGACTGGCGCAGCGCCGAGCTGGCCCGCGCGCGCAAAGCCATTGCCAAAGGCGACGATGTGGATGGCGTGCTAGAAGCCCTGTCACGCGGTCTCACGCAAAAAATGCTGCACGGCGCGATGGCCGAGTTGCACGCAGGTGACTCAGCGTCACGCGAACGAGCACGCCATGCGATTGAACATTTCTTTTTGCGCAGCAACCGTTAGGCGCTGATTCGATGAAAGACTTTCTGCGCGCTCAACTCGAGCGCCACACCCAACGTTTGCATGAACTCGACTTCTTGCTGTCTCGCGAAGACATCATGAAGGACATGACGCAGTTCTTGGCGCTGTCGCGCGAGCACACCGAAGTCACGGCCACGGCTGGCCGCTATGCGCGCTACCAGCAACGTGAAGCCGATTCACAAGCCGCGCAGCAGATGCTGCAAGACGTGGGGGATGACGCCGAGATGCGTGTCATGGCCCAAGAAGAAATGGCCAGCGCCAGCGCTGAACTACTTCAGCTCGAGGCCGAGCTGCAACGCATGTTGTTGCCCAAAGACCCTGACGATGCGCGTCCAGCATTCATTGAGATCAGGGCAGGCACGGGCGGCGACGAGTCGGCCTTGTTTGCCGCCGATTTGCTGCGCATGTACATGCGCTATGCCGAGCGCCAAGGCTGGCGCAGCGAAATTGTGAGCGAATCACAAAGCGAGCTGGGGGGCTACAAGGAAGTCGTGGTGCGCATGGACGGCGGCGCATCGGGTGATGGCGTGTATGGCTGGCTCAAATTTGAGTCGGGCGGCCACCGGGTGCAGCGTGTGCCGGCCACTGAAACTCAAGGCCGCATCCACACCAGCGCTTGCACGGTCGCCGTGCTGCCCGAGCCCGACGAAGCTGAGGCGATCAAAATCAACCCGTCTGATTTGCGCATCGACACCTACCGCGCCAGCGGTGCGGGCGGGCAGCACATCAACAAAACCGACTCTGCGGTGCGCATCACCCACTTGCCCACGGGCATCGTGGCCGAATGTCAAGATGGTCGCAGCCAACACAGCAACAAAGCCCAAGCCTTGAAGGTGTTGACGGCGCGCATCCAAGAAAAAGAGCGCTCAGAGCGCGCCGCCAAAGACGCCGCCATGCGCAAAGGCCTGATTGGCAGTGGGGACCGAAGTGACCGCATTCGCACCTATAACTTTCCACAAGGGCGCTGGAGCGACCACCGCATCAACCTGACGCTGTACAAACTCAACTTCATCATGGAAGGTGATTTGGGCGAGGCGATGCAGGCCCTGAAACACGCGCATGAAGCCGAGCAATTGGCCGCCCTAGAAGGCAACACATGAGTGTGTTGACCCTGGCGCAAGCTGCTGCTTGGGCGCAAAGTTTAGGGCTACCCCGCTTGGAAGCCCAAGCGCTTTTGCTGCACGCTATGAACCGCGCAACGCATGACCGTGCATGGCTGCTCGCGCATGGCGATGACCCACTCGACGGCCAGGTGCAAACCACCTTCACCAGCTATACACAGCGCCGTCTCGACACCGAACCCGTGGCGTACATCACCGGTCAAAAAGAGTTTTTTGGTTTGTCGCTGCAGGTGGATCAGCGCGTCCTCGACCCACGCGCCGATACCGAAACCTTGGTGGAATGGGCTTTGTCGTGCTTGGCCGATGTGACCTCCCCCGAGGTGGTGGACCTAGGCACAGGCAGCGGCGCGATTGCCTTGGCACTCAAACACACACGCCCCGACGCCCAGGTGTGCGGCGTCGACGCCAGCCTCGATGCGCTGGCAGTGGCCCAGGCCAATGCCCAACGCTTGGCCTTGCCGGTGGCGTTTCATCATGGCGATTGGCTGACCCCCTTGCGTTCACGGTTTTTTCACGCCATCGTGTCTAACCCGCCTTATGTGGCCAGCCATGACGCGCATTTGACCGCCCTCAAGCACGAACCGCTGTCGGCACTGGTCGCAGGGGCAGACGGCTTGGACGATATCCGTCAAATCGTGCGCCAAGCCAGCGAACAACTTCACCCTGACGGCTGGTTGCTGCTAGAACACGGTTTTGACCAAGCCCATGCCGTGCAAACCCTGCTGGGTAACCAAGGCTTTGTGAACGTGCAAAGCCGTCCTGACCTTGCGGGCATCTTGCGCTGCTCGGGTGGACAATGGCCAACAGTGAAATAATTAGCTTTTGATTTGGAGAGAACCCATGAGCGACACACAACAACGCATTGATGAGCTGGTGAAGGGCAACGACGTATTGCTGTTCATGAAAGGCAGCGCCAGCTTTCCCATGTGCGGCTTTTCGGGCCGTGCGATCCAAGTGCTCAAGGCGTGTGGCGTCGAGCCCAAGGCCATTAAAACTGTGAACGTGCTCGACGATGCCGAGATTCGTCATGGCATCAAGGAATACAGCAACTGGCCCACGATTCCTCAGCTCTACATCAAGGGTGAGTTCATTGGTGGCTCAGACATCATGATGGAGATGTATGAGTCGGGTGAGTTGCAAAAAGTCATCAATGGCTGACGCCATCTGGACTCGATTCAAGCCCGCTTTTTGAAGCGGGTTTTTTATTGCATGGCACTCGGAGCGATGAATGGCACGGGTGAATAAGCAGGTGACGGCAAGGGCTCTAGCAGTTGGTCTGTTTTACATTTTTCATTGCCATAGCGCTGCAGACACACATTGGCCGAGCATGAAGCAATAGCCATGTTGCGCACGGCTTCGTTTTGATCGACCACCACAACTTCTTGGTAGTTGATGAATTCGGGGCGCGTGATGTCGTGACAAATGGTGCGCAGGTGATTGCCCTCTTGTCGCGTAAAGCAGTTGCGCAGGCCAGTGGCGACATGCATGACGCGCTGGCGGGTTTGCACCACCTGCACTTTGTTCTCAGGGTAGTCTGCCCAAGCCGCAGGGGCGCACTCTTGCTCCACCGCACGGTACGCTTTGGTGGCACAGCCCGACAACACAGCTGCAACCAGTATCAGAATCCACGGTTTCATTGCCACCCTTTTTGCGCCGCCAACACGGCATTTGGATATTGCATCTGGCCTCGACTCCCGTTGTAGCGACCCAGTGCCAACATCAAATCGCCATTCTCAACGTTCAGGTAGTGCCGCAAGATGACGCAGCCAAAGCGCAAATTGGTTTGCGCTTGAAACAACACACTGTCGTCGCCCTGGGCCAATACCCGCGTCCAAAACGGCATGACTTGCATAAAGCCCCTTGCGCCTGCAGTGCTGATGGCAAACTTGCGAAACCCACTTTCCACCTGAATGAGGCCCAGCACAAGTGACGGCTCTAGGCCAGCACGCTGGCTTTCGTACCAAACAGTTTGCAAAAACTCACGACGCAATTGGGGGCTAGCCAATTCATGGGCCAGCAAATCAGGTGTGCCGTTAGGCGCGGCGGCGGCGATGGCGAGATTGGCGGGAGCACGACTGGCTTTGCGACGTTGGAGTTGTTTTTCTAAACGTGTCTCAGTCTGGGTGAGCCATTGTTGAAATGCGTTGGCCGCCGTCACATCGGCATGCACCATCACTGGCGGACCCGACTGATGCACCGCTGCGCTCAGCGCAGTGCGGACTGAATCAATCAAAAGTTCTTCGCGTTGAGTGCCCGCTTGCACCGCCGCACTGCAACACATCCAACACAAAAGCGACACACGACTGAACAGACGCAGGCTGCGGGCCATCAGATTCACAAACCGAGCTTGGCCTTCACATGCGCCAAGACATCAGCTACGGCTACTTTGGTCGATTCGCTGTCGCGGCGGTGTTGGTACTCAACCACGCCGTCTTTCAAGCCTTTGTCGCCAATGGTCACGCGGTGAGGCACGCCGATCAGCTCCCAATCGGCAAACATCGCGCCAGGGCGCTCGCCGCGATCGTCCAACATCACGTCCACGCCCAAGGCCAACAGGTCGTCATAGAGTTTGAAGGCCGCGGCTTTGACGTCTTCGCTGCGATCCATGTTGACGGGGCAAATGACAACCGTGAAAGGGGCAATCGCATCGGGCCAAATGATGCCGCGCTCGTCGTGGTTTTGCTCGATGGCGGCAGCGGGCAAACGTGTGACACCAATGCCGTAGCAACCCATTTCCATGAACTGCGGTTTGCCGTTCACGTCCAAAAAAGTGGCGTTCATGGCTTGGCTGTATTTGGTCCCAAGGTAGAACACATGGCCCACCTCGATGCCGCGCTCGATGGCGAGCACGCCTTGACCGTCGGGTGATGCGTCACCCGCCACCACATTGCGGATATCGGCCACCACATCGGGTTCGGCCACGTCGCGCCCCCAGTTGACGCCCGTCATGTGGAAGTCTGCTTCGTTGGCACCGCAAATCCAATTGGCCATCAGGGCCACATCGCGGTCGGCGACTATTTTCAATGGCTTCTTTAAATTCACGGGGCCTAGATAGCCAGGTTTGCAGCCAAAGTTCTCGTCGATCTCGCTCAGCGTGGCAAAGCGGAAACCGCCCTCCATCCCCGGCAGCTTGCCCACTTTGACTTCGTTCATCTCGTGGTCACCGCGCAAGAGCAAGAGCCAAACTTGCGATTTGACGACTTCACCTTTGTCATTGAGCGTGTCAGTGGCGAGCACCAATGACTTGACGGTCGTGTTCAAGGGCACATTCAACAAAGCAGCCACGTCTTCGCAGGTGCTCTTGCCGGGGGTGGCGGTTTTGGTGAGCGCCTGCGTGGCTGCACCACGTGTTTGCGTTGGGGCCAAGGCCTCGGCCTTTTCTATGTTGGCGGCGTAATGGCTGGTGGGGCAATAGACGATGGCATCTTCGCCAGTGGCCGCGATCACTTGAAACTCTTCGCTCAAGTCGCCGCCAATGGCGCCGCTGTCGGCCGCCACCGCACGGTAAGTCAAGCCGAAGCGGTCAAATATATTACGGTACGCGCCCGCCATGACTTGGTAGCTTTGCTTGGCGCTGGTTGGATCGCGGTCAAAGCTGTAAGCGTCTTTCATGATGAATTCACGACCACGCATCAAACCAAAACGGGGGCGTCGCTCGTCGCGGAATTTGGTTTGGATTTGGTAAAAGTTTTTGGGCAGCTGCTTGTAGCTGCGAATTTCTTGACGGGCAATGTCGGTCACCACCTCTTCGCTGGTGGGTTGCACCACAAAGTCGCGCCCATGGCGGTCTTGAATGCGCAGCAACTCGGGCCCCATCTTGTCAAAGCGGCCCGTTTCTTGCCAAAGTTCAGCCGGTTGCACCACAGGCATGGTGAGCTCGATCGCACCCGCTTTGTTCATTTCCTCGCGCACGATGGCTTCGACCTTGCGAATCACGCGCAAACCCATGGGCATGTAGTTGTAGATGCCAGCGCCGAGCTTTTTGATCATGCCCGCACGCATCATCAGTTTGTGGCTCACCACTTCAGCGTCGGCTGGGGCTTCTTTGAGGGTAGAGATCAGAAACTGAGAGGCTTTCATGCGTGTAATCGAATCGTTAAATGAGTGGGGAATTAGGGCAAGTTCTGAGTGAATTGCTGCAGCTCTGTGCATAATCGACTCAGTTTAAAAAATTTGAGGTTTGATTATGCTCGACCGAGAAGGGTTCAGACCCAACGTCGGCATCATCTTGCTCAACCAGAAAAATCAGGTTTTTTGGGGCAAACGCATCCGCACCCACAGCTGGCAGTTTCCACAAGGCGGCATCGACCGTGGCGAAACACCAGAGCAGGCCATGATTCGTGAATTGCACGAAGAAGTGGGGCTCAAACAAGAGCATGTGCGCATTGTTGCCCGTACCCGAGATTGGTTGCGCTACGAGGTGCCAGACCGGTTCATCCGACGCGACGCGCGCGGGTTTTACAAAGGCCAAAAGCAAATTTGGTTTTTGCTGCAAATGGTGGTGCCCGATCACCATTTGAATTTGCGCGCCACCGACCACCCTGAGTTTGACGCTTGGCGTTGGCACGACTACTGGGTGCCGCTGGATGTGGTGGTGGAATTCAAGCGAGGTGTCTACGAAATGGCGCTGACCGAGCTGTCACGCTTTTTGCCGCGCTATGACACGCGTAGCCGATTTGTCAGAGCTGGGCAAGCTGCAACGCCGGACAACAGTGGCATGACCAAGCCATATGGCGTGACTGCCCACATGGAACTCCCTCCTGGCGCCTCGTTTGATCCAGACCCGCAGGCAGGCCTGCGCTAAGCACTTTATTTGGTGATCACCATGTTGTCTCGGTGCACCATCTCTGGCTCCGCGGCATAACCGATCAGGGCAGCCATTTGCGCTGAGGGTTTGCGGCACAAGAGCCGTGCCTCAGCCGCTGCATAGTTGGCCAAGCCACGGGCCACTTCGTGGCCACGCTCATCGAGGATGGCAATCACCGCACCCCGCGAAAAATCGCCATCCACAGTGGTCATGCCAATCGGCAAAAGGCTAGAGCCATCAGCCTTGAGCCGATGCGCGGCACCTGCATCAATGGTGACTGAGCCGCGCAGTTGCAAGTGGTCGGCCATCCACTGTTTGCGGGCTTGTTGTTTTTGGGTTTGGGCCACCAGCAATGTGCCGATGGCTTCACCTTGAGACAACCGCAGCAAAGCATCGGGTTCGCGTCCCCAGGCAATGACAGTAGAGGCCCCCGAGCCTGCGGCACGTTTGGCAGCCAAGATTTTGGTGATCATGCCGCCCTTACCTAGGCTAGAGCCTGTGCCGCCTGCCATATCTTCTAGCGCGGCATCGCCAGCGCGGGCTTGTTGCACCAAGGTGGCCGTCGCATCCAAGCGCGGGTCGGCAGTGAACAGGCCTTTTTGGTCTGTCAAGATGATGAGGGCATCTGCCTCCACCAAGTTGGCCACCAGCGCGCCTAATGTGTCGTTGTCGCCAAACTTAATTTCGTCGTTCACCACCGTGTCGTTTTCGTTGATGACGGGCAATACGCCGTGGGAGAGCAGGGTCAACAACGTGGAGCGGGCATTGAGGTACCGCTCGCGATCAGCAAGATCGGCGTGGGTGAGTAAGACTTGGGCAGAACCCAAACCGTTTTCACGCAATTTGGTTTCATACATCTGGGCCAAGCCCATTTGACCCACCGCAGCAGCGGCTTGTAATTCGTGCAGCGCCTGAGGGCGACTGGTCCAACCCAAGCGCTTCATGCCCTCGGCAATCGCACCACTCGACACCATGATCACTTCGCGTCCATCGCGCACCAAAGCGCCAATTTGGCGACACCATTCGCCAATGGCTTGCTCGTCCAAGCCCCGGCCTTCATTGGTGACCAAGCTGGAGCCGACCTTGACCACGATGCGACGGGCATCACGCAACACGGTAGAGGTAGAGACGGTCATCTTGGCTTATTCAGGCGTGGACTCAACAAAGCGGGGATCGACATAGTCAGGTGGCTGCTCTGCCACTTGCTGCGCTTTGATGTGCTTGTAGATGTCTTTGATCAGATGTTCACACCCCTCACGCGTGAGCGCCGAGATTTGGAACACGGGACCTTTGTATTTCATGCGCTTGACAAAGTCAGCCACCACGGCTTCGCGTGCATCGGCTGCAACCATATCGAGCTTGTTGAGCACAATCCAACGGGGCTTGTCATACAAAGCTTTGTCGTATTTTTTAAGTTCGTTGATGATGGCTTTGGCTTGCGCCACAGGATCCACGCCCTCATCAAACGGAGCAATGTCCACAAGATGCAACAACAACCGAGTGCGCTGCAAATGACGCAAAAACTGATGACCCAGGCCAGCGCCTTCGGACGCGCCTTCAATCAAACCGGGCACATCGGCCACCACAAAGCTTTGCTCTGCGGCCACACGCACCACGCCTAAGTTGGGATGCAAGGTGGTAAAGGGATAGTCGGCGATCTTGGGGCGCGCATTGGAGATGGCAGAAATCAAGGTGGACTTACCCGCGTTGGGCATGCCCAGCAAGCCAACATCTGCCAATACTTTGAGCTCTAGTTTGAGTTCGCGCTTTTCACCGGGCCAGCCAGGCGTTTTTTGACGCGGCGCACGGTTGATCGCGCTTTTGAAGCGCATATTCCCAAAGCCCCCGTCACCGCCTTTGGCGATGGTGATCACCTCGCCAGGCGCAAGCAACTCAAACAACACATCACCCGTCTCAACGTCGGTGATGATGGTACCCACGGGCATTTTCAAGGTGATGTCATCCCCTGCATGGCCGAACATGTCAGAACCCATGCCGTGTTGGCCGCGCTTGGCCTCGTGGCGGCGTGAGTAACGGAAATCGACGAGAGTGTTGAGGTTGGGGTCCGCCACAGCGAACACATGTCCACCGCGCCCGCCGTCACCCCCGTTAGGGCCGCCGAACTCTTTGTATTTCTCATGACGGAAAGAGACGCAGCCGTTCCCCCCATCACCAGCGGCGATGTCGATATAGGCTTCGTCAACAAATTTCATGGGTGTAGTGTAAAAAGTAAAGCCCCGACAAGTCGGGGCTTTGTCACAAATCAGTTTGAAAAAATCAAACGGGTGTGATGTTGACCATGTGCTTGTTCAAAGCGCCTTTAACGCCGAACGACACGTGGCCGTCAACCAATGCGAACAAGGTGTGGTCTTTGCCCACGCCTACATTGACACCGGGGTGGAACTTGGTACCGCGCTGACGCACGATGATGGAGCCGGCAGAGATCAACTCACCACCGAAAGCTTTCACACCGAGCATTTTGGGGTTGGAATCACGCCCGTTTCGCGTAGAGCCGCCGCCTTTTTTCTGTGCCATGTCAAATGCTCCTTAGCCGTTGATGGAAGCAATCTGCAGTTCTGTGAACTGCTGACGATGCCCTTGGCGTTTTTGGTAATGCTTACGACGGCGCATTTTGAAAATGCGCACTTTGTCGTGCTTACCATGAGACAAAACTGTCACCGTGACAGTTGCACCGGACACCAAGGGTGTGCCAATCTTGAGTTCAGCGCCGTTGCCGACCGCCAACACTTGATCAAACACAATCTCTTGGCCTACGTCCGCAGCAATCTGTTCTACTTTAATTTTTTCGCCAGCTGCAACACGATACTGTTTGCCGCCGGTTTTTATGACCGCGTACATGTGAGACCTCTAGATATGAATCTATGTGGATATCTACGGACGGATTTCCGCAGAGCCCGAAATTATAGCAGTGAATGACCCAAACTTGCCAATCCCTATAATCCCAATACCTTCTTAGGCATTTCATTCCTTTTTCCTGAGCCACGCCTTCTTTTGTCCATCACCAACCTCAATCCTCTCGCCTTAATTGCCACCGACATGGTGGAAGTGGACCGCGTCATTGCGCAGCGTCTGGACTCGGGCGTGCCATTGGTAGGAACGGTGTCTCAGTACATCATTTCGGCGGGTGGTAAGCGCATTCGCCCCGCGTTGCTGTTGCTCATGGCGGGGGCGATTGGCTATACAGGCCCACAACGCCACAACCTCGCTGCCATTGTGGAGTTCATCCACACCGCCACCTTGCTGCATGATGATGTGGTGGATGACTCCACCCTGCGGCGAGGACGGCCAACCGCGAATGAGTCATTTGGCAACCCTGCCAGTGTGCTGGTCGGTGACTTTCTATATTCTCGCGCTTTCCAGATGATGGTGGACTCGGGGGAAATGAGAGTCATGGAAGTTCTGGCTGAAGCCACCAATGTGATTGCTGAAGGTGAAGTGCTTCAGCTGATGAATATGCATGACGCCTCACTGGACGAGGCTGGGTACCTACGCGTGATTCGCTCTAAAACTGCCAAGCTGTTTGAAGCCAGCACCCGTTTGGCGGCCATTTTGGCTAAAAGCTCGGTCGAAGTTGAGACTGCTTGCGCCGAGTATGGGCAAGCCTTAGGCACCGCATTTCAAGTGATTGACGATGTACTCGATTACGACGGCAACGCCAAAGAACTGGGCAAAAACCTAGGGGATGATTTGCGCGAAGGCAAAAACACCCTGCCGCTCATCATTGCCATGCAGCGCGGCACACCCGCACAACGTCAAACGATACAAAGCGCTATTGAAAAAGGCGAAATGGACGCCTTGGCTGAAATTGTCAACATCGTGCGTGCCACGGGCGCCATTGAAGCCACGCGGGCTGCAGCCAGCGCAGAGGCCGAACGGGCAATTGCGGCCCTGACTATATTGCCTGCCAATCGACACCGTGAGGCTCTGCACGAATTAGCTGCACAATTGCTCGATCGCAGAAACTAACGCACTGGCATGGCATGCATGATTTAGACAAACCTTATACCGACAGCATTCAGCAATGGGATATTGCCTGCGATTGCTTCAGAGCTGAATTCAAATTCGACCCCAACGAAATTGTGACAATTGACACAATCCGTGAAATGTTTGCAGAAATTGTGGATGGCCACGCGTTGTCACACAACGCTTCGATTTCTTTGATGTTTGCTTTGTATTTCTTAGGCTACATCACACTGCTCGAGATCATGCGGGCCAAAGACGAGATGTTTGAAATTGGCGATATGACGGATTTTTATCTAATATTAGATCGCGCAGACCAATGGGCGCACCAATCCATTGATCACGAAAAATTAGCAAGTGCTGCGGCGCCCATTATTCAGGCCACGCAGCAGATCATGCACAAATTAAACTTGTTGCGCTAAATACTGCGCAACAGATATTTATTCTTCGACCAATTTACAGGGCATGCGGATGCCCCGCTCCGCACGCTGCTCTTCGCAATATCGCATGGCGCGACGCTCGCCTTCGGCAGACATTTTGATATGAATGGAACAGCGCAACACCATCTTCTCGCCATCCGAATGGCCGTCAAAGGCCGCCGCACAATGACTGTTTTGATTCATTTCTGGCTTTAGCTCTTTCCACACCGAGCGAAGTGGGTCTGGTAATTCGCTTAAGTGGATTGTGGGATAACTGCCGATCGGTTTCGCCGATGCAGCAAACCCGACCAGCGCAAAGGCACAAACAATGAATTTAACAGCAGGCATGGTTGGGCCTAGGCAATATTTCAATTAGGCAGCAGCAGTTGTAGCGTCAACTGGTGCAATCAAAGCAGCCTCAAGCGTGCCAGCCGCCTTCAACGCTTGCACCCAAGTTGGTGAAACGCCGCGCCCCGTCCAAGTTTGCTCAGGGTTAGCAGGGTTGCGGTATTTAGGCGCAACCTTTTTACCCGCCAAAGCCCCTTTTTGGGCGGCTTTGGGTTTTTTCGTGGCTTTGCTCGGTTTGGCCACAGCCAAGGCTTTTGAAATATCTGCAGCGGTCAAACCAGCCTCTTTGGCCATGCTGGCAATTGTTGCCAGAACCTTGTCATGCGACTTTGATTTCAAGGCTTGCTCTTTTTTATCCAACAACTCGCGTTGTTTACGAATAGCGGCCAATTGATTTGCAACAGTTGTACGTGCCATGAGATATATTCCTATTTAATATGTTCAACAAAAACTATATTGTAAACATATTTCCAGAGTAAATAACCCGAAATATACGGGGTATTTATTATATTGATTTAGATCAATATTAATTGACACACCACACAGTAACTTAACCCACTGCCAAACTAGGCCTTTGGCGGTCAGTGTGCCTGTTCGAGCCGCTTTTGAAATATCAATTTAATCATTTCAATTAAATTCATCCTATGTAAAAAGGTTCCCAGTGGCATATCCACCGCTATGCGAAAAATTAAGCGAGGCTCGCTTTGTTTTTTAATATCAACTCGCACACAAAGACCATCAGGACGTAAAACTCACGCGATCTTTTAATGGGAGATTTTATGGCTGCGCCGCCCGACACTGCTGTTAAATTACTGGACGAATTAATGCATCAGGCGCTTTCTCAAGGCGCATCCGATGTGCACTTTGAAAGCGGTGAGAATTTCTTTCGAGCACGCTTTCGCATCGATGGTTTGTTGCGCGTGGTTGCTACGCCCGCGTTGTCGCTGAGAGATGCCATCGTGTCACGTCTCAAAGTGCTGGCGCGTATGGACATTGCTGAAAAGCGCGTGCCGCAAGACGGAAGAATTCAATACCCCTACCGTCAGCAGTTGATGGATTTACGCGTCAGCTCATTGCCCACGCTGCATGGCGAAAAAATCGTGGTGCGGATTTTGAATTTCAGCCGTGAGCGCCCTGGCCTGGCGGCTCTAGGCTATGAACCCGATGACCGAGCCAAACTGGTGAAGGCCTTGGGGCAACCGCATGGCTTGATTCTCATGACAGGACCCACGGGCTCTGGCAAAACCTTATCTCTCTATAGCTGCCTTGAACTGCTCAACCGCACCGAGGTCAATATTTCTACGGTGGAAGACCCCTCTGAAATTTACTTGCCCGGCGCAAACCAAGTCAGCATCAATGAGCGCGCCGGTTTGACCTTCGCCACCATCTTGCGCGCTTTGCTGCGACAAGACCCAGACGTGATCATGGTGGGTGAGATTCGTGATTTGGAAACCGCCGAAATCGCCATTCAGGCGGCACAAACGGGTCACTTGGTTTTGTCCACTTTGCACACCAATGATGCGCCAGGCACCTTGGCACGCTTGCGTCACATGGGCGTGGCGGCCTTCAACGTGGCAGCCAGTGTGAGCTTGATCACCGCGCAGCGCTTGGTGCGTCGCTTGTGCGAGCAGTGCAAACGCCCCATGGATAGCGCTGAAATTGACTTCTTATTCAGCCATCTCAGCGCGCAAGACCAAGTGGCCATGCCAGCTCACTTACGTGCGCAAGCCTGTCCCTGCATGGCGATTGGCTGTGAGGTCTGCGACAAAGGCTACAAAGGGCGCATTGGCCTGTACCAAGTCATGCCCATCAGCGAGACCCTGCAAACCCTTATTCTGCATGACAGTGATGCACAAACACTGTCACGCCAAGCTGCGGTTGAAGGCGTGCGCACCTTACGCCAATCAGGCTGGCTCAAAGTGTTGCAAGGCATCACCTCGGTCGAAGAGGTCATGGCGCTCACCCACGATGGTTAAGCACCGCTTTGCCTGGCAGGGCATTGACCGCCAAGGCGCAATTCAAAACGGCGTCGTGCATGCGCATAGCCACGCAGAAGTCACACACGAACTCAAACAACTGCGGATTCGGGCAACGCGCATTCAACGTCAATTCGACCTACCGAGTTGGCTCTCGTTTCAAACCCAGTCGCACGTGTCCGCGCGTGACCTCACCCAATTCACACGCCAACTCGCCACGTTGTTGCAAGCGGGTGTGCCCTTGTTGCAAGCTTTTGACATTTTGGAGCGCAGCGAAAGCAACGCCACTTTAAAAACGATCATTCACGACTTGCGCACCCAAATCGAGGGCGGCGCTGCATTGAACCAAGCCCTGCGACAACACCAGGTGTTTGATGCACTGTATTGCAACCTGGTGGCCGTGGGTGAGTTGGCTGGCATGTTAGACACCCTGCTGGAGCGTTTGGCACGCCATATGGAAAAGTCAGAAGCCTTGCGTGCCACGATCCGCTCAGCACTGACTTATCCCACAGCAGTCATCGGGATTGCAGCCAGCGTGTTGATTCTGATCATGTTGTTTGTCGTGCCTGCATTTGAAAACATTTTTGCTTCTTTTGGTGCGGAGTTGCCATGGCTCACACGCGTGGTCATCGCGCTGAGCGAGTGCCTTCAGCACTATGGGGTTTGGTTGGGGGCGGTGAGCGTCTTGCTAATTTGGGGGCTGCAGCGCCAATTTCAGCACCGCATCAGTTGGCGGCGCAACTTGCACCGACTGCTGCTTCGTCTGCCGATCGCGGGCCAGCTCATTCGGCATGCCTGTACGGCTCGATGGACGCGCACCCTGGCCACTCTGTTTGCCGCCGGTGTGCCGCTGACCGAGGCCTTAGCAGCAGTGCAGGGTGTGACGGGCCATTTGCTCTTTCAAGCGGCCACGCAAACCATTCAAACTCAGCTCATCCAAGGTCAATCCTTGTCCAACGCCATCAAGGACACAGCAGGCTTGTTTCCAATGATGGTGGAACAGATGTGTGCCATTGGCGAGGAGTCGGGTGCGCTCGACCAGATGTTGGAGAAAACCGCCGAACATTACGAACACGAGGTGGACACAACCGTTGCGCGACTGTCTACACTCTTAGAACCTTTCATCATGGTGGTGTTGGGTTTGCTGATTGGCGGCTTGGTGATGGCTTTGTATCTTCCAATTTTTCAAATGGGGCAAGTGGTATGACCTGGCAGATGGCCTTGGTGTTTGGCTTTGGGTTGCTGATCGGCAGTTTTGTGAACGTGGTAATCCACCGCATGCCCCGTATGGTCATGGCCGAACACCTCAACGAAGATGATGCGCCACGCTTCGATCTGTGTTGGCCTGCCTCACACTGCCCTCAGTGCCAAACCCCTCTCAAGGTGTGGCACAACATTCCATTGGTGAGCTTTGCTTGGCTCAAAGGACGTTGCAGTTTTTGCAACCACCCCATAGGCATGCTTTACCCCGTGATCGAGCTCACCACAGGCTTGCTTTGGCTACTCTGCACGTGGCACTGGGGCTTAAATGCCACGGGCTTTTGTTGGGCTGGCTTTGTCACCGTGCTGCTCGCCTTGTCTGTGATGGACTGGCAAACCACGCTGCTGCCCGATGACCTCACACTGGGCTTAGTTTGGGGGGGTCTCATGGCCAGCGCCTTGGGCTGGCTCAGCTTACCTTTGTCGCAATCGGTTTGGGGCGCCGTGTTTGGTTATGCCTCACTCTGGGTCGTGGCCACTGCGTTTGAACGCATCACCGACAAGCAAGGCATGGGTGCGGGGGACTTCAAACTGCTTGCAGCGCTTGGCGCTTGGCTCGGGCCATTGGCCTTGTTACCGCTGGTGATGTTGGCCAGTTTGAGCGGCGCCCTGGTGGGCTTGTCACTCAAGTTCACCCACCGCTTGCGCGACGATGGCTACGTGCCTTTTGGGCCGTTTTTAGCGGTTGCGGGCTGCGTGGTGGCCATCATTGGCATCGACGCCATAGCGCTGTGGATGGGCTGGTGATTTTTGACTAGACTTGAGGTCATGACCCCCCTGCCTCACCCTCTTCGCATTGGTTTGACGGGCGGCATTGGCAGCGGTAAAAGCACGGTCAGCCAAATGCTGCAGGCGCGTGGTGCGGCTGTGATTGACGCAGATGCTATTGCCCGCAGCATGACAGCGCCGCAGGGCGCGGCCATGGCTGCTATTGCGGATACATTTGGCGCGGCGTTTGTCACCGCTGAAGGCGCTCTTCATCGTGATCGCATGCGAGACCATGTATTTAGCCAACCGCAAGCCAAACAAACCTTAGAAGCCATCATCCACCCACTGGTGGCGCAAGAAACCCAACGACAGGCCCGCGACGCTCTCGCGTCTGGCTACCTCACCTTGGTCTTTGACGTCCCGCTTCTCATCGAAGCAGGTTGGCGCTGGCGCGCTCAGGTGGACCGCATTTTGGTGGTGGATTGCTTGGTGGAAACCCAAATTCAACGCGTTTTAGCTCGCAGTGGGTTGAGGCCCGAAACCGTTGCAAACATCATCGCCGCCCAATCTTCCCGAGCACACAAATTAGCGGCGGCGGATTGGGTGATTTACAACGATGGCATCACGCGAGATGCATTAGAAGCCGTCGTCAGCCAACTCCCCATACTGAAGCCTTAGCCCAATCAACACGCGCACCTGAGCGGGTATGATTCGCGTAATTGACCATGTCCCTAACTGACCAGTTCTTCGCGTGATTCTGTACGAACATCCCTTTAACGAACGTGTGCGCACTTATTTGCGTTTGGAGCACCTGTTTCAAAGGTTCGAAGAACTCGCCGCACGTGACCATCCTGTGGACAACCACTTTGCCCTCACCACCTTGTTCGAATTGGTAGAAGCAGGTGGAAGAACCGACCTCAAGTCTGACGTCCTCAAAGACTTGGAGCGCCACAAGCAACAGTTCAACGCTTTGCGCGGTAACCCATCCGTGTCTGAAACTGCTCTACAACAGTTGCTTGACAACATCGATCGCTGTTACAGCGGCCTGAGTGGCCCGATGGGAAAAATTGGTCAAAACATCACCGACAACGAATGGCTTTCTGCACTGCGCAACCGCGTGGCCATTCCGGGCGGCACTTGCTGCTTTGACTTGCCGGCTTACCACGCGTGGCAACAACAAAACCCAGAGGCTCGACGCGCTGACATCATGCGATGGTTCGATGTGTTCCAAGCTATGAAAGCCTCTGTGAATCTACTGCTTTCACTCATGCGAGACACTGGCACCACGCAAAAAATGATGGCCATGGGCGGGCAATTTCAACAATCTCTGGCGCAAGGCAAGTTCCAACTCATGCGGGTGGCGATTGACCCTGGCTTGGGCTTCATCCCCGAAATCAGCGGCAACCGATTGATGATTTGGGTGCGCATGATGCGCCAAGATGGTGACGGTCGCCTGCAGCACAGCACCGATGACGTGCCTTTTGAAATGGCTCTTTGCGTCTAAGCCATGACCCACGCGGAGGTTCGCATCGTTGTTTGCCCCCAGTGCGGTGGCCCTAGCCGATACGAAGCGGCCAACGTGTATCGGCCTTTTTGCGGCGAGCGCTGTCGCAATATTGACTTAGGCGCTTGGGCCAACGAAGAACACCGCTTGCCCGACGCAACGCCGCAAGACGACGCTGACTTCGAAAACACCCCGATCCAATAAGCGGCTCAAGCGCTGTGTGTGCTGGCTGTGTAGCCGCGCTCTTGAGCCAACCACTGCAACACAGGCACGGTGCCAGGCAGGACAGGCTGCAAGCTCACAGGCAGTTGCTGCCATGCAAAGGCTTGTGACTCCAGCATTTGCAAGTCACCCGACCATTGCGTGACTTTACAAAAATTCAGTTGTACCAAGGCATGCGGGTAGTCGATGCGCGTGGTTTTCCACAGCAGGCAATCTTCGATGTCGATACCGATTTCTTCTTTGAGCTCACGTTGCAAGGCTTGCTCAACCGTTTCGCCCGCTTCCAGTTTGCCCCCCGGAAACTCCCAATAACCCGCATAGGCTTTGCCCGTGGGGCGGCTGGTGAGTAAAAAAGCATCATCTGGGCGAACCAACACACCCACCGCCACCTGAACCCAGTGACGATCAGCTGAGCGCGGTTGCTCGGCGTCAACCACGCGCACGTCCATAGTGCTCATAGCTTAAGTCGCGTGCTTGCCCGCATAGTCGCGTGCAAACTGATAAGCCACACGACCGCTGCGCGATCCGCGCTCCAAGGCCCAAATCAAAGCCTCTGGTTTGGCAAGTTCTATATCAGCTGGCTTGACACCCAAAGACGCCAGCCACTGCGCAGCAATGGTCAAGTATTCGTCTTGAGTGAAGGGGTAAAAGCTCACCCACAGGCCAAATCGCTCTGACAATGAAATTTTCTCCTCCACCACCTCCCCCGGATGCACCTCGCCATCGGCTGTGTGGGTATAGGTGAGGTTTTCCTTCATGTACTCTGGCAGCAAGTGCCGACGGTTGCTGGTGGCATAAATTAACACATTGGGTGTCGCTGCAGCAATCGAACCGTCCAAGATAGATTTGAGCGCTTTGTAGCCGGGCTCGCCGTCTTCGAAGCTCAAGTCATCACAAAAAATCATGAACTTTTCGGGACGCTCCGACACCAACTCAATGATGTCGGGCAAGTCGGTCAGGTCATCTTTATCCACTTCAATCAAACGCAAACCTTGTGGGCTGTATTCATTCAAACAAGCTTTGATGAGTGACGATTTACCCGTACCACGCGCGCCCGTGAGCAACACGTTGTTAGCGGGCAGACCTTGCACAAACTGCTCGGTGTTGCGTTGGATTTTTTCTTTTTGGACATCGATCTCTTGCAAGTCAGCCAACCCCAACTTGGCCACATGGCGCACAGGCTCTAAACCACCGCGTCCACTTGTGCGTTTGCGGTAGCGAAAGGCCACACCGGCAGACCAATCGGGCTCAGCCATGGGTTGTGGGAGCACCTGCTCAATGCGCGCCATCAGTGCTTCCGCACGAAGCACCAAACGCTCTAGGGGGTGAATTGGGTCTGTCATCAGCTGCGGTAGTCGGCGTTGATGCTGACGTAGTCGTGGCTCAAATCGCATGTCCACACGGTATCGGCAGCGGTGCCTCGACCCAAGACCACGCGCACGGTAATTTCAGATTGCTGCATCACGCGCTGCCCCTCCTCTTCGCGGTACTGAGGATGGCGGCCACCTTGGATGGCGACATGCACATCGTCCAAATACAAATCAATGCCTGTCTGGTCGAGGTCGGCAATACCGGCATAACCCACAGCGGCCAAAATACGGCCCAAGTTGGGGTCGCTGGCAAAAAAGGCTGTCTTCACCAACGGTGAATGGGCAATGGCATAAGCGACTTGACGGCACTCGGCTTGGGTATGTCCACCCTCCACACAAATGGTGATGAACTTGGTCGCACCTTCACCGTCGCGCACAATGGCTTGCGCCAACTGGCGTGCTACCGACAACATCGCTTGCAGCAAAACTTGACCTGCTTCGCTCGCCAGGCTGGTGATGGGCGCGTGTGACGCCTTGTTGGTTGCAATGACCACGAACGAGTCGTTGGTCGAGGTGTCACCATCTACGGTGACGCGGTTGAAAGACCCTTCGGCCAGAGCCAACGACAGTTCTTTCATCAACTCGGGTACAACGCAAGCATCAGTGGCCACATAGCCCAACATCGTGGCCATGTTGGGACGAATCATGCCAGCACCTTTGCTGATGCCAGTCACGCTTACCTTGGCACTGTCAATTTGCACTTGGGTGCTGGCGGCTTTTGGCACCGTATCGGTGGTCATGATGCCTTCGGCAGCATCAGCCCATTGCTGGGCGGTGGCCGCATGGCCCGCTGCGGCGATGGCCGCTGGCATGCCCGCGATGATGCGGTCATGCGGCAGTTGCTCCATGATGACGCCTGTAGAAAATGGCAATACTTGGTTGGGCGAAATGTGCAGCGCGGCAGCCAAAGCAGCACACGTCTCCCTGGCGCGCTTCAAGCCCTCTTCACCCGTCCCCGCGTTGGCGTTGCCCGTGTTGATCACCATGGCGCGAATGCCATGGTCACCCATCAAATGGTCTCTGCACACCTGAACGGGTGCAGCGCAAAAACGGTTTTGCGTGAACACGCCACTGACAGATGCACCTTCGTCAATCAACACGACGGTCAAGTCCCGACGGCCAGTTTTGCGAATGCCCGCTTGCGTCACACCAATACGCACGCCCTCAATGGGGTGCAGGTCTGCAGGGTGGGGAGGGTTCAAATGGACAGCCATGGGTTTAAACCAACTTTCCGTGACAAAACTTGAATTTTTTACCACTGCCACAAGGGCAAGGTTCGTTGCGGCCCACAGTGGGAACAGGTGCGACAAGCGTCGTTGGGTCAGCCGTGGTCACGGCTTGA
>Ga0114979_10000676_pt1 | contig 22432 bp, 22 predicted proteins | sample S_140625_EF_Meta_FD_87315 | JGI IMG/M metagenome (GOLD analysis project Ga0114979, IMG submission 87315) | Freshwater microbial communities from Lake Simoncouche, Canada to study carbon cycling - S_140625_EF_MetaG | ecosystem: Environmental > Aquatic > Freshwater > Lake | place: Lake...
ATTGTAAATTATAATGAGTTTTATATAGATGATGGTTATTGAGAACGAGGATCAACTAAGGGAGGTCCAAGCTAATTTTTCAGGTTCCTTTGTGTTTCCTATTCCGAAAGATATGTCAAATTTTTCGGAGGGGCTGTCTATGTTATTTATACATGACTACAAATCAAATGAGTCATATTCAATAGCATTACAACATGAAGAATTTAAATCAAACATAACATTACAGACATTACAAGAACATCTATCATTTAATTATGTGATAGCCTCATCTAAATACATCTTTGACTATTTCTTCTCCAGTAAGTTCTCAACCGAGTTTCCATTATTATATTGGCTAAACAAAGGAGATATAAATTACTTAGAAGATTTATATTTTTTTACATCTAAATACAAAAGATTTTATTATCCATCAACATCTTATAACATCTATATTCCATATTACATGTTTTTAAGATGCTTTAACAATCAGCTTTCATTTTTAAGTACATTGGAAAAGAAATCTACTGTCATTGAAAAATATACATCTATTCTATCATCTTTACATCATATTAGAGATAATGGAATTTGCATTGACATTCCTCAAATAAATGAAGTTTACAATAAAAAATTAACAACATCTTTATTACATCCTAAATACATGCTATATAACGCCACAGGAAGGCCCGTAGGGACATCTAATGGCATTAACCTTAGTGCAGTACCAAAAGATGAAAAACATCGCTTAGGATTCATTTCTAAGCATGATAGAGGAATGTTAATTGAATTTGATATTAAGTCATTTCATTTATATCTTATTGCAAAAGCTATTGGGTATAAACTAGAAGAGGAGGATGTTCACATGTATTTAGCAAAAATCTATTTTAATAAACATAATATATCTCCGCAAGAATACGATGAGGCAAAAAAAATAACATTTACTAATATTTATTCTGAAAGAAGTGATGCTAAAAAAATTCCTTTCTTTGATGCATTGTATAAATATAGAGATTCGATATATAAGGAAATGGTTCAAAATAAGGAGATTACAGTCCCTTATTGCGTAAGAACTTTAAAATTATCGAATTTAAAGGACGATTATTCCTACACAAAAGGAAAATTATTCTCTTATGTTATACAATTAATGGAAGTTGAGCATTTTTTTGATATTATTAGAAAAATTATTGTATATTTGCAGTCGAAAAAAACGCAAATCGTATTATATGTATATGATTCTTTCTTATTGGATTTTGACAGAGAAGATGGACTGGAAACTTTAAGTGGAATACAAAAGATAATAAACGATTGCGGGTTTAACTCATCTGTGAAGATTGGAAAAAACTATTTTAACATGAAATCTATTGATTTGGAAAACGTGAAAGCATGATTGAGAGAAAACCCACAAAGTTATTATGTACTTTTTGCCACCCGCATTTTATAGAAAGTACATTAAAGACAATTAGAAACACTTATGAGATAACAAACGATAGTGTCTTTGTTTTTAGGAATGCATCGGATAATGATGAACTAATTTTAAGTTATAATGTTATTAAGGAGGAAGATTTTATCTTACTTCCGTCCACTTTAATACTACATAGAAATAAAGAAACAGGTACTTTGTTTACTCTAAATGGTCTTAATACACTTATAGAGCAATCTAACGGGGGTAAACCTGATGTCAATTACAAGATTGACTGGTATGCTTATGATAATTGCCTGATTGTTACAGGATCTGATGGCTTAAGGATAATAGATTTAAAATTCCTTTACAAAAAGAATATTTCTAACATTTAATTTATATAGTTATGAGTAATTTTGCAGAACGTTTCAAACAAGAAGCGAGTAAACTTTCTAACTCCGGTCCTACAGGTAGAAAGAAAGGTAAGAACATTTTTGATTATATTTGGAGACCTACATCTAGTTCTACCACTATTAGAATTGTACCAAACAAAAAAGATCCTGAATGGCCTTTTTATATGGTTTATATTCATGGTAGAGATTACACCACAAAGATAGGTTTAGCAAATTACGAGTTTGTATCTCCTAAAACTTTCCAAAAAGAAGATCCGGCTGAATTATTTGCCAATAATCTTTACAGACAGGATTATGAGAACAACAAGCAATTTATTAAATATTTTTCTCCCCAAAAGTTTTACTATGTTCCTATTCTAATAAGAGGAAAGGAATCGTCAGGAATCAAGGTATGGCCTGTAAACACTAAGACTTACGAGAAAATATTCAACATCATGAATACTATTTTTGAGGAAGAAGGAGAAGACTCGTCAAAAATCTTTGACTTAAAAATAGGAACTGACTTAGTTATCACCAAACCTTCCGGAGGTGGAGTAGAAATTACAGCAAAGAGAAGCCCGACTAATTTGATAGAAAGAGCGGAAGAAGGCTACACTATTGAGGATTTTAAGAGACAATACGAAGAAGTGGGAAATATTGAGGACTTGTACGTTACCCATACAAAAGAAGAGATTGAAAAAATGGTAACTTCTTTAGCAGGCTCTTTATTTTCAAAAAGCAAGGCTCCGGAATCAAATGAGATTGTACGAGGTGGTACAAATGTTTCGGAAAACACAGAAGAAATTAGGAACAAACAGGTTGAAAAACCTATAGCTACCAAATCACTCGAAGACGATTTTTCTAAATTTCTAGATTCTATATAAAAAAAAGTTAATTATGGCAAAGAAAAAGGAATCCTCCCAAGAGAGGACTGACACATCTTTTGCATCATCTTTGATAGATGCAATAAACGCTAAGTACAAAAAAGATATTGGTACGGTAGCTTACAAATTAGAAGACTCGACCCTAGCACCTACAAATGTCAGTGATTTTGTACCGACTGGATGTACTACATTAGATATGGCTATCTCAAATAGAAAGAATGGCGGGTATCCTGTAGGTAAAATTATAGAATTAATAGGATTGGAGCAATCCGGAAAATCTTTATTAGCTGCTCATGCTATAAAGGAAACACAAAAGAAGGGCGGGATTGGTATTATCATAGATACTGAAAGCTCAGTAAGCAAAGAGTTTCTAAAAGCTATAGGAGTCGATTTAACGAAGAATTTTGTGTATGTCCAACACGAAGTCATCGAAGATGTTTTTAACTCTGTAGAAACCATTATAGAGCAAATGAGAGCATCTAATAAGGATGTAATTGTTACCATTGTAGTTGATTCAGTCATGGGCGCATCAACAAAAGATGAGATAGAAGGAAATTATGAAAAAGATGGATGGGCTACTCAGAAGGCAATCATCATATCTAAAGCCATGCGTAAACTTACGAACCTATTAGGAAGAGAGAAAATACTTTTAATTTTCACAAATCAACTTAGGCAGAATCTACAAGCTAGACCAGGAATGGGAGACTCTTATACTACTTCCGGAGGCAAAGCAATTGGATTTCACTCCTCTGTAAGAGTTAAGTTAGTTAAAAAAGGTAAAATTCAAGGACCAGAAAAGGATCTTCCATTAGGTATTACTACAGAAGCAGAGATTATTAAAAATAGAATAGGACCTCCTCACAGAAAAGCTTCATTTAATATTATGTATAATTCAGGAATTGATGATGTAAGTTCAATCATGGACTTTTTGAAAGATAAAGGTATCGCAACTTCTTCCGGACCCTGGTACACTTATAAATTCTGTAACAGAGAAACAGGAGAAGTTATAGAGGAAATCCGTTTCCAGAGAAAAGATTTTCATGATAAGTTATTTTCTAGGGAGGAAATCCGTAAAGATATATTATTGAATATTTCTGATTACTATATTACAACTTATATTAAAAGAGATGGTAGTGACGAAGGAGATTCTTCTCCATTTATTCACATAGAAGAAACAGGAGATGGCAATTGATTTATCAAAATTATTAGATAATCATAAATTCATGTCTACCGAAAAAACTGTCCTTATAATAGATGGAACTAATTTGTTTATTAGGTGTTTTTGCGCATATCCTACATTAAATACAGATGGACATACAATAGGAGGCGCATTTGGATTCCTAGAAAGCATGTTTTCTTTTGTCAAGACTTATAATATAAACAAAGTAATTGTTGTGTTTGACGGTCAAGGAGGTTCCGTAAGAAGAAAAAAAATGTACAAAGGATATAAATCCGGAAAACACAAGGGCCTTAAATTAAATAGGATAACAGAGAGTAAGACAGAAAGCACAGAAAAAGAATCGGAAAGGCAGATTAGGAGACTCATAGAGTATTTAAATAATCTACCAGTTGTCCAATTGATTATGGATGGAGTTGAAGCGGATGATGTGATTTCTATACTTGTAAACTCAAGTGAATTAGAGGATTATAAATACAAATTTATAATGTCATCTGATAAAGATTACTTACAATTAGTCTCAGAAAACATTCAAGTTTATAACCCAACAAAAAAAATTATGTATTCTCCAAAAAAAGTTGTCGAAGAATTTGGTATTATCCCGGAAAACTTCGTATATTACAAATCTTTTATAGGAGACCGCAGTGACAACATCCCTAGCTTTGGTTCTATAGGGGAAAAAAATATAATAAAATTCTTTCCGGAGATAAGAAATACCAAGATAGAAGATTTGGATTTTTTCTACACTCGAGCAAAGGATTTAATTTCAGAAGGTAAGAAATATAAAGGTCTTGACAATCTTATTAGTGATTTTGACAAGTTAGAATTAAATTACAAACTAATTCAGCTACAGAATGTTGATGTGTCATACCATACAAAAAGTGCAATAAGAAGAATATTGCAGGAATTTGTTCCTTCTAGCTATGATTATGAATTCAGACAGATGTTTTCTTTTGACGGACTTTATTCTAGGATTGAAAACTTTGATTCGTGGCATAGAAACTTTGTAAACAGATTAAAATCATAAACATGACTTCCAATTTATTAAATTCTTTTGGTACGGATTTTCAAAAGAAGGTTTTGTACAATTTACTTAATGACGAGAATTTTTTTACTCGTATTATTGACATCCTTGATCCTAATTATTTTGAGAATGAGGCAATGTCTTGGGTAGTAGAAAAAATGTATGACTATTATGAGACATACAAACTACAACCTACAATAGATGTTTTAAAAATAAACATCAAGGAATTAGCAAATAGTGACGAAAATGATTCTCAAGCAGAAAGAAGTAAAATCTTTGCTCAAAGCATCTACATGTTTCTTAAGAGTTCTTTAGATTTTGCTGACTCTAAGGACTTGCAGCATGTTAAAGATAAGATTGTAGAGTTTTGCAGAAATAGAGAGTATGTAAAAGCTTTAAGAAATGCTGTTGATTTAGTTAAGAGAAATGATTTCGATGCTGCATTCTCCGCAATAAACAAAGCACATAATGCCGGGTCAGAATTAGACTTAGGGTACATGTACGAGGAGACTTTGGAAAATAGATACATGGAAGATGATAGGAATCCGATACCTACTCCATGGCCTGTTCTTAATTCTTACATGAAAGGAGGATTATCTTATGGCGAATTAGGAGTTGTGTTATGTCCGCCAAAAGGAGGTAAATCATGGTTACTTATATCTTTGGCTGCACATGCTATGGAGTTAGGTGTTAACGTAATTTACTATACTATGGAGTTGTATCCTACTCAAATTTCAAAGAGGATTGACGCATATATTACAGATATATCATTGGACAATCTTTCTAAGGATGATATGCCTTTCATTAATAAGAAAATGGACGAAATACCAGGCAAGTTAATTATTAAGAAATACGGTGCATACAAGGCATCTACAATGACTATCAGAGGACATTTAGATCAGTGTATCCATCAAGGAATTTCGCCGGGATTAATCATTATAGATGATCCAAAATTACTAAAATCAACAAAGACAGAGAAGAGATTTGCATTAGATGAAATCTTTACAGACATTAGAAACATAGCAGATGAATATAGAGTTCCAGCATGGGTTCCCTCTCAAGCAAATAGAACATCCGAATCAGCTAAAATTGTAAATGGAGAACATATTGCAGAATCATATAATGTTCTTATGGTATGTGATTTCATGTTCTCATTATCAAGAAAAAACATTTATCACATTGTAGCATCAAGATTAGGAGATTTAGGATTATCATTTGAAGGAGCATTAGATGCAAGATGTGGAAAGCATGTTATAAATAGTTTAATAACCGATATAGATAATGATGATAGAGGCCCCGCTCCAAAAAATTCAAGTGCTTTTGATCCGGCAGAAGTAGATAAATTTTTCAAGGAATACAACGATATTTCAAATTAATAACGTTTTAAATTAGAATAATATGAGCATGACAATTGAAGAAGAAAAAATCTTTAAAGCATTAATTGAGAATCCTAACAATCCGGATGTCAAAGAGTACTTTAAAAATAATAACATTGATCAAGAAATGTTATATGATTTTCTTAATAATCATTATGATGACATAAAGATTAACATTAAAAAAGTTAAATCTATAGAACATGATATAGATGCACAGATAAAAGAAGCAAATTTATTATTATGTACTAAAGATCCTTTATATCCTAATATGAATCATGTTCACTACAATGCTTCATTAGATGAATTTTGTGCAACAGATCGTATGATATTAGCAGTGTGGCCTGCAAAAAATTACAGAGGCACCTCAAAAAATGTGTATTACGGATTAGATAAAAAGAAGGAAATACAAATTTATGAAACAGGAAAACTGGGTTCATTTCCGGATTATAGAGTTATTATTCCGAGTAAATTTAATTTTTATTTTTCCGTGGATTCATCTGCTTATTATAAAATAGATGCGTTAGTAAAAATATGTAAAGTGGCTAAAATAAAGTATCCGCATATAAATTTTGGGAATTCTGTGTTTGATACATCTAAATTTCATCAAATGCTAACATTTCTTAGAAAATTAAAGTATGCAGATGAATATGTTTTTCAACAAGAAACAAAATATCTTGCAGCAGTTACTCTTGACTTAGACCCTATTATTGGTTTAGTAATGCCTATAGGGCCCTTAGTACTAGAGGAAGAAATTAGATATTATTCTGTGCAAATTAAAAGTAACATTCTGTAGTACTAAAAATAAAAGTTTAGGTAATTAGGTATTTATTTTTACCGAAAACACAATTACAAACATTCAACTTTTTACATTATGCCATTACTAAAAGAGAGATTGCATTTCAAACCATTTGAGTATCAATGGGCTTATGATTATTGGTTCAAACAACAGAACGCCCACTGGTTGCATACGGAAATTAACATGCAAAAAGACATTAAAGATTGGAATGAAAATCTCACTCCATCTGAAAAAAATGTCATTGGCAACATCTTAAAAGGATTTGCTCAAACTGAAACACATGTTAATGACTACTGGTCTCAATACGTTACTATATGGTTTCCAATTCCTGAAATCAAGATGATGGCAGTAACATTTGGATCCTTTGAAACAATACATGCGACAGCCTATTCATACTTAAATGATTCTTTAGGTTTAGATGATTTTCAAGCATTCATGCAAGATGAAGCTACAATGAATAAATTACAAGTTCTTATTGATGTAGATAAAAATGATACATCCATATCAAACATTGCAAGAAGTCTAGCATTATTTTCCGCATGCGCCGAAGGCATTCAATTATTTAGTTCTTTTGCGGTCCTTCTCTCTTTTAGGAAATCAAATAGACTAAAAGGCATTGGACAACAAATGATATTTTCCGTAAGAGATGAAAGTTTACATAGCGAAGCAGGATGTAAATTGTTTAGAGAACTGGTTAAAGAGAATCCTGACATCTGGACATCTGAATTTAAAAATAGTATTATAGAAGGAGTTCAATTAACTCTTGTAAATGAATTTGCATACATTGAGAGTATTTTTGAAATGGGAGAATTAGAGACCATATCAAAAGAAAATCTCAAGAATTTTATGTATGACAGAGCTAATAGAAAACTAGTCGAATTGGGTTTAGAAGCCATATATAAAGTAAACAAAAAATCCATGGAAGATATGTCCTGGTTTTATATTATGGTGTCTGGTGAGCAACAAACTGATTTCTTTGATAATAGAGAAACTGGATATGCTAAACCTAACGAAGATTGGAACAACGATGATTTATTTTAAAATATAAACAATGAACGAATTACACGATTTGGCTAAAAAACAGCGTTGGTCCATAGACGACATACCGGAGTGGGGCAACAATAGCTTATATCTAACAACAATGCTTGGAGGTTACTTACAAAATAAAGAAACACCTAGAGAAGCTTATAATAGAATAGCTAGCACAGCCGCAAAATACTTAAATAAACCCGAACTTTTTTCTAAATTCTTTGAAATACTTTGGAATGGCTGGTTAATACCATCTACTCCGGTAATGAGCAACTTTGGAACTAATAGAGGATTACCTATATCATGTTTTGGTGGATATATTGGAGATTCTATGTACGATATATATAGAAAGAATTTAGAAATGGCTATATTATCTAAACATGGAGGGGGAACAGCTTATGATTTTTCGGAAGTTAGACCTAAAGGAGCACCTATAAAGGATGGTGCTAACGGTACTACAGACGGTATCATACCCTTTATGAAGTCTTTTGATTCTACTATTATAGCATCAAAACAAGGTAAAATGAGGCGGGGTGCAGTAGCCCTGTATCTATCTGCAAATCATCCTGAATTTTCTGACTTCTTAAAAATTAGAGAACCTAAAGGCGATATAAATAGACAGTGCCATAACATTCACATGGGAGCCAAATTTACCAATGAATTTATGGAAGAAGTTGTTAACAAAAATGGATCTAAAAGAGAGTTGTGGCTAGAACACATAAAGACTCGTGTAAAAACTGGAGAACCTTATACCTTTTTTACAGATAATGCTAACGCTAATTTAAAAAGCACTTTTTCTACATACAATCTGAAAGTACGACACAGTCAATTATGTGCCGAAATAATGTTACCTTCTGATGAAAATCACACTTTTGTATGTTGTTTATCTTCTATGAATTTATACAAATGGGAGGAGTGGTCAAAAACAGATGCAGTGTATTATGCTACTATATTTTTAGACGCTGTAATTTCTGAATTTTTAGAAAAAGCTAAACATATACAAGGAATTGAAGACTCTATAAGATTTGCTGAAAAATCTAGAGCCTTAGGACTAGGAGCATTAGGATGGGCTTCTTTACTACAAAAAATGAGAATTCCTTTCATAGGCATACAAGCAACTTCCTTAACTAGAGTTATCTTTAGTCACATGAAGGAAAAATCAGATAAGGCTTCTATGTGGATGGCTGATGAATTTGGAGAGCCCACATGGTGTAAAGGTAGTGGATATAGAAATTTAACATGTATTGCTGTAGCGCCTAATAGAAGCTCGTCAAAATTAGCCGGAGGCGTGTCACAAGGAATTGAACCATTTGCTGCAAATTTGTATATGGACGACGACGCAAAAGGAGCTCACTTAAGAAGAAATCCTGATTTAGAAACTTTGCTAGATGAAAAGGGTTTAAATACTCCTCAAACATGGGATATCATTGCGGAAGATAAGGGATCTGTTAAAAATATAGATGGATTAACAGAAGATGAAAAGGAAATATTCAGAACATTTAAGGAAATTAATCAGTTAGAGTTAGTTAGACAAGCGGCAGTAAGACAGGAATATATAGACCAAGGACAATCTTTAAACTTAGCTTTTTTCCATGATGCACCGGCAAAATGGATAAATCAAGTACACATTGAAGCCTGGAAACTAGGAATAAAAGCTTTGTACTATTTAAGATCGGAGAGTAATTTACGAGCTGATAGTAAACAACAGAGGGATTTATATTCAGAATGTATTGTTTGCGAAGGATGATAATAAAATTAGAGAGGCTTTTTAGCCTCTCTTCTTAAAACTATTATATTGTTATTTGGTTATTATAAAAAAACAAAAAATGATTGGCCTTAAAAGAAACGAGTTAGAAGAAATCTTCGATAATTTAAAAGAATTAGTTCTATACAAAGATGCTAAATATAATGGAGCAGCGGATTCTCCCTTAAATATTTTTACAGGAAAGCATAAATTTGGATATCGAATTGATGATAAGTTGAAAAGAATTCAAACATCTCCTGAATTAAGAAAAAATGATATAGTTGATTTAATTGGTTATATAGCATTATTATTAAGAGACAAAGAATGGACTAGTTTTGATGATTTAAAAGATTAACAACGACACATGAAAAAATGCACTAAATGTAACCTTAAAAAAGATGAGGATTCCTTTTATCTTAGAGGAAACGGCATGAGAAGACCAGTCTGTAGAATGTGTTATAATACCAACTGGAAATATAGGTTGATTGGAACTTTAGTTAGTAAAGAACATCGCAATACACAAATAGAGCATAAAGAAAAGCGTTGCAGAGACAAAGAAATAAATGGTGCCTTTTTAGAAGATTTAAAAGAAAAGCAAAATGGAATGTGTTATTGGTTAAAAATACCCATAGATTTTACAATGAAAGATAAGTTGAGGAAGCCTAGTTTAGACAGGCTAGACAATAGTATTGGATATCGTATAGACAACATTGTTCTAACTACCGTATTCGCAAATACGGGTAGAAATAGTGCGACAGTCGAAGAGATGTCAGAATTTATATCTAAGTATTTGTAATTAATTTCATTTTGTTAAACTAACAGGTTATGTCTATTTTAAAAAATTATATTACATGTAAAAACATTGATGAGGTAAAGGATTTAGCTAATAAGATAAATACCTACACTATCATAAGTTTTGACGTTGAATCAACCGGTCTTAATGTAAGAAAAGATACAATTGTAGGTATGTCATTTGGATTTGAACCAGGGCTTTCTTATTATTTACCAACTTATGAGTGGTCAGTAGAAAAACAAGAGTTACTTCCTTTATTTATAGATTCTTACAGTAATGTAAAATTAGCTAGGGGGCTCATTAATAAACTGATAGGCAAAAAGTTAATAATGCATAATGCCTCTTATGATACTTCTATCGTATTAAGTAATTACGGAATTGATTTATTACCATCCTTACATGCGGATACTATCTTATTAGTTCACACAACTAGAGAAGAGGGATCTATTGGATATGGTAGACCTTTTGCGCTCAAGTCTATTGGGAAGCTTGTTCAAAAGTATATAGATTTAGATGTAGATAAAGAGGCAAATGAAGAGCAGATACTGATGAAAGAATCTGTTAAGAATAATGGAGGATTGATTACTCAAAGTAACTTTGAGATTTATAAAGCAGATTTAAATATATTATCCAAATACGCTTGTGCAGATACAGACTTAACTTTACGAATTTATTTACTTTTCTCAAAAGTATTAGAGAAAGAAAATCTTGAAGATTTTTTTTATAACATTGAAGTTATGCCCTTATATAAGGAAGTAACTGTTCCTATGGAAAGAGAGGGAATTTTAATTAATTTTGAAAAAATAAAAACAGCACAAGCAGATATTATTGAGGATATAAAAACATTAAAAGAAGAGGTTTACTCGTCATTAAGAGAATCTAACGAATTTAAAGCATGGGTTTACTCTATTGCTAATAAAAAATATCCACCATTTAAAAAAGAAGAAAATAAACTAATTCCTTCAAAAGGGGCTATACTTCCGGAACTTGTAAAATTAGCAGGTATGTCGGATTATTTTTTGAATGATAAAAACGAAATAAAAATACTAAAAAATAAAGTCTTAACTCTACCTGATAGTGAAATAAAAAAGTATCTATTAGGAGATTCATTTTCAGAAATTTTTATTTCCGCTAATCTTAAGAAATTACTAGCCTTTTCTTCCGTTAATTTATGGAAAAAAGCAAATGATAACGAACTTATAAATATAAATTCAAAACAACAGTTATCCTCTTTCGTTTTTGATTTTTTAAACGAAAAACCAATAACATATACTGACAAAGGAGCGGCTCAATTTAACGAATCTTTCGTAGAGTCAATAAGTGAAAAATATGATTGGAGTAAAAAGCTGACTATTTATAACAAATTGAATAAATTGAAGTCCGCGTACATGGATAGATTCTTAGATAGCTGTGAAGACGGTAGGTATTATTTTTATTATCAGCAGCATGGCACAGTTTCAGGTAGATATAGCAGTGACGCACAGCAACTTCCTAGACCTTTTGAATCAGACGAAGGAGTAGATTCTCGAGTCTACAAATATACTAATATGATTAGGACCTTTTTTATTTGCGACGAAGGCACTACTTTTATAGACTGTGATTATGTTAGCTTAGAACCTCATATTTTTGCTCATATAAGTGGAGATGAGGGACTTAGAGATATTTTTAGAAAAAACTGGGATTTTTATTCCCGTATTGCAATAGATACTGAGAAATTATCACAGTATTCAGCAGATCCGGAAGACAGTAATTTTTTAAAGAAAGCTAACAAAACCTTAAGAAACAAAGCAAAAAGTTATTCACTAGGTATTCCTTACGGTATGTCAGCTTACGCTCTAGGTAAAACAATAGATGTTCCTACTAAAGAGGCAAAAATATTAATAGAAGGGTACTTAAACGCATATCCAGAACTTAAGAAGTGGATGGTAGAAAGTGAGGAATTTGTAAAGATTAACGGGTTTATAAAATGTCAATCTGGTAGAATACGTCACCTACCAAAAGTAAAAGAATACTATAGTAAGTTTAAGGACAAACTTTTAGATTATGATTTTAGAGATAGTCTAAAAAGAGATTTTAGCGAAAAAGAAATACTAGATATGTACAGAGATTATAAAAACGGATTGAATAATGCTAAAAATATACAAATACAATCTATGGCCGCCCATATTGTAAATAAATCCGCATTGCTAGTTAACAGAGAGTTTATAAAAAAAGGTATCAAAGGACTTGTTGTCGCACAAATTCATGATCAATTGATATTCAAAGTAGAGGAGCCCAGAAAAGAGGAAGCTTTAGAACTAGTTCAAAACATAATGGAAAACTCTACAAAATTAAGTATCAACCTAAAAGCACCTCCGGAGTTATCAAAAAATTGGCAAGAGGGACATTAAATATTAAATAATAACTATTTATAGTAGATTTTAAACCTTTTATTAATTTTAACGTTTTATTAAAAAATAAAAAAATGAATTTACCTCCTATAGAACCTGCAAAATTACAGATTACAGCTGATCAATTAGACGGGGTTTGTTGCGATTCATGCGAATCAGAATATTTTAAGCAAGTCGTTATGCTTAAAAAAATAAGTAAATTATATACAGGAACAACAAAAGACAAGATTGTAACAATTCCTGTTTTTATATGTGATTCTTGCGGAGAACCTATAGATATGGAAAAATTATCATAATTAAAATAAATGGTTTTGGAAGAGTTAAAGGTAAAGTTGAACGAGGCTATAGTTTTTGCAAATGATATAAAACAGAAACCTCATAAACATGTTTCATTTTCACAATTTTCTATGTATAGTCAATGTCCTAAGAAATGGTTTTTAAGTTATGCTCTAAAACTAGGGACTAGACCTCCTTCTATACATATGAGTTTTGGAACTGCATTTCATGAGGTACTTCAAGAGTATTTAATTTTAAATCATGGTGCTAATCATAAAACAAATAATACACTTGATTTTAATATAGAGTTAAAGAATAAAATAAAAGAGATATATAAGAAAGATTACAATAATTACGGAAAGCATTTTTCTACTAGTTCTGAATTATCAGAATTCTGGGAGCAAGGTGTTAAGATTTTAAATCATATAAGAAGTAACCACGATTTATACTATGATAGACAAAATTGGACGCTATTAGGCGTGGAGGTTCCTCTGATGATAAAAATTTTAAATTCAGAGGAGCCTCTCTATTTTATTCTGTTCATTGATTTGTTATTCTATGATAAAATTAATAAAAAATTAATTATTGATGACATTAAAACATCAGGTAAAGGGTGGAGTTCTTATTCCAAAAAAGATAAAGTAAAAACATCTCAAGTTTTATTGTATAAGGCATTTTTATCCAAGAGCTTAGATTTAGATTACGATGACATTGATAGTAGGTTTACTATAGTTAGAAGAATAACTGATGCTTACGACTTTCCTTTAAAGAGAGTTCAAATATTTAAACCCGCTCAATCAAAAAAGTCCACAATATCAGCACTGGACAACTTCAAGATATTTATCAAAAGTGTATTTGACAAAGAAGGAAATTATAGACAGGACATAGAATACCCAGCTGTTTCAGGACATAATTGCTTTAATTGTAATTATTGCGAATTTAACGAAAGACATGATATATGTCCAGTCGAAGATAGATTATAAAATTACAAATTATATAACATGAATTTTGAATTACCTAAATTAAGAAAAATTACTAATAGGCCGAAGAAGAAAAAAATATTACTTCTTTCTGATGATTTAAGACTCAATTCAGGGATTGGAGTAATGTCAAGAGAGCTTGTTGTCGGTACAGCAAAGTATTTTGACTGGGTTCAATTAGGTGCCGCTATAAAAAATCCTGATGCAGGTAAAATTATAGATGTATCAGAAGACGTTAACAAAGAACTAGGAATAGATGACGCTAGCGTTTTAATTTATCCTAACAATGGATATGGAGACCCTCAGAAATTGAGGGAAATCATATCAAGAGAATCTCCTGATGCTATATTACATTTTACAGATCCTCGTTTTTGGGAATGGTTATATGCAATGGAAAGAGAAGTTAGAACTACAATCCCATTAATGTATTATAATATATGGGATGATTTACCATATCCTCATTGGAATGCTGAATTTTATGCATCTTGTGATTTCATCTTTAATATATCTAAACAAACTCATAATTTAGTTAACGTAGTTTTAGAAGAAAATGATTACAAATTTCATGATTTAGATTCCGGTATGCCCGAATCTTTCCTAAACGATACAACATATACTGCATATATTCCTCATGGAATAAATAACAAACATATCTACAAGATTACGCCTAAAAGCGAAGTGTTTGAGGAATACGAAAAATACATTTCTGAGTTTAAAAAGGAAACTCCTACAGATTATTTAGTATTTTGGAACAATCGGAATATTAGAAGAAAACAACCCGGTGATGTTGTTCTTGCATTTAGTAGATTTTGTGAAAGATTACCTCTTGAAAAAGCTGAAAAATGTGTATTAGTCATGCATACAGATCCTATAGATGGTAACGGAACGGATTTAATCGCCACCGTAAAAGCTATAAATCCTACAGGTAAAGTTGTCTTTTCTGATAAGAAAATAGACACTAAAACATTAAATTTCTGGTATAATTTTGCTGATGTTGTTATAAATATTGCATCTAACGAAGGATTTGGTTTATCCGGAGCCGAAGCTATAATTGCTGGAACTCCTATTATAAACAATGTAACAGGAGGATTACAAGATCAATGTGGGTTTGTAGATAACAAAGGAGAATATATTAAATTTACAAAAGAGTTTCCAACAAACCACTCAGGAAAATACAGGAAACATGGCGAGTGGGTATATCCTATATTTCCTAGTAATAGATCTTTACAAGGCTCTCCGGCCACTCCTTATATTTTTGACGATAGAGTATCTTTTGAAGATGTAGCTGACGGATTATTTCACTGGTATCAAATACCTAGAGCAGAGAGAAAAGGGTTAGGAAGTAAAGGTATAGATTTTGCACTAAGCCCAGAAGTAGGTATGTCAGCAGAAGAAATGAGCAATAGGTTTATTAAAAACATTGGCATAGCTTTAGAAAACTGGAAACCTAGGTCTAGGTTTTCTCTACACAAAATAACTCCAGAAAAAACTAATAAAGCAATAGGAATTTTATGAAAAAGAAAGTAACTTTAGTCGCACCTGTATACACAGCTTCAGGTTATGGAGCTCATGGAAGAGATATTGCATGGGCACTAATAGCCTTAGAGGAAAAGTATGATTTGAAAATTGTATCTACTGCATGGGGAAACACACCTACTAATGCACTAAATAAGAATAATCCAAATGATTTGGAGATAATAAAAAGAATTGTACCTAAAACAGATGCAAATGATGATATCTTTATCCAATTAACAATCCCAAATGAATTTTCTAGATGCGGAAAATATAACATAGGCTTTACTGCTGGAATTGAAACAGACATGTGTTCTCCTACATGGATTGAAGGATGTAATAATATGGATATGCTCCTTACAACATCAAAGCACTCTCTTAGCGTAATAGAAGATTCAGTATTCGATAAGGTAAATAAGAATACAAATCAGCAGGAAGGAACCTTAAAGCTCAGAGATGGTCTGAGAAAAGAGATTTTGTTTGAGGGAGTTGATACTACCATTTATACAAATAAAGTTAATCCTGAGGCTGATACGAGCCTCTTAGATGGTGTTAAGGAGGACTTTTGTTATTTGTTTGTTGGACATTGGTTAAATGGATCATTTGGTAATGATAGAAAGAATGTAGGAGCCATGATAAAGGTATTCTTTGATACATTTAAAAGAATGCCCGCACAAAACAGACCTGCTTTAATACTAAAAACTAGCGGCGGAAATTATTCAGTTGGAGATTTAAGTGAGATACAATCTAAAATTAGATCTATATTAGATGGAGAAGCCGGACCTAATATCTACATTCTTCATGGAGATTTATCTGATGATGAAATGAATAACTTGTACAATAACTCCAAGATAAAAGCTATGATTTCCTTTACTAAAGGTGAAGGATATGGAAGACCTCTAGCAGAATTCTCTGTAACAGGTAAGCCTATCATTGCGTCAAATTGGTCAGGACATATAGATTTCCTACACCCTAAGTATTCGTCTCTTCTTCCTGGTAGATTGGAACCAATAGATAGATCCGTACTTAATGATTGGTTTATACAGGAGTCAAAATGGTTTACTGTAGACTACATGTATTCTGCTGGAGTTATTGCAGATGTATTTACTAGATATAGTAAACATAAAGAAAATGCGGAAAAACAAAGAGTACACACATTAGCTCATTTTACTTTTGAGAAAATGGTAGATAAATTAGAGAATTTATTAGACTCTATCGAAACAGAAGTGCAAGATCAGCCTAAATTAAATAAATTAAATTTACCAAAATTAAAACTAATAGAATGATTAGTGAAACACTAGAAGAAAAATCTCCCATAACTGGTAAGGATGAAGTTATTGTAGAGCTTTCAGATTCCGGATTACTTACGAAGTTATGTATGGGCAGCGGCTACTATACGGACTCAAGCCTTGCTCTTGGCTCGGATAACCAGATTCAGTATGAGTCGACGCTGCCCCGGATTTGTATCGACAAGCGGCACATTGACTTGGAGCATTGCGTTTGGTACCCTTTTGTTTTTTCTTTAGATACGGCTGTTATTTTTCCGGATGAAGGTGAGGAAAGGAAGATGGTATGGAAAGTGTGCGCTATTGTTGATTTTACGAAGGATGATGTAGAGACTTACCCAAATGCAGAGATTCAACGTAAAGTGGATGTGGATAATGCCTTTGAGTTTGAGGCTACGTCTTTTAGAGAAGCTTTTGAGAAATTATTTGAATTAAACGCTCCAAAATATAGAGAAGTTGAATAATATATTTTTGTCTTATTGTATTACTGCCTGTGATGAGAATGAGGAGCTTTTCCTCCTTCTCTCCCAGTTAGAAGGTGTTTTGGGAGTAGATACGGAAATTATAGTACAGACAGATTCCTCCAAGGTAACTAAAGATGTTCTGCATGTAATTAATAATCATGACATCTCGGATTCTATAAAGCATGTAAATTTTCCATTGAACGGAGATTTTGCTACATTTAAAAACAATTTATTCAAACATGCAAGAGGAGAATGGATATTTCAAATTGATGCAGATGAATTGTTGAATCCATATTTGCTTTATAATGTGAAGGAAATGTTAGAAATTAATGATAACATGGAGATGATTGCTGTTCCTCGGGTAAACATAGTAGATGGTCTTACACAGGATTGGATAAATCAATGGAAATGGGGGATAAGTAAACAGGATAATGCTATGGGTTCTACTACGGAGCCTATAAGCGTTTATAGTGACTTCTATAGAGTTCTTGAGACGAATAATCTAATTAAAGAGGATTATAAAGTAAATGATAAAGGAGATAGTAGGATTGTTGTTTATCATAAGCCTATTATTAATTTTCCGGATTACCAAACTAGAATTTATAGAAACAAGGATAGTATTAGATTTAAGAATAAAGTACATGAAGTAATTACAGGGTACTCACATTACTCTGCTATTCCTAGTGATTGGGATTGGTGCTTATTACATGTTAAGAGTATTAATAAGCAGATTAATCAGAATGAGATGTATGCTAAGTTATAATATGATGATTCCTAAATGTTGAATATATGTTACGTATTAGATTGGTTGATGATAATAGAGGTAGGAATAAAGCTACATATAGAGGATTTTTAATGTATAAAGATTTATTCAAAGATGTAGGAATAGATTTTATTATTGCTGGGGATATGCAAGACAGTTGGGATATAAGCATTTTAGGTGACGAGTGTTTTATAAATCGGAGAGCTAAGTCTTTACAGGAGTCAATTGATTATGGATTAGAGACATTACATGATATAAATGGAAGATACATGTTATATGATGGTTCTGACTCTCCTTCTATTTTAGGATCTTATGATGTTTTTGAAAATAGCAATGCAGAAAAATTAATAAAGAATCAAATATATAGTAAAGATGTATATAGCATTCCATCTCCATTAGGTAAAGAATGGTGGAACATGTATGCCGGCGGAGGGGATAAGATTTCCTATGATGTAAAAAGATATGATGACATTGTTTTATCTGGATATAATCTTGGGTACTATCATCCTCATTACACTCAATTTGCGAATCATGAATTAAATAAGAAACATGATATATTTGCAGTTTATCAAGCGGATCATAAGGAGAATTACGACTTTGGAATTCGCAACGATTTGTATTATAGTAGACATAGAAAGCGGAGCTTGGATCAATTGGATAGATTGGATGGCACCTATACTATCGTTTCTGGCCGGCTTAATCCTGAAGATTATAGTGTAGCATTAATGAAAAGTAAATGTGCCATATCTCCTTTTGGCATGGGTGAGATATGTTTTAGAGATTTTGAAACATGGAATATTGGATGTCTATTGATTAAACCTTTCATGGATAATGTCATTACTTATCCTAATCCTTACATAGATAGAAAGACTTATTTTGCATGTAATAATAATTGGGATGATTTAAATGATCTTATTGATGTTGTATTATCATTGAACAATAATGATGTTAAGGATATTAATAGTAATGTGAGGAAGACATTGATTGATATGTATTCCCCGCAGAATTTTGTATTACATTTTTATAATATTTTGGCAAACCTGAATGGAATAACTAAAGAATCATGAACAAATTTATAGAGATTTTAAGGTCATGGGGAATCCAATTAAACCCCAACGAAAAACAAAGTAAATTAGCGGAGGCTCGTATCGCAGTTTGCGATACCTGCGAACACAAAAAGACATCTCCAACCATTCATTGTGGTGTATGTGGATGTTTATTAAAGAGTAAAATATTCTCTCCGGTAGAAAACGCTTGCCCGGAAGGAAAATGGGCTGAAATAGATAAGAGTATGTCAAAAGAAATCCAAGAATTAGTGAATCAAATACCTGAGTTCAATCCTTCACCGGTTCCTGTTTTAGAGGGCAATCCACTAGATAGATTGAAATTTATTTGCGCACAACCGGCTACCACATACTATGCTTGGCAGGTAGAAGTTATGATTAAAAACTTCTTAGAAATGGGCGTAGATCTTTCTTCCATTAACGTTGTTTGCGCACTTGATGAGACGAACACCATTCCTAATTTATGGTTTAAGCTTATTATGAAATACAATTCGGTAAAATACTACTTTTACCCGGATACAAGACAGTCTAAAAATTATATCTCTTCGATAAGACCTAATATTTTAAAGCAGCACTGGGAAAGGAATCCTGACTTAGTTAACGATGTTATATTCTACCATGATTGTGACATTGTATTTACTAGACCTATAAATCAATGGATTAGCGATGATATGATACAGGATGGTAATTGGTATGGTTCTGATTGTAATTCCTATCTTTCTCATGATTATATAGATAGTAAAGGAATTGATGTACTTAATTCCGTTTGCTCTATAGCAAATATACCTCAAGAAAAGCTACTAGAGAATAATTACAATAATATAGGAGCACAATACCTGCTAAAATATATCACTCTTCATTTCTGGCAGGATGTAGAAAGAGATTCAGAGAATTTATTTAGAGATATCACAGCAATTAATAGCTTAAAAAAGCAAGAAGATCCTAGTTATAACGAACTTCAAATATGGTGTGCGGATATGTGGGCAATATTATTTAACGGATGGAAAATGAACGCTAACACAATTGTGCATGGTAACTTATCTTTTTCTTGGGCAACTGATGACGAAAATTCATGGTACCGAAACAATATTTTCCATAACGCCGGAGTAGTTGAAGGAAATCCTGAATTTTTCTGTAAGGCTAATTATATAGATAAATTACCTTATAACGAAGCAGACTCATACATTTCGGGCACGGCCAGTAAAAAATACTGGGAATTGGTTCAACAAACAGGCAAAGATTCTTGTTTACTAGAGTAATGTTATTTTTCTTTTGTCATATAACTATTATATATTAATTAGTTAATAATCTAGAATCGGTAGTTTAAGTAAAACAACAAAGTTATTTGAAGATGATGGAAAGCCATCCCGATTTTTTTTAAGTCTATCCTATGGAGATTCGTGAAAATATGGATTTAAAACCTTTACCCGGCGAGGTATGGAGACCTTTTCCAAATTATGAAGATTGGTATCAAGTATCTAATTTAGGTAGAGTAAAAAGGATGGAAAGATTATGCGTACAAAAAAGAAAAAAGGAAGATGGTTCCGAGTATAATTACTCAACATACACATTAGGCGAATCTATTCTCGCTCAATCTTTTACAACAGCTGGGTATCTAATGATTAGATTTTCCTACCCAATTAAGGAGACCGGTACTGTAGCTAGGTTTAATATGGCCATGCACAGGGCAGTCGCCATGGCTTTTATTCCAAACCCTAACAATCACCCACAAGTAAATCACATAGATGGAGAAAAGACAAATAATACTGTCTCCAATTTAGAGTGGTGCAATAATTCTAGAAATCAAATACATAGAAATTATATCTTAGAAAAAAAATCTAAGAGTAAATACTTAGGCTATTTGATGAGAAATAAAAACAAATTATAGATTATGCAAAATGTTGTTTATTGGATTGGTGTCAAGAACAAGGATCCTCACATGAATGATAAACATGGCGGATTTAGTTATCTTGACGTATCGAGAAAAACATGGGAATGGTGGTGCCAAAAAAATAATGCGGTTTTTGTACCTTATGAATTACCGGATTATAATCCAGAAAAACCCGGAACAAAAGTTACCTGGCAGAGATGGTTTGATATGAAAAGAGTTATATCCGACAAAGGAGTTACTCCTAATTGGATATGGGCGGTTGATGGATCCACGATGATACGATGGGACGCTCCTGCTCCTTGGAATCAACAAGAACTTAATCCTGAAATTGTTTATGGTCACAGATCTTTAGAAAATCTATATTGGATAAATGAAGGAATACAAGGGTATAAAGATTTATTCTCTGTAGTTTTTGATTTAAAGAAATATATATGCACTGGTAATGTTATCCTTAATGCTAAAAATTACGGTTTCCTATCTGACTTAGAAATCTTTTTTAAAGATAAGAACAAGGAAATTATGTTCCTAGAGAATGAGAAAATAAAAAGAGGAACAGACCAACCTGTTTTTAATTACTTTTTACAGGACAATAACATTCCTTTTGATGTTCATACACTTAATCCTGCCTATATGCTTACGCATCTAAATAGATTTAATTGGATGAGTCATAACTGGCAAACAGGAAATAAGGATCCGTTTTTTATTAAATATGGATGGTTATGGATGTTCAGCGGATTTCCAACTAGAGGAGATAGATATGAATTAATGGCAAAAACATGGGAGCTAGTAAAAAAATATTATGAGTAAAGATATAGTTGTTCAAATAGCAATAGATAAATCGGAAAGATCTGCTAATCAGGGATATTCGATAAGCTCAAAATCTTGGAAAAAGTGGTGCGACGCAAATAACGTAGAATTATTTTCCATATCTTCCGAAGTTGTTTCTGATTTAGGATTCCAGTGGAATAAAATTTTTATCCTAAACATATTAGATGCCGAAGGAATTGATTACAATCGAGTTTTATATGTGGATTCTGATACTATAGTACATCCTAAGATGCCTTATATATTTGATTTGGTAGGAGACAAGTTCGGAGTAGTTCGAAATTTTGGATGTATGGATTGGGTATGCAGGAGTATTGAAAATTGTTCCGATGTTCTGTTTAATAAATCTGTATCAGTAAACCCGTTTCGTTACTTTAATTCCGGGGTTATG
>Ga0114979_10000678_pt1 | contig 22378 bp, 22 predicted proteins | sample S_140625_EF_Meta_FD_87315 | JGI IMG/M metagenome (GOLD analysis project Ga0114979, IMG submission 87315) | Freshwater microbial communities from Lake Simoncouche, Canada to study carbon cycling - S_140625_EF_MetaG | ecosystem: Environmental > Aquatic > Freshwater > Lake | place: Lake...
TAATAAATAATACTTTTAATTATAATGACTATAATAATAACTTGAATATTTTTAAAAAAAATAAAGAAATTGTAGATCGAGATTACTATTTTACATCATTTTATAAATTGAATCCTAATATACTAATAAAATATTTTGATCAATTAAATGATATAATCGCTAATAAACATCTTTATAATGAAAACACTGTAAATGATATTGAAGTAATTGTTCCGAATAGAATAAAAAATAAAAAAAATGTTGATAATTTAGGTATTACGCAAATATTTTCTGTATGGAATAAAATTGATAATATATAATTAGTTGCATATTTTATTGTGTAAATCGGCGTAATAATATTAATAATATTATTAATATTTAATATAAGTTTATGTCAATTAACACATTAGTCGGAAAAGAAAATATATTATTTCTATCTGGTAAAGAAATGGAAATTCATTGTAATAATTTAAACACGATTTCAGATATTACTCTTTCAAACTACAAATTTGATCAGTTTTTTATCGTTATTTTTCCTGATAAATCTGTATATTATAAAAATTTTTTACCAGATATGTATAAATCAATATATAGACCTTCTCTTGATATTTATAAATCAAAATTTAATAATAAGTGTTTAGATGCATATGAAATTTTAAAAAATGAAGAAAATGCATATTATAAAACTGATTCTCATATAAATTTTAAAGGTAGTTATAAAGTATATTTGGAATTTATAGAAAGAGTAAATAAAATATACAATTTAAATCTTAAAGCAAAAGAATTAAATCTATCTATAATAAAAAATATAAATTTATCAGAATTAGGCAGAGGTATTGGTGATCTAACGTGGATAAATAATTTAGGAGATATCAAATTAAGTAATATAAACGATGATTATTATTATAGTAATGATATAATTGATTTTTATACGAGATATAAAATAATAGAAGATGTCAAAATACGTTTTCTAGATTATCAATTACGTGATAAAACCAGTGACTTAATTGGAAAACTAGTAGATTGGCCGATTATTTCAAATTATATAATTTATATTAAAAACATTGATATTTTAAATAGACAAAAAGTAATTGTATTTTATGACAGTTTCCTTCTATCGAGTTTATCATTGTATTTTGATATTTTTTATGAAGTATGGTTTATTAAAAATGTATACGAAAATGATTTAATTAAAGAAATCAATCCTGATTTTGTTTTTGAATTTAGAGTAGAAAGATTTTTGTTGTAACGTAAAAAGATATAACAATTACTGCAAAAATTTTTAATATATATACATATATACATATATATATTATATGAGCATATCAAATAAACAAAAAATTATTATAGTAGGTGCTGGATGGTATGGTATGCATAGTGCTGATGTTTTAAAAAATAAGTATGACATTTTAATATTAGAAAAACAGTCAGATATATTTAATAATTCATCGTATTATAATCAAAATAGATTACATTTGGGGTATCATTATCCTAGAAGTTACGCGACAAGGAAAATATGTTTAGAAGGATATAACAAATTTATGGACAAATATTCTGAAATAGTGGATGATGTTGATAATAATTATTATGTAATATCTTATAATTCTATTATTGATTATGAAACTTATTTAGATATTTTTAATGCAAATAAAAAGTACACTCATCATATTATTGAAAATAAAGGTATGTTTGAAAAAATAGATGGTAATATAATAAAAACTAGTGAAAAAATTATCAATTCTAAAAAAGCATATAACTATTTTAAAAATAAAATAGATGATAAAATTATTAAATTTAACTATAAAGTAGAAAATATAAAAAACAATAACAATAATAAAATTATAGTTAATGATGAATTGGAGTGTGATTTTTTATTAGATTGTACATATAATCAGCTTAATTTAGATAAAACAAATTATTCTTATGAATTAACTATAAGTTTGATATATAAAAAAGATCCAAATTGTAATGATTTTGATGCTTTAACATGTATGGATGGTGATTTTTTTTCAATATATCCAAGAGAAATAGAAAACGGAACTTATACTTTAACTCATGTTAAATATACACCTTTAATAAAAAGTGCGAATATGCAAGATATTAGTAATTTTATATTGACAGAAGATATATTGAAAGAAACTATAAAAAATATGGAGAATGAAGTAGATAAATATTATAAAAACTTTTTAAAATATTTTGAATATCAATCGTATTTTACATCATATAAGTGTAAAAAAATATCAGGAAACGATAATCGAGATATTACAATAAATAATGCTAACAATATAATAAGTGTAAATTGTGGAAAAATAACAGGTATATTTTGTCTAGAAGATTATTTATCAAAATATTTTGAAGTATAATCTAATATAACTAATATAAAAATATATTAGTCATATTAGTCATGGAGAATAATGCAATTGTAGGATTTTCTGGATTTGTCGGATCGAATTTATTACAATTTTATAAATTTAATCATTTTTATAATAGTAAAAATTTTCACGAAGCAAAACACAAAGAGTTTGATACTCTATTTTTTTGTGGTGTTCCTGCTGTAAAATGGAAAGCAAATAAAAATCCAGAAGAAGATAATTCAATTATAGAAGAATTAAAAAATATACTTCATACAATAAGTGTTAAAAAATTTATATTAATAAGTACAATTGATGTATATGAGAATACAAACAATTGTTTAAATGAGGATTATCATATTAATTATAATAAAAATCACACATATGGAAAAAATCGATTTTTATTTGAAGAATATATTAAAAGTCGTTATATAAATTATAATATAATACGGTTACCTGCATTATTTGGTAAAGGTTTAAAAAAAAATCTGATATATGATTTAATTAATAATAACAATGTTAATGATATTCCTACAAATTCTTCATTTCAATGGTATTATTTAGATTGGTTAAAAAATGATATTGACATAATATTAAAAAATGATATAAAAATATGCAATCTTTTTACAGAACCGATTGATACTATAAATATTATAAAAATATTCAAAAAAATTTATGGTATTGACTACGGTTTTCAAATTGAATATTTTGGTAAAGATAAACCCAGAATAAATTACAATACATGTACCAAATATAAAATGTTATTTAATAATGACAAAGAATATATTAGAAATAATGGTGAAATAATAAAGGCATTAGAAGAATATTTAAATTTTGAAAAAATGGATAAATCTCAATTATGTGTATCTAATATTTGTGTTAATGATATTTCTCAAATACAATTTGCATGTTTATTAAAATTATACGGAATTACAAAAGTTCAAATTGCACCCACAAAATTGATAGGCGATTGGGATAACCTTACTAACATTAATTTTGATATATTTACAAATAATAATTTAGAGATTTATGCGTTTCAATCAATTTTATATGGACTAGATAATTTAAATATTTTTGATGAAAAAACTAGAAACGATATTTTCATCCATCTGACCAAAATTATAGATTTAGCAGAGGATAAAGGAGTTAAAATATTAGTTTTTGGTTGCCCTAAAAACAGAAAAATATTAGACGATAAAGAGGACAATATTTCTATTTTTATAGATTTTTTTCAAAATGTTGGAAATTATTGTCAAGGCAAAAATATTATTATTTGTTTGGAAAATAATAGTAAAAAATATAATTGCAATTTTATTAATACAATCGATGAATGTGCTTCTATTGTTAGAATGATTAATAAAAAAAATGTGAAAATGATGGTAGATTTAGGTAACGCAGTTATGGAAAAAGATCATTGGTATTATCTTAAAAACCACGTGGATATATTATACAATATCGATATATCACATGAAAATATGGAAGATTTTTCCAATATTCACGAATCGAATGATATTTTTAAATTTATATTAAACAACAATAAATATGATAAAATAATTAACCTGGAAATGTTAATTAAAGACAAAAATGAGTTAGATATATTACGTGTTTCGTTAAATAATTTTATTTCGATATACAATTGACAAATTTACTAGTTAAATACATTAAATTATAATATAAATTTAATGTATGATTAAATCATATAATCAATACATAAATTATGATACTAAATTTAAAATATTTGAAAATGCAGGTATATATTACCTATCAGACATTTTGCCATTAGATAATAATATATTTTACTGCTATTTTTATATTATTAAAAATAAGAAATATATTTCTGACACAGAGTTTAACCATTTATATTCTTTTTTAACATATGATATCAATGTGGATTTGTTAAAAAAGAAAGATATTTTATCTTATGATTTACAGTGTCCACAATTAAAATTTGAAAAATGCATTTTAATTAAAAATAATTATAATAATGCAGGTCATTCGTTTGGAAATATAACATATCAAATATATAATGCGTATAACAACATTATTGATATTAAAAACTATAAAATAATTATTCCAGAGCATCTATTATTAAATAATTTTTTGAAAAGTTTGATATATTTATTTTTTGATAATGAACAAGTAGTTATTTTAAAAAAAGAAACATTAATAAAATGCAACACTTTATATATATTTCATGATAATTCACATAAGCAACCAGAACCAATAATGTTTTTAATTGAAAAATTATTATTAACCAAAAATAAAAAAGAAGATAAAAATGACAATAAAAATATTTTTATAATAAAATCTAATTTAACAGCAAATATTTCAACACATAGAGTATTTGACAACAGTTACAATGAATATTTTATTTCAAAAGGTTTTAAGCAAATAATTCCCGAAAATTATGATATTGTAGAATTATTTGATATTATTTATAATGCAAAAAATATAGTAATGTCATGGGGGTGTTGTTGTTATTTGAATAGTACATTTGTAAGTAAGAAAGCTAATATATTAATTATAGGCCATCAAGGGTATAATCATGAATATAGAGATGATTTAATAAAAAATGAACTACAAAATAGAGAAGATATTGTTGGATTTTTTCCTGGCACATGTAATATTAAATTATTTTTGGGAGATCTAACTAGTGAATTAACATATGATAATATGACATTATTGGATAGTAAATTGTGTGAATTACTAAGTGATGCATATTAAATATTATATAATAATATTTTTATATAAAAATGATACATATTTTTTTATATAAGATGTTTCATCAAATATATCGTTGTGAACCGAAGCAAAACATTCATTATCTATTTCTATAATATTATAGTAATTACATATTGATTTAAATATTGGCATCTTCCAATCTTTTAAACTATTTTCGAGAAAAATAATATTTTCATTTTCATCAGGATAATTCAATCCTAATTTTATAAAAATTTCTTTACATAATTCATTTAAAAGAATGCCATTCGGATGATTCGGATTATGATATAATCTAATACGTTTGTAATTATTTATAATGAAATAATATATATTTGGTATATCACTTGTAAATGCTTTTGTTTTTAAAAAATCAATTGTTTCATTTTCATATTTTATAATTTGTTCATTTGGTATAAAATCTACTTCATTAACAGCTTCTAATGTTTTTTCTATAACATCGTGTTCTTTTAATCCTGCACCTTTTAATTTTTTAACTATATCTCTTATATTTTGTATCCCGTAAAAAAAATCACCATGTGGTTTTTCTAAGGATATAGTATTTTCATTTTCTGGACTGAAATTATCATAACAGAATTGTAAATAATTTCTATGTAACGTAGGAAATGATATCTTAATTGAATTTATTGGTATTATATTATTTATGATATTTTCCATGCAATATGTTTCATCTTTATTTAAATAATTTTGAAATAAAAATATATCGCATTTATTAAATATTTCAGGTAAAGGCTTATTATCTCTTATATATTCATAATTTGCAAAATAATGAATATCAAAAATGTCCGTGTAATATTTATTTAACATTGTACCTAAAACGCCACCTTGACAGTTTGCCCAAATAATGATATTTTTTTTCATATATATATATATATATATATATATATATATATTATACATAATTAAATAACACATATATAATCACTTAATTAAATAATTTAATTTGTTTAAAGTTATTATGTTATTTTCATGTGTAATAACTTCAACATGTAAATCATATGTTTTTATTATTTTTTCAAAAAGATCTAATGATTCATGTTCATAACTTTGTGATTTCAATATATACACTTTTGTATATGGTTTTAAATAAATTAAATTAACTAATGCCCCACCCCAGGTTATTACAATTTTATCTGTGTTTTTTATAGTATTTATAAATTCACCATAATTTAATAATTCAGGATTAACTAATGTGAAATTATGGTTATGTAAATAGTTTTCAACTTCCATTTGATTTGATAAATTTCTAGTAAGATGACTTGCATAACCTCTAGTTATAAAAATTTTATCATGATTTATCATATTATTATTATTATTAATTGAATTGATTATTTTATTGCGAACATTGATAGGAAATGAATGAAATGTTGTATCTGTAATGCGATGTCTAATCAATATTAGATCTTTTAGTCTTAATATTTTATTTATGTGTTCATAAGAGTTAATACTATTATCACCTAATAATATATTATCTATTATTTTATAATTTATATTTGCTTTATAATTTGGTAAATCGGTAGTATGATAATCCAATAATGCTTTATGATTTTTATTATTATTGTCTATATAATCTGTTATAACAAATATTTCATCTTTAAAATGACCGTATGTAACAAACCATTTTTCTATAGAGACAAAATTACTTCCAATATCTAGTATATTTTCATTAATATTAATATTGTGAATCAAATTTAATATGTGGTCGATATAATTTATAAATTCATTAAAAAGGTCAAAGTAATATCTTGAATAAAAAAGTATCTTTTTATTTTCATCTATAAAAATACTATTATTGTTATAACCTAGATAATAAATATTAATAGATGGATTAGTTTTAAAAACATAATAATTTCCATGCTTTTCGTATATACCTTCTTTTGAAAAAATGCTCATGTTTTGTAAATAATCAACATCCGATATTGATAGTGCATGTTTAAATATTTGTTTATCTTCATGTGATAGTAGCAAACAATCATCGATAGTTTTTGACATCTGGTTTATTTATATAAATAATATATTTATATAATAATTTTAACATATTATGCTTTTTGTTTACGAGATTTATTGTTTGATGTTTTTGAAATATGTTTATACGACATCTTAATTTTTGTTTTATGTAATTTCTCTCTAACAAATTTATTTATTGCTAATTCGTTTTTTATAATCAAATCAGCAATATTGTAATAATAACTTCTGAAAGGGACCTTGCGTTTCTTTATTTCGTCCATTGAAAACCAACGGATCTCTTCCTTCTCAAATATTTTTGATTTTTTTATAACATTGGGATCTAATCGTTTTTGTAAAAATCGCTGATTGTTATTGTAATAAAATGGTAGTAGTTCGTCATATTCCATAGGTAAAATATGGGTTCGATATGTTTTCCAGTCTATATTAAATGTTCCAGTTTTTTTGATTTTTCTCTCCAAATCATTTGTGCTACCTAAAAATCCTGTCAATTCTTCTGTACCTTCACGGATAGCTGTTTGTAAAAATGATTCCTTACCTTCTGATCCACCTCCAAATTCAGCCCATCCAGGTGTATCCACAAATTTATTCTCTTTTCCAAATAAAAAATACAATTTGTTATTGTGAATGGTTGTTGGTAATATACCGGCGCCCATTTATATTCTATTAATGTTTTATTAATGTTTTATTATATATTAATAAAATATTATAACTTTTTCACAGATTATGATAACGTCAAACTATCAATATATAGTGATTTTAACTTCTATTTATTTTTTATATATTTATATGCTAAATAATAACATAAATATCCAGTACATAATCCAATAGCACCTCCAACTAATACTTGTATGAATGTGTGTTTTTTGGTATAGATGCGTTGAAACATGGTTAAAAGCATGATAATCAAATATAGTGCTGTTATTTTGGTATTTTGTAAAACCATGATTATAAATATCAGAGAGAACGCGGTTTCTTGTGAATGTCCTGAAGGCATACCAAAACGATTGTATTCTTTCCAATCAATGTATTCACGTTGATTCATTTCTAATTGAAACAATTTCATATTTTCATCAGGCCTTGGTTGTCTGAATATTAATTTTAAAATGCTGTTTAATATATAGTTTAATACAGCACCTACAATGTAAAATAGTAGATATGTTTTTTTATTATATAAAAAAACAATTGTCAATAAAAATAAAACTTTATTACCATAGTCATAATCCGTTAAATAGTTTTTATTCATCATCAAATTGTATATGTGTTATATATGTGTTATATATGTGTTATATATGTGTTATAATATAATATATTATAACATAATATTATTGTAAATTCATGCTTATCAATTAAGTTCATATAGACAGTTTGCTATCAAAGTAACCGACCAACTAAGATCATTTAACTCTAACTGACGTCCTGTATCATCACATAAAGTAATCCTTAATCTTTGAACATCTACAGGACCCATGTAAGATCTCATAATTGTTTGTAATGAACCAGTAGTCTCTGTTATAACTTTTCCAATATCATTTCCATTTTTCACTGGAAGTACTGCAAAAACATCCGAGTTAGTAGGTGCTTGTGGAAAATAATTTACCTTGTTACTGTTATTTCTAATAATTTCATTTATAGTATAAATTTGTGACTGTGTTAATGTTCTTGGTGCACTAGGTAATATATTCTGCGTTCTGATATAATTTATATTTAATTTATCTAAAATAATATTATCAGCATTAATATCATTATCAATAATCGCATTATTTGTTATTAAATTACTGTTATTAATCGGATTATTGCACGAATAAGTTAGACTTTTATTATAATAAGATGGTAATTTAAGATTATTATCATATTCAGTTATTGAAATTAAATTATTATTTAGATGATTCTGTTTAAAATCATCTATAATTAATATTAAATATCGCGTACCGTTCAAATCTAATAATGCTGGAGGTACATTTCCAGTTGAAATTACATTTACAAAAGGTGATCTAAAACCCAATATCCAACCCAATGTTTGATTTATATAATTAGGCAACTTAACACCACAATTCGGCGAATTACATTCCAATAAAAAATTAAAATCAAAAAAAATTATTTTGGTAGTTTCGTCTATTACGAAAGAATCTTTTTCTTTCTTTTTGTATACTCCTCCGTACAAATTAAATATTATTTTTCCCTGCGTTTCTTTATATGTAAATGGGGGGGTTGTAGTAGAGTCAAATACAAACCCAGATTCCACTATTTTTTCATTCAACTCAATTGTCAATGAAGTAGGAGTGTAATTTCCGGGATCAATTCTTATATTTACCACGATATTTGTTTTTGAATCTTCTATCCAAAAACATGTATTACCCAATTGATCATTTATAGTGTACCACGAATATGGTATTTGATAAGAATATAATTGTAATGATAATAATTTTTTTAATGGTTCAGATAGATCCAATGTAAAATCAGTATTTGAATTAGTACTAGTATGTTGTCTATATTTACTATCAATATTAATAAAAGTTGAATAGCTGGTTTTTAACAATGGATTGACTACGCCTTGCACTTCTGATGGTGCAAATGTAGTAACTATATTCTGTGTTTTTTGATTAATTACTGGTACGTTAATATTATCACCGTCCGCTAACAAATTAGATGATGTAGCATATCTATCATAATTTATTACAGTAGGTGGTAGTATGGTATTTTCTGGGTTATTGTAATTGTAGGGAGTATTATTTTGATAATTTTTTTTTAAATTTATTAAATTTGTTTGAATTTCTTGAAAAAAATTTGCCATATCTTCGTCATCATGATTTTTAAAATTACTAATATAATTATTTGTTGCGGTTAAAATGTCATCGTTTGATATTGATTTTAAAATCTCATTATCATCTTCGGTATTATCATATGTATTATCATCTATTAAATTCAATATTTTCAACTTTTCTACCAGACTATAACTATCTACTACTAAATCCAATGGTTCATTTTCATTTTCATCAGACATATTTTTATTTATTCTCTATTATTATATTTTTTAAAAATTGTGTTTAATCTCCTTTTTATAATATCTATTTTTTTATTTTCAGGATTTTCAAAATTTATTTCGTGATCCCTACTATATATTTGTGAATAATATTTATCAATTAATTTATCTGGAACTTTTGTAATTCCAAAGCCTCTTTTTAAGTGGGTTTTACCTTTAAATAATATCAATTCAAATAAACTTAAAATATCAGGATAATTCAATTCTAAATAATCCCTGTTTACTCTGTAAGAAGATCGATAAACAAATCGATTATAATTCCCATCCGAATATATTTTATAATAATAATCGTAAAATATTTTATTTTTTATCAATCCGATTCCCTCTATTCGATTCAATGAATTGTTCATTTCAAATATATACAATATAGAATCTTCTGGCATTTTAGAAGATATTGATTGTGGACATCCGTAGATACAACCTTCATATTGTAATTTCTTTCTATAATTCACATTTTCATTCCATGTGTAATTATTAAATCGTGTAGATGCAATGGTTATTTCTTTAGAATTCATTCATTAATTGTACATTATACTAATCCAAATAAATTTTTTAATTATGTTCAATTTTTATTATTATTTTATAATGATAATAATAATCAATGGTATTTTTAAATAAAGAAAAATTAAATTTATTTGTAAAAAATTATTATAAAATAATATCAGAAAATTCAATTCCTGATAACGTAAACGATAAAAAAATATTGACCATTGTAGCATGTCATACTAACAATTTGATAAAATACAATGCTGTTATAAACAATATTCCTTATTTATTATTTCCCAATAATGATATTGTTATTATAAATAGTTCTAATGAAGAATATAGTGACAAGTTAAAAAATTATGTTGCTAGTAATTTTAATGTAAATCAGATAGTAAGATATGTTGAAATTCCAAACGATAAATTTTTTGATTTTGGAAAACATATTCATATACTAGATATTATTCAATCAGATAATTCTTATAATAAAGATTATGATTTTGTTGTTTTATTTAATGATTCAGTAATTATTAAAAAATCAATATCTTATTTTTATAATTTTATTATTAAAATGGACAAAGAATTATATGCTTACAACGACAGTAGCGAAATAAAATATCATTACCAAAGTTATTTATATGCTGTAAAATACAATGCTATACACAAATTGATTGAGCATTTTAAAAATCATAAGGATATGATTAATCATCAAAATGATGTTATTTCTAAATTAGAATTAAAATTAAATGATATATACAGCGAGAGTAACGATTGTTTTCTGAAAATAGCAAATTTACCATGCAATTTGAATAAAAATATTTACTTTCACAATAATTTTTTATATAATTTATTGTTTAGTGTAGGAATATTACCATTTATTAAAATACGTAAATTGAATAAAAATCTATGAATAATCATATAATTTTTACATATATAATCTAAATGTTCGCTTTACATTTTTTTTAATACGCAAACATTTTGTTTTATTTTTTTCATTATTTTGTTTGTTATTAATATTTTGATTTTCTTGCATTTTTTTATATATAATAGTTATGCTGTTCAAATCCTGAAACATGGTTATCGTTTTTTTAAATACAACATTTTCTATACTTGTGATTGTTGATAAATAATTATTCGTTTCTTCGTAATCCTCTACTATGGGTACTTTATTTTGTAACAAATTCAATAGATTATGCGATTCATTTGTATAATTGTATTTAAATAAAAAATTCAATTTGTATTTTTCATTGTTTAATTCTTTGTTTTTGACAATTATTTTAAATAGCTCTTCTTTGGGTAGAGTGTTAGAATGTTTTTCGTTAAAAAAAAATTTATCTTTCTTTACTTTTTGTATAACATTTGATTCATTTAAATAAACAAAATATATGTTTATAAAATATAAATTTTCCAAATAAAAATCTTTGTATATACCATCTTCTTTTTCAAAATTATGAATCCATGATGTATCTAATTCATTCAACAGAAATTCATCATCATTTGCAGGTTCAGTTGTAGGGTTTGATGTTGTTTGAATATTCATATAATTCATATAAATATCTATTTACATATTTATATAAATTATTTGTTCAATTTATACATATTGTATTTTGTTATAGTGTTATAGTTAAATATCGTCTTCATCAATATCATCATCTAAATCAATATCCACATCCAAATCTATATCGTCGTATAGTATTAAATCGTTTTCAATTATATTATTTTCATATTCACTAGTGTTGTTAGTTTTATTTTTTATTGAATTTTTGTAATTATTATTTGAATATTTATTTTTGTAGTAATATCTTGAATATAAATATGGTGAATCTTTTGGTAAATAATCACGAATATATTCATCTACACCATATTGATCGATAAATTTATCCCTTCTCTCCATTATACTTCTTATTGTTTTATTCATATCATTATGTAATTTTAAATGTTTAATATTATACGGATTAGGAATATTTTCTGCTTCTTCTACAAAAAAATTGGAATTTGTATCGGAATTATTATCAATGATATCATCATTATACATTTTTTTAGGAAAATTATGTGCCATTACTTTTTTTAATTTTTTATCATAATAAATTGTAGATAAACCTGTATCCTCTGGTTGTTTTTTTTCTTCTACTTTTTTCTTTGTTGCATCTATAAAATTAAAATTATTACCGTTTTCTATTTTTATTTTATTATTTAAAATTGGAAAATCACTAATTGAATCAATGTTTATTTTACTTATACCGATACCGATACCATTATTCATTGCATTTGAATATACTGCTCTATTTCTCTTAAATGTATTCATGTTTTATACATAGGTTATTATGTTTAAATGGTTTATAATATATCGTTATTACTATATTATCACATATGGTGTTATACTAATTACGATTATCAATAATAAATGGTAATAATTTGTTTTTTATGTCTAATAAATTTATACGAATTGTTTGGGTTGAATATCCCATTATTTCAGCAATTTCACGATTTGAACGTAACCTCTCAAAATCACTCGAATATTTATAATACATTATTCTCATTTGGAATGGCGGTAATTCCCTAATTTTTTTCCATATTTCTATTTTCAAAGTTGTATCATCTTCGGTTTCTAACCACCTGTTTTTATTCGAATATATAGAATTGTATATTGTATTTTCCATTAAATAATGATCAAACCCAATATATATTGGTTTCAAATATATGTTTTTCATTTTTCTATATTCTTCTTGTGTTTTCTTTTTTTTGACATACGTTTTCGGTAATGCGTTAATTGGTAATAATTTCGAAATACATTGTTGTAATTCATGTTTGATATAAAAATCGACATATGTTATAAATGTATTATTTCCATTATATCGTTTTATCCCTTGATATAAACCAAATAAAGAATAGGATACAATTTCATCTGTTTTTATATGATTACAATTATGCAAACGTTTGAAATGAATAGCCTTGGTAGTTGCCCAATCTTTGTAACTAGTAAATAATATAGTATTTATTTGCTCACGCATTTCGTACGTAGTTCCTGGATGCTGAATTATATATTTTATTTTTTCTTGTGTAATTTTGCTCAAATTTGCACATAATGTTGTTCCTGTGAGAAATAAAAAAAATAATATATATAAATACATATATTATTTACACATATAATTTTTATATTTTTTTTACATAATATATGTATTTGTTTATAAATTTTCTATAGACCAATATACTAGTACAGTATATTTATATATCATCAAAATTAATATTCTCTTCTGTTTCATTAATCTCATCCTCTTCAGTTATAATACTATTGTGTTTAGTTTTAATAATATCATCTTCTACTAATTGCTTATATTCTTCTTCTGTAGTATCTGAAAAATGAACAATATCATCGGTTGCATATTGATTTGCAGTATCATCCATGTCAAAAATAGACCATGTTATATCCGCTGACTTTTTTAATCTTTCTACATCGTAATCTGAATAAACTTCCAATAAATCACATTTTTCTAATTTTTTTGAATTTTCAAAATGCGTTTCCCAGTCTCTCAAACCAACCATAATAATACTTTTCGTCTTAATCGAATTATCTCGTTTTCCTCTACCTCTATATTTACCTCGAATAATACAAAGACGTTTTACATTATCACTACATACTACCTCACACATTCCATTTCCGAAATCTTTAGAAACTTGTGCATATATTTCCCCTTCTTCTTCAACCAATCGAAGACGATGACTATGTTTCTCCGCTGTTGAAATTACATTTTTACGAGCTTGACTTTTATGACCACTTCCACCTTTAACATTTTTCACCATTTTGTTAGTATTTTATTGATAAATTATTGATAAATTATTGTAAAAATATGAAAAATTATTTCAATTTTATTTACAATTCCAAAAATCAATAAAATACTATTAATAAAATACTATTAATAAAATATAATATACTGTTATTATATATTTATTGTTAAAATGGCAAACGCATGGATTGAATACATTAAAAAGGTAGCAAAAGAAACTGGTAAATCATATAAAGAAGCAATGAGCATTGCTAGTGAGAGAAAGAAAAAAGGTACAAAAATAGAGTGTGAAATTACATCTACTAGTAGTTCCGGTAAAAAACAAAGAAAAACCAAAAAGGGAAAATCCGGTAAAAAAGCAAAAGGTACTAAGAAGAGAAAAGGTTCTTCAAAGAAACGTTAAATACAAAGATATCGTAAATTAGTGTTTAGATAATCTAATATCTGATATTTAGTTTCTCGTATATTATGTCGTTCGTTTGGATTACATAATATATTTTTCATAAACATATCAATAAAACCCTTCCAAAATACTCTAGAATCATCTGATAGATGCGTGATTGTCTTTGTATTATTTAATAAAAACTCGCTCAAAAAAAACATATGAAATCCATAGTTATCCCATGTATCTGTGTTATTTAGAAGAAAATCCAAAATTTGTTTAATAGGTTTATTTTTTAATACTTGCAAATAGTTTATGCTGTCGTGATAATATTTTTCTTTTATATGAACCGTTACATTTGCAATTATGGAATGATTATCTATATATTTTTTTACAATTAACTCTATTTGATTGTTTGATAAACTATGTATATGTGTGTTTTTCTTCAAAAAATCAATGATAAATACCTCAATTGGATCATTCAAAATGATTTCGTTGCACAATTCAATTGCCAAATTTGTTTTTAAATATGATTTTTCTATACATTGATTAAATTTACATATAAATGGTCTCTCAAATTGATTAAAACATAGATTCAATTTGGAAAAATTGAATAATAAAATATCATTGTCTTGTAATATTTGAAGTGCGTCCAATATAAAAAAACAAAGATTAAACATATTAGCTAACAACTGTTTTTTATTGTCAAATTTATCGAACCATTCATCGTAATTGAATATAAAAATACTATTTGTTAAATTTGCAGAAGTGTTTATTAATTTAAATGTGTTGTTGTTTTGGTTGGTTTGGTTGGTTTGGTTGTTTTGGTTGGTTTGGTTGGTTTGGTTGGTTTGGTTGGTTTGGTTGGTTTGGTTGGTTTGATTTGGTTGATTTGATTGATTTGTTTCATCTATTCTCTCCCAATATTCCAAAGGTATTTCTTCATTTTGTATTTCTGATGATCCTGACTCAAAATTTACATAATACAATTGTTTTTTAATATGAATTGTCTGAAAATATAAATGAAAAAATGTTATTTTTCGTATTTTATCACTAAAATAGAGTTCTTTTTCTAAATTTTTATCCGATTTTAATATCATCGTGTTTTGTGACCTTTTCTCTCTATGTTCTCGTTGCTTTCGTTGCAAATTTATTGTATTATATCGTTTTTGTGATTCTTCAGCCAATATTTTCATTATTTTTATAAATATAAATATAGTATAAATATATTTATATTAATATTTGTATTTAACAAATATCATTAGAAATACCATTAGAAATATGATTTCAAATAGTTATTTGTTAAGCAGTAAGCCGTATTTATTTGGATGCGAATATGATAATATTATTACTATTAATATTTTACCCAGAGGACCACTCGCAAAAATAGTACGACAAATCAATTTTTCGAATAATAAATTAAGTGATTTTTCCAGATACGAAAATACATGCAGATGTGGATATGCATTATTGTCATTACGTGGTACAGGTATTTATGGCGTTAGTAATTGTAACAGTAGAAAAAAACATCATTTTATGACTGCCGATGAAATACCTGATCTGTTTTCATTTTTACTCTCTAACGGATATAAAATAGATACGAGTTTGACAAAAATGATGAATAGTAGTAATATTCAAATCAATATGAACAATATAATCGGATTTATTACATATATGCAATAATTATTTGGTTTATGTTTGTCTTTGTGATTGTAATTGTTTTTCAAAATCTACGAATCCGTTACTTTTAAAAATGTTAAACGATGTACCTAAATGATTTTTAGCAATCATGAATGTTTTTTTCTGCATATCACTCATATTTTTAAAATATGATTGAATGATTTCTCTCCATTGTATTGGAGATTTTTTTATAATTTCTTCATATTCTGATTCAAATGAGTCAAATAGTAGATGTTCTTTACTATCTTTGTTGTTGAAAATATTTAAATTAGACATTGTTATATTTATATAAACACATATATTTATTAGTATTTTTCAATTTTTTTATTAATTCATCATTTCGTAATTATGTAATGATTCTTTGATTGCATTCAAAATATTCTCACGTTGTTTGTCTATATTAACTATTTTTTCTTTTCTACCACCTTTCATATTTGTAGTAGATGTATTATTTGGAATAATATCATTTACATCGATATTTTCATTTTTGTATTTGTTTAAATATTTTACATAAAAATTAATTATTTCTGGTTTTTCTAAAATAAATGTAACTAGTTTGTTTTGTTTTTCCAGAATTTCTGCTTGTTTTTTTTGTTCTATTATTAATTTGTTTTTTGTATTTACATCATTCATGATTGATTTGTTTAATTGTTGTATATTTTGTTGCGTAGAAGTTGCTCCAGTACTAGTAAGTTGTGCCAATGTTGTCATAGCTTGTACAATAGAAGTTAACATTTGAGGAATATCATTAAATAAAGATATTCCAGGAATCATATTTCGTATAGTCGTTGACATATTATAAATTATATCACCCAAAATTTCACTAACTTCTTGTGAAAATATACCAGTTATAATATCAATTGACGGTTTGGATGCACTTAAGTAAACAGCCAAAACTTGTGCATTATAATTAAGTATCTTATTTCTCTCATCTGGATCTTGTATTGAGTCAGCCATTTCGTCCAACTGTACTTTCAATTTTTCTGGATTATTCATTTCTATATTTAACAAACTACCCAGATCATTTATTAAATAAGCTGTGGGTTTAACTATTGCATTAGATAATACGGATTGTATGAAATTTGGATTATTTTGAATATATTGTAAATATTTTTGCAGTTGTTCGGATTTTTCATTTGATTCACCAGTTTGCTCTGTTGTTTCATCGCCAGTCTCGTCAGCTGTTCCATATGGATCTAATCCTTTTTTTATATCTTTACCCAAACCATCTTTATCGTCACCTGAACCGGTTATAATTCCTTCAACACCATAACTTGGCTCTTGTTGTGAATTAATAGAATCAGCTATCGTTTGTCCGGATTGAATTTCTTTTTGTATGTTATTTGCTTCATCAGTTATTTTATTTATGATACTCATACTATCTATAGGATTCATAGCATTCATAGCATTCATATCATTCATACTATTATGACTTAGTGTTGGAAGTGTAGCTAGTCCACCTCGTTGATTGTTTTTTGTTTTACTATTTTTTCTATTTTTTCTCATTTTCTTCATCGTCTTATATTTTTTATTTATTTTCATTTGTGTTTTATTTATTTTTTTGTTTCTCTCTATTTCTATTATAATGAGGTTTTATTTTTTGATTCTTGTTGCATTTTTTTAAATTCTGCAAAAGTCATATTTAATCTTTTTATTATTTGCTTTTTGTCTATTTTTTTAATGAAAGAAAAATTTATTATTTTACCTTCTGAAATATATTTATTTCTATTTTCTTTCACTTTTTTATTCGATTGTGTTATTTTATTAGATGTATTTTTTTTTGCAATCATACTAGTTGATGGTATTGAGTTCGGATGATTATAATGTTTTAATTTGGCAAATACATTTTTCTTATTAATGACTGGTTTCATTTCTGAAATGGTCGCATCCACTGTAATTTCATCTGGTTCGATTATTTCATCTGTTTCGTCAGTGTAAATACTAGCATCTTTACATTGAAATGTTATTATGTATTTTCTAGCTACAGTTTCTAAAAACCTATATGGAATTGTACTATCGCTATAATAAACAAATCCATTTTTATCATTGTTATAATAAAATATAACGTTGCCTAGTGGTGTTGTTTCCATTACAAAATTATTTTTCAAATTTTCTTTTTCGTTTGTTGATAATTGTCTAGGTTCTAACGTGATATATTCCTTTTTATATTTATCCTCGTATTTAATTTCTTTCACTTCTTGTAGTTGTGATTTTCTATCTGTGAGTGTCACTGTCTCTGATTGTTCTTCTTTTTCAAATGTTACAATTTTTTTTGTTAAATTCATTATCGATTTATAAAAAAAGAAAAATGCGACAAATATTTGCATTGACCTTAATATATCGAATAAATTCATTCTATTTATTTACATCATGATGTAATATTTAAATTGTTTTGAATTGTTTTTGAATTTTGTTATTTACAAACAAACTTTATAGTTGAAATACAATGTTTGGTTTATTTTTTGTTGTTTCTCATTGAATAATTCTTTTTTTCGTAATTCAAAAAGCACCGCTATATCATTCGATAAATCAGGTAATTTTATTAATTCATATGTTTTTTCTTCAGAATCGGGATGTAAACGCACTAAATATAAATCGGTTATTTTTTTATCATATTTCGATTCTAAAATTGCTTTATATGTATTCAATTGTAAAGCGTAATGCCAAAAATTGGAATCTGGATATTGACTTATACAGGGTGTAATCGCATATTTGTTAAATGTATTGATAGTAGATATATCTTTGCATCTTTTCCAATCATAAATCATAAGTGAACCGTCAGGATTTTCGTACACCATGTCAATAGAACCCGCTAATTTTAAATCTTCATCGTAAATCGTCCATTCTGTTCGATAAGGTCGAAATGTTGCATGATCTTTTACAAATTCAAGAAAATATTGCCATTCTAGTGTTGGTTGTGATTCTGAATCTTCATGGTTGCATTGATATTGAGTTAATAAATCATCGTGTGTATAATTATCTAATTTTGTATTTACATAATTATTCATAAAACATTCTATTTGAAAGTGCATGTCTGTTCCTGCTGAAGAAACAGAAGTGCCATTGTCCGACCATTTTTTCTTTATTTCTTCTGCTGTCATCCCCCAATATTTGTGTGATGAGTTCCAATTTTTTCCTTTCATCATTTTTTCAATTATTTTGTTAGAATCAAAATGTGGAAAATGTGAATGATTCCATGTAGTTACTGATGTATAGTTTGAATCCGCGTCGGATAATATAGTGTATTTGTGAGTAGGTTCATAAAATTCAATATTTTTATCACGTGGATGAGAATTAACAGAAGAAAGAGTTGGCAACAGTAATGATGTATTCATTTTTATCGGTGTTGTTGTCTTTATTATTATCTTTATATGGTGTTATGTAATAATATTTATACAATCAATTTTTATTGTTAATTATCGTTTACATTCAATTTTTTTACCGTTTCTTTCAATTGTTTAATTTCATGTATTAATAGTGGTATCAATCCAATATAATTAATTGCCTGATATTTATAATCGTCTTTTTTACCTGAAACTAAAAAAGGGAAATGCTCTTGAACTTCATGTGCTATTAAACCTAAATCTAGATGGTTTAATATTTTATTTTCATATAAATAGGGTTCTAAATTATCGACACTGTAAGTATTTTGGTTTGGTAATTCTGATAAAGGAATTACGTTTTCTTTTATTCTATAATCAGATGTAGTGTTAAATTGACTTGCCTGAATAATACCATTTGCAGTAAGAGATAATGCTGTGGATGGTGTCGTGTTAATATTCATAGTACCACTAATATCCAATGAATATTGCGGTGTTGTATTGTTAATACCCACATTTCCATTATAATATATACCGGTAGATCCATATAATGACCAGTAACCTGTTCCTGTATCACCTTTTAAACCAGTATCACCCTTCAATCCGGTATCACCTTTCAATCCAGTATCACCTTTTAAACCTGTGTCACCTTTCAAACCAGTGTCACCTTTCAACCCTGGTGATCCTGTGTCACCTTTCAATCCTGGTAATCCAGTGTCACCTTTCAACCCTGGTAATCCAGTGTCACCTTTTAATCCTGGTAATCCAGTATCACCTTTTAATCCTGGTAATCCAGTATCACCTTTCAAACCAGGGTATCCAGTGTCACCTTTCAACCCTGGTGATCCTGTGTCACCTTTCAATCCTGGTAATCCGGTATCACCTTTCAACCCTGGTAATCCAGTGTCACCTTTTAATCCTGGTAATCCAGTATCACCTTTCAACCCTGGTAATCCAGTGTCACCTTTTAATCCTGGTAATCCAGTATCACCTTTCAAACCAGGGTATCCAGTGTCACCTTTCAAACCAGGGTAACCAGTGTCACCTTTCAAACCAGTGTCACCTTTATCACCTTTCAATCCAATGTCTCCTTTCAACCCAGCGAATCCAGTATCACCCTTTGGTCCTGTTGCTCCTTTATCACCTTTTAAACTAACATTATAAATATAAACATTACCACTTATATCGACAGCTGTTTGGTATTGTCCTGATGCGGACATTGAAACTGATGTTAATTGATTATTACATATTTGTATTGCATCTGACCACGTAGAACCAAAATTTGTAGAAATATAAACATTACCATTTATATCGACTGCTGTTTGGTATTGTCCTGATCCGGATATTGAAACTGATGTTAATTGATTGAAACATATTTTTTGTATTGTAGTACCTTGTTGTAAAAAATTATTAAACATATCCTGAATATCAATAATTGGTGTAGACGGTGGTGGTACATTAGTATAATCGGTTACAGGTATAGGTTGTGCATATATTATTTGAATTATTCCTGTGCCCCATGTACCTGTAACACCATAATTTGAAGAAATAAAAAAATTACCACCGTCATCAACTGCTGTTTGGTATTGTCCTGATGCGGATATTGAAACTGATGTTAATTGATTATTACATATTTGTATTGCATCTGACCACATACCTGTAATACCATAAATTGAAGAAACATAAACATTACCAGTTATATCGACTGCTGTTTGGTATTGTCCTGATGCGGATATTGAAACTGATGTCAATTGATTATTACATATTTGTATTGCATCGGACCACGTACCTGTAACACCGTAATTTGAAGAAACATAAACATTACCACTTATATCGACTGCTGTTTGGTATTGTCCTGATGCGGATATTGAAACTGATGTTAATTGATTATTACATATTTGTATTGCATTGGACCATAAGAAAAACGAATTAGCATTTGTAGAAACATAAACATTACCATTTATATCGACTACTGTTTGGTATTGTCCTGATGCGGACATTGAAACTGCAGTTAATTGATTATTGGATATTTTTTGTGCAAATAACCACGTACCTGTAACACCGTAATTTGAAGAAAGATAAACATAACCATTTTTATCGATAGCTGTTTGGTATTCTCCTGATGCGGATATTGAAACTGATGTTAATTGATTATTAGATATTTTTATTGCATCGGACCATTTACCTGTAATACCCGAATTATTTAACGAAATACCAAATTTTGAAAATATAGTTAGCATATTTGAATCGAATAAACCAGGGGATCCTGTATCACCCTTATCACCCTTATCACCTTGCAACCCGATATCACCCTTATCACCTTGCAACCCGATATCACCCTTATCACCTTGCAACCCAGTATCGCCTTTTAAACCTTTATCACCTTTCAACCCTGGTAATCCGGTATCACCTTTCAATCCAGTGTCACCTTTCAACCCTGGTAATCCAGTGTCACCTTTATCACCTTTTAACCCAGTATCACCTTTCAACCCTGGTAATCCAGTGTCACCTTTCAACCCTGGTAATCCAGTGTCACCTTTTAACCCAGGGTAACCAGTGTCACCTTTCAACCCTGGTAATCCAGTATCACCTTTCAACCCTGGTAATCCAGTGTCACCTTTCAATCCTGGTAATCCAGTATCACCTTTCAA
>Ga0114979_10000679_pt1 | contig 22362 bp, 23 predicted proteins | sample S_140625_EF_Meta_FD_87315 | JGI IMG/M metagenome (GOLD analysis project Ga0114979, IMG submission 87315) | Freshwater microbial communities from Lake Simoncouche, Canada to study carbon cycling - S_140625_EF_MetaG | ecosystem: Environmental > Aquatic > Freshwater > Lake | place: Lake...
GAGCGATAGTTGATTCAACTCTTTCAATGCCATATCTAATCTGAGCTGCATAGCCACCAAACTCTTGACCTAGAGTCACTGGGGTTGCATCCATTAGATGTGTGCGGCCAGCCTTTACAACAGATTCCCAAGCCTTAGCTTTTACCTCTAATGCTTTAGCTAGGTGATCTAGTGCTGGTAGCAAGTTATGAATAAGAGCAGAGGTAACAGCTAGGTGCACTGAAGTTGGGAAGACATCGTTAGATGACTGAGAAGCGTTTACGTGATCGTTAGGGTGAACTTTGCTACCTAGCTTTGCTGTTGCAAGAGTTGCTAGCACTTCATTCATGTTCATGTTCGATGAAGTTCCTGAACCAGTCTGGAATATATCCACTGGGAATTCTTCATCGTGCTTACCTGAGATAACCTCATCGGCAGCATAAGCGATTGAATCAGCAATGTTCTTATCTAGAACACCAAGAGAAGCGTTAGCAAGGGCTGCTGACTTCTTGATTTGGGCAAGAGCTGCGATGTGTGCTCGCTCTAGGGTGGTACCGCTGATTGGGAAATTCTCTACAGCTCTTGCAGTTTGAGCTGCGTATAGAGCGTTTACTGGGACTTTGACTTCACCCATGGTGTCGTGTTCAATGCGGTATTCCATTTACTTGCCTTTTCTATTTTGTATTGCCTATGGCTACAATCTCGTGGATCTCACCAAGGGTTAGCTTGTAGTTTGCTCCAACAACTGCCAATTTACCCGATTCAATGCGCTCTGCGATAAGGCTGGAACGTGCAATCAGTTCGTTGATCGTGTCTCTTACGTGGAGGTCGGTTATCTCATCAATTTCGTGTAAGCCGTTTGCCTTGGCTTCAATAACGGTAGGGGCAATTCTCTCAACTAGATTGTGGATGAATTCACCCTTGGGCATCTGCTGGCCTTCAGTTGAATTCATGGTTGCTCTAATCGCCCCACACTCGTCATGGCCTAGGACCAGGATTAGCGGAACACCTAGAACCTCAACCGCATATTCCAAAGAACCCAGGATGGTCTCTGCAATAACCTGTCCAGCATTGCGCACTACAAAAAGATCTCCTAGACCAACATCGAATATGATTTCAGCCGAGAGTCTTGAATCTGAACAACCAAACAATGCGGCAAAAGGCTTCTGCTCTTTGGCTAGTTCAGTTCTTAGCCCAACGTCCTGTCTTTGGTGGGCCGGCTGATCACTTACGAATCTTTGGTTACCTTCGAGAAGCTCGCTCCAAGATTCTGCAGGTGTTTGAGGTCTCTTTGAATTAGCCAAGTTGAGGAACTCCATTCAGTTGTTTATCGATTGAGTCAATGAATGCTTTAAAATCAGTTTGGTCTGCAACACCATATAAAAGAACGTAATCCTGAGCTTTGTAATTCAGAACCATGATGTAATCCATGGTCTTCTTCGGATCGTTCTTCACAATTGATTCGTAAACATCCCATTTGTAATGCTTTGAAGAATATTCACCGGTGATTACTTTGCCATTTAGTGCTAGCGCTAGCCAGGTTGGGTTGGCTTTGAAAGCTTGGGTGTATCCGATGTATTTGATGTCGCTACCAACGAAACCTGCTTTGAAAACCGGAACAGTGTCAACATTGTTTGTTGTTAGGGCAGCGTTATTCGACCACCAGTTAGTCGGGGGAGTAATTGTTATAACATCAAAGCCAGAATCTACTTTCGCCTTCTGCGAGATGGTGGTGTAGTCGACTTCTTTAATGCGGTTCGAATCATCTCTTGGGACGATGAGAACTAAAGTGACCACCAAGCCAACAGAAGCAGCTAGCGCTAAGCAAAGGTTTATGACTGTTTGACGAGCTCTATGTCTAGCGGCTGAATCACTCAAGGGGTTATTAGTCCTTCTTCTTTAGAACTTCATCAAGTTTTGCTCTAGCACCGGTTAGCCACTCTTCACACTTTTGAGCTAACACTTCACCGCGCTGCCATAAAGCCATGCTCTGATCTAGAGTTACTGAACCCTGTTCAAGCTGGTTGAGGACCTTGGTTAGTTCATCGCGAGCTTGCTCATAGCTCATCTGAGCGATATCTGCGTTTGGGTTCTTTTCAGTCATTGTTTCTCCAGTTTAATCGTTGATTAGTTGGCGGTTGCATCCAGGTCGCCTTTGGCAACCTTAAGTTTCAGTAAAGTACCAGATTTGACCTTCTTTGGGTCAGTTATTACCTGACCATCAGCGTCTCTAACCACCGCATAGCCTCTATCTAAAGTGCTCTGTGGGGAAAGGGATCTAAGCAAGTTCTTCTTGTTTGTTAGGTCCACAGATTGCTTATCTAGCCTGTAATCGAGGTTATCCCTTAGTTCACCTAATGCTCTAGCTAGGTCATCGGTTCTGTGGATTAGGTATGCGTGTGGATCTTTGAGCAATGGGTGTTGCCTAATCTGCTGAATCAAAGTGACTTGATGACCGAGGTATGAACCAATGATAGATTTCATTCTCTCTAAGGAGTCTTTGATTCTTCTTCTTTCTTCAACAACATCAGGAACTACTCGTTTAGCGGCATCGGTAGGAGTTGATGCTCTCAGGTCAGACACATCATCAATGATTGGTCTGTCATTCTCATGTCCAATAGCTGAGATAACTGGAGTCTCACAAGCTGCCACTGCTCTAACTAGTGCTTCATCGCTAAAGCCAACCAAATCTAAGAATCCACCACCACCACGGGTAATGATGATTACCTCTACCTCGGGATCTGCATCCATCTTCTGTAGAGCTGCAATAACACTTGGAGCACACTCAGCTCCTTGAACAGAAACGTTAGCCATCTTGATAACAGCTTCTGGCCAACGAAGTAGAACGTTTTGTCTAACATCTTTTTCTGCATCAGAGTTCTCGGCTGTGATTAGACCAATGACACCTGGCAAAAAGGGAAGTGGTTTCTTCTTGGAAGGATCAGCTAGTCCTTCTGCATAAATCTTGGCTCTTCTGGCTTCAATTTCAGCCATCAGAACTCCAAGGCCTACCTTCTTAATGGAAGAGACTTTGAGGCTTAATGTTCCTCTGGCTACGTAGTAGTCCATGTTTCCTGAAACTAGGACACGGTCACCATCTTGAAACTGTTCCCCTGAAGAAACCAGAACTCCGTTGAAGATAACCAGCGAGATAGTTGACCCTGTGGCTAGATCTCGTAGCTGCGGGTAGGCATGACCTCCTGCTTTAGCTTGGAACTTGATGATTTCGCCTTCAACCCAAGCGTTACCCCAACCCTTGACCGCATTAGCGACTCTTTCGCTTAGTTGCTGGACCGTGAAGGGATGATCTGGGTCTTTACCTATGTCGATTTGCTCGTTCATCGGCTCTTCCCTTCTACTGGTTTAGACTTGGCTTGTGTCTATCTCCCAGAATACTTCCGACCTAGGACTAATTACCTCGCCTAAGCGAGTTCTTTTGGCAGCTCCTCGTGGATACTGTGCTGGAGTCGATAGAGCGGTTATTGCCGTTGAAAAAGCACTAGACCTTCATGGTTCACCGGTTTATGTCCGTAAAGAGATTGTTCACAATAAGCACGTGGTGTCTAGCCTTGAAAGACGAGGAGCAATCTTTGTCAATGAGGTTGATGAAGTTCCTGAGGGCAGCATCCTGGTCTTCTCAGCTCACGGAGTTAGCCCTGCTGTTGTGAAGGCATCTGAGGAGCGAAACCTAAACACTATTGACGCAACCTGTCCACTTGTTACCAAGGTGCACAGAGAAGTTCAAAGATTTGCCAGCGAAGACTATGACATTCTTCTGATTGGTCACGAAGGTCACGAAGAAGTAGAAGGAACTGCTGGAGAAGCTCCAGATCACGTTCAGCTAGTTGATGGTCGTCACGGAATTCTAAATGTAACTGTGAGAGACCCGGAGAAAGTTATCTGGCTATCACAGACAACTCTTTCTGTTGACGAAACTTATGAAACTGTTGAGGCTCTTCGAGAGCGATTCCCAACCCTGCAAAATCCACCAAGCGATGACATTTGTTATGCAACCCAGAACAGACAGGTGGCAATCAAGAAGGTTGCTCAAACAGCTGAACTAGTAATTGTTGTTGGATCTGCTAACTCTTCAAACACAGTGCGCTTGGTTGAGGTTGCGCTAGAAGCAGGGGCTAAGGCTTCATACCGTGTGGACTTCGCAACTGAAATCAAAGAAGAATGGTTTGAAGGTGTTTCAACGGTTGGAGTTTCGTCAGGAGCTAGCGTTCCTGAAGTTCTAGTTGATGAAGTTCTTGCCTATCTTGCAGATCGTGGCTACGGTGATGTTGACATTGTTCAGACCGCTGAAGAAGACGTTCAGTTCTCACTTCCAAAAGAACTTAGAAAAGATCTAAAGGCCGCTGGTGAAGATACCAGTAACAAACAAAAGAGAAGTTCAGACACTCACTAACTAAAATTAGTTTCCTTGACAAGATTTCCTGCTCTATCAAAGGTTTTCCAGACACCTGTTTGTTTGCCCTCATCAAAAGAACCTGATCTCATGAGAGATCCGTCTTTTCTATAGAACTCCCAGAAGCCATGCATTTCATTGTTTTGGTAAGAACCTTTGAACCGGTGATTCCCGTTGTCGTAAAAAGGTTCTACCTGATTCAATTACAAGCTCATTGATTTAGAAACTGAACCCAACTCTTTAGTAGCAAGAACAACACGCTTAGCCATATCAGCTTCAGCAACCTTGCCCCAAGCTCTTGGGTCATAAGCCTTCTTGTCTCCTACTTCGCCGTCAATCTTGAGGACCTTGTCGTAGTTAGAAAGCATGTGGCCGGCAATAGATCTAGTGAATGCATACTGGGTATCAGTGTCGATGTTCATCTTCACAACACCAAAGCGAACTGCATCGGCAATCTCTTGAGGAGTTGAACCAGAACCACCGTGGAAGACAAGATCAAATGGCATGTCCTTGCCATACTTGTCGCCAACTGCACGCTGAATATCATTTAGTAGTTCAGGGCGAAGCACTACGTTTCCTGCCTTGTATACACCGTGGACGTTACCAAAGGTAAGAGCGGTTAGGTATCTACCGTTTTCCCCTAGACCTAGTGCTTCAGCAGTTAGCAGACCATCTTCGATAGTTGAGTAAAGGTGATCACCTTCACCACCTTCAACGCCATCTTCTTCACCACCAACAACACCAATCTCAACTTCCAAGATGATGCCTAGGTTCTTAGTTTGAGCAAGAAGGTCTTTAGAGATCTGCAAGTTCTCAGTTAGAGAGACGGCTGAACCATCCCACATCTGAGAGTTAAACAAAGGGTCCTGGCCATTGCGAACTCTTTCCTTGCTTAGTTCTAGTAGAGGAAGAAGGAAGGTTTCTAGGTGAGGCTTTGAGCAGTGGTCGGTGTGGATACCAACGGTGATTGGGTAGTTCTTGGCAACTTCTCTAACGAAGTTAGCCATAGCAGCTGCACCGTTTGCCATGTGCTTTACCGATGAACCTGACCAGTAATCGCCACCACCTGTAGTTACCTGGAGGATTCCATCAGATCCAGCTTCGGTTAGTCCCTGCAGAACAGCATTAACTGTTTGTGAACTAGACACGTTGATAGCAGGGTAAGCAAATCCACCTTTCTTAGCGCGGTCAATCATTTCTGCGTATTGATCAGGTGTTGCTACTGGCACTTGTTGCTCCTATGGTTTGGCTATTTCTTCGAGTGGGACATTTAGGTCTGGTTCAGAATTTACTGTTGCCTCTGGCATGTTATCTAGGTTCTCTAAACCTGAATTAGGTTGGCTCACTGCAATTGCTCCCCAACGAACCGCTGTCTGCACACCAAGAGGAACATTGAAGCCAACTCCGTAGTCTTGTTCACCTTCAGCAACAGGGTTAGAGACAACTGCTGATAGGAATCCTGCAAGGGTTGCATCTCCAGCGCCAACAGTGTTGATGACTTTTACCGGAGGGGTTCTAGCGGCCCAATGACCATCTCGGGTAACAGCCAACATGCCATCTGCTCCCATAGATGCGAGAACTACTTCAATGCCGTAGCCACAAAGTTCACGCGCTGCTTCAACAACATCGCCAACTGTTCTTAGTTCTCTACCAACAGCTGATGCTAGTTCCTCAGCATTTGGTTTGATTACATTCACACAACCTTTGCGAGCCCAGTAAGAAAGTGGTTCACCTGAAGTATCAAGTGCAACTTTCACATCCATCTTCTTCATCGCATCAAAGATTGGCTGCAGATCAACAAAGACACCGGTTGAAGTGTATGTAGGGAGAGCCCCAGCTATAACCAGCCACTTAGCTCCAGTGTTTCTAACCTCAGTTTCGGTTAGCTCAATAACTTTTTGCCAGTCCTCTTCACTTAGTGAACGTGGAGATTCATTTACTTTGGTGGTGGTGCCGTGCTTGTCAACAATTGTTGTTGAAACACGAAGACTTCCTTCAACCCAAAGTGGAACTAGGAAAGATGAACCAGTTCTATCTAAAACACTTAGATCAGCGTTGCCAATTGGAACAACTCCTGGGGCATGAATGTTGGCAAGAGTTAAACCACGAGATACGTTGATGCCTTTACCAGCTAGTTCTTCACGAACATCATCTGCTCGGTTTACGCCACCGTTGTTTAGGTGGTTAACGAAATAAGTTCTGTCTAGGGTAGGGGCAGGCGTGAGCGTGACAACCGGAGCACCAAAATGGCTCTGCGACATGTGTTTCTCCTACCCACTCGTATTTATAAAGATGCCTATAGTTTTAGGCTATTCAGAGCAAACTACACTGTCGGCTAACTCCCAAAAGTATAACAAATGACTGGATTTACGCCGATTCAGGGAGCAGGCTCTTGATCTTATGGTTGGTCAATTTAGCTAGCTCATCGAGGCTAGAAACCCCGTGCCTATCGGCCATGTGAATGACAATCCTGGCACAGGCATCACTATCGGCTAGGGCATCGTGGTGGTCAAATTCCTCATGGCCTATGGCATAAGCCACCTGATTCAACCTATAACTCTCTAAGTTATAGGTCTTTCTAGCCATAATCAGTGAGCAGCCATATCTAAGATCTGGCAGTTCAGCCTCAATAAGGGCAGCACTAGATCTCAATACCCCCATGTCAAAGCTGGCATTATGGGCAATCAGGTCATCCATGTCGATAAACCCAAGTATCTGCTCTAAAGCCTCGGCCCAGATTGGAGCATCAGCAACATCTTCAGGATGGATGCCATGAACCTCAATATTGCCTGTGGCAAACCAGTCATTTGGATAAGGGGGCTTTATCAAAGTGGAGTAAGTATCAACTATCTGCCCCTCAACTACCTTCACTAACCCAACAGCACAGGGACTTGCTGAGGACCGGTTAGCAGTCTCAAAGTCGATGGCTGTGAAATTTAGTGGCATGCTTCAATCTAACCTAAGGCGAAGACAAAGCCCTGAGCCAAGTAAACTTGCTTGAATGGCCCTAACAATCGGTATCGTCGGACTACCAAACGTCGGCAAATCAACTCTCTTTAACGCACTAACTAAGAACAATGTGTTGGCAGCGAACTATCCCTTCGCAACCATTGAACCCAACATCGGTGTTGTAAACCTTCCAGACCCAAGATTGCAAAAGCTTGCGGACATCTTTGGAAGTGAAAAGTTATTACCTGCTCCTGTGTCCTTTGTGGACATCGCTGGAATTGTTAAAGGTGCATCCCTTGGCGAAGGCTTAGGTAACAAGTTTCTAGCTAACATCCGTGAAGCAGATGCAATTGCTCAGGTAGTTAGAGGATTCGTTGATCCTGATGTTATTCACGTTGATGGCAAAGTAGATGCCTCGAGTGATATCGAAACCATCAACACTGAGCTAATCCTTGCTGATCTAGAAACTCTAGATAAGGCAAGAGTAAGAATTGAAAAAGAAGTTAAGGGTAAGAAGGTTGAACCAGCTGTACTTGACACAGTTGACCAGGCACTTGAGTTCCTAAATGCCGGTAAGCCGCTGTCTATCTCAACGATTGATTTACTGCCAATCAAGGAACTGGGTTTGCTAACCGCTAAACCAATTCTTTATGTCTTCAATGTTGATGAATCTGTTCTAGGCGATGCAGCAAAGCTCAAGCAGTTAGCTGACCTGGTTGCTCCTGCTGAAGCTGTGTTCTTAGATGCCAAGGTTGAGTCAGAACTTATTGACCTTTCACCTGAAGAAGCCAATGAACTTCTAGCATCCCTTGGCCAAGAAGAATCTGGTCTAGACCAGCTTGCTCGTATTGGTTTCAATACTCTAGGACTGCAGACTTACCTAACAGCAGGGCCTAAAGAAACTAGAGCCTGGACAATCAAGAAAGGTGCAACAGCACCGCAGGCTGCTGGTGTTATTCACACTGATTTCCAGAGAGGCTTCATCAAAGCTGAAATAGTTTCCTTTGATGATTTAATCGCAGCGGGTTCAATGAACGAAGCTAAAGCAGCCGGTAAAGTACGCATGGAAGGCAAAGAGTATGTCATGCGTGATGGCGATGTTGTTGAGTTTAGGTTCAACGTTTAGCTAATAAGTAGTGAGGGTTTTGTAGGGTATTTATTATGAATTCATTATTTGAGTATCTAAATCTCCTACCTATTTTCCTTGCATCCCTCTCCTCCTTCATTATTGGAGCAGTCTGGTTTGGCCCTAAGACCTTCTATCCAATCTGGATGAAAGCACTCGGTCGTGAGGTTCCTACAGAGCGTTACAAGATGACCGGTGGCGAAACGCTGTTCATGTTTGGCGGAACTTATCTTGCTGCATTGATCCAGGTATTCACCTTGGGCTTGATCTTGTCTCTAGCTAGATCAGCAGATGTATCTGTTGATGCGCTAACCGGCTCAGTATTTGGTTTTGTCTTCTCTGTTGGTTTAGGCGCATTTGGTTCTTTGTCTCACAGAATTTTTGCTCAGCCTGATGGCAAGGTATACAGATCTCTAAAGGTTTGGCTAATTGAAGTTGGACAGGATGTTTTCTGTCTAACTATCGCTGGTGCCATTCTTGGTGCTTGGGTTTAGTAAATCTTGCTAGAACTTAGAAGGCTAAGTGTTGAGACCCTTGATGACTTCTTGGGCTATTTCGATCACCGTGCTTTTCTAGAAGACCCTAAGTGGGATGGTTGTTACTGCCAGTTCTACCTAAATACTCCAGAGCAAAACGAATCATCAAACAAAGAAGCTAATCGAGCCTCAGCTTGTTCAAGAGTTGAAACTAGCGCCATGGATGGCTACCTGGCTTATGAGGGCGACAAGGTTATTGGCTGGTGCGCTGCTGGAAGTTCCCTGATGTATCCGGGATTACCGGGAGCAGAAGAAACGATTGCACGTATTCTCTGTTTCAATGTCGATCCTGATTTAAGAGGACAAGGGCTTTCAGGTCAGATGTTTGATTTAATTCTTCAAGATCTGCAGGCAAGAGGGTTTGAAGCAGCCGAAGCTGGACCCAATAAGGACTCTTATTCAATCAAGAGTTATCGCGGATCATTTGACATGTTTGCCAAGCGTGGCTTTGAACCGGTGGTTGATTTAGAAGATGGTTTTGTTCTAGTTCGTAAACACCTCTTGTAAACAACAATTAGACGTGCTTACTCAGCTAACCCTGCGATACTTCAATTACAAGAACAGCAGAGGAGGTGTGATTATGTTGGATGACAAAGAATGTAACTGTGGTGAAGGCTGCAAGTGTTCAGGTAACTCAAACGACTAGTGATTTAGGTTTAGGTGCTTTGACTTCGTGGTAAAACGTTTCCCAAATGGAGCGTAGGCTACGAGAAGCGAGTTTCGCTTTATGTAAGGGGACCAAATGAACAAAAGATTACTAATCGCACTAGCTGCTCTTGCAGCCGTATTCGGTATTGCAGTTGCAGGTGCATCGGTCCTGAATCTAAGTGGGTCTGACAAAGCTCCAGGAGCTGGAACCACTGAAGCTGCTTGTGCTGGCAACCTGACTATTCAGGTACCGGTTAAACAAGGCGGGCCAAACAACAAGAAGATTGTGAACGTCTACGTCAAGGGTGATATGACCTCCTGTCAAGGGCAGACCATTCGTCTAGAGGCAGATTTGAGCGGAACACCTGCCTACGCCATCAGAAGGCTTGAAGCAGATGTCAAGGAATTGACTTTCGTTTTTGATGCAAGAGAAGGTGACTTCAGAGACACAGCTCCAAGCGTGGTTGATGGTCAGCTTGTTGCACAAGGAAAGCCTGTTTCACCAGTAGGTGCCAAGGACTTCGGACAAATTGATGTCCTTATTGCGGACCGATTCGAATAAAGATACTGAAACCTAAGCTTTCAGGACCCGCTCATCGCAGGTCGACAAGCCAGCGTAAAGCACTTAAGGTGCTTGCGCTGGCTTTCATCTTTTTTGGCTGGTGGCTTTTATGTGCACCTCAGCAACTGGGAGGTCCTGTAGCAATTGCGGTTGTAAAAGGAACATCAATGATTGGTGCTCTCAATAGCGGAGACTTGCTTGTGGCTTACAGGTCGGCCGACTATACCCTTGGCGACAGCATTCTCTATGAGCGCTATGGTGGTTTCGTAATTCACCAAATTGTTGGGACTAATCCGGATAAGAGTTTTGTTACTCGGGGAGTGAACAACGAGGCCGATGATCCTTGGACAGTGCCAAAAGAAAACATTCTCGGTAAACAATTAGTTGTTCTGCCAGGGTTTGGCAAGACTGTGCAATCTTTTGTAACCAACCCATTGGCAATCGGAATAACAGCAGTCTTTGTATCTTTCTTGATTATCCTGCCGACACATAGAACTAGAAACTATGGTGAGGCGATAAAGCTTCATCAAGTAGGGGTAGTTGAGCATATGAGATTCAGGGGACACAGAACCATTCTGTTTTGGTCACTGACCTACCTGTCAGCTGCTGTGCTAGCCATCATCGTGGTGTTTGCGATATCAAACGCAGTGTTTTGGCCAAGGATAGCAATTGCAATTGGTGTGTTTTTGCTGCTCGTATTTCTGATTGCACTTACGGCTATGTATTTGTTTGATGGGGTTGGTCTAAATGAACCCCAGAAGAGCATGATTATTCTTGGGCCTACGTTGTATAGATTGAGGCCACATCTAAAGCTGGAAGCAAGGACACATAAAGTAGATTCCGCTAAAGAATTGCGGATGATAAAAAATGAACTGAACACCAATGTGCTGCACAGAGTTTTATCGGATGGATCACACGATTTTGTGGTGTGTGGCCATGGCGAAAACTATGTGTTTAGTTGTCAGTCGTCCTCTTCTTCTTCGTCTTCGTCATCTTCGTGATCGTCTCCATCATGGTGATGGTCATCTTCATCGTGATAGCCGCCTTGGCCGTATTCGTCTTCGTCGTCGTATTCGCCTGACTCATCGTCATCTTCGTCGTCACCTAAGTTGAATGGAGGCGGTGTGATTACAGGCAATGGTGGTGCCGGAGTTGGCGCAACCGGCATAGCGATACGTTTAGGGCTTTGCACAGTCGGAATCGGCGCTGGGGCTGTTTCCTCGCTAGGAAGAATTGGTGTCTGAGTGTTAGTGGTAATCTCGCTGATGCTCGGAGAGTTTATATCTGACGGTGCTGTGTTTGCCATTACAGCCAAAGTTGAACCACCGATTGCAGTTCCTGCGATCACTAGGCTTGCTAGTGCTGAACTTGAAATACCCATTTGGTTTCCTCTTTTCCACTTACAACCTAAGACTACTAACTGAACGCAGTATGCCTAGGGCCTGTGTTTAGTCTGTGTGTTCTAGAACTCGGTGCTGGCGATTACTGCCTTGCCTTCTTTGATTCCATTGAGGAGAACAGTCACAACATGGCCTGCAGTCATGCCTTCTGGGAAGGCTGGTGCTGTGCCAAAGATGGCTCTTGAAGCAAGTCCAGTTTCAGTATGGCCAGGCTTAGCATCGGTTACCTGAATCTTGTCTCTGCGGAATTCTTGAGCGATGGTGGCTAGGTAACTAGCGTGGGCAGTCTTGCTCACTGTGTATGAGGACATGCCAGGGAATACCTTTTCTGAGACGACACCGGTTATTCCTGCAACAAATGATTCGGTTTCTTTATCAAGAACAAGCAGGGGATGAAGGGCAGAGATGATTGCTGCTGGGCCCAGGTTATTGATCTGCATTAGCTTTGCTGAGTCTAAAGCGCTAGTCTCTGTTGCCTTGGCAAAGCCAACAACACCAGCTGCATTGATGATTCCGCTAATTGGCTTATTGGCATCTAGCAGGTAGTCGGTAAAGGTCTTTATGCTCTCTGGGATTTCGAGGTCGACTACAAGTTTCAACTTAGCCTCAGCTGGTATCTTGGCTGCAGTTTCAGCGTTTCGAGCTGTTGCCATCACGTTAGCTCCTTGAGCGCTTAGCTGTCTAACTAGTTCTGCGCCTAATACTCCTGAGCCACCTAGAACCAAAATGTTCTTACCTGTAAATTCCATATCTTTATTATGCCGTTATCTTTACTAGGTCTTTTGCTCACTGCCAAGACCTAGATTTATCAAATGGAGATAACTCGGAAGAAGTTCCTTATTGGTGCAGCTAGCACACTACTTATCCCTGCTGTTGAAGTTGCTGAGGCTAGTTCGACCGTAATTACAAGATTGCCCTCCAGTAAAGCAAAACGACTGGCTTGGACTATTGATGATGGAGTGAGCTCAGCTGCCGTTCGTTCTTATCTAGACATTGCTGAGAAAGGTGATCATCACCTAACCCTGTTTGTCTCAAGCATGTATTCATCTTGGAAGACCCACTCTAGACAGATATCTAGATTGCTTGCCGAAGGCAAGATACAACTAGGTAACCATACGGTCAATCACAAAGATCTCACCACCTTAAGTGAGAAACAAATAAAGAATCAACTAATTGGCTGTCATAACTTCATGATGGGTGAGTATGGCTATGACGCTAGACCCTATTACAGACCACCCTATGGACTCTCAAACGCAAAGGTTCGTTCGGCAGCAGCAGATTTGGGTTATACGGTTACGACCATGTGGTACGGCAGCTTCGGAGATAATTTCGGTGTTCCGCAGGAGCGTGTTGTGAGATTTGCTAAGAAGTGGATTGCGGATGAGCGCATATTAATTGACCACTGCAACAGGCTAAAGACGCAAAGCTCTCTCAAACAGATTCAAGACATTATGCGAGCTAGAGGATTGAAATCAGTAACCCTTGCTGAAGCCTTTGGCAAAGATTTCAAATAGTTCGACATAATAGGCACATGAAAACACATCGCGGAGTGCTTTACTCAAGAAATGGTGGCGCAGCAGCCAGTCAACCTTTAGCTGTTTCGGCAGCCCTAGAGATACTCAGAGCAGGTGGTTCGTTCATAGATGCAGGTATCGCACTGAGTGCGGTTATCTCAGTGGTTGAACCAGGAGCTTCTCAACTAGGTGGCGATGCCTTCCTAATTACCCACCACGCTAAAACAAAAGAGAACTTAGCTTTCAACGGCAGTGGTGAGGCATCTCACTCGGCAACCAGAGATAAGTTCACTGACAGCATTGATCATCATGGCCCTAGATCTGCAACTGTGCCGGGCACTGTGGCGGCATGGTTTGCAGCTCACGAGAGATATGGCAAGTTATCAATCGCAGAGATATTGGCACCTGCCATCAGATACGCAGAACATGGCTTTCCAGCGTCTAGAGACTTTGTTCTTCGAATTCAGGGGCTACTCAAACTCTTTCCAGAAGTTACTTTCTTTGCTGACATGGGCATCGACACATCTCTTGCTATTGGGGATGTTGTTATTCAAAAGGACTTGGCTCACACTCTAAAGCTCATTGCTGCTAATGGAAGAGATGGCTTCTATCAGGGTGAGGTAGCCGACAAGATTGTTGCTGGAACAGATGGTTGGTTCAACCATGAAGATTTAGCCAATCATGAAACTAGAGTTGAGGCTCCACTAACGGCTAACTACCGTGGTTATTCAGTTCATGGTCAACCACCGCCTACCCAAGGCATGATTCTTTTAGAGGAACTACTTTTAGTTGAAGATCAGGATTTGGCCAGTCTCTCTGAAGCGCAGCGTATTCACCTCATGGTTGAAGCAAAGAAGATAGGTTTCATGGACCGCAATGAAATCATTGCGGATCCTGAGTTTGTTCCAGTTGACACTCAAAGAATTCTGTCTCAAGAGCACATCGCTATGCGTAGAAAGCAGATCAACCCTGACCAGGCTTATAACGGACCTGAAGGTGATACCCAAGAGGGAAGTGATACCACTTACTTCATCGTGGCTGATGGCGAAGGTAATGCGGTGTCTTGGATTCAAAGTGTTTTCCATGGCTTTGGTTCTGCCTTTGTCCCTAAAGGAACAGGAGTGCTACTGAATAACCGAGCAACTGGTTTTAGCTTGGAAGCAGATTCACCTAATCTCATCATGCCGGGCAAGCGTCCAGCGCATACGCTAAACGCCTGGACAATTACCAAAGCAGATGGCTCACTTGTTTATGTTGGTGGAACACCAGGAGCGAATATTCAGGTGCAGACTAACTTCCAACTAGTAGTTGCTCTAATTGATTTAGGCATGAATGTCCAAGAGGCCTGTGAAGCTGCTAGATGGCAGCACCTGATTGGAGATTCTTCAGCTTTTGAAACAGGTGCCGGTAAATTACAGGTTGAATCAAGAGTTTCAGAGGATGTCATTCAGGAACTAAAAGCTAAAGGACACGATGTCCTGATGCTGCCAGAATATGGACATGGCTCAGCAGTTCAGTTACTTGAAATACTGCCGAATGGAACTCAAAGCTGGGGAAGCGATGTTCGTGTGGATGGGCAAGCAGCCGGTATCTAGTTTTTGATATTTGGGTGGCTAAAGTGCTCAGCTACTGTTCTGTGTAATACACCGTTAGTAGCTAGAACACTTGAACTCTTGGTAGTTAGTTCACCGTGAAGATCTGAAATGGTTCCACCGGCTTGCTCAACTATTGGCACAAGGGCGGCAATGTCATAGATTGCTAAGTTGTGTTCGGCTGTTATCTCTAGGGTTCCTTCAGCTAAAAGCATGTATGACCAGAAGTCACCAAATGCTCTAGTGCGCCATATCTTTCTAGATAAAGAAAGAAGTTCATCTAACTGACCAATCTCATCCCAGAGTTTTAGGTTGTTATAGCTAAGTGATGCGTTCTCTAGGTTATTGATTTTTGAAACTTGGATGGCTACTTCTCTGCCATCTATGTGTTTGGTATGTGCTCCAACTTGAGGGGCAGCCCACCATCTTCTACCCATAGCAGGAGAGCTCACCACACTGAGAGTTGGTTTGCCATCAATTGCTAATGCAATCAGAGTTGCCCAGACTGGCACACCACGCATGAAATTAGCGGTGCCATCGATGGGGTCGATAATCCAGGTTCGACTGCCCTTGCCATGTAAGTTCTCACCGACAGTTCCAAACTCTTCACCAATCAGAGAGTCGTTGGGTCTTGCTTGTTCAAGCTTTGCTTTAATCGCTGCTTCAACGCTTCGATCTGCATCGGTTACTGGAGTTGAATCTGGTTTAGTTTCAACAACTAGGTCTTGAGCGTAAAAGCGCTCTAACGAGATAGCGTCTGATATATCCGCAAGCTCAAGGGCTAGTGCCAGGTCATTACTAAAGTCCATGTATAAAACCTACTCGTTAGATGAGTTAGCAAGTGAAGACATCAGTCTTCTAAGTGAATCAACTCGGGCTTCAGGTATTGAACCAGTGGCTATGGCTTCATCCAAGAGACAGTCAGGGGAGTCAATTAGATGAGAGCAATCTCTAGGGCATTCCTTAGCTACCGCCCATAGATCTTCAAAGCTCTTAAGGAGATTATCTAGTTTGATATGTCCCAGCCCAAAGGATCTAACCCCAGGGGTATCAATAATCCAGGTATTTGTTTCGATATCTAGGTTTATTGCTCTAACCGAACTGCTGGTGTGTCGTCCTCTACCGGTCACTGCATTTACTCCACCGGTGGAACGCAGGGCACCAGGAGATACTGCATTGACCAAAGTTGATTTGCCAACACCACTGTGACCAACAACGACTGTAATTTCATTTGACAGGAAGGCATTTAATTCTTTGAGAGATGGGCTCTCTTGTTTATTTAGAATTACAGGAATAGATAAACCAGAGAAGTTAGCTAAGAATTCTGTTGGGTCAGCTAGATCAACCTTTGTAATGCAAAGAGCTGGTTTTAATCCAGCATCAAAAGCAGCAGCGAGGTATCTATCAATCAACCTAGTTCTAGGTTCAGGGTTAGCAATTGCAACAACGATGAGCATCTGGGTGGCATTAGCAACCATTACCCGTTCAACCTGGTCGCTATCATCAGCGCTTCTGCGAAGTAGGGATGTTCTAGGTTCTACCCGAACTATTCGAGATAGCGCCCCTACTGTGTCTGAGGTATCACCGGCCAGAGCAACAAGATCGCCAACAGCAACTCCTTCTTTTCTTAGCTCTTTACCAAGGGTTGCGGTTATCTCCCTGGATTCTTCAACGATGACTGTGTATCTTCCTTTATCAACTTGAATAACCATCCCAATCGGGGCATCCTTATGAGTTGGTCTCGTTTTAGTTCTCGGCTTGTTTCCTTTTGGGTTAGGCCTGAAGCGGATGTCGCTTTCGTCGATATCGTGCTTGCCAGGCTCTGGCTCATAGAGCCAACTCAAGCTTTGCTCTCCAATAATTCATTCCAGGCAGAGACAAACTCTGGCATGGTCTTACTAACCACACTCACATCTTCAATCGTGATGCCAGGCACTCTTAGACCAATGATTGCGCCAGCAGTTGCCATTCGGTGATCTTCGTATGTACTCCAAGTTCCTGAATGTAAATCAGCACTTGGTTCAATAGCAATACCATCTTCCAGCTCAAGCGCATTTCCACCAATGTTGTTTATCTCATTGGTGAGAGCTGCCAGTCGATCTGTTTCATGACCTCGTAGGTGCGCTATACCTGTAATTCTGGAAGGGCCTTCTGCTAACACCGCTAAAGCGATGACAACTGGGGCAAGTTCTCCGCCAATAGAGAGGTCAATATTAATTCCCTTGATTGAACCTGTTCCAGTAACAACTAAGTCAGCACCAATTCGTTCGAAGCTAGCACCCATTTGAGTGAGTATCTCGATAAAGTGTTTGCCAACCTGGGTAGTTGTTTCCGGCCAGTTCCTTACGGTAACTGAACCACTTAGAACAAGAGCAGCAGCTAAGAAGGGCCCAGCGTTAGACAGGTCAGGCTCAATGCTGATATCTCCACCTTGGATAACTCCGGGCTCAACCACCCAGAGAGTCTCTTCGGGTTGGGATACCTTTACTCCTCTTTGCCTTAGGCACTCTAAAGTCATTTCAATGTGTGGCAGGCTAGGCAAATCTTTGCCAACATGTCTAAGCTCTAAACCCTTGGTAAATCTAGGTGCAGCAAGAAGTAGTCCCGAGACAAACTGACTAGAGGCACTGGCATCAATTTCAAGGTAGCCACCTTCAATCTGACCAGAGCTGGTAACAGTGAATGGTAATGAACCAGTTCCATGATCTTCTACCGATACGCCCAATAATCTAAGGGAATCGATCGTGGTCTTCATCGGTCTTCTGCGGGCAGCTTCATCGCCATCAAATGTAATTTCCCCAGCAAATAGGGCAGCCATTGGCGGCACAAATCTCATAACCGTGCCAGCTAATCCGCAGTCAATGGTTGCCTTGAAGAGGTGTTCTCCCTCGATGTCAGTGGCAGGTGGGATTATATGAAGGTCACTCCTTTCGCTGACGTTGATTTGGGTCCCTAGTTTTCTTAGGGACCCAATCATCAGCTGGGAATCCCTTGAATCTAAGGGGTTTCTAAGGTGGCTGGGTGATGAAGCAAGTGCGGAAAGCACTAATTCACGGTTGGTAAGCGACTTTGAGCCAGGCAGCAAGACAGTTCCAGAGATGGCATGTTGAATTGTTGGGGCTAGCCAAGGACTTTTAGCCGGTCGGGAATAAGTTTGGTCCGTCATGTGTTTCCTATTCTAACGGCATGCTTTAGCGGTGCTAGAGGAGAAAACCCGCTCAACGACGAGCAAAGCGACCCTAAGGAAGATATTTATTTACATTACTCAGTCAGCAACATTGCCAGCACCACGTCGCCACGTTTATGGCTCAACTGCCAGAATCACAGGCAAACACATGTCAGAACTACTAAACTCACAATCGATGAGCAACCAAACGGGAACCAGAGAAGAGCGCGCTGAGAAACTTGCCTCTTTCGAACTAGCCGTCTCACCTTATTACGAACAGATCCGCCGATTCTGTATCTCAAAGGCCAAAAACATTCAACTCGGTGAGGATGTAGCTCAGGAAGCGCTTGTTAAAGCTTTCAATGCCTGGGACACCTTCGAAGACCAGGGTAACGGCCCGAAATCCTGGCTATACAAAATTGCATCAAATGCACTCACCACCGCAGGTGTCAAGGAATCAAAAATCGATAGCAAGCGAGAATTTGTCAACGTCAATGAAGAGGGAATCGTAGATTTCGGCTTTGACCAGTACGACTTCAATCATGGGGAAGACTCTCCAGAAATGCAGGTTCTTGAGAAGTTCAGCATGGCTGAGATTGAAGCTGCAATTAACTCACTTGACGATGAGTTCCGAGAAGTGGCTATTCTGAAATTTATTGTTGGCATGGACAACATTGAAATAGCCAAAGAATTAGATCTGGTGCAAAATACAGTCGGTTCAAAAGTTTCCCGTGCCCGTGCCAAGCTAAGTGAAGTCTTGAAAGACATGGCTTCTAGCTACGGAATTGGTTTAGATGAAAAAAGAAAAAAGTAAAGGGTAGTTAGATGTCAGAAAATAATTGTAAAGATACCTTGGCTAAGGTCTTTGATTTCCTTGCGAATGATTTGCAGGAAAATGATAAGAATCAGGTGAAGGACCACCTATCAACTTGCGAACCATGTAACAAAGAGTTTGCAATTGAAAGCAAAATTTCGAGTTTGATCAGCCATTCATCAATAGATGCCCAAACAAGTTTTGCATCCAAGATGCAAAGTCGACTGCAGTCCGAATTATAGAAAATAAACTCCCCGTCTAGATGGCGGGGAGTTTTTCCTATATCTCTTGCTCAGGTATCTCCAGCCAGCGATACCAGCCTTGGTTCAAGACCAGCCAAGCTAGCAAGCCGTGCCCTAGTTGACCTGGTAATCCAAACTGAGAGTTCTTGATTTCTTCATTAAAGCCTTGGTGATCAACTAGTGGCCTGTATGCATCCACGAATGGCAAACTTCTTCTGGAAGCGACATCTTCAAAGCCAGCTGAAATGTGTTCGATGTCGTAGTTCAGTTGTGGGTTGCGGCTAGGAATTGGCGAAATAACAAAACTCTGCACGCCTTTGCTGGTTGCTGTATCCAAGATATTGGCCAGATTCAGTCTTGATCTAGACATTGTGATTCCTGCATTAATGTCATTGGCGTTCAAGGCAACGATCAATCTGTTGTCTGTGTCTGGAGCAAATCGCTTTGATGCTTCCTCTAGCCACTGCTCACTCATTTGAGCGGTTGTGATTTCAGGTGTTGAAAGAACATAGAAATCGATTCTTGGGTAATCGCTCTGAGTTTTAGCGATTACTCGTCCAACCCAACCTAAGCCTTTAGGGTCACCGCCTGCGCCAACGATATCGTCACCGATGATGACGATTCTTATGTTAGGGCGCGGTTCTTCCATGGTTTAGTTGAACGCTCGCTCTACTAGATCTGCTTGTTCGACTGCGTGACGCTTAGCAGAACCGGTAGCAGGAGAAGCGCTTGCCGGTCTTGAAACGAGCTGAGCCACTTGACCATCCATGTATTTAGGTAGGAATAGACCGATGTATGTCCAAGGGCCCTGGTTGGCTGGTTCATCTTGAACCCAGAACAACTCAGCACCTGGGTACTGAGCGTAGGTTGCTTTGATTTCATCAACCGGGGTTGGATACAGCTGCTCTACTCGAACAATTGCAGTGGTTTGGTCATTACGCTTTTCAGCTTCTGCCAAAAGATCCCAGTAGACCTTGCCTGAACAGAATAGAACTCTCTTCACGGCCGACTTGTTTAGTCCACGCTCATCATCGATTACTGGTTGGAAGGTGCCATTAGTGAAGTCTTCAACCTTAGATGAAGCTGCCTTTAGACGAAGCATCGACTTAGGAGTGAAAACAACAAGCGGTCTTCTTGGTCTTGCATATGCCTGACGACGAAGAAGGTGGAAGTGGTTAGCTGGTGTTGATGGCTGAGCAACAGTCATGTTGTTCTCAGCACATAGCTGCAGGTATCGCTCTATTCGGGCAGAAGAGTGATCAGGTCCCTGGCCTTCGTATCCGTGAGGTAGCAAGAGAACTAAGGAGGAGTGTTGACCCCACTTCTGTTCAGCTGAAGATATGAACTCATCAAGGATGGTTTGAGCACCGTTAGCAAAATCACCGAACTGAGCTTCCCAAAGTACTAGTGCATCTTTACGTTCAACTGAGTAACCATACTCAAAGCCCATGGCTGCATACTCACTGAGCAGTGAGTCATAGATATAGAACTTGGATTGCTCTGTTGACAGGTTTCTAAGTGGAATCCACTCTTGACCATTCTCACGGTCGTGGAAGACAGCGTGACGCTGAACGAAGGTTCCACGTCTGGTGTCTTGACCCGACATACGAACATTCACACCTTCGACTAGAAGTGAACCTAGAGCTAGCAGTTCACCAAAGCCCCAGTCAATGCCACCGTCTCTAGACATTTCAACGCGCTTAGATAGTAGTTGCTGAAGTTTAGGGTGCACATTGAATGCAGGTGGAATGTTGCTGTGTGCACTACCAATGAGTTCAACAATGTCTCTAGAGATCTTGGTCTCGTGGTTAATCTCTGGGTGATCGCTAGCTGTTGTGCCAATGCCTTGAGGTCTGGAAACTAGTTCAATTGGTTGAGCCATAGCTTCGTGCACATCAGTAAATGCTTTTTCAAGTTTGGCTTGCAGATCAGCGTTTGACTGTTCAAATTCTTCACGAGTGATATCTCCTCGTCCAACTAGAGACTCTAGGTACAAAGTTCTAACCGAGCGCTTAGCTTCAATCAAGTTATACATCAACGGTTGAGTCATCGAAGGGTCATCACCTTCGTTGTGACCACGACGACGGTAACAAACTAGGTCAATGACCGCATCCTTACCAAAGGCCTGACGATAATCAAAAGCCATTTGTGCAACTCTGAACACTGCCTCAGGGTCATCACCGTTCACGTGGAAGATTGGAACTTGAATACCCTTAGCAACGTCAGTTGCATACACAGTTGAACGAGACATGTTCGGTGGGGTAGTGAAACCAACTTGGTTGTTGATGACAATGTGAATCGTTCCACCGGTTCTATAACCTCTGAGGTTCATCATGTTTAGAGTCTCAGGAACCACACCCTGACCTGCGAATGCAGCGTCACCGTGAATAAGGATAGGTAGTACAGGGTTCTCAGCTGGAGACTTGTTGATGCGGTCAAGCTTGGCTCGAACGATACCTTCAAGAACCGGGTTTACTGCCTCTAGGTGAGAAGGGTTAGCTGCAAGATATACCTTGGTGGTGTTACCGGTTGAACTAGTAAATACACCTGAAGTTCCTAGGTGATACTTCACATCTCCAGAACCCTGAACAGTCTTGGTGTCGGAGTTACCTTCAAACTCTCTGAAGACTTGACCATATGTCTTACCGGCGATGTTGGTTAGAACGTTTAGACGGCCACGGTGCGCCATACCAATAGCTACTTCATCCAGTTGGTGATCCGCTGCTGCCTGCAGGATTGCATCTAGGGCAGCGATGGTTGATTCTCCACCTTCAAGGCTGAAGCGCTTCTGGCCTACGAACTTGGTCTGTAAGAAGGTTTCAAAGGCTTCTGCTTCGTTTAGTTTTTCAAGGATACGAAGTTGAGCATCACGAGAAGGCTTTACGTAAGGAACCTCAAGGTGATCCTGCATCCACTTACGCTCTGCTGGATTGTGGATATGCATGTATTCAATACCTACAGTTCTGCAGTATGAATCACGAAGAATCTTTAGAACATCTCTAACCATCATCTTTGACTTACCGCCAAAGCCACCGGTCTTATAGGTTCTGTCTAGATCCCAAAGGCTAAGGCCGTGGGTTAGCACATCTAGGTCAGGGTGAGATCTCTGCTGATACTCCAGTGGATCGATATCTGCCATTAGGTGACCACGAACACGATAGGCGTTGATTAGTTCTTGAACTCGAGTTTCTTTGCTTCTGCCATCGACCTCTGAGGTTTCAAAATCAGTGGCCCAGCGAATAGGTTCGTAAGGAATGCGTAGGTCAGCAAAGATTTCATCGTAGAAACCTCTCTCGCCTAAAAGTAGTTCGTTGATCTTTCTAAGGAACTCACCTGATCCTGCACCTTGGATAACTCTGTGGTCATAGGTGGAGGTAAGCGTGATTACTTTGCTTACACCAATCTTGGCTAGGTGTTCTTCAC